>Ga0081540_1000832_pt1 | contig 28117 bp, 22 predicted proteins | sample TabmetS2T1R1_FD_71024 | JGI IMG/M metagenome (GOLD analysis project Ga0081540, IMG submission 71024) | Tabebuia heterophylla rhizosphere microbial communities from the University of Puerto Rico - S2T1R1 | ecosystem: Host-associated > Plants > Roots > Rhizosphere ...
GGCGCGATGGTCGAAGGCGCGGCAATGGCCATCGGGCGAAAGTATTTCGCCGTCCTGGTACATGTAACCACGCCTGTGCGGCAATTCGATCGTGACGCCGCCGGCCAACGCCATGTCGCATTCGCCGTTGAGCAGGCTCTGGCAGGCATAGTGCACGGCTACGAGCGAGGTCGAGCATGCGGTCTGCACATTCACGCTCGGGCCATGCAGATCGAACAGGTGAGAGACCCGGGTTGCCAGGAAGTCCTTGTCGTTGCCGGTGTGCCGCAAAAGAAACATCCCGACTTGATCGAGGAGCTTCTGATGGCTGCAAATGTTGAAATAGAAATAGCTGCCCATTCCGCAACCGGCGAATACACCGACCGGCCCATTCAAGCTTTTGGGTGGCCGTGCAGAATTCTCGATCGCTTCCCATGCGCATTCCAGAAACTGCCGGTGCTGCGGGTCCATGATGGCCGCCTCCTGGCGGCCAAATGCGAAGAAATCCGCATCGAACAATTCCATACCGCCGAGGTCGGCGGTTCGGGCGACGTAGTTTCTGTCGGACAGCTTCTCTGTCGATTCTCCCGCCGCCAGGAGCTCCTCGCGGGTGAGCGAGCGGATGGATTCGACGCCGCCCGTGAGATTGCGCCAGAATTGCTCGACCGTATTGGCGCCCGGCACGCGAAGAGCCATGCCGATAATGGCAATGTCGGTCACCGCGACTTGCTCTTGCTCGCTCATGGCAACTCTAGGGCTTCAGGAATTGAGCGTGGTTCGTAAGAATTGAGAGTGGTTCGTAAAATCTGAAAAGCGCATGCTGAGGCAGTCCATTGGTCATCCTGAAGGTCTAATTAAATCCTGCGACAAAATAGCACAACGGACGACTTTTGCTCCACCTTTATGCAGAATTAAATGACTCGCTTAGGCCTTGTATTAAGTATGGTTTCCAGCCCAACGCAGTTGCGAAAGGAGTTAATTTGATATCCCGGGGCGGGCGGCCTTGGGCATTTGCCTTGCTGGTCGCGCCGATTGTTTCGTTTCTCGCGTCGCATCTTCCGCACAAGGCGCTCACAACGGATGCGTGCGCACACAGGAACCGCAACCAGAAAATCGACACTGTTTGATTGCATTGTTGCGCATTCTAGTCCCGCCATAAACTGCGGCGCCGCTCTCAACGCCGCTCCCTTCAAGGACTGGGTGCTACCGGCCGCGATCGAGCGGGTCAGGCGCAAGCTTGCCAGCACTGGCGATGGCGGCCGGCAGATGGTCGACATCCTCAATGCCGTGCTGACCGACGGTCTGCCAGCCGTCGAGGCGGCCTGTGCCGAGGCGGTCGCTCACGGCGTCCATTCTGCTGATGTCGTACTTAACATCCTGGCTCGCCAGCGTGAGCCGACGCCACCAGCCAACATCCTCACCCCCGCGGCGCTGATCTTGCGCCATGCGCCGATCGCCGACTGCGCTCGTTACGACAATCTCAGGAGAACCAACTAATGGAGCGCACCCAACTGTTCGACCTCATGGGCGAACTTAAGCTCTATGGCATGAAGGCTGCCTTCGACGAGATCATGGCGACTGCCGTCAAGCGCCAGCACGAACCCCAGCGCATTGTCGGCGACCTACTCAACGCCGAGATCAACGAGAAGCAGGCCCGTTCGATCAAATACCAGCTCACCATCGCCAAGCTGCCGCCCGCCAAGGACATCGCCGACTTCCAGTTCGACGGTACGCCGATCAACCAGACCCTCGTCAACGATCTCGCCGGCGGTGGCTTCATTGCCCAGCAACGCAATGTCGTGCTAGTCGGCGGAACGGGCACCGGCAAGACCCACTTGGCCATCGCAATTGCCCGAAGCTGCATCCGATCCGGTGCCCGGGGCCGCTTCTACAACGTGTTTGACCTCGTCAATCGCCTCGAGATCGAGACCCGCAACGGACGCCAGGGCCGGCTTGCCGAGCATCTGACCCGAATGGACTTCATCGTACTAGACGAGCTCGGATATCTGCCCTTCGCCCAGTCCGGCGGCCAGCTTCTGTTCCATCTCGTCAGCAGGCTCTACGAGCGGGCCTCCGTCATCGTCACCACCAATCTCGCCTTCGGAGAATGGCCCAGCGTGTTCGGAGACGCCAAGATGACCACCGCGCTGCTCGACCGGTTGACCCATCACTGCGACATCGTCGAAACCGGAAACGATAGCTGGCGATTCAAAAGCCGCGACGACGATCAAGCAACCCGCGCTCGTCTCGCCTCCGCTATCCCGGCCAGCTCCGACGAGACGAGCGCTGCCGTCAAACCACGCCGTTCGAAGGGGTCAAAATTGGAAGCCGATGAGGGGTCAAATTTGAGCGCCGATTGACACCTGCGGAGACCTCGCCGTCGGCCTTCGGGCCGCCGTCGGTGGCGGGTGATCGCAGCAAAAAATATCGGCGCGGGTGCGCGCGATCGCGATTGCTTGCCGCTGCAGGGATAGCTCCCCGTTTCTTGTTCCTGTTTCCTAACCCAGTCGCTTGTCGACTTCTTCGGCAACGCGAAGCGCGTTGGCCGCAATGGTCAACGATGGGTTGATGCCCGCGCTTGACGGAAAGAACGACGCATCGACGACGTAGAGATTGACAACATCGTGAGCGCGATTGTTTCTGTCGAGGACACTGGTTTCCGGGTCGTCACCGAACCTACAGGTGCCGCAGACGTGGGGATAGTTGATGTTGTTTTTACCGGACAGATTGAAAATCTTGTGCGGACCTAGAATCCTGGCAATTCGCTTCTGAAAGGAAGCTACCCGTTTCTTCAATTCCTCCGGATAGCGATACTCGAAACGCATGCCATTTTTGGCTTCTCGATCGGCAATGACCCGGTTGTCATAGTATGGCAGGTCTTCGATGGTACTTGCCCACAGCGTGGCGCGATTGAAGTTGAGCGCATGGTAGGCCCCGATCGCAACGGGCCATATTATCAGACTGCATAGCTTGCGCCACCAAGCGGGCCGCGACATTGCCAACAGCTTCCACCACCTGGGATCGCGCTCTGCGTCAGCTCGAATGAACATCTTAATGTGAGCGCTCGTCACTTCACCTGCCGTCATCTGGAAAGTGCCAAGTTTTTCACCTTCTGAGTGGTAGAGGTCGTTCAGCACCAGGCTTTTCGTGGGACCCGAATTCCACAGCAATCCACGTGACTTTATCAAGAAGAAGTCGCTGGCATGCATCATCAGATTCCTCCCGACCATCCCTGAACGGTTAGCCAAGCCCTGTGGATGCTCGTAGGATTTGGAGTTCAGCAATAGCACCGGTGTCATAAATGCTCCAGCGGCCAGCAAGATCACCTTGGCGCGTATTGCTATTTCCTTTTCCTGCCATCTACAGTGAACTGCCTTCACTTCTTCGCGTTTTGCTTCGAGCCAGAATACTTCGCATTCGGTAAGGATGCTTGCCCCGTGTGTCTCCAAAGCGGGACGCAGGCACAATCGTCCGGCCTCGCTCTTGCATTCTTTTGGACAGATTGAGCCGTTGCATCCGGTGCACCCGGGAACAAACTCGAACCCCACATGGTGGTGGTAAGGATGCAGACCGAGCTGACGAAATGAATCGTACAAGTACTTGTCGCGCTTGCTGAGTGCCGGCGGTGTCATCAACGAGGTTGCCCCATCCTTTCGTAGGGGATCCTCCGTCCCTCTCACCCTGAACAACGCTTCGGCTCTCTCGTAGAATGGCCGCAACTCTTCGTAGCCAACCGGCCACTTTTCGGGCAACGTGGAGTCGTGGACATCAGGAAAGTTCGCCTTGGGTGAGAAATCCTCGGGAAAGAAACGTTCAAGTCCTGCGCCGTACAGCGTAGTCGTGCCACCTGACCCACAACCCATCCAAAAGTTATCGACTTGGCCGAAATTGGTGTTGCCCCTGATACCCACCGGCCACCAGCCTCTGCGGAGGCGCGCTTCGGGGGGGTCGTTGCCGAGCCAGTCTCCCCCTTCACTGACAGGCTGATTTTTGCCGTGAAGGTATAGACCCTTCTCGATGAAGAGAACACGTCGCCCAAGTCTCGCCAGTTCGTAGCCTGCCGTCGAGCCGCCCATTCCAGTGCCGATGACAACGACATCCCATTCAATTGCGGCCGGATCATCGGGCGAATGCGGGCCGTTGTTCATTAGACCTTACTCCATAAATGGTCGCTTCGAATGGTTATGCGGGTTGCTCTGACGCAGCCTGAATGGGCAATGCAATTTCATAGTAGTTTACGGGCACTGCGTCTATATGATCCCGATTTAGTTTGATCTCTACCGTCGTCACCCGGACGGCGTGCCATAGGACAATCCCATGAACCAGGATTTGACCACGTCCCCAACAGTCAGAGTGGGTGTACTTGGCACGGCTCGGGTAGTTTCCTATGGGCTCGTACAGCCCGCAAAGGATCTACCTGGAGTGAGAGTAGAGGCAATCGCATCTCGTTCGTTGGAAAGAGCGCAGGCCTTTGCGGCTGCTCAGGGCATTGGCCGTTCATTCGGTTCCTACCAGGCATTGCTCGATGATGATGGAATCGACGCGGTGTACATTGCCCTGCCTACCGCCTTACACGCGGAGTGGGTACGGCGCGCACTCGAAGCCGGCAAGCATGTGCTCTGCGAGAAACCTCTCACCCCTAACTGGCAGGTCGCACAGGAGTTGGCGACGATTGCACGCAAGCAACAGCGTGTGCTTCTGGAAGGCATGCATCTGCGCTATTCGGATATCTTGCGAAGACAGCGCGAACTGCTTACGCGAGGCGAATTTGGCTGCATTTTGCGTATCGAATCCTGTTTTCGTATGCGGAAAGCTCTGAACTTCAGGCATGATTTTCGAAACAAGTTTGAGTTGGGCGGTGGAGCAGCCATGGACATCGGATGCTATGCCGTTTCGTGCTTGAGATATGTAGCAGGCGGAGAGCCACGCATAGGGCGTGTGCGCTGCCGGCGCTCAAGCGCCGAGGTGGACCGCTGGATGCGCGCCGCCTGCCAGCTGCCCGGAGACATCGAGGGCATCATTGAATGCGGATTGCGCGGCTGGTACCGATCTCGAGCAGGTGTAAACGTCAAGTGTGAGCGCGGATCGATCAGGTGGAAGGGCGACGGGCTTGCTGGCGAGCTCAATGGGCGCAAGTTTTACGACCCGATCTCTCATGGGCCGACGCAACGCAAGCAACTCCAGGCCTTCGTCGACAGCATTCGGGGACGACCTTCTTTGGCGCTGCCGCCGGAGGATGCGGTCGCCAATGCGCGTGTACTTGATGCCATGTACGCGGGCGCAGGGCTTGCTCCGCGGCCGACATCGGCGTGACTGCAAGATCTCGCAAGGGCAGGCCTGGCGTTCTGGATCGACGCCTGGGACCGGCGCCGCGGGGACGGCGCCGGGCCGGACGAAACAATTCATGGCGGACGAGCGCACTTCGGCACTTCGGCAGCCCTCGATCGTCTTGCTTGCTGCGCCGGAGAGGATGAAACTGCGCCATCTGATTCTAGGCGCTCTGTAATTCTTATAGCGGAGGCCCGCTTTGGGCGAAGTGGTTTGAGGCGTTGAGCGAACGCTGATTGTTTGGGCCGGGGCGATTATCTCGGCGGGTGGCGATGATGGGGCGGCTCGAACGGGATCAGCGGCAACTGTTCTATGCCTTTGACGTCGCCCTGAACGTGTACTCGTTCATAACGAGAGTCCTGGGTGAATTTGGTCCGTCTTGGACCGGACTGCAAACTCATAAAATAGCTGCTTCGATCGGGGCGTTACCATTTAAGGTCGCAGCTTACGGATGAGACTGACTGACCCGCCGGCTCAACCCAGTGATACTGCCGGCCGGGTGCAAGGGGCGCCGCGCAGGAAACGTCGGGTGGGCGACTCGATCCAGCGCGCACTGGCCAGTGAAACGAACGCCAGAACGAGGATCGTCGCGGCCGACAGCCACCACCCGGGCGTGAACCCCCCGGGCGTCCCGCCGGCGATCACCGTGGCGATCAGAAGGGCGTTCCATTGAAGTATATAGAACGAGTAACTGGCTTCGCCCAGGCGCAACACCCAGCGCTGCTGTAGCAGCGGATTGATCGTCGTCGGGCCCCAGGCGACCGCCGTCACGATGAGCACGGCGAGCGGGGTGTACAGGACGTATAGGCCGACCGTCGTGAGATGAGCGAGTAGGCCCCGTTCGGGCAAGTCGACCGCCAAGGGAAGTACGAGCTGTGCCAGCAGGCCAAGGGCGGAGGCGGCAAGCATGGCGTCACGGGCGTGACGGCGGTCGAGGACGCGCCACCATCCGTCGTTACCGGCTCTGGCGTGCAGGAAAACCAGCCCCATAAGGCAACCGAGGAAGAACTCCCAGATCCGGAGAGCGGGGAAGCATTTGATCCGGTCTATCGCCCACGAAATCTCCTGGGCGCTCTTGCCGGACAACTGATCAACGGCCACGGCCACGACGCAGAACAATAGCACCTCGATGGCCAAGAAGGCTGCGCCGAGCTGCAGTAGTCGGCTTGCGGGACGTATGCGGCCGAGCACCCCGCAGAAGAACGGAAACAAGCAGTAGAAGATTAATTCGCACGATACGCTCCAAGCCGGGGGGTTCCAGCTGAACAGCATCGCCTTCGTCGGGACTAGGGCCTGAATCATCAGCAGATTGACCACCCAAGTGGCGGCCGAGGATGAATTCGCCCACCACAGCAATATCAATGTGGTGATGGCCAGGCTGACAATGTTGATCGGCCATATCCTGGCGATGCGGGCGCGCATGAAAGCCGGTGTGCCTGCCGTCGAGGTGCGAAAGGCGTCGGCGTAGTTGTACGTAAGTACGAAGCCGCTGAGTACGAAGAAGATCGTCACTCCGGCCGCGCCTTGGCGCACCAGGGTCACCTGACACCAGTCGATCGGGATGATCTGCGGGAAATGCGACACGACGACGAGGAGCGCAGCAAAAAACCGCAGCCCCGTCAACGCCTCGATCGGTCGACGCTCGGGCGACCGTGCCGTTCCGTCCATCTGCCCACTCCCGCATCTTCCCACCGGTCACTCGGCGGGCAGTGTCTGCGATAAGATGCCGGGCAGCAGCGAATGTCTATATGCGGGTTGTGATCGAGTATCGCCTATGGCTACGCGCTTTGTGCCAGGTGCCGCCATTCATCGCACGTCCCCCGATGCGCCAAATTTCCACCATTCTGGAACCAAGCTGGGCACCGGAAGCCGCTTCACCGCACGCTCCGCCAAGCCTGACCCAGCTCATGTCTGACGTCACGGCCGCACCGACGGTGTGAATCGCCGCCAGCGCGATCGAGTACACGAAGGCCCGCAAGGCGGGCCTTTTTGCTGAAGCCCACCCCCAACGGGATGCTGCAATATCATCCCGTCCGCAGCCGGTGTCTAAATAGGAAAATCGGAATTATCTTCTCGTGAGTGGGAGCTTGCCCTTTGTTCGCCGTAAGTCGCACCAACATCAACATCGATTTGATAGAGGTTTAAATGAATGAGTCGACGATCCCCTGAAGTTGCAAAAATCCTCGTGAGGTTGCCAATTGACGTGCGTCAGTGGCTGGAGAACCAGTGCGCCCGCAAAGCCCGGCACGCTGGGGCTGCTGATTAAGGAATATCGATCGCACCCCGCATTCACCGACCTCGCCCCGCGCACGAAGTCCGACTATCAGGCCGTGTTTGATTACCTGAAGCCGATCGCCGACACCCTCCTCACCCGGTTCGACAAGCCACTGGTGGTCCGCAGCCGAGACAAGGCCGTCCAGGACAAGGGGAGCAAGTTCGGCAACGACGTGAAGGCCCGGTTCTCCGGAATCTTCGGGTGGGGTTCTAAGCGCGGCTACATCGCAGGCAATCGCGCCGCCGGCATCAAGGACATTCGGCGCCGCAAGGATGCACCCGACGCGAACCGGCCATGGGCGGACGAGAAGCGTGACGCTGTAATAGCCGCCTGCCCGACGCACATCCGGCCAGCCATTGCGCTGATGATGTTCACCGGTCTTGGACCCAAGGACGCGCTGACGCTCCCGCGAGCCTTCTACAAGGCCGGCGAGATAGCGACGAGCCGCTCAAAGACTTGCGAGCCGGTGTACTGGCTCTGCCCCTCCCCTGTGATCGCGATCTTGAACGACGCCCCCCAGCACGACGCCATCACGTTGTGCGCCAACTCTGACGGCAGGCCGTGGACCCTCAGTGGGTTCCGGGCCTCATGGCGCCCGGTCCGGATGAGGCTGGAGCGCGAGGGCAAGGTCGGCCCTGACCTGACCTTGTACGGCTTGCGCCACACCGTGGCGGTGATCCTGCGCGAGATGGGATACGACGAGCGCACCATCGCCGACGCCCTCGGTCAGAAGACGATCGAGATGGCCCGGCGCTACGCCAAGGGCGCCGATCTCCGCCCGAAGATGCGAGGGGCGGTCAGCACGTTCGAGGCGGAGATCGAGAAACGGAAATCGAACAAAAGTGTCAAACCTGACACCTGAAAGTGTCAACCTGATCGCTGCGAACAAAAAGGGGACTTTACAACGTGAGCACCATCAGCGACTTAGCTGGCAGGAGTGGAGAGGCTCGAACTCCCAACCCCCGGTTTTGGAGGCCGCCAGTCCCGGTTGCGTCCCAGCGGCGCGCCCATTTGACGGCCGTCGACGCAGCAACACCGAACCGGGTGTCGATTGCGGCAACCACGAAGGCGGACATGGTGTGGAAACGGCTTTGTCACGATGTCTGGCCTCCTCCGCCAGCTCCTGACAATCATTGTTCGCTTGGGAATCCGATTCCGCAAAAGTGGAGATTGCCCTAGGTGTACGGTACTACCGACGCCATTTTGGTCGAGCTCAGTCAGGTGACATCGGCTCCGAATGGCCTGCCGGAATGTTGACTGGCGAAAAGCGGAGATAGGCGTAAGCGCGGCTATGTTCCTTGACCATGGCCTCAACGGAGTAGCGGCGCGCGGAGTTCTGCGCGGCCGCGCTAAGGGATTGTCGTAGTGCGGGCTCCCGCAACAAGCGCTTCAGCGCGGCGGCTTGCGCCTCCACGTCGCCAACCGCGGTTGTGAGCGCGTTCGTGCCATCTTCCAACACCTCGTCGTTGCCCTGACATAGAGTGCTGAGGATCGGACAACCCGCAGCCAACGCCTCAAGAATTGCTAGGCTGAAATTCTCGGATTCCGTCGGCAAGTACCAGACGGTCGCGGCCGCGAGCCAGTCCGGGATATTGGTTTGAAACCCAGAGAAGTGAACGCGATCAGCTAGCCCATTCTGTTGCACGGCAGCGCGAAGCTCCGGCTCGAGAGCACCTCGGCCTACGAAAACCAGGTGTGGCTCGCGATCAGTAGCCGCCACGCGTTGAAAGGCGTGAAGGGCGTCAAAGGGACGCTTCTGGGGTTCCAATCGCGACGAAAACACGACCAATGGCGTCTTAGGTCCCAGTCCGAGGGCCTTTTGGGCAATGGAGGCTTGGCCGCTCGAGAAGCGCTTCACATCAACGCCATTGTAGATAGTGCTCACGAGTTCGGCGGGGACACCGTATGAAATCTGAGCCCGACGGCCGTGCTTTGATGGACAAATGATCTGTCGGAGAGTCCACGGCGCTGCATACGCCCACGCCCGCGCACGAGCGTCCGGTTGCATGGTGTTGTTGCTTGGACTGTGAATGGTGGCGAAGCCGAGAGGCACGCGCAACAGACGCATCGTCAGCAAGACCGTCCGGGGCAGACAAATATCGCCGGTGTGCAGATGGAGAATTGGAGCGCGATAGGTCTGGAACAGACGAACCAAATCGAACGGATTTTGCTTCGCTCCCAGGGCGTCCGCGCGAATCCACGGCGTTCGCTCCACAGGCAACCCACGCTCCTTACAGAGTCGAGCAAGACTGACCGAAGTCTCCAACTCCGGCACAACCAATTTTACCCGGCGCCCACTCACCGCCATGCCGGTCGCCAGCTCCAGCATCTGCATCGCGTCGCCGCCGTGGCCCAACAAAAACCCAATATACATTATCTCCACGTCAGGATTCACGTTAGCCTCGTCATACCCCTACGCGAAATGAACCGGTCGCGTTTGCCCCTGGTCTGCGCTGACTCTGGCACAAACTCGAGTGACCGCTTTCGTAGGAATAAGAGCGCTGTCGATGAACATCGCACAGACGAGGCGAAATAGACGCCAAGCCACGTCTGTACCGGGAGCAAGTTTGCGCAGCGCGCGAACCGCCGCCAAGCATGCCCAGGAGCATCTTGCCCATCCAGCCTCTCCTCCTCCTACTGCCTGAGTGTAACCATGCCCATCTCGGTTGCAAGCTGTGGACCATCCTCTGGGCAAAATACAAGAGCGCCTGCCATACGTCCTGCGTCCCCCAGTCAGGACCTACCGAACAGATTGAGTTGATGGCCAATAGAGTGTTTGCGGCTCATCGTAACCCAAAGATGGACACGATGAGACAGCTCCGCAAAAGTACGGAGGAAACCGTCAGGGACATCTGGCGAGCCGCCAGATGGCACTCGCCCAGGAGACGATCCGAATCGTCCTCGAAGGCCCGCGTGGCCAGGACAGCATCGCTGAGCTCAGCCGCGATGAAGGTATCGCCCAAAACCTCTATTGCCGATGGTCCAACGGAGACCCTTGAGGCTGGCAAGAAGCGGTTTGCGGTGACACCGCCCGCGAGGCCCTGAGCGGCGCACTACTGGCTTCTCCCGAACAATAGATTGAAATAGGATCCGCCCGCGTCGCGTTGTGCGAATCTGTCTTTTCGGAGAAGGCGATATCCGTAAGATGAGATCAAGAATTCGGAAATCTCACTAACCGTGGCGCACCCTTTAAACGCTTCGAAATCTGCAGCTTCCATTTTAATGTACTTGAAGTGGGTGATGTCCGCTCCCAAGCCGCGCAAGATGAGAAGTTCTACTCCTAGAGTATCCATGACTAGGGCATTGTAGTTGCTAATGTCGAGCCCGGCGCGGCTGATTGCTGTCTGCAGGCGAACCGAATTCACTTCAATGTCGCCCACGTAGTACACGTCGGGCCATATGTCGCGATGTAGAGCGAGATCAAGGATTGATGACGAGATACCGTCATTGTTGGATACATGCAGTATTGTAGAAACGTCATCCCGGTCGGTTATCAATCCTTGAATGGCGATTTGATTGGGATACACCTTAATGTTTTGTTCTAATCGTTCAAATTGGGCCGGAAGCGGCTCGATCCAGATAACGGGAAGGCGATATCCGGCGTACATGTCACGCTCTTGCCCGGTATTCGCGCCAACGTGAATTACGCCCGAGCAGGATCGGAGATAGTCATTTAGATCAGGTAGATCAGGTCGAAATCTACGCTTGATCGCCTTGGCCGCTCTATAAAGCCGAGGCCTGCGCTTGATAGCGTCGATTGCTGCATCGAGTAGACCTGTTGGCATCGATTACTCCGCTCCCCGATTTTGAGGAAGTACGCCACGGCCTAGCTATGAAGTCTGCTTCATCGCCGCGCTGGAAGCAAATCTGCCCTTCAAGAATTTCACTTCCTACGCCACCAAGGCTCCGCGCCGTTGTGATAAGTGTCGGCCCGGCCCCGGTATCCAGGGGACCATCGCGTGCCAGTTGCCGGTCCCCTTCGGTTCGTTTTGGTTTTCGCGCGCCGAGCGCGTCGGACCGCCGCGCGCCCCTTCTTTTAAGAATGTGATGTACATCACACAGGAGCGCCTACTTGCAAGCCCCGAACGGCGCCGGCGGGCGGTCGAAGGGACAAAGGCCAAGTATGGTCTTTCCGAACGGCACGCCTGCAGGATTGTCGACCAGCCGCGTGGAACGCAACGGTATACCGCAATTGTCCGGGCTTGATGAGGATGCGTTGACAAGATCGATTGTTGCGCCGGCCTCTCGGTATGGACGTTAAGGCTATCGCCGGAATTACCTCGCCGTCGGTCGGGGCCGGCCGGCAGGTTAGCTATGATCGCGTGCAGCGGATCTGGCGCCGCGAGGTAATCTGGAACGCCATGCCAAGCTGCAGTAGTCTCAATCTGCCTGGTCCAAAATATTCGTCAGGTTAGGCCCCAAGCATCTGAGAAAACAAGTGATCAAGCTCGGCCTATGAGAGGAACCGTCAAGGTGTCGCCCAAGATATCGGTAGTAATTCCGTCCTATAACTACGCCAAATATTTGCGGCAATGCGTCAGAAGTGCCGCCGAGCAACCAGGCGTCGACCACGAGGTCGTGATAGTCGAGAACGCCTCAACAGACGGATCGCTGGATATAGCGCGCTCCTTGGCGAACGAATATCCCAACGTTCGGCTCGTGACCTACACCAGTAACGAGGGGATCATCGCGTCCCTCAATCGCTGCTGGTCCGAAGTGAGGGGAGAGTATGGGGTTCTGCTTTGCGCCGACGATTTGCTGACTTCAGGGTCCCTTGCTCGTTCACTCGCCCTCATGGAGGTTCATCCGAATGTTGGCTTGGTTTTTGGGCCCGCGGACGAGTTTTCGGGAGACGACGCGCCCACGGAAACCGCCGATGCGATGAGGGGAGGGCCTCCAGTAATCCACTCGGGTGAAGCGTGGATAACGGAGCGCTGCCGCAGCGGGATGAACCCGATTTTCACACCGGAGGCTATGATCAGGACCGAGGTGCTCAGAGAGGTCGGCGGAGCGAACCCTAAGTTACCTCACACATCCGACCTGAACTTGTGGCTGCGGATCGCGTCCGAAACGGACGTGGCGTATCTAACTGGCTGTCTTCAGGCGCTGTATCGCCGGCACTCTTCCAACCATTCGGCCGCGTATCTGCGCAATATTTCGATGGAAATGCAGCAGCGTTGGGCAGCGTTCGAGCAATTCTTCCTTACCGTCGCGTCGCATCCCAAGAGGGCGGAGTGGGAAATGTTGGCACGGAAGGCTTTGGCCAAAGAAAGTAGATATCGGGCGGCACGCGAGTTCTCGCTTGCCGGCGGAGGTTCTGCTGGCTCCGACTACAAGGCGCTATTGGTACTTGCAGATGCGCTTGACCCTGCAACCAGCTTGAGAGCCGGAAGAGAATTCGCTTGGACGATTAGGGTTTGGATCGGGCCAAAGGCAGCGAATCTGATGCCTTCTTTGTGGGTGACCAGGATTCACAGACTTCTTCAAAGGTACCTCTGGAAGAGGCGCGCAAGGCGTATAGGGATATGAGCCACGTGAGGTGGCGGTAAGCGTCGGCTGCTGCGCCGCGCGCAGCCGCTCCCACCCCACGAAACTCACTATATCCAATTAGAGGGATCGGACCAGACGAGGCCAGATCAACTGGGCCCGCGGGTCGGTCTCGGTCACGTCCCGAAGTTGACTAAAATGGTGATCAACCGGTGCTGAGCTGTTGTCAGGGAACCAAAATCACCAGCACCGATGTATGCTGGTAAGCGTCGATGATTTGAGCGTCAGCGCGTTATGTGACGTAGTCAATGCTGCGGCGCTTTACCTGCGACCCGCCGTCGACTTATTCGGAGTTTGGCGAAGACCAAAATCCAGTTCTCCCGCCGAGAGGCGACGCTTGATCTGGCCGATGCGGCGGTAGCGGTAGCCTTCGATCTCCTCCAGGGAGATGCCGCGGCGGCAGTAAGCCTCGTAGAGTTCAGCAGCACCCTTGTGCGCGGTCCACTGCGGGACAAAGCTCGGCAGAGCGCGAGCAATCTTCGAGCAATCGACGCGATAGTTGCGCGTGTCAGGCGAAGCGCTCCCAGCGAACTCAATCTCGCAACCCGGCACCGTATCGCGGACGATCTCCGCCAGCTCGCGCACGCGATAGTTCTCCTCGGGCCTTCCGACGTTGAAGGCTTCCGCATGGATCGCATCACGCGGCGCCTCGAGCGAGGCGACGAAGGCGCGGCAGATATCTTCGACGTGAACGATCGGCCGCCAGGGCGTACCGTCGCTCTTGATCAGCACCTTGCCCGTTGCGACGGCATGAGCGGTGAGATTGTTGAGCACGATGTCGCAACGAAGGCGGGGGGAGGCACCATAAGCCGTGGCGCTGCGGAGCAGCACCGGCGAGAAGCGCTTGGATGCGAGCTTCAGCAAATCGCCTTCGGCCCGAACCTTCGAAATACCGTACGGCGTGACCGGATTGAAGGGCGAGTTTTCGTCGAGCACAGTGTCTCCAGCGGCGCCATAGTTGCTGCACGACGACGAGAAAAGGAACCGGCTCACGCCAGCCTCTCGCGCGAGGCGCGCGAGACGAACTGTGGCCAGATGATTGATGTCGAAGGTGAGTTGGGCGTCGAGGTCACCCAAGGGATCATTGGACAGTGCCGCCAGATGGATGATTGCGTCGAATCCCTCTAGGACACTCCCATCCACGTCGCGCAGATCGGCGCGGATTTCAGGGATCGGTGCGGGTGGGGGACCAAAATCACACCCGTCATAGAGCCCAATGTCGAGCCCGGTGACCTCGTGGCCCGCTTTCTGCACCAAGGGTACCATCACCGCGCCGATGAAGCCCAAGTGTCCGGTGATCAGAACTCTCATGCAGCAAACCTCATCGTATCTCCTGCAGCATTGGCAGTAACATCAGCCCGGCAATGGCCGCGAGTTGCGGTGCGCGGCCGTATAGTCCCACGATGGCACCTGTCGATCATGACAAGAACGCGCGATAACCCGCAACGAGTGGCCGAACAACGCCAAAAATAAGAGGAGGCATAGGCATACTCAGCTTTCATGTCTGGTCCAAGAAAAACATAACTTTTCACGCCAAGGGTCGGGCTACCCACCGCACCTCAATCATCGCGTCAAGTGTGCCCTGAGTAGTACACCACGCCAACAATGATGTGCACTGTCGCGTCGAGTTTTCTATTAACCAATTCGTCCCAAGTCCAGGAGCAGCTCCAGAGAGAGCGAAAGTCTCATCGTTCAGATTCAAAATCCGGCCAGTTTCTGTCGCGCTCCGAAATGGCGGCAAGGGGAAGGGGCCAATGGATATCGAATGCAGGATCGTTATAGCGGACGCCCGTGGCAGCGGCGGGCGCATGCAAGGCTGTCATCATGTAGCCGACGCTGCTCTCAGGTGCGAGCGTCTGGAAGCCATGTGCCATACCCGGAGGGACATACAGCTGGTGACCGTTGCGCTCTGTCAATTCGAAGGCTTCCCATTGCATGTAGGTGTGTGAGGATGGTCTCAAGTCAATGAGCACGTCGTAAATTGCCCCGGCGAGGCAGCGGATAACCTTTACCTCCTCGTGAGGCGCCCGTTGGAAATGCATGCCGCGCACGGTGCCGGCCTGAAACGTATGAGAGAAGCTATGCTGTACATACTTGGTCGCCAGCCCAGCTTCGGAAAACTCCAGCGTGCAGAATGTCCGCGCAAAGCAACCGCGCTCGTCGCTGATCGGCTCCAACTCGATCAGTCTCACGCCCTTCAGACGCGCCTCGCTGAACCGCATTTCTCCCTCTGCCAGCGGACAGACGTCAAATATGACGTCGGATGATCTCGCACACGCGATCGATGTCATCCTCGCGAATATCGTGATAACTCGGCAGATTGATCGCACGCTTATAAAGTGAATAACTTACTTCGTTTTCCGGCCTGTCCTCGAACATCGGCAACATGCTGAGTGGCCAGAAGAACACACGCGCGTCGATGTTGTGAGCACGCATATCGTCGAGCAAAGCGGCGCGATTGAAGGACACGTCTCTATTTGCAACGATTGTCGGCATCCAATAGCCGTTCAAAGTGCCCTCGGGCTCCACGTTGAGCGCTAGCGGAAGATTACCCAAGCGCGCCTTGTAGGCATGCATGATCTCCCGCCGCCTTGCTATCAGCTCCTCCACCCGGCTGAGCTGCGCGCAGCCGAGCGCAGCCTGAATGTTCGACATCTTGTATTTGTAGCCGATCATGTCGGCCCAGAATTGCTTGGTCTGGCCGGGAAGGCGGCCATGCGCGTTCAATGCCTTGACGGTATGCGCAAGCCGATCGTCGTCGGTGGCAAACATGCCGCCCTCGCCGGTCGTCATCGTCTTCGAACCGTGGAACGAGAATGCCGAATAAACGCCCATCGTGCCGGTGCGCTGTCCGTTCTTCCAGCGCGAACCCATGGATTCGCAGGCATCCTCGATCACAGGCAATCCATAGCGTTGGCCGATGTCCATGAGTGCATCCATGTCGGAGATCGAGCCATAGAGATGCACCGCCATGATCGCCTTGGTCTTCGGCGTGATCGCGGCCTCGACTTTCTCAGGATCGAGGCACCAAGTGTCTTCGAGTACGTCGACGAAGACCGGCTTTGCGCCGAGATAGACAATGGGCGCCGCCGAGGCGATCCAATTGATGTCGCCAAGGATGACCTCATCGCCGGGCGCTATGCCTAGGGCCACGAGCCCCATATGCAGCGCACCGGTCGCGCCTGTCGTCGCGATCGTGTGCTTCACACCCAACCATTCGGCGAATCCCTTCTCGAAGCGATTCAGGTAATCAAAGCAATGATCGGCCCAGCCGTTTGCGGCCGCGTCCGAAGCGTACTGGACTTCCAACTCGGTTATGGACGGCTTCGAGTAGTAAATTTTGGACAAGGCAGCGTCTTCGGATATCGGCCTGATACTCAACATGTCCACGCTTCCCACTGCACCTGCGGTTGGCTCGTTAATCTTCTTGCGAGCCACCCGATTTGCGGTACTCGCGGCCAAGCTCCATCGCAAAGGCCGAAGCTAGAGGCGCATGCGATATTGCTTGAGTTACTTTACCGTCTCCAGTCTCGCCTTTCGCGCCCGGGTTTTTATAGAGCGTAAAGTGCGGATCGTCGACGTCGCCGTCCTCCCGGTGCGTAGTGTAATAGTAGAGGTTGAGAACCTTCCTTTGCACTCCCGCCGGGCATGCGTTCGGCAACCGCTGCCCATGATTTGATTGTTCGCCGGTCGAGAAGATTACGAGACGGTTGAACTTGGGGAGATTGGACACGACGGGGCGGGTCAACTCCTTGTCCCAGAATTCGATGGCGCCGTTCCATTCGGGCTCCCATCGCTCTGGGAGATAAAGCAGCGCATTCACGCGCCGATAAGCCTGCAGCTTGTGGTGCCAATTGAAATCGGCATGGATGTTCAGGAAGTCGCCGGTCGTACTCATATGCGCTCCGCCGCCTGTGAAGTAGGGGTCGGGAAGGAGGCAATCTATGCCCGTCAACGTTTCGAGGAAAAGCGTGAATTGACGTGAGTTGAACTCACGCAACATTTCGCGGAGGAGGTACGGAAGCTTGGTCTCGTCGTGCTGGTAGCGACGGCGATTGTTCTTATTGTCGCGCTCGATCCATACGATATCATCGTGTCTGGGGAAGGCAGCCGAAACCGCACGCGCCACGTCTTCTGGAAGAAAGTCATCGATGCAGATGTTCGGGAAAGGCGCAGCGGTTCGGTACTCATTCGCGCGACCGACAGCTATCTGCGCATAGCGCGGATCATCGAAAACCCCGAGGGGGTTCGATCGGACGCCATCACCTTCGGCAACACGAGAGGGTCTGGCAGATGTCATAGCAACGGCTCCATACATATAACTCTCAGCATACACTGCGCATCACGCCGCCCGACAAGATCTTGCATCCAGAGTTAACGCTGAGGCTGCGCCCGTTCTGCTGCGAGATTATTGCAATGTTCGACTTCGGACGGGAGCAACGATCGTTCAGGCCACGACCACCATGCTACATGCTCAACTACGGTGCTGCAAATCAGGGATTTGCATTTGCTGCTAGGCTTGCAGGCAAATGCACATCGCGACGCCCGATCTAGCGAGCTTGCAACGCCCTCCGTCAGCCGGGCAACGGGGACCGGGTCGATGATCAAGATTCATCTGGCGGGGCCTCAGCAAACAGCGCTGCCGCGGTTGTTCAGCTCCGCAGCGATCCCCGATCCAATGAACGTGTGTGCGTCCCAGGAGACAGTCTGCGATGACGGCGGTGATCATTTAGGTGCGTAGAGCCAAGTAAGCGCGCCGAGAGAAGGCGCTTGGGAGCCGCTTGCCACCTGGGCCCTCCAGGAAGGACAAAAATGACCGCCTGTCTGCTCCCACGGCAAATCCGTGGGGCTTCTAATGCAGAAGATGCTCAATGGTAACATGACACCCCAGCAACGCTGCGTCTCACCTTAAGCGGAGGAGGCGAAATAATGCGCCGTCCTTCGATGAACGTTATGGTCGTCTTATCGAATGGGGTGCGAAGTCCCTCAATAAGCCGTTCACGAAGGCCGTGATGCGCACGATCCCGCGTGGTTGGCGAAGATGAAGCAATTCCCAAATCGGCGGCCACAGCGTGTACTTGGTAAATTCATATGCCGGGACATACATCAGGGGTATGTGCGGCGAAGATTGAGTCAAATGTCTCGAGCCAATTGGGAGGAACCGTGCAATCATCATCCGTGATTGCGATCACCGGGCCTTTACTCTCCTTCGAGCGCTGATATCAGCGTGGGATCATCCTGTCGGGCAATTGCGCCCATCCCGGTCATCAAAATTCCGTTCGTCCGTCGCAAAACCGCTTGCGCAGCGGTCCGGGAGCCTGGGGTGGCGTTAACCTACGAGCCGTCATTGATTTTCTCACTTGGCGTCGGCTGTGGGAATTCGCTGTACTATTGGGTATAGTCAAGTGTCAATCCGGGAAGAAGTGGTGCGGGTTAAAGGGAGTTAATACATGAAGCCGCTCGTTGAGCAGATGCAGGATGTTAGTTCAAGGTTTGCAAGCGAGGGTTATGTGACGCTGCCGAATGTGGTGTCAAAATCGCGACTTGCGGCATTGACCGAGGAACTGCGCGGCGAATTCCAGCGCGTCCGCACAAGTGGCGAGTTGTTCTCGGGCGGCGGCACGATCAGCGGTCATCTCAATTGCTTTCCCGGCGCTCAATCGCGGTTTGTATACGACGAGCTCGAGCAATACGGCGTCTTCGAACTCGTCAGGAAGCTTTCACCGTCCACAACCGCAATGCCCAATGTCGGATGCAATTTTAACCTGCCGAACAGTAGCGCACAGAACCCGCACGCCGATGGCTATGCGGCAACTCCCTTCCTTATCGTGAACGTCGCGCCGGTCGATACGGACCTCGAGAATGGCGCCATGGAGGTCGCGCCGGGCACTCACCTGCGCGAGTACAAGTATTGGCAGTACGCTCTTTCCGGAAAGCCTGCGATTCGCATGTGCATCAAAGCCGGGGACGTGATCGTCCGCTCGTCCATGCTCTGGCACCGTGGGATGCCGAACAGAAGCAATGCAGTTCGTCCAATGCTCGCCTTTACATGGGAAGGCGGCGGCAGCGACCTCGCCGACCCGTACACCGCGCATGGCGGCAAAATTACCCTTCTTGCTAATCGCTACGCTCAGAATCTCAGCGGCCGGCTGCGCGAGCGCGCCTTCGCCTCGCTTCCCGCGCTAGGATCAGGTTACTTGTTTATGCGTTCACTTTTTCAGTAGGCGACAGGCTCCACGACAATAGGCATAACTGAAGCAAAATCACTTCACGCGAGCATGTGCGCATAAATCTCGGCAAAGTCTGACGCCATGCGCGTCGGCGTAAAATGCTGCTCGACCCGTGAGCGGCCATACTCTCCAAACTGGCTGCGCAGTGCAGGGTCGTCCAACAGCCGGAGGAGATTGGCTGCCAGCGCATCGATGTCGCCGGGAGGGGAGAGTAGGCCGCACTTGCCATGCTCCACGACCTCTGGAGTGCCTCCGTTGGTCAAGGCCACGACGGGCCGCTTCATCGCCATGGCTTCCGCGAACACAAGTCCAAAAGGCTCCTCGAAGCTTGGTAGCGAGAAGATGTCGCAGGCCGCCAACAGCGACGCAATATCCGAGCGCTGGCCGGTGAACAATACGTTCTCCCTGACGCCGAGTTCGCGCGCGTGCTCTTCGAGCATCTGGGTCGTGCCGCCGTCGGCGGGGTAATCTGAGCCCACAATGGCGAGGCGCACGTTCGAATACTTGCGCTTGACCAGCGCCAGCGCGCTTATCAATTCGAAGTGCCCCTTCGAGCGGAAAAGACGCGCTACGCTCACGATCAGTGGTGCACCATCCGGTATTTGAAGCGATGCGCGCCCTGGCGCAGGATCGAGCGATGGATCCCAACGTTCGGGTTCGATCGCATTGAGAACCGCATGCACGCGATCCGGCCGGTAGCCTGCCTCTACAAAAGTTCTTGCCGTGTGCCTCGATACGCCGACGATCGCATCTGCCTGGCCGAGCGCCCAGGTAACGCCGCGACTCATCCAATCGCCGTAGTTGACGTGCACATGGACGAGAGCCTTGGTCCCTGTGAGGGCTGCGAGGAGCACGCACGCTAGAGCGTCACGCGGCCGGTCGGTGGAATGCAGGATTTCGATCCGGTTGCGCCGGATGTGAGCGGCCAGCCCGAGCAGGCTCGCCACCGCCGGCAAGGCGCCAGCGATGCTGGCAAGCTTTTGAAGCTTGGATTGTTGCCACAGCGACGGCCCAAAGTTCGTTGGACGTAGTTCAATGCCGGGAATGGTACGCAATTCGTCGAACGCAGGCGAAGGTGATCCCGGCTGGCCGGCTGCATAAAGCTCGAAACGGTCTTGCGGCAGGTTGCGCAGCAGCCGGAAATGGATCGATGTGTCTGCGCCGGCGACGAGCGCCGAATTGATGAATAGAACGCGCGTTCGCTTATCGGGGAAAACGCGCATGAAATTCACTACGCGTTGCTCGCCCACGCGCAACCGCCGAACCTATTGCAGACGTCACGGCGCTGGGCAGAGAGGCGGATCGCAAATGGCAACGGGTCAGTGACATTTCAAAATCGGCTCACCAGGCAGGTGTGTTGCAACTAACACTTCGACCGGATCATATGCCAGTCTGAATACACGGCCAACGTCGGTCTTCACTTCTCGGCGCGAAATTCATGCTTTCGGACCCGAGACGGACGGCGCCGGACGGGCAAGGCCCACTTGACGAGCGGCGCGCTCGCCGACATTGTGAGGAGATAGTTGAAGTCCGAATGCTCTTCTGTGGCCCATCTGAGCCGTTGTCGGAAACAATAGTCCGACCACACACTGGGCAATCGCTGCATTGGGATTAACAGAGTTAATATTAGGATTAACAGAGTTAATGCGCTTGCTTGAAACTTTTCCGGTCGCTTCCTGTCGCGACGTCTGTATCCAGTAATTTTCAGCGATTTTGGACATGATCTGGATGCGGAGTCGTTCGCTGGTGGATTGGCGACCGGAAGAGTTCGGGTGTGCGCAAAGATAATCGATGGAAACAATCCACCCAGACAAGCCAGTACAGATTTCGGTCTTGATTGCGACCAGAGAACGGCGTGAGCAACTTGATGCCTGCCTTAAGAGCGTCCTGGCAAACGATCACAAGTCTTTCGAAGTGATAGTCATCGACCAAAGTCCCGAGCCATACACCCTTATCCAGGATCCCCGCTTGCACGTCCATCATAGCCCAACGCGCGGAAAATCCGCGGCGCTTAACGCGGCTATAAAGCATGCCTCAGGCCGCCTATTCGCCTTTACTGACGACGATTGCACAGTATACCCGGATTGGCTAACGCGAGGACAAGAGCACCTGGAAGCGCAGCCCGAAGTTGACCTAATCCACGGAGCGCTGCTGGCCATTCCGCACAACCCGAGCCTATGGTTCGTGCCAATCTTCAGCCCAGGGCGGCTGGAAGTAGTTTCTGGAGCTGAGAGGGCCCGTTACCGGGGAGGCGCCGGCGCCAACATGTTTGCGCGTCGCGAACTCTTCGAACGGATCGGCGGGTTCGACGATGCCATCGGTCCCGGCGCCCCATTCCGAAGCAACGAGGAATACGATATCTACTATCGCGCGCTGCGCGATGGGGCGATGGTCCTGCGGGATCCCGAGAACGCAGTTCTGCATTGGGGCAAACGGGCCCACAGCGATGGTAGTAGCCAACGGCTGCTTCATGATTACCAATACGGCGAGGCCGCAGTTCTCGCCAAGCACGTCCGGTGCGGAGACCTCGTGGCACTTCGGTTATCGCTCAAAGTCATTTTAAGGGAGCTGCCGTATTCGGTTTATACCAGCCTTGTTCACCGCGACCGGGTCGGGCTAGCTACCACATGGCTCTCGGGCTTCGCTCGGGGACTTGCCACACCGGTGGATGCATCCCGGCGCCTCTTTGCAATGAAGCCGTCCAAGTGATTCCGTTGGCTTAGCCGAGCCTCAGCGCCAGATTGAAAACTCGACTACGTTCTAGGGCAGATGGTGCGACAACATACTTTTCAGCGATCGCAATGGACTGGTGAGGGATGGAAGCTTGAAGAGGAGCTCGTCCACCTTAAGGTTGAAGATCTTTGCTTTTCAAGGGAGTGTCAGCGTTAATTCTAACCGAAAAAATCTTGTCCAGCGGGTTTCATGCGCAGGTATGCTGGGGCTATGTATCGGGTCAACCAACCGCTCTCTTGATGTCGAAGGCGGTAGCACCCGGCCGAACCGACTTGCAAGGTGACTTCCTGGCGCGCGCCTGGCTCGCCGGTTCAGAAGTTCGAGGAGCGCATCTATGAAAGTGGTTATCCTCGCGGGCGGTCGCGGCACAAGGATTAGCGAAGAATCCTACATGCGACCAAAGCCGATGGTGGAGATCGGGGGCAAGCCGATTCTTTGGCACCTCATGAAGTATTACTCGTCGTTTGGATACAACGACTTCATTATTTGCCTAGGCTACAAGGGGTATATGATCAAGGAATATTTCGCCAATTATTTTCTCCACACATCGGACGTCACGATCCATGTGAAGGACAACCGCATGGATGTGCATGCGGGTTTCGCTGAGCCGTGGAGCGTCACCCTGGTGGACACCGGCCTCGACACCATGACAGGCGGGAGAATCAAACGCATCGCTCGCTTCGTCGATGATAAGCCGTTTCACATGACATATGGCGATGGGTTGTCAGATGTCGACTTGAGAGCGCTGTGTGAGTTTCACGAGAAGCATCGAAGGGCTGCCACAGTGACAGCCGTGTTGCCTCAAGGTCGCTTCGGCGCGGTCGAGATCCATGAGGGCGACGATCGCGTCGACGGATTTCACGAGAAGCCAGCCGGCGACGGACGCTGGGTCAACGGCGGATTCTTCGTGCTGACAAGCGCGGTCTTTGACGTCATTTCGGGAGATGACTGCATCTGGGAGCGTGAGCCGATGTCTAAGCTCGCGCAGAGCCAACAGCTCGGAGCCTTCAAGCACCGAGGTTATTGGCAGGCCATGGATACTCTCCGGGAGAAAGATGTTTTGGAGGAACAGTGGCGAGGCGGAAACGCGCCGTGGAAGAAGTGGTAGGTCAAAAGGCAAAAGCAATGACGTCGACGTGCCGGCACTGCGGGAGCGCTCTCGAAGCAAGTTTTTGCAATCTGGGAATGTCGCCGCTCGCCAATTCCCTTGTCGAGCAGCAGCACAGTAGTGCGGCCGAAAAGCACTATCCTTTGGAACTCTTCGTTTGTTCCAGCTGTCTTCTTGTCCAGCTGGACGAATTCGAGACCCCGGACGCAATATTTGGCAACTACAGCTATTTCTCATCCTTTTCCGACACCTGGGTGGCGCACGCGAAGAGATATGTCGAGAAGGTGTGCGACGAGTACAAGTTTGATCAAAGGAGCCAGGTCGTCGAAATTGCCAGCAACGACGGTTATCTGCTGAAGGAGTTTGTACGCAGGAAAATACCGGCCCTCGGCGTCGAACCCGCGGTGAATGTTGCGAAGGCGGCGCAGGAGGCTGGAGTCCCCACCATCAATAAGTTTTTTGGGCGCAGCCTGGCCCGGGAAATGGTCGAGCAGGGGCTTGGCGCAGACCTGGTAATTGCGAACAATGTCCTCGCGCACGTACCTGACCTGACTGACTTCGTCGGTGGGTTCAAGATCCTGCTAAAGCCAACGGGTGTGCTCACGATCGAATTTCCGCATCTTCTGCGCCTGATGGAGGGTGTGCAATTCGACACGGTCTATCATGAACACTTTTCGTATTTTTCATTCTTTGCTGCCGAAAAGCTCATGGCCAGTCACGGTCTTCAAATCTTCGATGTTGAGAAGCTTGAGACGCATGGCGGATCGCTGCGGCTCTACGTGACGCACCAGGAGCGTTCCGTGAGCCAGGGAGCCGCGGTCCGCTTGCTGCGAGAAGAGGAATTGAGCGCGGGGCTTCTGAGTATCGATGGCTACAGGAAGTTCCCCGAACTCGTTCGAGGTGTTCGGCGCAAACTTCTCAGGTTCCTGCTTGACGCCGAGGAAAACGGCAAGATGGTGGTTGGCTACGGCGCGCCAGCAAAGGCGGTGACCCTGCTAAGCTATTGTGGTGTTGGGCCGGACCTTTTGAAGTTTACCGTTGACCGAAGCCCACACAAGCAGGGCCGTCTGCTGCCGGGCTCCCGTCTCCCGATTTATGAGCCAGATCGAATTAGAGAAGTGAAGCCGCACTACATCCTCATATTCCCCTGGAACATAAAAGATGAGATCATAGAACAGCTGTCGTTTGCCCGCTCGTGGGGCGCCAAATTCGTTGTGCCAATACCGGAGGTGACCATCATCCCATGAGCGATCGCGGGACCATGGGTCAGCGACCTTGAGGTGACACACGTTGCGCAGGCAGCGCAGGATGCGTGGTATCGGGAGCCGGCACCTTCGTCGCGATTGAGCAATCCTTCGCAGACTATGTCGGTGCGCCACGCAATTGCTGTTCCGCATTGCACTTCGGCCCTTCATATGGCTCTGCTGGCATCGGGCACTGGAAAAGGGGACGAAGTAATAGTCTCTGAATGCTCCCGGATTGCGAGCGCGGCGCCCATCACGTATGTCTGAGCGCAACCCGTCTTTGCGGACATTGATCCAACGACGTGGTGTATTTCGCCTGAGTCGATTGATCGGCTCATTACCGTGAAGACTAGAGCGGTGATCCGGCTGGACTTTACGGTCTGCCCGCCGCCGTGCCGGCGATCCGCGCGATCGCGGAAAAGTTCAAGCTTCACGTGATCAAGGACGCGGCTCAGTCATTGGGTGGAAAGTACTCGGGGAAGATGTCAGGAAGCGCCCCAGACATCGCTGCCTTCAGCTTTCACGGGACCAAGACACTGACAACTGGTGAAGGAGGAATGTTTGTCACGGATAACGAGGCCATTTTTGAGAGGGCCCAGTTTCTCCGCGACCACGGACGGAGTCGGGTCAACTACAAGAATTTTTTCAATACGGAAGTTGCATACAAGTATAAAATGAGCGACCTGCAGGCAGCATTCGGTTTGGCTCAGTTGGAGAGAATTGACCAGCTTCTCGAAAAAAAGCGCAGGATTTTTCAGTGGTACAGGACGCGATTGGCGGACGTTGCAGGCCTAGCGATGAACGTGGAGCCGCCGGATTTTGTAAATAGCTATTGGATGACGACTGTCGTTCTCGATCCTTCTTTCGGACTGACAACGGCTGATATAAGAAGCAGATTTGATCAACATGGAATAGACGTCAGACCGTTTTTCCATCCAATGAGTTCGCTGCCGGCCTTCGCGGACTATCCGAAGGTGAAGGAAGCGCAAAGAAGCAATAAGGCTGCTTATTCCATAAGCCCGAGAGCGTTCAATCTTCCGTCGGCCCTGCAGCTTGACGAGGCGCAGGTAGACAGAGTGTGTGGTTTGCTGAAGATGTTTCTAGGGCAGCTGAGCCACGCATCCAGTCCGAAGCCGTCGCCTGCTCGAGCTTGAGGCTGCGTTCTTCGCGCTCGGTTTTGCTTCGGGACCCGGGGTCAAACGACGGGTTTCGGGCGACGATAGTTTGCTTCCTAATGCCCCCGATAGCAGTCGAGCCCGACCCGAACCCGGAGCGGCCTCTGACCGTAAGCGGGTGGCGTGCCACAAGACTTGCTACCCCCTTTCATCCCGCATACGGTAATCGCGAGCGGCGGCCTTGACTCGAAGTTCAACAGAGACCGGAACATCTGCCAGAATGAGTGTTGCACACACTAGCTATTCGAACCAGCACGCCAAATATGGGGTGATCATCGCCGGTGTCGCGATAGCGGCTGCACTGTTGATGGTCTTGGTTTTCTTTCAGTTCCAAGATCTAGTCCTGAAGACGGGCGATCCCTACGAATACGGAAAAATAGCACGTGGGTTCGTCGAACACGGATTCACCAAACTCACCCGCCGCGCGGCGTCGCTCTACCCGGAGTTTATTGCCGTTGTCTACAGGCTCGGTGGTACCGATCACGTGGTCATCTTCCTGCAGGTTCTGTTCCACGCTGCAACATGCATTTTGGTCTTTCTGCTTGGGCTACGCATTTACAATGGGCGAACCGGACTACTGGCGGGTCTCTTCTGCGCTCTTCATCCGATGCTGCTGCGCTACGTGCCAGATTTGCACATGGAATCATTTCTTACGCTTATGTGCACATTGACGATCTGGGTGACGGTGCGTTTTTATGATCGGCCAACCGTCGTGAATGGCATCCTGCTCGGCGTCGTGGGCATGGCCACAACATTGACCAAGGGCGTCATGCTTCCTTATCTGATCGTATTTGGCATCGTCAGTGGCGTGCTGGCTGTGAGGCAACGTTCGATACAGCGCGTTGCTGCGGTCGTCGCCCTGTTTGTTGCTATGGCAGTGGTCCTGGCTCCATGGACGTATCGGAACTACCAGGTTACGGGCGGCCGCTTCGTGCTGATGACGCCTGGAGCAAGCGATTCGTTCCTGCGGGGGTACGTATTTACGCGGTGGGAGTTCGCAACTCTGCGGAAGCCTCCGTACACCGATGCCGAGAACGAAGTAAATAACTGGTTTCGGCAAATTGCGCGCGACGCCGGTACCGTGTGGGAACAGGACGAGGTCGTTGACGAGGAAAACAACGCTCGTGTTGCCAAACGCCTGATCGTGACTCAGCCGCTCGACACGGCCCGAAAGGTGTTCGTCGGCCTATTCACATTCTGGTACGAAATGACGAGCCTAAAGAATTCGCTGATACCCGGCTCATTGGCCCTCATCGCTTGGGCGCTCGCGATCGTCGGCCTGAGGAGGGCAAATCGAGAAGGACGGCCCTCCTGGTTGATTTGGCTTCCGATCGTGGTGATGAATGTCTTTGTTGCGCTCTTGATCCCGCTCGGACGCTATTCTGTCCCAATAATCCCATGCCTCATGATCTTGGCCGCGTTCGGTGTCGATACGCTCCTCAGCCAGCCAAAACTAGCTTCATCCGGTGCCGCGTTCCCAGTGAGATCGTGATGTCCGTCGCCCGCCGGTCCGCAACTCGCAGATATTCCAAATGCGAGCAGCGATGGCTCACTTGCGGGGGAAAGCCAATTTGAGCACGAAAGGCTGGATTTCGAGCCGCAGCGTGAGGATGGATCTCCGCAGGTCGAATTAGCTTGTACGGCGGCCTGCTTCTCGAGAGCTTGACGACCTGTTCAGCCATCATGGATCGCCCGATGATGTCAGCCGTCGCCGGGAGGCCGCGGCTCACATGGGCGAGGCGAGCGGAAGAGATCGCTCTGAGTTGCCGAGGTAGAGTCGACCGCTTCAGTCCGCCCGTAAAATGGCTGCTGCAGGCAATCCTCCCTCATTCATGGCGCCGTCACAACTGACCATGACGCATGCACGAGCAGGTACAGAAGCTGACGTCGGCGTCCGATCGCAAGATGAGTCATCTCTCTATTGCTGGTGCTACATGGCGGCGCTGCTCCCGGAGCCGCGCTTACGTGGAGTTAACCCTTTGGGCATTCCATCGGGATTGGGTCGCCTCATAGCAACAATTTTATTAATTAATTCTTGAAAATAGATTAAATAGGGAAACTGCGCCTCAACTGAAATCGAATTAAATGCCGCGAAACATTTGGATGGTTCCATGGATAAATCGATCAGCGATTTTGGGAAAATGCAAGGCACTGCGGCAGCTTATCTGGCGATTGCTCGCCTGGACCACAGTACGAAGCAGATATTCATCGTACCTGGCATGGTGCTCGCTTATCTTCTGCGGGGGATCCACACGACGTCCCTCGTCAGTTCAATAACACTCGGCTTGATCGCCGCGATTTGCATTGCGTCGGCCAACTACGTGATAAACGAGTGGTTCGATCGCGAGTTTGATAAGTTCCATCCGACCAAGTCTCAGAGGGCTGCAGTAAAGACGGAATTGAGCGGGACCATCATTTTCCTGGAGTGGATTGGCCTCGTCGCAGTCGGACTGGCGTGCGCTTTCGCTGCCAGCAAGGTTACGCTGATCGTCGCCTGC
>Ga0081540_1000833_pt1 | contig 28116 bp, 20 predicted proteins | sample TabmetS2T1R1_FD_71024 | JGI IMG/M metagenome (GOLD analysis project Ga0081540, IMG submission 71024) | Tabebuia heterophylla rhizosphere microbial communities from the University of Puerto Rico - S2T1R1 | ecosystem: Host-associated > Plants > Roots > Rhizosphere ...
TCGCTCCAAAGGGAAGCAGGAATCTCATACGGCTCCTCCCACGCACGACACGACAGAAGCTGCATCCTCCGTCGATCTTCATCCCGGCGTCGCGGCATCACCAGTCTCGAACTTCGGACTGCTCTGACCCTCTACCCGTCGTCAGAAGACCAGCAGGACGCGGTCACCCAGATTGAGGACCGTGTAGCTGAATCGTCCGGGATGGGCCGCCGTAGGCCGTCGCGGCGGTGTCGCCCCAGGCGCGATCGAGCTCCGGTTCCTCAGAACGAGTACCCGACGAGAAGCGCGATCTGCCCGACGACCTGAAGTGTCCTGGCGCCTTGGATCTGGGCGGAAAACAGTGAGGTCTCGAATCGCAATCCCAGCCTGAAGGAGTCGGACGGCGAAAATCCGAGCTCAACCGCAGGAGAGAGGGTCAGCGCGCCCAAGGAGTCGTCAGGCACAGTTCCGTCGAATCGACGCCACAGCCAGAGGTAGCCGAGCCGCAGCTGCGGCTCGACGAAAAACTCACGGCCCAGCTCGAGGGTCCATCCCATGCCCCCCTGGACGTGGACGCCAGTCAACTTGTAGGGGATCGGACCGGTCCGGTACTCCGTCGTCGTAGCGCTGCTCCCGATGATGGAGACGTCGACTTCCGACGTGAGGTGCGTCACCGGCCAGTTCCGACCGCGCACCCGGATGCCGAGCACCGGGGCGGCGGGAAGGGCGTCACGAGCGACCTCCGAGAACGGGACGAAGACGCCAGCCTCGAGATGGAGCTCGAGCCTGGCGGGAGGAGGGATGAGACGGTGGAGTTCCAGGCGATCGCCGCGATCGAGCTGGACGTCGCCCGCGTAGAGGAGTCCGCCCGTACCGGAGTCGAGAAGCTCGAGCCGCTGCGTTCCGGTCTCTGCGACGAACCCTCCGGGGAGAATTCCCTTTTCCTGACCGGACAGACGGACTGCGATTCCGTCCGAGCTGCGCGCGTAGCTGAAGATGACTGGCAATCCCATGCGCTCACGCTGCCCTCGGAGCACGATCGGGTCGAGCCCGAGAATCGTGCTCTCGGCAGCCGGCCGCTGCTGTCCCTCGGTGAATTGCCAGGTGCGCCCGCGCGCGTAGTCGTGAGCCTCGCTGATCGTGACCGCGCCGTCCTGGTCGCGATCGCCCGCGCGGAGCCCCTCGAGAAAGAAATGGGTGTAGACGTCGTGACCGAGCGTGGCGTCCTCCCGGGCGGCCTCCCCGAACGCGGCTGCGGACAGCACCACCACGGCCTCGGAGACATCTTCGAGCCTGGGTGGCGCAGCCTTGCGCGAGGCGAGCGCCTGCGCCAGGGAGTCGAGAATGCGCGACTTGCCGCGGCCCGAGTGGCACGTCGCCAGCACGATCGCCACACGCCGGGAGGGTAGCTTCTCCGCCCGGTGGATCAGCTCGTCGACCGAGAGGCCCGTCTCGCGGAGCGAGTCGAGCCGGGTGTCGCCCACGACCAGCACCCGCTCCAGGTGGCCCCCCGGTTTTTGCACGAGCGAGCCATGGGTGGAGAAGTAGAGCAGGACGGTGTCGCGCGGGGTGCGGATCCGCTTCTCGAGCGCCTCGAGCGCTTCCAGAATCGCGGCGCGCCGAGTCTCCTCCGGACGGGCGAGCGCCCGCACGTCGTCGAACTCGCTCAGGGCGACGCCGAGTGCCCGGGCATCGGCTCCGGCGTAGCGGAGCGCCTGGAAACGCCCGTCCTCGAACTGATCTACCCCAACCAGGAGCGCGTGTCGCTGAGGCGGCTGATCGGTGATGCCTTCCGGAGCGAATGCAGACAGCGGAGCTCCCTTCAACCCCGAGCTCGAGGCGCACGCCGTGAGTGTCGCTCCTGTGACGACCCACCAGCGAGCATTCATCGTTCCGACTCGAGGATGACCGGCAGCAGGTCAACGCCGCAGCCGGGGAAGGCCTTCTCGACTTCTGCGCGCGTGCGAAGCTGATCCTGGATCCGAAGCCTGCCAGAGTCGATGCGCTCAGGCGATGCGATCACCACGAGCCGGGCCCCGGTTCCAAGCGCCTCGGGGTCGATGGCCAGCGCGGCTCCCGCTTCCGCAAGCTCGAACTCACCGGAAGCGTGGCGCGTGGCCACTCCCATCGGCCACACGAGCTCGGTTCCTTCACCCTGCCTCTGCGAGAGCAGATAGATCCACGCGGGTGCGTTCAGGCGGATGCGCAGGAGGAGCAGCTCCCCACGAGCGAGCGGCTTGCCCGACGCCAGCGCGCGAATCACGTGCGGTGTCGGGGTGCGCGCGCCGACGAACGGAACGAGGGCGACCGTCGGCGTCGGAGCGCCCTTCAGACCCTGCGTGAGGTCTCGAGGGTCGGGCCGGGTCACCATTACCAGCACGGCGGCCGCGATGGCAGCTGCGCCCATCCCCCAGGGGAGACGGGACCGTCGCTGGCGCTCCGGACGGACGACTCGCAAGGCCGCGCCTCCGGATGGGCCCCCCGCCGAGGCAACTGCGAAGACGCGCTCCTGTTCTCCCCGGGAGAGCAGAGTGTCAGATGCGTGCAGCTCGGTGAGCATCTCCTCGGTCGTCCAGCGCTCGAGCAAATCGAGACAGGCCTCGCAAGGCTCACCCAGGTGACGCGTCAAGACCGCGCGCTGTTCGGCAGGCAACCGGCGTCGCAGCGCGGCCTGGAGCAGGCCCTCGGTCATGACGTCGCAGGACCTCACATTGGCTCCTCGAGGATCGCGCGCAGCAGCTCGCGCTTGATCGCCGCACGGAAGCGCACGAGCCTGCTGGTCACCGTCCCGTGTGGAAGGCCCAGACGGACAGCAATCTCACGGGTGGTGTGCTCCGGTTCTCCGTACTTCAGCAAGACCACCGAACGGACGTCCGGGTCCTGGACGCGCGCGAGCAAGCGCTGGACCAGCGCGATCCGTGACTCGCGCTCTCGCGGCTCATCGTCCGCCTCGGGCGCGTCGAGACCCAGCTGCGCCAGCGCCAGGAGCTCACGCCGGCGGGCGTCCTGCGCGCCGGAGCTGCGACAGAGGTTTGCAGCGATCGAATAGAGCCAGCTTCGAAACCGGTCACGATTTTTGAGTTGCTGAAGCGAGGAGAGAGCGCGCAGAAATGTCTCCTGGGTCAACTCGAGCGCTTCTTCTCGATCGCCGTTGCAGGCCAGCAAGCAGTACCCCATCACCCCATCGCGGTGACGATCGAAGAGGGCGCGCTGCGCCGCGCGGTCTCCGCGGGCAGCGCTGCGCACCAGGTCCGATTCCTCGGCTTCGCCGGGGGCCGAACTGATCATCCTCGTTTCCTGAACATGGGGTGTCCCATGTCCCCGACGAGGAGACTGCCGGATGCAAGTTTGATCGCATTCCCCCTCGATGGCCGCACATCAAAGAGCCCGAGTCGGCACATTCGAGGGCCGGTCAGTTTCCTGGACATGGCCCCCCCCGTGGCGGAGAAAAGCGCGTCAGCTCAGTCCTTTGATCGCACCTCGTTCGCTGATAATCCACCCGCGCTGCGGCGCTGCACCGCGCGGACGTCCGTATCCATGGACGGTCCCGCCGCAGGACCCCGAACTTTGCTCGTCAAGGTATCGGTGGCCGGTGGAGCCGTTTCGGAGCTCCCCATTCCCGTTGTACCCCCAGCAGTAGGCCGCCCCGTGAGTGGCGAGACCGCAGCTGTACGCACGTCCAGGGCTCACACTCGCGAAGGTCAGACCACCGGCCACCGGGACGGGCGTGCTGCTGTCGGCGGTGGGCGAGCCGTTCCCGAGCTGGCCATCGGCGGAGCTTTTGATCGCCGCTTGAACAGTGACAACCACGGACGCGTTCATCACTTGGACTTACCAGCAGCGCGCAGGGTCCGGCGTCCGAGACCCGGGCGACCGGCGCTCAGATCACCGCAGCCACCTAGTCCCGCGGCCGCTCTGGCCTCTTCTCCAGAGCGGCCCGCTTGGAACCAGTCAGTCCATACTGACAAGCTGGAATCGCGCCCGACGAACGGCGGTGTTCATTGCCCGCCTGTAAAGAATTCTGCAGGAGGCGGCGGGATGAAGTTTTCGTTGGTCTGATCGAAAGCGTTCGCGTTGCCGACGATCTCGAGGCGATTTCCGGCTCCAAGGCTTCCCCCCGGAGGTGCCGTCGCGGCATCCACGTACACGTTCGCCCGAGGACCGCTGCCTCTTGCCTGATGGACGACCACGTGCAACGTGTTTCCCTCATCCGGAAAGACGCCGGAGACGAGCGACCTCCCCCCGGACAGTCTGAGGTCCGCCGTCGTCGTCACGATACGCGTGCCATGGAGGTTCATGTCCATGCGGTTCGACGAGATGGGCCCGGAAAGCGCCCCGAACCGTCGCCCACCGGCTGCAGCGATGCCGGTCGCGAAACCCTCGATCGTGTCGTTCTTCGAGTGAATTTGAAGCGAGTTGAACGTCGAGGCCGCGGACACGCCGACAGGCGCGTCCGCTCCAGCAAAGAGAGCCCAGCCGTTCGCCGTCGGCACGGGGCTGTCGGATCGATACAGATTGCGCCTGGATTGAATGATCAGGCCGGCTCCGGTCACGGCATCGGGCCTGCCGACGCCACCGCTCCCGCCCAAAGCGCCGCCGATCACGTTGCTTTCGAGGTCGAGGCCGATTTGGGAGTGGGACGCGAAGTTGATCGCGAACACGCCGTCCCCCCCTCCCGGTGAGCGAACGATCGATTGCGTCATCTCCAGCTGGAGTACGGCGCCCTCGTGGGGAGGCGGATCCTGGCCGAAGTTCGGGTTGAGCGTCATCACGGCCACCCCTCGCCCCGTGCCGACGAGTGCCGGATTGGGGTTGATGATCTCGCACTGCGCGATCGTTGCCGAGATGAAGTCGCCGGCACCTCTCGAAAGGACTGCGACGGGGTTCCCCGGCGCCGGCCGCCCGACGATGTCTTCGATGACGAGATCCTTGACGGCGGAGCCATCGCCGAGAGTCAGCACATCGCCTGCGAGTGCCACCGTGGCCCGGAGAACCGTTCTTCCGGACGCCTCGAACCCGGTCGGCAATCCCGATTCGTCGAAGATCATGACGCCTTCCCCGGCGAGGGTCGCGTCATCCGGTACGATCAGAGCCTGGCTCACGTCGTAGACCCCGGCCCGAACGAGAATCCGCGCTCCCGCGTTGGCAGGCGAGAGTGCGGCGGCGAGCTCGGGCGCGGTCGTCACGATGATGGTCGGCGAGCCCAGTTGAGATCCGAGCTCGGCGCTTCCACCCTCCTGAGGAGAAGCGCCACCTTCGCTGACCCCTCCGCATGCAGTCACCGAAGCAGCACCGACTGCTGCCAGCGCCGCCAGACACACTCTGAGCTTCCTCGACATGGGCTTGCTCTCCTTGCTGGAGAAGAGACCGTCGGCCGAGGTTTTGATCGCTGCACGCGAGAGTCCGGCGATCGAGACCCCGGCGCGACCACCGGAGATCCCGGGACGGGCTTCCCGAGCCGAGGGTTGCGGGCTCGACCCCCCCGCTCGCGCCTGCGGCCACGGCCACAGCCGCGGCCGCAAGCAAGTTTCAGGCGGGCGCAGCTCGGGCAACCTGCGGGGACGGGTCCACCGGCTCCAGCTTCCTGGTCTTCCAGACCGCGTACAGCGCGGGATAGACCAGCAACTCGAGCAACGCCGAGGTCACCACCCCGCCGACCATCGGTGCTGCGATGCGCTTCATCACGTCGGCCCCGGTTCCCTGTGACCACAGCACCGGGAGCAAGCCGACCAGGATGGTCGCCACGGTCATCATCTTCGGGCGGATCCGCTGGACCGCTCCCGCCCGGATTGCCGCGTCCGCCTCCTGCCGGGTGCGCGGACGGCGCTCCCGCCAGGCGAGGTCGAGGTAGAGGAGCATCACGATGCCTGTCTCGGCGTCGAGGCCGGCCAGGGCGATGATTCCTACCCATACCGCGACCGAGAGGTTGTACCCGAGCAGGTAGAGCAGCCAGAAGGCGCCCACCAGCGAGAAGGGGACCGCGAGCATCACCAGCAGCGCCTGGACCCAGCTGCGCGAGTTCCAGAGCAGCAGGAGGAAGATGATCACCAGCGTGAGCGGAACGACGATCGCCAGCCGGGCACGCGCTCGCTCGAAGTAGCGGTACTGCCCTACCCATTCCAGCCGCGTTCCCGGCGGCAGCTGGACCTGCTCTCGCACGGCGCGCTTCGCGTCCTGGACGTAGTCCTCGATCGGCCGCGCGGTGTCGGCGAACACGTAGGAGTACAGTCGTCCCCCTTCGTCCCGGAGCATGGCGGGGCCGGTGCGGGAGCGGATCTCGGCGAGCTCGCCCAGCGGGACCTGCGCCCCGGAGGGCGTGGCCACCAGCACCCGCCGGAGGTCGTCCAGCGAGCTCCGGAAGTCGCGGGCGTAGCGGATCCGGACCGGGTAGCGCTCCCGGCCCTCGAGGGTCTGCGTGAGCTTCATTCCTCCGATGGCAGTCTCGATGGCGTCCTCCACGTCACCGACCCGGAGCCCGTAGCGCGCGGCGGCGTCACGGTCGATGTCGAAGTCGAGGTACTTTCCTCCGCCGATCCGCTCGGCGAACGCACTCCGCGTCCCCGGCACGGACTGGAGCGCACTCTCCACCCGCTTCGCCGCCTCCTCGATCGACGCCAGGTCCGGACCGAGCACCTGGATGCCGAGCGGGCTCCTCACGCCGGTGGCGAGCATCTCGGTGCGGGTCTGGATCGGCATCCACCAGATGTTGGGCATCCCCGTGAACTGGGCGGCCTGGTTGAGCTTGGCCACGAGGCCGTCCCAGTCCTGGCCCTTGGGCCATTCGCTCTTCGGCTTCAGCGTCACCACGGTCTCGAACATCTCCAGCGGGGCAGGGTCGGTCGGGCTGTCGAAGCGCCCGGCCTTTCCGAAGACCTGCTCGACCTCGGGGAAGCTCCGCAGCAGCTCGTTCTGCCGCTGGAGGACGTCGCCGGCGCTGGTGTCGCTCATCCCCGGCACCGCGGTGGGCATGTACAGCAGGGTGCCCTCGTTGAGCGGCGGCATGAACTCGTTGCCCAGCTTGCCGACGATGGGGATGGTCAGCACCATCAGGCATCCCGCGGCGAAGATGACCGGCCAGCGGAAGCGGAGCGCGAAGCGGCAGACCGGGTCGTAGGCCCTGACCAGGAGTCGGGAGACCGGGTTCTGCGCCTCGCTCCGGATGTGCCCGCGGATGAGGAACGCGGCCACGGCGGGGACCAGGGTGATGGAGAGAAGGGCCGCGAACCCCATGGAGAAGGTCTTCGTCCAGGCCAGCGGCTTGAACAGCCGCCCTTCCACTCCCTCGAGGGTGAACACCGGCAGGAACGCCACGGTGATCACCAGGAGCGAGAAGAAGATCGGCCGGCCCACCTCCTGGAGCGCCCCCACCACGACCTCGGTGCGGGGACTCTGGCGTCCGTTCGCTTCCCACGCCTCCAGCCGCTTGTGGACGTTCTCCACGACGATGATCGCCGCGTCGACCATCGCGCCGATGGCGATGGCGATCCCCCCGAGCGACATGATGTTGGAGCCGAGGCCGATCCAGCGCATCGGGATGAACGCCAGGAGCACCGCGATCGGGAGCACGAGGACGGGCACCAGCGTGCTTCGCAGGTGAAGGAGGAAGATCGCGATGACCAGCGCCACCACCACCAGCTCCTCGGTCAGCGTGTGCCGCAGAGTCGCGATGCTCTCGAGGATCAGGTTCGACCGGTCGTACGTCGGGACGATCTCCACCCCGGGCGGAAGGGAGGGCTTCAGCTCCTCGAGGCGGGCCTTCACCCGGGCGATGACGTCGAGCGCGTTCTCCCCCATGCGCATCACCACCACCGCCCCGACCGTCTGTCCATTCCCGTTCAGCTCGGCGATTCCCCTCCGCTCCGAGGGGCCGATCTGCACCACCCCCACGTCGCGGACCCGGACCGGCACCCCCTGCCTCGAGGTCAGGACGGCGTTCTCCAGATCTCCCCGGGTCTTGACGTATCCCCGGCCGCGCACGAAGTGCTCGGTCCCGGAGATCTCCAGCACCCGACCTCCGACGTCGTTGTTCGAGCGGCGGACGGCCTCGCTCACCTCCGCCAGCGAGATGCCCAGTGCGGCGAGGCGGTTGGGATCGAGGTCGATCTGGTACTCCTTCTCGAACCCTCCGACGCTCGCCACCTCGGCCACGCCGGGGAGGGCCTGGAGAGCGTAGCGCAGGGTCCAGTCCTGGAGCGCCTGGAGCGCGGAGAGGTCGTTCTGCCCCGTCCGGTCGACGAGCGCGTACTGGTACACCCAGCCCACTCCGGTGGCGTCGGGGCCGATGCGTGGGGTCACTCCCTCGGGGAGCTTGGCGCTGGCCGTGGAGAGGTACTCGAGGACGCGGCTCCGGGCCCAGTAGATGTCCGTGTCCTCGTCGAAGATCACGTTGACGAACGAGTAGCCGAACATCGACTGGCCACGGACGCTGGTGACGTGCGGGGTGCCAAGCAGGGTCGTGACCAGCGGGTAGGTGACCTGATCCTCGACCAGGTCTGGCGACCGGCCCTCCCATTCGGAGAAGACGATGACCTGAACGTCGGAGAGGTCGGGCAAGGCGTCGAGCGGCGTGTGGCGGAGCGAATAGGCCCCCGCCACCGAGAGCGCTCCGACCACCAGCAGGGTCACCAGACGGTTGGCGGCGCACCAGGCGATCACCCGGGAGATCACTGGGCACTCCACCGGGGAATGGCATCGCGCAGCTGCGCCTCGCTGCCGAGGAGGAAGGTGGGGCCGACGACGACCCGTTCCCCGGCGGAGAGACCCGACCGCACCTGCGTGAGCTCGCCGGCGGTCGCGCCGATCTCGACCCCCACCGGCTCGAGGCGCGAGTCAGGCCGCTCGACGAAGGCGTACCGGTGCTCACCGGACATGAGGAGGGCTGATGTCGGAACGGAGAGGACCTTGCCCAGCGACCGCTCCGCCCTCACGTCGGCGAACATCCCCGGGAGCAGCAGGCGCTTGGGGTTCGGAAGCTCGATGCGCGCCTGGAGAGTGCGGGTCTTCTCGTCCACCCTGGGCGCGAGGAACGTCACCCGGCCCTCCATCTTTTCCCCCGGGAGCGCCGGGACGGAGATCGCCGCGGCCTGTCCCACGGCGACGAAGGGCGCCTCGCTCTCGAAGAACTGGGCCTGGACCCACACCTTGCCCAGGTTGCCGATCCGGTAGAGGACCTGGCCCGGCATCACCCGGGTTCCGACGACGACGTTCTTCTCCAGCACCACCCCGCTGGCCGGGGCGCGCAGGGTGAGGCGCCCCGCCGTGCGCCCCGCGCTCCGCAGGCGGGCCAGGTCCGCGTCGCTCAATCCCCAGAGCCGGAGCCGACGGCCCGCGGCAGTCCGCAATGCCTCGGCGCCGTCTCCGGAAGCATTTGCGGCCAGGTATTCCTCCTCGGCCGCCAGGAGGTCCGGGCTGTAGAGCGTGAGCAGAGGCTCACCGGCCTTCACCGCCCGGCCGGTCTCCGCCACCGCGAGCGACTCGATGAACGCCTCGTAGCGGAGCGTCACGTCCGCGAGCTGGCGTTCGTCGACCTCCACCTGGCCGAAGCCCCGGATCGATCGGGTGAGATCCCGCTCCTCCACGGTGGCGAAGCGCACCCCGAGGAGCTGCTGGCGGTAGGGAGAGACCTCCAGCCCCGCGGCCTCGCCTGCCGCGCCGGTCCGGCCTCCAGGGCTGCTCCGACCCTCCAGCGAGAATCCCTTCCGGGGAGGCGAGACCATGAGTCGCACCTGCGTCGGCGCGTGCCCCGGTGCCTCGATCCCCAGCGTCAGGGTCCAGTCGCCGTTCATCCGCAGCGGGTAGTGGACCCGGTACCGTCCGCCACCCATTGCCTTCGTCTCACCGCCCCCCTTCATCTCGGGCATCGAGCCCATCGCCGGCATGTTGTACTGGAAGGCGAGGTGCGCGCCGTCGACGGGCTTGCCCGAGGCGTCCTTCAAGGTGACGAGGAGCGTGTTGTCTCCGGTGGTGGGCGGATCGGGCTCGAGGGCCAGCGCCACGCTCAGGTCGCCGGCGGTGGTGGTCGGCGGAGGCGGGGCCTTGCTGCAGGCTCCGCCGGCGAGCAACGACAGAACCGCCAGGTAGGTGCGTGTTCTCATCGGGGTGCCTCGACCTTTCCAGCCGCCGCAGCTCCCAGGGCCCGATCCAGCTCGGCTCGCCTCCGCTCGGCCATCGCCTGGTGCTCGGCGAGATCGATCTGACGCATCAGCGACTCTCGTGCGCTGTCCAGGACGGTGAGCAGTCCGATCCGCCCCGCGCTGTAGGCCGACACCGAGCTGTCCAGAGCCTGCCGGGCGATCGGAACGAGGCGCCGCTGGATCTCCACCAGCTGCTGTTCGGCACGGACGCGGGCGGCGGCGGTCCTGACCTCGGCGCCGATTCGGTTGCGGAGCGAGCGCTGGAGCGCCTGAGCAGCCTGGAGGCGAGACCTGGCCGCCGCCACCGCGGGTTCGATCTTGCTTCCCCCGAAGATCGGGAGGTTGGTCTGCAGTCCGAGGAAGAGGAAGTTGTTCGGTGACTGCATGCCGAAGGTGTGCATGTAGGCCACCAGCGGGGTGATGTCCGGGACGCCTGCCGCCTTCGAGAGGCGGATCCGGGCATCGGCGGCGGAAATCATTCCGGCCGAGGCCTGGAGCTCCGGTCTCCGCTCCAGCGCCCGGGCCACGAGCTCGGCGTCGGGGCCCAAGGTCGGACCGGCTTCAGGCTCCTCGGTCTGCCCCTGGAGCTCCTCGGGGTCACGGTCGAGGAGCGCGGCCAGGCTCGCCAGCGCGGCGGTGCGCTCGGCCACGAGCGTCTCGTGCGCGGCCTCCTCCTTGAGGAGCTCCGCCTGAGCCTTGAGCTGGTCGACGACCTCTGTCCGCCCCGAGCTCACCCGCGCGGCCGCGACCGACCGGAGCGTCCGCAGCACTCCAAGCACCTCGTCGTGTACGACCAGGCTCCGATCGGCGACGTAGAGGGCGGCGTACAGCTCGCTCACCTCCCGATCGAGATCGAGGCGACGCCGTGCCGCATCCGCCCGGGCGGCCAGCGCCTCCCCGGCGGCCGCATCCTCCCGAGCGCCCCTCTTCCCGCCGAGGGGGAAGGTCTGGGTCAGCTGGATCATGATCGGCACGACCGAGAAGTCGACTGGGCCGTTCCAGTACTGGACCATCAGCAGCGGGTCGTCGAGGGCCCCGGCCGGCGACACCGACGAGGCTGCCGCCTGCGCCTGTGCCTCCGCGGCCTGGAGCTCGGGATTTCGTTGGTGCGCGTCCTCGAGGAGCGCGGACAGGCGAAGTGGCGGCGCTGCGAGCAGCGCCAAGGCGAGCATCGAATGCAGCACGAGTGGACCTCCTGGATCGAGTGAACGTGACGCGGCGCTGCGCCGGCGAGACGCGTCAGCTCAGATCAGGAGGATTCGTGTCGCGGAAAGCGGAGGGAGCTTCGGAGGAGGTGAGGCGAAGACCGGAGGCTCGGGGACGGGTGGGCTCGTCCCGAACCAGGAGAGCTCGGTGAGGACCGGCTCCGCGACGCTACAGCCGGCAACGGCCGCTGCCAGCCTTGCGGTGGGCAATGGGGTCAGCAGCCTCTGCTCGCAACAGGTGTCTTCCGCCGAGACGGTGGTTGCGTGCTCCGACCGATCCGGGCACGCAGCGGCGGACATCTCCTCGCCGGTCCAGCGGCAGAGGAGGCGCGCCCTGGCCACGGGCGGGGCGATGACCAGCCCCAGGATCAGCCCGACAGCCAGCGGCACTCGGAAGGACATCAGTTCGATTCTTACCGGCAGCCACGAGGCGTCGGCAAGTCGACGCGCGGCGAGGTAGGTCCCACCTGCCGGCGCACAAAATGCGCACTCTCGCAACCCACAGCAGCGCCACGACATTCCGCGAGTGATCCCCCTCTCCGCGTCGGCAGCCTGCCAGTGGTGCGCCCCGAGTGGGGGAGGCGAGCGCTGCGGCTGGCACCTCTTCGGCGATGGAATGCGCACGCCCGAGCGCGGTTTCCAGACCCGAGAGGGGAGATGGACCTTCCGTGGCTGCTCGGTCAGGCAGTCTGAACGAGGGCCCGCTTCCCTGTCGCAACCGCGATGGACGGAATTGCAAGCCCCTCCTGCTGCCGCCGGGCGTCGAGCTGCAACTCCTCGGCGCAGAGCGCTGTTGCGCGCGAGGCAACAGCACAGCTGAGATCGATCAGGAGAGCACGCGACAACCGCGCGAGCGCGGCGCGACTCCGGACGCAAACACTCTTGCAGATCCGAGAAGAAGCCGTGACCACCGCCAGTCCAAGGAAGAACCAGAGGGTGAGCTGAGGCGGAGAGGTGCCGGGGCAGGGGGAGCGGCGTGGAAGGAAGGCGGCAGGTGCTCGAGGACGGCGCGGGCAGTGGAGGAGCGGGGACGACGGCGACGACGCTCTGGGCGCCTGGCAGCAGGATTGGTCCGTACAAGGTCCTGTCGGCGCTGGGAGCTGGCGGCATGGCCGTGGTCTACCGGGCGCGGGACACGCGGCTCGGTCGAGACGTCGCCATCAAGGTGGTCAACCAATCACTGGCCGCCAGTCCCGAGCTGGTGCGCCGCTTCGAGCAAGAAGCCCGGATCGCCGGGTCGCTCAATCATCCGAACCTCGTCGCGGTCTACGACTTCGGCCTCCACGACGGACTGCCCTACTTCGTCACCGAGTTGCTCCAGGGCGAGTCACTCCAGGACCGGCTCTCCCGCGGCCGGATCTCCATCCTCACTGCCCTGGACTGGGCAGCCCAGATGGCCCATGGACTCGCCGCGGCCCACTTCTGCGGCGTCATCCATCGCGACGTGAAGCCCGGCAACGTCTTCATCAGGCGCAACGGGCAGGTGAAGCTGCTCGATTTCGGCATCGCCAAGATGGCCGAGGTCGCCCACAACGAGGGCCCACATGGCCTGATGGACGTCACCGTCGCCTCCGCCGGCGGCGCCACCCGCACCGGATCGGTCCTCGGCACCCCGGGATACATGTCGCCCGAGCAGCTTCGCGGGGATCCGCTCGACGCTCGCAGCGACATCTTCAGTCTCGGCGCGGTGCTGTTCGAGATGCTTTCCGGCCAGCGCGCCTTTCCAGGCGGCTCGGTGGAGAGCGGTTACGCCACCCTCCACCGCGATCCCCCCTCATTCCCGGAGGCCCCCCCGGCGGCGGTGGCGCATTTCGTGTCACGCTGCCTGGAGAAGGAACCAGCTCGACGCTTTCAGTCGGCCAGTGATCTAGCCTTCGCCCTGGAGGTTCTCCGCACTCCCACCACCGGCTCCGCCGGGCAGCTGGTTGCCGGTCCGCGTCCGATCAGGGTGCGGGTGCGGTGGCTGACCGGGGCGACGACGGCGATGCTCGCCGGTTTGGCCCTGGCCTTCGTGGCTGGCCAGCGCCGCACCGCCATCCACTTCGCCCTGCCGGACATCGAACCGGTGACCTTCCGGTGGGGAACGATCGGCGCCGCCAGGTTCCTGCCGGATGGACGGGTGGCGTTCAGCGCAGCATTCGAAGGTCGTCCGGAGGAGATCTACGTCCGACCCTCGGGAAGCCCGACGGCGCAGTCGCTGGGGCTCCAGGACATTCGTCTGCTCGGAGCTTCTGCGGTGGGTGAGCTGGCGGTCGTGCTTCGCCCGAAGTACTCCTACCTGTCCACCCGACAGGGGACCCTGGCCCGCGTCCCCTCGGTGGGCGGGACCCCTCGGGAGCTGGCAGAAAACGCGGAGTTCGCGGACTGGTCCCCCACCGGGGACCTGGCCGTGGTCCGTCAGAGCGGAGCCAACTACATCCTCGAATCTCCACCCGGTCATCCCCTGTTCCGGACGAGTGGCGAAATTTCCAATCCCCGCTTCTCCTCCAGGGGGGACCTGATCGCCTTCCTGCACCATCCAGTGATCGGCGACGACATGGGCGAGGTCGTGGTCACCGACCTGAAGGGCCAGGCCCGGACCTTGTCCGAACGCTGGCCCACCACCTTCGGACTGGCCTGGTCGCCGGACGACAGCGAGGTCTGGTTCACCGGGGGGATGACCCGGAAGAACAGTCTCATCGCCGTGAGCCTCGGGGGAAAGACCCGAGACATCTACCGAAGCCTTTCCGAGATTCGCCTCGACGACGTGAGCAAGGACGGACAGCTGCTGATCACCAACCTGCTGGATCGGTCCGAGCTCGTCTATGCCGGAGACAGCGGCGGCCGCCAGACCCTGCTCTCCTGGACTGACTGGACCTATCCCTTGGCTGCGCTGTCGGCGGACGGGAAGGTGCTCTTCTCCACCCTCGAGACGGTACCGGCCCCCGAAGAGTTACAGCAGACCTGGGTCATGCTGCGAAGCACCGATGGTGCTCAGGCCCAGGTTCTGGGAGAGGGCCTGGCCTTCGATCTCTCTGACGATGGGCAATGGGCACTGGTGACCTCCAGCGCCCGCACGAACCTGACGGCGCTCCCCACCGGCGTCGGAGGACCTCGTTCGATCCCCACCGGTGGCTTGCTGGTGTGCACGGCGCGCTGGATGCCCGGGGCCAAGGAGGCCCTGGTGACCGCGCGGGCTCCGGGAGAGAACCACGTCCGGCTGTACCGACTGGGAGGGGATGCCACCGGCCGGGCACCGGTCAGCAATACGGCGCTGAACTTTCGGGGGCGTCTCCAGGTTTCCCGCGATGGGCGCTGGGCGGCGGCCATGGATGAAGACCTGCGGCTGGTGGTCATCTCCCTCCAAGACGGAACGACCCGTTCTGTCCCGGGGACCGGCGCCGATACGATGGTTCCCCGCAGCTGGTCACCGGAGGGGAATCTCTGGGTCACCGAGGCGGGACGCGACCTTGGCGCCCGCGCGCGACTCGTCCTCCTCGAGCCCCGCACCGGCAAGGTGCTCGAGGAGCGGAGCGTCGGACCGTCCGACTCGGGAGGAGCGGGAACCCTGGTCGATCTGGTGCTGAGCCCGGACGGCCGCAACGTTGCGTTCACCTATGGGCGCAACGTCGGCTCCCTCTACATCGCACGGCGACTGGGGCGCTGGGCCGCCGGCCGTCACTGAGCGAGTGTGCCGCCCGGACTACCGCGCGAACGTGTGGCGAGCGAACTTGACGCGGGCCCGCTCCATCTCCTTCTCGTCCACGTGCTTCCGGAGGAGCACGCGCACCGCACACCGGACCTGTTCGTACTCCGCGGTGCAGGGTCAGGGTCTTCGAGCCTTCACCGCCGGGTGCTGCTCACGTGGGCTTCGCGAGCATCGTCTTCAAGTAGGCCCAAGCAGCGGTCGCTGCTCCGCCCCCAGCGGCTCCGCCAGCGATGCTTCCCAGGATGGCGCCGACGTCCATCCCTCCGGCTGCACCGGCCGGCGACATTCCGCCGCCGGCAAGCGAGGCGAGCAGCTGTCCTACGAGTCCTCCACCAATCAGTCCGGCGATGGAGTTGCCGACGGTCCCGAGATTCAAGCTCTTCACGGAACGTCCGAGGGCGTTTCCACCGACGACACCGCTGACCAGCTGAATGAGGAGTGGCAAATAGCTCATCACGTACCCCCAGGCTGGAACCAGTTGCGTCCCCCACGACGGGGACGGATCGGCGGCCCGTCCTGACGACCAGTGCGGGTGCTCACCGCGCGATCGCCACGAACGCTAGACCTCCGCGCGATCGGGGTTCAACCGGCCGAAATACGATTGGTACTCATGCCAGGAACACGCCTCGGGATGCAGTCGGTCCCACGCCTGCGGTACGTTGCGCAAATGCCCAGGCCGCCACCGATTCAACCGAAGGTGAAGCTCGAAACGCACGGGACGAGCGTGCGTCTGCCGACGGAACTGCTCGACCGCCTCGATCGCTACGCAGCGCAACAATCCGCGACGCGAAGTGAAGCACTCGTCCATCTCCTTCGCTGGGCGCTCGATAAAGCTGAGAGCTGATCAGCGAAGGCGGCAGGGCGAGAGCTGTCCGTTCCCCTGGCGACGGGCACCTGGCTTGCCGAGCGAGATGCCTGGGCCGGTCGAGTAGCCTGGGTAGATGGACAAACAACGTCCTTCGCGCCCATTGAACACCCGGTGGAACAGTCTTCCCGAGCTCGAGGCGGTGCGGGTCTTCGCCGCGGTCGCGCAGCTCCGGAGCTTTCGCGGAGCAGCGATCGCCCTCGGTCTTCCGCGCTCGACGGTCAGCCGGCGCCTGAGCACCCTGGAAGCTTCGCTCGGCACGCGGCTCCTGCAGCGGACCACTCGCCAGGTGAGCCTCACGCAGGCGGGCGGGATCTTCCTCGCCGAGGTCACCCCCGCGCTGACGACGATCGGCGAAGCCGGCCAGCGCCTGCGTGACGGCCAGGGCGACCCATCGGGTCTGGTCCGGTTGACGGCGACGGCAGGGGCCGCCGACTGGGTGGGCGAGGTCATCGTCGAGCTCCTGGAGCGCCACCCGCGCGTCCGGGTCGAGGTCGAGATCAGCGATCGCACGGTCGACCTCGTCGCCGAGGGCTTCGACCTCGCCGTGCGCGCCGGGAGGCTCGCGGATTCAACGCTCATTGCCCGTCCGGTCGGCGGTGGGGAACACGGCTACTACGCAAGTCCGGCGTACCTGAAGGGCCGGCGGCTCACCCATCCCGACCAGCTGGTCGAGCACGATCTGGTGGTCTTTTCGGGAACCACCCGCGGGCTGCGCTGGCAGTTCCAGATCGGCAAGAAGCTCGTCGACGTCCCGGTGCAAGGTCGGGTCGTCGTGAACCATCTGTCGGTGGCCGAGCTGGCGGCGAAGCGCGGCCACGGGATTGCCTGGTTGCCAACGCCGTTCGGGCGCGACGCGCTGAAGAGCGGCGCTCTGGTCCCGGTGCTCAGGAAGTTCTGGCCGCCTCCGGTACCGGTTCAGCTGGTGTACCCCTCGGCGCGCTACCTCGCGCCGCAGGTCCGGGTCGCCATCGAGTTGCTCGCCGCCCGCCTCAAGAAGGTGCTCTGAGCGCTGTCCCGTTGGTGGACCGAAGTGCTCCAAATACAGGCATTGTTCCACGATCTCCTGGCCGCGATTGAACCCGCTCACCCCCTCAAGCGAGGTTCACATGGCGACGATTCTTCTGACGGGAGCAAACGGCAAGACTTCGACCGCGACGATCGCGGCGCTCAAGGGCCAAGCTCACAAGGTGATCGGCCTGGTGCGAGATCCGGCCAAGGGCGAGCAACTCGATATCGACGTGCGCGTCGGCGATCTGGAGCGGCCGCGAACCCTCGAGAGCGCGTTCGACGGTGTCGATACGCTCTATCTCGTTGCCCCGCCGGGGCCCCTGGCTCCGTATCACAGCTCGAACGCGCTCTGGGCTGCCAAGCAGGCCGGTGTGAAGCACGTGGTGCGCCTGTCGGCGATCGCCGCCGCGCACGACGCTCCCACCGTCAACAGCCGGCTTCACGCGCTCTCGGACGCCGAGGTCGCTGCCTCGGGAATTCCCTACACGATCTTGAAGCCTCACTTCTTCCTGCAGAACTTCGCCTTCTCCGCCCAGACGATCGCCCAGGAGAGCGCCATGTACTGGGCCTTCGGCGAGGCAAAGTTTCCGGCCGTCGATGTCGAGGATATCGGAGAGGTGGCCGCCCGGATCCTGATCGATCCCGGCCTGCACGCGGGGAAGACCTACACGCTCACCGGCGGTACAGCGGTCACCATGCACCAGATCGCGGCGGCCATCGGCGACGCGATCGGCAAGAAGGTCAAGTACGTCCCCATCCCGGTGGCGGCGATGGTCGAGGGGGTGGCGAAGATGGGATTGGGCGACTACTTCGAGGTCGCCTTTCGCGACTACATGACTGCGTACTCGCAAGGTTGGGAGTCGCACGTCAGCGATGCCGTGAAGCGCATCACTGGACGGCACCCCCGCAGCATCGCCGACTTCGCTCGGCGGAACGTCGCAACATTTCGAGTCAACGGCGCGCAGTAAAGGCGGACGTATGCTGGCTCCGGTGGCTCAGGCACGCCGCAGCGGGGATGTCAGCCTGCGGGGCTCCTGGCGGTCCGGGAGAGCGGGCTGATGTGGGCGAACATGCTGCGGGCGTTCCAGGTCGGGAACGCTCTTACGAGCGACGGGGTGCCGTCGAGCTGGATGCGGCCCTCGCGGGTGGCTTGCGCCCAGGTGAGCTGCCCGGCGTGCCATTTGACGAACGCTTCGGCCTCCGCCGTGATGTAGAGGTCCTCGTCGAGGCCAGGGTACGTCTTGCAGATCTCGGTGTCTCCGCGCTCGATGAGTAGCCAGTAGCGCTCGTGGCGCGGGCGGCCGGTGAAGTCGAAGCGGATGACGACCCGTCGGTCCGGCAGCCGGTCTCGGCGGAGCGCGTTGCACATCGACCACAGCGCCACGAAGGGGTCGAGGTTCTCGGGGGCGAGCTCGAGCCACCGTGCACCCCACTCGCCGAGGGACCGGCAGACCGTGAAGAGGTCGTGGCCCGCAGGCGTGAGCTCGTAGTGCTGTCCGCGCCCGACGGACTTGGGCGCCGACTCGACCACACCGAGTCGTTCGAGCTGCCTGAGCCGCTGCGAAAGCAAGGTCCGGGAGAGTCCGGGTGCGCCCTCCAGGATCTCGCTGAAGCTTCCGCAGCCAAGGTACAGGTTGCGGATGATGAGCGGCGTCCAGCGCTCGGCGAAGATCTCCGCGCCCCGAGCGATCGGGCAGTACTGGCCGTACGTCCTCACGACGCCAAGGTTGCGCACCTGCCTTCGGTTGTGAAGTCCAGATTCTTGACTTCACGTCCGTGCCCCACGGCGGTCCGATGTGGCCTTCGAGAGAGGAGGACACCATGACGACACCAGACATCGCGGGGCTCGAAGGCTTTCGAGGCCGACTCGTCAATGCCAGCCACGCCGACTACGACATCGCCCGTGCAGTGTGGAACGGTGCCATTGACCGGCGTCCGCGCCTGATCGCCCGATGCATCGGGGCCTCCGACGTGGTCGCGGCCGTGCGTTTCGCTCGCAACCACGATCTGGAAATCGCCATCCGGGGCGGAGGCCACAACGTTGCGGGCACTGCCGTTTGCGACGAGGGGTTCGTCATCGACCTTTCGGCGATGCGGGCCGTGCGGGTCGATCCCGCCGGCCGCAGGGCCTGGGTACAGGGTGGCGCGCTGTGGGGCGACGTCGACCACGAGACGCAGCCGCACGGGCTGGCCACCACCGGAGGAATCGTGAGCCACACCGGGGTGGCCGGGCTCACCCTCGGCGGTGGCCTGGGGTGGCTGATGCGCAAGCACGGCCTCACGGTCGACAACGTCCTCGGCGTCGACGTCGTGACCGCCGACGGCAAGCTGCTGCGGGCGTCCGAGGACGAGCACCCCGACCTGTTCTGGGCATTGCGAGGCGGCGGCGGCAACTTCGGCGTGGTCACCTCGTTCGAATTCCGCCTTCACTCCGTCGGGCCCACGGTCCTGGCCGGGCCCATTCTCTGGGACGCGACAGACGTCGGGGACGTCCTCCGCTTCTACTCCGACTTCCTCCGCGACGTACCCGACGAGCTCGGCACGGTCATCAGGTTCGGCGCTGCGCCGCCGGTGCCGGCCATCCCCGAAGATCTGCACTGGCGCCCGGTGGTGATGATCGGTACCTGCTACGCCGGGCCGATCGAGGACGGTGAGCAAGTGCTCCGCCCTCTCCGCGCAGCCCGGACTCCGCTGCTCGACCTGGTCAGGCCCACGCACTACGTGGATTTCCAGAACGCGCTCGACTCGACGGTCGTCCATGGTTGGAACTACTACTGGAAGTCCACCCACCTCCCCGAGCTCAGCGACGACCTCATCGACGTGATTGGCGAGCACGCGTTCTCTTGTGCGTCGCCCCGGTCATACGTGGCGATGTTCCATCTGCAGGGGGCGGTGAGCCGGGTGGGGGAGGGCGCGACTGCGTTCGGGAACCGGCAGGCGTCGCACGCGATGACTCTCGATGCCGTGTGGCGGCCCGGCGAAGAGCTCGGCGACCGGGACACCGACTGGACGAGAAAGTTCTTCGCCGCCCTCGGCCACTTCCGGAAGGGCGTCTACGTCAACTTCCTCGGCGGCGACGAAGACCCCGACCGGGTCCGCGAGGCGTACGCCGGCTCCGTTTACGACCGGTTGGTGGAGGTGAAGACCAGGTACGACCCCGACAATGTCTTCCATCACAACCAGAACATCCGCCCGCCTTGAGTGATGATGTGCCGAAGTTCAATCGACTTGCAGGTTCAGGAGGTGCCGGATGAACTCACGGTTCTTGATGACCCTCCAGGTCTCGCTGGCGGGAGCGGAGAGAGTCGGTGCGGTCCCTCTCGGAACCCGGGTCATCGTGCCGATCACCAGCGGGAACTTCGAGGGCCCGAAGCTGCGCGGAAAGGTCCTGCCCGGTGGTGGTGACTGGACGCTGCTCCGAGCGGACGGTGTTCTGGAGCTCGACCTCCGGGTGACGCTTCAGACCGAGGACGGCGCCCTCATCCACATGACGTCCTTTGGGCTCCGTCACGGGCCGGCGGAAGTCATCGCCGCGCTCGGGCGAGGCGAACGCGTCGACCCGTCGACGTATTACTTCCGGACCCTGCCTCGGTTCGAGACCGGCGACCCGCGGTATCAGTACCTGAATCGTCTCCTCGCGGTCTCGATCGGCGATCGGCGGGCCGAAGGCCCGATCTACACCATCGACGAGATCCTCTGAGCTACTCCGTCGCGGCCCGTCCGGCCCCGGGCCCGCGGACCTTCCTCGACTCGCGCTGGGCGGCGAAGGAGAGCCGGTCCAGCACGGCGAGAAGGAGCGCCGAGACCACGAAGGTGAGGTGCAATCCGGCGAACCAGGCGACCTTGTCGTTCGGGACCTGACGCAGCTCCATGAACACCCGCAGCAGGTGGATGGAGGAGATGGCGACGATCGACACCGCGACCTTCAGCTTCAGGGTCCCCGAGTCGAGCTTGGAGATCCAGCCGAGCTCGGCGGCCTCGTCGACCTCGATGCGGGAGACGAAGTTTTCGTAGCCCGACATCATCACCATCAAGGCCAGGCTCGCGACCAGGGCCAGGTCGATCAGCGCCAGGATTCCCAGGATCAGGTCGATCTCCCCGGCGGAGAAGACGTGAGTGACCAGGTGAATGGATTCCTGGAAGAACTTCAGCGCCAGCGCGAGGATCGCCAGCGCCAGCCCGATGTAGATGGGCGCCAGTAACCAGCGGGAGGCGACCAGGACCCGCTCGATCAAGCGACCCATCGTTCGCGGCACGGTGGAGCGGCTCCGGTGAGACGGCCTGCTACTTGCGTCCCCGCCAGCCAGCGCGCTTGAGGGTGTTGTACATGGTGGGGAGCGAGACCTTCAGCTCCTTGGCCAGGGAGGCGGCGCTCTTCCCGCCCTCGACCTGTTTCCTGAACTCCACCGCCTGATCGCTCGTGAACTTGAAGGCGCGACCGCGCTTCCGGGCCACCCCGTCACGCGGGCGTGCACCGCGGGCCGTCCGGACGCGACCTCCCCGGCCACGCCCTTTCCATCCCGCACGCTTGAGGGTGTTGTACATGGTGGGGAGCGAGACCTTCAGCTCCTTGGCCAGGGAGGCGGCGCTCTTGCCGTTCTCCACCTGCCCCCGGAACGCCTGCGCCTGCTCGTCGGTAAACTTGAAGGCGCGACCGCGCTTGCGAGGCGCTCCGGCGCGGCCTCCGCGAGGCCGGCCGGGGCCGCGGGCTTGCCCGTCGAAGAGGCGACCTGCCCGCTGGACGATGCCCTGGAGCTCTTCCCGGAGCGCCGCGTGTTCATCCACGATTCCACGCAACGTGTGTTCCAGCTGCTGCAACGCGCTGGAGATCGCGCTCATCCGGTCGGGCATTCTTGGCATGGCGGCGGACTCTACACGAGAACGAGAGACCGCAAGAAAAGAAAGTCTCGCTTTCTACATTCTGACACGAATCGAAGTGATTTCCCGTTCTTCTCAAGTTTTCATTGCTGTCCTGGGCCCGTGTCCGTATGAGCGGGGGTCGTGAGCGTCAGGGTGGTCCGGCTTGGAACGAGGCGCGTGCCCGGAGAAGGGCTGCGCATCGGGACAGTGCGGCGTCCGCCGCGCGGAGTGCGCCGGGAGCAGATCGCTGCGCGTGATTTCTACGACGTGTGGTTCCCTTTACTCGCACCGTCGGTGGAGACGATGACCACTTTCCGCCAGGAGATGAGCGACCCGGCCTGGAGGCGCTTCGTCCGGGCCTATCGCAAGGAGCTGGCGCGGCCCGAGGCCAGCCACGCCCTGGACCTCCTCGCCGCGCTCTCCCGCGGGACGGACTTCTCGGTGGGGTGCTACTGCGAGGACGAGGCCCGCTGCCACCGGTCGATCCTCCGGACATTGCTCGAGGAGCGCGGCGCGGCCATGGCCTGAGCCCGCTGCGTGGGCTCTTCGGCGAAGAGATACTCGTGCTGGCCGTCCCGGGTGATCAGCACTCGCTTGCCCTCGCGCTGGCCGATCACGAACTCGAACCCGAGGTAGCCCGGATCGATGGTGATGAGCGACGTCGAGCCGTCATCGTTCTTCCGCGAGCCCACTGCGCTCCGCCACTCGCCGAAGTCGAGCACCGCCGCGTCGGCCTGGCGCACCAGGCGGACCGCGCCCAGCTCGGGGCTGCGGTAGGCCCCGCCGAGACCGTCGAGGACCGCCGGGTCCGGCGGAATGATCAGCCGCGAGCGGAGCTCCTCCTGCTCGGCGCGGATCCGCTTCGCCTGCGCGGCGACGTCTCCCTCCGCCTCGGGCCGCCCGTCGAAGAGCACCTCGAGCAACCGGCGGGTGAGCGGCCCCCGGATGAGCTCGCCGTTGTTCGCGTTGGTGAGGATGACCATCCCCACCCCGTACTCGGGAAGGGCGGCGAAGTCGCTGTGGTACCCGGGGAGGTCTCCACCATGGTGCACGACGGGTGTCCTGTACCGGGTGCCGACCGCCATACCCATCCCGTAGCCATGGTCCTCACCGATGGGGACGTGAATCCTTCGGCGGGCGAACAGATTCTCCTCGCTCACCAGCCGCTTTCCGTCCGGGAGCTTTCCGCCCGCGAGCTCGAGCTGGACGTAGCGAGCGAAGTCGTGGGCCGACGTCCAGACTCCTCCCGCCGGGCGATGCGGGACGATGCAGTAGTCCACGTCGAGGGAGGCAACCTCCATCTTCCCGTCCGCATTCTCCCCGTGGGCGCTCGCGTGGTTGGCCCGGAGGGCCCGCTTGAAGTCGAAGGTGGTGCTCCGCATCCCCAGGGGACGGAAGACCAGGTCCTGCATGGCGCGGTCGTAGGCGGCGCCGAGCTCGAGCTTTGGGCGGTACAGGTGCCCACCGATGTACCCCGCGGCGGAGGCCATCAAGTTGCTGTACTGAAACACCTCGCCGAATCCGCTGGTCGGCTTGACGCCCGCGAGCAGGTCGAAGGTCGAGCTCGCCTTCGCGTCGCCGAACTCGAAGATGAATTCGAGATCTTGCCGGGGCAGCCCGGTGCAGGCGCAGATGAGGTGCTCGAACAGCACCCGCCGGGTGACCTCCGGGTCGGCGAGCTTGAAGGCCGGGTATGCCTTCACCACTGGCTCGTCCCAGCGGATGACGCCGCGGTCGACGAGCCTCGCCAGGAGAAGGGTGGTCATGCCCTTCGTGTTCGAGGCGGCCAGGAACAGGGTGTTCGCATCGACCGGATCCGGCTTTCCCAGCTCGCGCACGCCCAGCCCGCCCTCCCAGACCACCTTGCCTCGGTCGATGAACGCCAGGCCCACTCCCGGGACACCGAGCTGGTCCATCGCGGAGCGGACGAACGCCTTCAGCGTCTCGATGCGCGCCGCGTCCAGCGGATGGGCGGTGCGACCGGCGAACGACTCCCTGGCGTAGCCCTGTGGCCGCAGGCTCTGGAGGATGAGCCTGGTGGGGGCGAGGCGCTTCTCGAAGGTGGGCTCGGTCCCGTCGAGGAGAACGACGGTCCACGCGGGTCCCTTCCGGAACGCGTCCGCCCGCACGACCGCGCGCTCGTTGGGAGACGTCTCGTACTCGAACACCTGGCGCTCCTCCCAGCCCTCGCGCCCAGGACGCGGCGTGACCAGCTTCACCGGCCGCTTCATGTCCGGTCGGTGCAGCTTCCACGCCGCCTCGACGGCCCCCTTCGCGTCGGCCCCCTCGACCGAGGCGACCGCCACGTGGGAGTCCCCCTCGGGTGGCGTGAGCACGGTCAGAGCGCCCTTGTCCGCGGCCGACCAGCCGCCCGGCGCGACGTAGGTGGCGCCGCCCTGGGTGGTCCGTGGCGTGTCGGTTGCCAGGGGCTGCGGGACGGCCGGGACCTCGGCTGCTGGGGGCGCCGGGGCCGGAGCCGGGCTCGCCGGGGCGGCCACCGGTGGAGGCGTCTCGGAGTGGGCGCAGGCGGCGAGGAGGGACACGAGCACGAGCGGCGCGAGGCGGATCACGGCGGCACCTCCGGGGCAGGACGGGGACGTTCTAGTGCGTCGCGGGGAGAGTCGTCGTTCGAGTTCGCGAAGCGCCCGTCCTCTAGTCCGCGGCGAGCGCCGGGGCGGGCGACACACGCGCCGCGCGGAAGGCGGGGTACGCGCTGGCGAGCAGAGCGGTCAGGAGCAGTAGCCCCAAAACACCGGCCAGCGTGGGCACGTCGACCGCGGATACGCCGAACAGGAGCCCGGTGAAGGCACGGGCGATCCCCGCTCCGAGGAGCGTCCCGAGCAGGGCGCCGGCTCCCACCCAGCGCAGACCCGAGGCCAGCACCGAACCGGCCTGCACCACCGGGGTGGCCCCGAGCGCGCTGCGGATGGCCAGCTCGCGACGGCGTTGCACCTGAGCGTAGGCCAGCACCGCGTAGAGCCCCGACAGGCAGAGCGCGAGCGCCGCGGCGGCGAAGAGCTCCAGCAGCCGGACTCCCGAACGACGCGCGGAGAGGACGCCCTCGAGGAGTGCCTCGCCGGGCTGCACCGAGGAGACGGGAATCTCGAGATCGACCGCCTGGATCGCCTCTGCGAGTCGGCGGCCCAGGCCCGCCCCGGCCCGCTCCGAGCGGACCAGCACCGACACGCCCGGCGCGACGAACGGCACCACCCCCTCCGGCACCTGGTAGAGCGGGGCATAGAGCGTTCCCACGGGCCGCTCGTCCAGCGACTCGTGCTTGACGTTGGCGACGACACCGATGACCCGGTAGTCGGCCGCGGGCTCGGCGGTGAAGCTCACGTGGAGCATCGCTCCGAGCGGGCTCTCCCCGGGCCAGAACGCCCGCGCCAGCGCCTCGTCCACCACCACCACCCGTGGATGGGCCGCGTCATCCTCGGGCCCGAAGCCCCGGCCCTCGCGCAGCCGGATGCCTGTGGTCTCGAAGTAGCCCGGGTTCACCCAGCGGGTCTGCGCGCCGGGCTGAGACGTCCGGGACGGCGCCGGTCGGTCGAGGATGTCGAAGTCGGTGCGGCTGTTCACACCGCTCAGCGGAAGCACGTTCACCAGAGCGAGCCGCGCCTCGCCGTCCATCTGTGTCAGTCGATCGCGGAGCGCGTCGTGGAAGCCGCGAACCGCAGCCGGTGTCCGGTAGCGCGTGATGGGTAGAGAGACCCTGGCCACCGAGAGACCGGAGAGTCGCAGGCCGGGGTCGACCCGGAGCAACGCGGACTCGCTCCGCCAGAGCAGGCCCACCGCAACCAGCAGGACGCCCGCGAGCGCAGCCTCGCACCCCACCAGGAGCGCTCGCAGCCGGAGGGCGGTGGGCCCGGCCGTGGCGTGGGTGCCCAGGTTCGCGGCAGTGCGAGGGGCCGCGGCGCCCGCGGCCGCACCGATGACGAGGAGGGCGGTGACGCCCACGAGCAGTCCCGCGGCGTAGAGCGCCACGCGCCAGTCGAGGCCCAGCTCGGCGAGACGGGGCAGGTCCGCCGGAGCGAGCCGGCGCAGCACGTCCTGGGCGATCCAGGCCAGCCCGAGCCCGAGCGCCGTGCCGGCTCCGGCGAGGACGGCCGCCTCGGTTCCGAGGTCGGTCAGCAGGGCGCGGCGGCTTGCTCCGAGCGCCCAGCGCACCGCGAGCTCACCTCGCCGTGCGGTCACCCGGGCGAGGAAGAGGCTGGAGAGATTCGCGGTGGCGATGAGGAGGAGCAGGAGCCCCGCGGCGCCGAGCAGGAGGAGCCCCGTCCGGTACGCGCCCACCCACTCGTCCTGGAGAGTGCGGACGCGGGGCGCGGTGAGCTTGGCGTTCTCCTCGGGGTAGTGGACGGCGAGATCGGCGGTGATGTCCGCCAGCTCCTGGCGGGCCTGGGCGACGGTGGCTCCCGGGGCGAGGTGGCCGATCACCCGCAGGAAGTTCGACCCGCGCTCGGTCCGGCGGCGGTCTGCCGAGGGGCGAAGCGGGCCGAGGATCTCGGTCGACAGGTTGGGGAGGGCGAACGACTCGGGCAGCACGCCGACGACGGTGGTCGGCACGCCGTCGAGGGTGAGCGTCGCTCCGAGCGCGGCGGGCGACCTGGCGAAGCGCTCCACCCACAGCCGGTGTCCGATGACCGCGACCGGGGGTCGGCCGGGATCGTCGTCGGCTGGCTCGATCATCCGGCCCAGCGCGGGCGACACGCCGAGGAGCTTCCCCAGCTCACCGGAGACGCGCGTCCCGGTGAGCCGGACCGCGGGGCCCTCGCCGCTCAGGTTCACTCCCCAGGTGGCGAGCCCGACCAGCGCGTCCAGCCGGGTGCTCCTGACGCGGACGTCCTCGAAGTTGGGAATGGAGAAGAAGGCGCGATCCCGATCGGTGCGCGTCGACCAGATCCACACCAGGCGCGATGGGTCCCGGAAGGGCAGGGCGCGCAGCAGCACTCCCTCGATGCCGGTGGCGATGACCGCGTTCGCCGCGATGCACAGGGCGAGGGTGACCACGACTCCGGCGGAGAACGCCGGAGCCCGGGCAATCCGGCGCAGGGCCGAGCGGACTTCCAGTCCGAGGAGGGGCATCGAGACCTCACCCGCGAGCGAGTGCAATCGTCGAGCAAGGCTCAGGCCGGGCCAAGCGCCCGAGCCGATTCGGTCCGGGCCGACCGGTCCGTCCCGATTCCGGGATGCGGGTTCCCGGTCCCGAGGCCTCGGTGGTTGTCGCCGCTCCCGCTCGGCAGGTTGCTCAGACGCGAGCGGACGGATCACGGCCGGCAGAGCTTCTTACCCGCGACGACCTGCCACGTGATGCTCGAGGCCAGGGTGGGGCGGGCCTGACGCCGCGCTCCCCGGGCTCCGGCGTCCCTCGCGGCCAATCCGGAGCCTCACGGCGCCGGAACCGTCGCCTCCTGCTGCGGCGGCGCGACCCGCGGAAGCCGCAGCCGCGCGTCACATCCACGGCGTCCGACCGCGTTCCGCAAGCTCAGCGTCCCCCGATGTGCCTCGGCGATCTGCCTGCAGAGCACCAGGCCAATGCCCGAGCCCTCCGGCTTCGTCGTGTAGAACGGCACGAACAGGTTCCGCGAGTCGAGCAGTCCCGGCCCCTCGTCGGAGACCACCAGCTCCACCTCCCCCGGCGCCTCCTCCCAGCCGATGGTGACGCCGCCTCCGGTCTCGCCGGCTGCCTCGACCGCATTCTTCAGCAAATTGATCAGCAGCTGTTCCAGCTGATCCGCGTCCCCTCGAATCCACGCCGGCGGCCCGGGCACGACCCGCACTCCCTGCGTCCGGTCCAGTGCCGTGACCCGCTGCACCAGCGCCGGCACGCTCACCGGGGCGAGGGTGGGCGGCGGGAGCTTCGCCAGGCGCGCATAGGCAGCGAGGAAGCGCGAGAGCGCCTCGCTGCGCCGGGCCACCACCGTCAGCCCCGAGCGAACATCCTCCACCCACTCGGACGGATTCCCCCGGCCGAGCACCGCCTGCAGGCTGGCGGCGATGCTCTGGATGGGCGCGAGCGAGTTGTTGATCTCGTGGCTCAGCACCCGGACGATGCGTTGCCACGCGGCGCGCTCCTCTTCGCGCACCACCCGGCGGAGGTCGGCGAGCACCAGCAGCGTGTGGGGGAGCCCCTCGCGGCGGAACTGCGAGCGCCGCAGCTCGTAGGGGCCGCCCTGGCCGCCGAAGCCCCCATCCACCCGCCGCGGCGTGTCGCCCTCGAGGAGCTCCGCCATCCCCAGCGACCGAGCGTCTCGGCCGAGGAGCTGCGAGGGCGCGCGCTGGAGCAGCCTCGACCCGGCCCGGTTGACCAGCCGGAGCAGCCCCGCGCCATCGAAGGCGAAGATGGCGACGTCGATCTCCTCAAGCACCTGCCCG
>Ga0081540_1000834_pt1 | contig 28102 bp, 25 predicted proteins | sample TabmetS2T1R1_FD_71024 | JGI IMG/M metagenome (GOLD analysis project Ga0081540, IMG submission 71024) | Tabebuia heterophylla rhizosphere microbial communities from the University of Puerto Rico - S2T1R1 | ecosystem: Host-associated > Plants > Roots > Rhizosphere ...
TCATGTCCGCAGAAGGCCGGCCCGATGAATGGAGCATTCGTTAGACGAGTAACCCAGAGCAGCCAAGGAGCGTCGAATGAGTAACGAGACGAAGAGGCATGATCACACCGCCACCGATTCCAAGAGCAGCGACAACGCAGCCATCGATCGCCGGGCGGTACTGCTCGGCTCGTCATCTCTTGTCGCGGCGGCAACACTGACATCGCAGGCACTCGCGCAGGTCCAGAAGGCCGCGCCTGCTGCGGCCCCGGCGGCACCTGCCCCGGCTGCCGGCCGCAAGCCGAACATACTCGTCATCTTCGGCGATGATATCGGCATTCCACAGATCAGCGCCTACACGATGGGCATGATGGGTTATCGCACGCCCAACATCGACCGCATCGCGCGGGAGGGGGCGATCTTTACCGATTCGTATGGTCAGCAAAGCTGCACCGCCGGCCGCGCTTCCTTCATTCTCGGCCAGGAGCCGTTCCGGACCGGGCTTCTCACCATCGGCATGCCGGGCGATCCGCATGGCATCCAGGACTGGATGCCGACGATTGCCGATGTCATGAAGACGCAAGGCTATGCCACCGGGCAGTTCGGCAAGAACCATCTCGGCGACCGCGACGAACATCTGCCCACCAAGCACGGCTTCGACGAGTTCTTCGGGAACCTCTATCATCTCAACGCTGAAGAGGAGCCGGAAGGCTACTTCTATCCGAAGGATCCGAATTTCCGTAAGCAGTTTGGCCCTCGCGGCGTCATCAAATCGTCCGCGGATGGAAAGATCGAAGACACCGGTCCTTTAAACACTGCGCGCATGCCGACCGTGGACGAGGAGTTTTTGGGTGCTGCCAAGGACTTTATCGGCCGACAGGCCAGGGCAAACCGGCCGTTCTTCGTCTGGTTCAACTCGACGCGAATGCACGTATTCACCCACTTGAAGAAGTCGTCCCTTGGCAAGACCGGAAAGGGTATTCACGCCGACGGCATGGCGGAGCACGATGAAATGGTCGGTGAGTTGCTCAAGCAACTCGACGATCTCGGCATCGCCGACAACACCATCGTTCTTTACACGACCGATAACGGCGCTGAACTTGCGCTATGGCCCGACGGAGCCCAGACGCCGTTCCACGGCGAGAAGGGCACGACATGGGAGGGCGGCATGCGCATCCCGATGATGGCGCGCTGGCCGGGCGTGGTGAAGCCGGGAACGCAATACAACGAGATCATCTCGTTGATCGATTGGTTCCCGACGCTTTGCGCAGCGGCCGGCATTCCCGACATCAAGGAAAAGATGAAGGCGGGATTTGCCGGCGCGGGCGGCAAGAGCTTCAGGGTTCATCTCGACGGCTACAACTTCATGCCCTTCTTCAAGGGGGAGACCCAGACGTCACCCCGCGATTCAATCTACTATTTCGATCAAGGCGGCAATCTCAATGCGATCCGCTGGAACGACTGGAAGCTCAGCTTTGCCACGGCATCGAAGGGAAACATCGCGACCGCGACCCGCGAAGTGCCGTCATGGTCGCTGATCGCCAACTTGCGAATGGACCCCTACGAGCGCGGCATGGAGGACGGAGGAGGAGCGATAGATTTCCTTGCCCGGAACATGTGGTTGATCGTGCCCGTGCAGGGAAAGATCAAGGAGTTCTTCTCCGATTTCGACCAGTTTCCCTATCAGGAAGGCAGTTCGCTGAATGCGAGCGGCATCAACTATGGATTGCTCCGGCAGCAGGCGGCCTTGAAGCGGCTCAACGAGCTTGAGCGACTGAAGCCGCAGTAGTGCGGATAGCAAAGGGACGGACGGGATGTAGAAAGGGCGATAGCCACGATGGCTCGGTTCAACGTTCTGCTGCTCGCATTTTTTGCAGCCATCTCTGTCGCGGTGGCGCAGCCGGCGGATCCCTTGCCGTCCTGGAATGACGGCGCGGCGAAGAAGGCGATCACCGACTTCGTCGCGAGCGTCATCGCACAAGGTGGCGCGGATTTCGTACCCGCCGAGCAGCGTATCGCGACCTTCAACAATGACGGCACGCTATGGACCGAGCAGCCCCACCACTTCCAGCCCGCCTTCGCGTTTGATCGCGTCAAGGCGATGGCGTCGCATCATCCCGAATGGAAAACGACGCAGCCGTTCAAGGCGCTGCTGGACAAGGATATGAAAGCACTGGGCGCGCCGGGTGAGAAGGGCTGGACTGTCGTCGACATGAAGCGGGACTGGGGGAAGTGTTTCCCGTTGTGACGGGCAGCAGTCAGACCGAGGTGAGGCCATGAGCGGCTACGATATCTTCGCCTGGATCGTGCTGATCATCCTTATCATGGTGTTCATCGGCGTGTTCTGGCTGATGGGCTCGTTGCCGGGACACATTGCGCGGTCGCGCGGACATCCCTGGGCGGATGCCGTGAGGGTTGCGGGGTGGATCACGCTGATTTTCGGCTTCGCGCTGTGGCCGGTGGCGTTGATCTGGGCCTATGTCGACGTGCCTGCGCCGCGCGCGCCGGGGAGGCCGCAGCCATGATGATTGCGATTATGGCGGTCTATCTGGCGCTCTTGTTCACGATGGTGTGGATCGGTGCCATCCGTTTCAACACCTTCTGGAAGGTGTCGCCCCTGATCGTGCTGCTGTTGCTCAATCTCGGCCTGTTCATCCCGATGAGTTGGGGGGCGCCGCAGGGGCCGGCGCTGGTGTACCGAAACGCGGTGTCGATTGTGCCTGACGTTGCGGGCGAGGTGGAGGAGGTGCCGGTCACCGCGAATGCGCCGCTGAAGGCGGGCGATGTCCTGTTCAGGATCGATCCCACGCCCTACGACGCGCAGGTGAAGACGCTCGAGGCGCAACTGAAGCTTTCTGCCACGCGCCTGTCGCAGATGACGCAACTCTACGAGCGCGACGCTGGCCGTGGCTTCGACGTCGAGCAGAGGCAATCGGAGGTGGACCAGCTCAAGGGCCAGCTCCAGGCGGCGCAATGGAATCTCGACAAGACGGTAGTGCGCGCGCCGGCTGACGGCTACGTTACCAACCTCGCGCTGCGCAAGGGCGCGCGGGTGGCGAACCTGCCGCTCGCGCCGGTCATGGCGTTCATCGACACGTCCGATACCCGTGTCGTCGTCGAGATCAGCCAGATCGATGCGCGCTATGTCGCGCCCGGCCAGGAAGTCGAAATCGCCTTCAAGTTCGTGCCCGGACAGGTGTTCGCGGGCAGGGTCGAAAGCATCCTGCAGGCGGTGGCGACCGGGCAGGCGCAGACCTCCGGCACGGCTGTCATGCCCAGGGAGATCCAGACCGTGCCATTTGTCGTGCGTGTGAAACTCGACGACGACGGGTTCGCGGCGAAACTGCCGGCCGGCGCCACTGGAACGGCCGCGATCTTCACCGACCACGTCAAGGTCAGCCACATCATCCGCCGCGTGCTGCTGCGGCAGGAAGCGATCCTCAACTACATCATTCCGTTCTGAGGGAGGGAGACCGTCATGAAAGCCATTCTGGGAGTCCTTGCCCTGATATCCATCGCCGCAACCGCGCAGGCGCAAAATCCTTCCGCCGATAATGCCAACCGCCGCTTGATCGAAGGCCGTGCGCTGGAGGCGGCGATCTGGGGCATGTCGGCTGTCAATACCGACCTGATGCGCCAGGAAATGCTGACCAAGACGCCGGGCAAGGTGAACCAGTTCATCTACTGGGGCCGCCCGCTCGACTGGAAGAACCAGACGCTTACGCCCAATCCCGACACGCTCTATTTCATGGCGTTCTTCGATACGAAGGCTGCCGGTCCGATGGTATTCGAAGTACCGCCCGGCGACGATCAAGGCTCGCTTAATGGCAACATCGTCACGGTGTGGCAGACCTCATTGGAGGACGTAGGCCTGCTTGGCGTCGATCATGGGGCAGGCGGCAGATTCGTTATTGTCCCGCCAAACCACAAGGACGCCATCCCCGATGGCTACAGCATTCTCCGCCCGGATACTTACGGCGGCTATATGCTCGTCCGCTCCAACCTTAGAAGCCGCAGCGAAGCGGACGTAGCGGCATCGATCGCCTATGCGAAGCGCGTGAAGCTTTACCCGCTCTCTGCCGCGGCCAATCCGCCCGAGACGGTTTTCACCGACGTCAAGGACGTGAATTTCGATTCGACCATCCGCTACGATGCGAGCTTCTATCAGTCGCTGGATCGCGTGGTGCAGGGCGAACCGTGGATCGAGCGCGACCGCGCGATGGTCGACCAACTCCGCAGCATCGGCATCGAGAAGGGGAAGCCGTTCGTTCCGGATGCGAAGATACAGCCGATCCTCACGGCCGCCATCGGCGAGGCCAAGGTGCTGCTGGAGCAGCGCTATGACGCCGGCTTCCCGGTTTTCTATCCCGGCACGCATTGGACCATGCCCGCGTTGTCGGAAGCCATCGAGGGGCAGGGCACGACCTATGCGAACCACGACAAGTACGCGATCGATGCGCGGGGCGTGGCCTACACCTATGCCTATATTGCGATCAAGCGGCTGGGTGCCGGCCAGTTCTACCTGATCACGATCCGCGACAAGGACGGCCAGGCTTATGACGGCAGCAAGACCTATCGCCTGCGGGTGCCGCCCGATGTGCCGGTCGCGCAATACTGGTCGGTGACCGCCTACGACCGCGAGACCCACGCGCTGATCAAGAACATGCCGCGCGCGAGCCGCGCCTCCAATGCCGCTGACCTGCAGAAGAATTCCGATGGATCGGTCGACATCTATTTCGGGCCCGCGGCGCCTGCAGGCAAGGACGCCAACTGGGTGCCGACCGATCCGGCGCGGAAGTTCGAACTGATGGCCCGGTTCTACGCGCCGAAAAAGGAGTTCTTCGAAAAGAAGTGGACGCTGCCGGATGTCGAGAAGGTCGATGTCACTGTTGGAAGCGGAGCAAGGCAATGAAGCCAGTCATCATCTGCGTTCTCCTGGCTGCGACTACTGGCGTCGCGTATGCACAAGGCGGAAATCCAATTCCCGTCTCGCCAGACAATTTCAACCGGGCCGAAAGCGACATGTACTTCGCGAGTTCGGCCAAGGAGGCCGGCGGAACGGGAAAGCTTCTGCATCGGCGCGAGGTCGTGCCTGTCGAGAAGCAACCGGTGGTGCGGGCGAACCGCGACACGCTCTATTCGTCGGGCGTATTCGATCTCGACGCCGGGCCGGTCACCATTACGTTGCCCGACGCCGGAAAACGCTTCATGTCGCTGCAGGCGTTCAACCAGGATCACTACGTGGTCGGTAACGTCCAATATGGTGCCGGCAAATTCCGGTTCGACAAGGGGAATGTGGGCTCCCGCTACATGCTTGTCGGCATCCGCACGCTGGTCGACCCCAATGACGCTAATGATGTCAAACAGGCCCACACACTACAGGATGCGATCAAGATCGATCAGGAAGGCACTGGCAAGCTCGAACTGCCCAGTTGGGACCCCGTCAGCCAGAAGAAAGTGCGGGACGCGTTGCTGGTCCTCAACACGACCTTGGCCGATACGCACCAGATGTTCGGTGCAAAGGATCAGGTCGATCCGGTCAGACATTTGATCGGGACGGCCATGGGCTGGGGTGGCAACCCGGAGAAGGATGCGTTCTATTTGCCGACAACACCAGCAAGAAACGACGGCACCACTGTGTACAAGCTCACCGCAAAGGATGTGCCGGTCGAGGGCTTCTGGTCGATCACAGTCTACAATGCCGACGGCTATCTGCAGGCCAATCCGTACAACGCTTACTCGCTGAACAATCTCACCGCGCGCCAGGATGCTGCCGGTGCCGTTACTGTTCAGTTCGGCGGCTGTGACGGCAACATTCCGAACTGCCTGCCTATCACCGCTGGCTGGAACTATCTCGTGCGGCTCTACCGTCCGAGTCCGGACATCTTGAGCGGCAAGTGGAAATTCCCGGAGCCGCAGGCGGTGAACTGAAATGCACGATGCAATGCATAGGGTGTGCTGCAGTCGCCACACTCGGGCGCAATCGCAAAGGACTTGGTCGCCCGCGCGGCAAGCAGCCTAGGATTGCAGGTCCTGATACCCTGCAAATCGGAGTCGAGGCAACAAACGATTCGAGGCCCGGCCGGATGTGGCAGGGCAACAACAAGAAGGAGGATCATCATGGGACAGATGAGAACTCACAACGCGTTCGGCGCCGCCGTCGCGCTCACCTGGTTGGCATGCCCGCAGATCGCTTGGGCCGATGCCGGCGGACTTAGCTTCTGGCTCCCCGGTGCATTCGGCAGTCTCTCCGCTGCGCCGGCTGTGCCGGGATGGTCAACCGCCACGATCTACTTGCATCTGCAGAGTTCGGCCGGTGGAGAAAAGGATTTCATCAGGGGCGGCAATGTCGTCGCCGGCCTCAACGCCAGGGCGGATGTCGTCGTTCAGGGATTCACCTACACCTTTGCAACGCCATTTCTGGGAGCTCAGGCCGCAGTCAGCATTCTTGGTGCACCAGGAAATGTCGATGTCGGTATTGACGCAACACTGACGGGCCCGCGGGGCAGCGCGATTTCGGGAAGCAGGACCGACAATCGCTGGACGTTTGCCGACGTGTTCTATCAGGGCACGCTCAAATGGAATCAGGGCGTCCACAATGAGATGGTCTATGTCACGGGAAACATTCCGAGTGGCACGTATGACGTCAACCGTCTCGCCAATTTGAGCTTCGGCTTCGTCGCGGTCGATGCCGGCGCCGGCTACACCTATCTGAATCCCAAGACCGGGAACGAGTTTTCCGTCGTTGGAGGACTGACTTACAGCTTCGAGAACACGGCGCTGCAGTATCAGAACGGCATCGACTTCCATGTCGATTGGGCCGCGTCGCATTTCCTGAGCAAGAACATGCTCGTCGGCCTCGGCGGCTATTACTTCCAGCAGATCACAGGCGACACCGGACCGGGAGCGACGCTCGGCGACTTCAGGGGGCGGGTACTCGGTATCGGGCCGCAAGTCGGCTTCATCTTCCCGCTCGCTGAAGGCTATCAGGGCTACCTCAACCTGCGAGGGTTCAAGGATTTTGCTGCTGAGAATCGCCCCGAAGGATGGACAGCGTGGGTGACCTTCGCGGTGTCACCGGCCCCGCCGGAACACGGTGCGGCGAAGCCGATTACGCGGAAGTACTAGCGGAGACAGCGGCAACGATGGGAGCGTATCGATCGCGCCGGCTATTTCCCCGCCGTCTTCTGCTTTGCGCCGTCCGCCTCCAGTCCGAGCGTTCGTCCCGGAAAACCCGCCGTGTCGAAATAGCGCTGCGAGCCGACACGCTGGAAGTGCAGCACGGTGCGAAGCCCGTTGGCTGACGGCTTCGACGCCACGCTGCCGGAAGAAGCTTTCGGCGTTGCGCCGTTGGGCATCGCTTCGGTCATGACGCGGCCGATCAGCTTGCCCTTGGCTTTTTGCGTGAGGCCGAGCAGCTTGGCCGCCGTGGCGCCGACGTCGGCATTGCTGACGGGGAGGGGATCGACATAGCCCGACTTGAAGTCGGGCCCGATCGCCGCGGTGAAATTCAAGGTATCGCCGCGGCTGAAGCTGCCATGCATGCCCTGGCCCTGGCGCAGCACGGTGTCGGCAATCTGCACCGAGCAGTTGGTCGGCTCCTCGCAGCCCGATGACCAGGAGCGGAAGTTGACCACGATCGAGGGATGCGGCGTCACGGCCTTGCCCTTCAGCCCGAGCTGCGACATCGGCAGCGTGCCCGGGAAATTCCCGAACTCGTCATCGACGAAGATGCCGCTGACATAATCCTGTTCCAGCAGCGCCTTGATGGTCCGATCCGCCAGCTTGCGTTCCTTGCTGGGAATGTAGATCAGGTCCGATCCGCCATTGGTCGCGATCACCAGATCGGGCTTCGCCGGGTCCTTGCCCAGCACACCGTTGCCGGCCTTGGGATGGGCATTGTCCGCCACGGGCGCGTTCTTGTTGTTCGGATCGTGCAGCGGCAGGTTCAGCGCCTTCGCAAGGTCGATCGCAAGGAAGCCCATCGGGAGAAAATCCTTCGGCGTATCGTCGTAGGACATCTTTGCCGACGGACTGGTCTTGCTTTCCTTCGAAATCGTCGAGAAGCCGTGATCGGAGGAAACGATGATGTTGGTGCTCGCGGCGAGGCCAAGTTCGTCCAGCGCCTTGCGGAGCTGGGCGAGGTTGTCGTCGGCGTTCTTGATGCCGGCCATCGAGGTCGGCCCGTTGATGCCGGGGGTGATGGTGTTGAGGCTGTCGCCGGTGTTGTGCTGGCTGCCGTCGGGATCGCGTGACCAGAACACCAGCACGAACGGCTTGTTGCGCGCCTTGAACATCGGCAGCACGACCTTGGTTGCGACGTCGGCCATGTAGGCCTGCTGCGCGACGTTCGCCGTCGTGGTGCCCGGCGTCTTGGCGTCACCGGCCTTGCTGTTTTCCCCGCGCGGCGTCGTCACCAGGGGAAGGCCGGCCTTGGTCAGCGCGTCCTTCATTTCGTCGGACAGCGGCACGCTATTCTTGCCGCCGGTGGAGTCGTCGATCACGATGGTGTTCTTGCCGCCGTCGGTATGGTCGAAAAGATAGGTTGGGCCGAGCTTGCCGATCGCGGCGGTCGAGAAGCCTTGCGCGCGGGCCATCTTCAGAATGGTTTCTTCGTTCAGATAGTCGCCGCCAAAATGCTCATCGACGTCGCCGAGGACAGCGTCGTTTTCGATGAAGGGCACGACGGTGTCGCCGGCCGGCACGGACGTATAGCCGGTGTAGATCGTGTTGCTGAAGGTGCCAGTATCGCCGAGATAGTGGCCGCTCGCCATCGCCGAACCGTTGGCCATGGTGAAGGTCGGGAACAACGAATGCGAATTCTGGAAGTTGACGCCCTTGTCGCGCACTTCCGCCATCGCGGGCGCGGTCTGCGGCGTCACGATGCGCCCGCGCAGGCCGTCCGGCACGAACAGGATCAGGTTACGCGGCGTGGCGTTCTGCGCGGACGCCGAGCCCGCGGCGAGTGCGATCATACCGGCGGACAGCAACACGATTGTGCGGCGCATCAGATTCTCCCGTTAGACGTACATCCGGCCAATCCGCCGTTGTCCTCGTTTAATTTTGCTATGCGACAGGATTGTTACATTGAGTGGAACCGGCCTCAAGGGGCAGGAAGCAGGGGAAACATTGCGGCCTGACGCCGTTTGCAATGGCAGGAGGCCGCCATGAGTAAATTTCGCGAGAGAGCCGAGGCACAGACAAAGCAGATCATCGGGCAAATGCTCGGCGATGAGCTGCTGGTGCAGGATGGCAAGAAGCAGCAGCGAGAAGCAATCGAGCCCGAATCGTCCGACGGTGGCCATGACCAGGGCATCGTCCGCGACGAACGCGGACAGGAGCAGCCCCGTGACAAGGAGCGCGCCCAGCGCGTGAGCAGGGTGGACCGAGGCGGCGATCCGCCGGGAAAGAAGGTCTAGCTCACCTACGACGCGAAGGCCCTTGAATCAGGTGCGTTGGGGGAACGATGTCTCGTCGCGCCGAATTGGTCCGGATCGAACTCTTAACGGAAAAATCCTCATGGGTCTGAGCTGCAAGAAAATCGCGATTCTCGCCACCCAAGGTTTCGAACGGTCATGAAGAGCAAGGTTGTCGCCGCGCAACAGGGGGCGCAGGTCCACGTCGTGGTTCTGGAACCGGGCGAGGAAGCGTTCGCCGCGCTCAGCCGGTTTGTCAGGGATAAGGAAATTTCGGCTGCGTCGCTGACCGCGATCGGCGCCTTCGAACGGGCGACGGTCGGGTGGTTCGACATCGCCTCGAAAAGCTACAGGAAGATCGAGGTCGGCGAACAATGCGAGGTTCTCAGCGCGATCGGGGACGTCGCCGTCGGCGATGATGGCAAGCCAAGCCTCCATGTCCACGCCGTGCTCGGTCTTTCCGATGGCTCAACGCGCGGCGGCCATCTGCTGGCAGGCACGGTCAGGCCGACGCTCGAAGTGGTTCTGACCGAAGTCCCGGCGATGCTTCGACGAAAGAAGCGGGCTGATCTTGGGATCGCGCTGATCGATCTCGAGACCGCCCGCGCCTGACGCGTCAAGCGCGTCGGCTTAGGAACCATTGCGTTCAATCCAATGTTGTCTGCGCACCAACAATGGAGAACGTCATGGCTGAGAAAGACCTCAACGAACTATTTCTCGATACTCTCAAGGACATCTACTACGCCGAAAAGCAGATCCTGAAGGCGCTGCCGAAAATGGCGAAGGCGGCCAATTCGGACAAGCTGCGGGCCGCGTTTGAAAAGCATCATGACGAAACGGAGGGACAGGTCGAGCGTCTGGAAAAGATCTTCGAACTGCTCGGCAAGCCCGCGCGCGGCAAGAAGTGCGATGCCATCGAGGGCATCATCGATGAAGGCAAGGAGATCATGGAGGAATATGCCGACACGCCTGCGCTCGATGCCGGCCTGCTCGCCGCCGCCCAAGCCGTCGAGCATTACGAGATTTCACGCTACGGCACCCTGAAAGCATGGGCGGCCAAGCTCAACAATCCGCAAGCCGTGAAGTTGATCGACCAGACGCTCGCCGAAGAGAAGAAGACCGACGAGGCGCTGACCAAGATCGCAGAGACCGCCGTCAATTATGAGGCCGCGGCATAAAGCCGGTATCCGGCGGCGCTAATGCCTTTTGGCAAGCGCCGCCACCGCTATTTCCGACGGGATGCTCCAAAGCCAGTCCAACGCCTGAGCAGCCTTTCGACGGCGACGCCGATCGCGAGGCCGGCGATCACGTCGCTGGTCCAGTGCGCCAGCAGAACGATTCGTGTCAGGACCAGGCCCGCGCCGAGCGACCATGCCAGCTTGCGTTGCGCGGGCGGCAGCTCCGCTGCCGCCGACGCCATCGCGCCGACATGGATGGCATGGCCGGACGGAAAGGCATCAAGTGGCTTTCCCGAAAACGGCACGCCGTGAAGATGTGCGCGGACCATCCCGCGGTCAGGACGTTTCTGGTCAAAGATCGACTTCAGCAGGTGCGGCAGCAGCGTAACAGCGACCGTCGTGAGCAGGATATGGTTGCTGTTGATGCGATGGCGCGCGCTTCGATGCCTGCAGCAGAGCCACCAGCCTGCGGCGAGCGCGCAGACGACGTGCTCGTCGGCGCCCCAGGTGAGGACCTTGGCAATCTGTTCGACCTCCGGACTGGTGTGGTCCGCAATCCATTCCGCGATCTCGATGTCCGCCCGGTTGGGCTTGATCCGAAACAGCGCCATCGTCCGCCCTTTGTCCCTCGCAGAATGAAAGAAAGCCCCGCGAACCCCGTTGCATGGGATTTTCGGCGGGGCTCAGGTTCGACGTTGCGGGGAAGGAAACGCCGATATGGGAAAACCGGGTCTGGGCTCGATCGTTCCTGTCGCAGAAAAGGGTTGCGCTGTCGGCGCCTCTTTCTGGTCGCACCGATGTCGGCGCCGCGAGGAAGTGTCACGACGAAACACGCGCCGAGGTAGTGCTTTTGCAAGGCCGTACAAATACGTGGTCGGCAAGGTAGCTGCGTAAGCAAACGTTTAGCCGCAGGCCGTAAGATGACGGCAGTCATTTCCTGCATTTAACCCCTGGTTAGTCATGCGCCTTCTGCCGATGAAAGAGCCGGACAGGTCCTGGCGGGCGATCAAGGCCCAATGGAAGAAGGACGCCGAGAGCGTCGGCGAGGACTTTTCGACCTTTTCGACGGGAATCTTCTCCGCCTACGACGCCCTGACCAAGGACGGTGATAACCCCAACCTTTACTGCCTTTCGGACGGTGAGCGGGTTCATGCGGCCTGTCAGGTCAGCCGCCTGATGATGAGCAAGTTTCCGAATCCCATCCTGCGCGCGCGCTTCATTGTGGTGTCGCCGATCTACGAGCTGGGAATCGTGGACGCCGCCCAATATGCCCAGATGATGGTCGCGTTGTTCTCCGGCATCGTATGGCTGTCGCGAGATACGATGACCGCCAGCCACATCCGCTTCTTTCTCAAGAGCCCCGGGGATTCGCTGTTCTTCGCGCCGCTGCAGGCCGCGACCGAGCTGTCGCCGTTTTCGGAGTTCACGATCGGCGGCGGGCTGATCGAATGCAGCCTCAAGGAAGCTGAGTTGGCGGAAACCGCCTGATTCCGCGCCCGCCTTAACCTCGCGATAACTCATTTTGCTAACGCCCTTTTGGGTTGTGTTCCCTACAACAAGCGGCTGTGGGGGCGGCGAGAATGCTGAAAGATTCATCGCAAGACGTCATCGCGGAAAGCCAGCCGCTGTTCGGCCGCGGCCTGCCGTGGCGGATCAGAATGGGTGCGATTCAGTGGCTGATCCTGAGCGCCGCGGCGCTCGTGATCGCGATCGCGCTCGCAACCGGCTATTTCGCCCTCGAGTATCGCGAGCGCGCGCTGGAAGTCGCCGAACGCGAACTCAACAACACCGCGCTATTGCTGTCGCGGCATTTTGACCAGCGGCTGAGCGATCTGCAGCATGTGCATGATGATGTGCTGGCTGCCATGCGGGCCGACGGCGTCGATACCGCCGATCAGTTCGAGAAGAAGATGTCGACATTGAGCGCGCATGAAATGTTGCGCGCCAAGCTCTCGGTGCTTCCGCCAGTCGGCGCTTTGAATCTGTGGAGCGCCAAGGGCTTTCTGATCAACTCCTCCGAAATGTGGCCGGTGCCCGACAGCAGCATCGTGGAACGGCGTTACTTCCGTGAATTTACCTCGGGGCTGCCGACCCCGGACGTGATCGTTGAACCGGTGGTGAGCAAGGTCACCAGGAACTGGACGCTGATCTTTGCCCGCAAGATCACCGGCCGCAACGGTGAGATCATCGGCTTTGCCATCCGCGGCGTTGAACCTTCCCACTTCGAAGACTTCGTCGGCTCGCTGGCGCTGGACAGCGACACCGCGATCTCGATGATCCATCGCGACGGCACCATCATTGCGCGCTATCCCAAGGATGAGAAACTGATCGGTCTGAATGTCGCCAATACCTCTGCGTTCCAGAGCGCACTGGCGATGGATGGGAACATTTCCGGACGTTTCACCACCGAGAGGTTGCTGGAAGACAAGGTCGGCGCCGTCAAATCGCTGACGCATTTTCCGGTCCTGATCGTCGCGACCACCCGGACGGAGGCGGCGCTTGCCGACTGGCGGGCGCAGACCAGGCTGCAGTTTTTTGCGGCAGTGCTGGCGATCGTGGTGGTCATCGTCATGGTCTTCCTGATCGTGCGGCAGTTGCGCCGGCAGCATGAGCTCGCGCAGCGCAAGCTTTCGGAAAAGAGCCAGCATCTCGACACCGCGATCAACAACATGACGCAGGGGCTGTTGCTGTTCGATGCTTCGGGGCGCCTCGTCATCAGCAACCAGCGCTATGTCGATTTGTTCGGTCTCTCGACGGATGTCGTCAAACCCGGCGCTCATCTGCGCGACCTGATCCGGCACCGCCAGGAGCGCGGCTCCTTTGTCGGCGACATCGACGCCTATTGCGCCCGGTTTCTCGATCCCACCAGCAGCCTGGTTCAGGACACCGTGACCTCGACGCCGGACGGGCGCACGATCCGGCTGATCTTCAAGCGGTCGCCGGACGGCGGCTGGGCCACGACGATGGAGGACGTCACCGAAGGGCGCCGTGTCCAGGCCAGGATCGAGCATCTCGCCCATTACGACGCGCTCACCAATCTGCCGAACCGCACGCTGTTCCAGCGCCATGCGGAAGGATTGCTGCTGGAAACCGAGGGACACCAATTCGCGATCCTCTATATTGACATCGACGAGTTCAAGCGCATCAACGATACGCTGGGCCATCTGATCGGCGACGAGTTCCTGAAGGGCGTGGCGGAGCGGCTGCGCCAGTCGGTCGGTCCTGAAGATTTCATCGCCCGCCTCGGCGGGGACGAGTTCGCGATCCTGCAGAACGGCATCGCGAGCGCGGAGGACGTTCACGCGCTAGTGGCGCGGATCTACCAGGCGCTGCGTACCCCGTTCGATTGCAATGGCCATCAGCTTGCCAGCGACGCCAGCATCGGCATCGCGATCGCCCCGCGCGACGGCTCGGACCTGCTCGACCTCCTGAAGAACGCTGACCTCGCGATGTATGCGGCGAAGGCGGCCGGGCGCAGAACCTATCGTTTCTTCGATCCCGAGATGGAACAGCAGGCCAATCATCGCCGCGAGCTGGAGGCGGATTTGCGCGAGGCGCTGGCGCAGGGCAGCTTCGAGCTGCATTACCAGCCACAGGTCGATCTGTGTAGCGACGCCGTCACCGGCTGCGAGGCGCTGCTCCGCTGGCGGCACCCGGTGCGCGGCATGGTATCGCCGGCCGACTTCGTCCCGGTCGCCGAGGAAACCGGCCTGATCGAGGAGATCGGGCAGTGGGTACTGCGCACCGCCTGTGCCGAAGCCGCGAGCTGGCCGGACCATGTCCGCATCGCCGTCAACGTCTCGCCGATCCAGTTCCGGTCGGAAACGCTGTCGCTGAAAGTCGCCGCAGCACTTTCCGAGACCGGGCTCGACCCGCGCCGGCTCGAGCTGGAAATCACGGAAGCCGTCCTGATCGCGGACGACGACGCGGCGCTGGCGACGCTGAACCAGCTCCGCGCGCTCGGCATTCACATCGCGCTCGACGATTTCGGCACCGGCTATTCCTCGCTGCAATATCTGCAGCGGTTCCCGTTCGACAAGATCAAGATCGACCGCTCGTTCGTCAAGGAAGTGACGGGCAATTCCTCGTCGGCCTCGATCATCCGCGCGGTGGTGAGCATCGCCGCCGACCGCAACATGATCACCACGGCGGAAGGCGTCGAGACGCTGCAGCAGCGCGAGACCGTGCAGAACCTCGGATGCACGCAGATGCAGGGCTATCTGTTCAGCGCGGCGCGCCCGGCGCAGGAAATCCGCACGCTGCTGGCGGCGGAGGAGGGGGACGTCGAGGCCGCGGCGTGAGGATGGAGACCAGTTGCTTCAACCCTCCTGCGGCCGCGCCTCGGAAATCGCTTTCCTGAGAATCCGCGACAGCAATTCCACCGAATAGGGTTTCTGGATCAGCTCGAAGCCGCGGTGGGCGTTCTCCGCCAGCACGTTGCTGTAGCCGCTGGTCAGCACCACGGGCAGGCCGGGATAGCGCTCGCGCACGAGGCTGGCGAGCTCGACGCCGTTCATCCCGGGCATGATGACGTCGGAAAACACCAGGTCGGCGGAGAACTCGTCCTCGGCAAGGATCGCGAGCGCGGCGTCCGCGCTGGCGACGCGGCGGACGGTGTAGCCGAGATCTTCCAGCAGCTCGGTGGAGAACTGTCCGACGTCGTCATTGTCCTCGACCACGAGGACACGGTAGCCGCGGCCGCGCGCGGCGGGCTCGCTGCCGCTCCTGGCCGCCTCGACGGCATCGGCCGGCACCGCGGCCTGCGGCAGGTAGATCGTAAATGTCGCGCCATGGCCGGGCTCGCTCGCGACCGCGATGTCGCCGTCGGATTGCTTGGCAAAGCCGAACGCCTGGCTGAGGCCGAGGCCGGTTCCCTTGCCGACTTCCTTGGTGGTGAAGAACGGCTCGAAGATCGTCTCGAGCAAAGCGGGCTCGATGCCGGTGCCGGTGTCGGTCACGGTGACGGCCACGAAGTCGCCGCTGCGGGCGGCCTGGGCGCGCAGCGGCGGAATGGCATCCACCTTGCGGACGCGGATGGTCAGCCGGCCCTCGCTGTCCATGGCGTCGCGGCTGTTGACGGCGAGATTCATCAGCGCGTTTTCGAACTGCGCGATGTCGGCGATCGCGAAGCAATTGATATCGGCGATGTCGACGTCGATCCTGATCCGGGCGCCGACGAGGGGGCGGATCAGTTGCGCCACCGCCTCGACCTGGGTGCCGACATTGAACACCTGCGGCTTCAGCGGCTGCCTGCGGGCGAACGCCAGCAATTGTCCGGTCAGCTTGGAGGCGCGCTCCACCGTCTCGCCAATCGCGTCGATGTAACGCCGGCGCCGCTCTTCCGGCAGCTCGCGGCGGCGCAGGAAGTCGGTAGCGGACCGGATGATGGTCAGCAGGTTGTTGAAATCGTGGGCGACGCCGCCGGTCAATTGCCCGACTGCTTCCATCTTTTGCGACTGGCGCAGCGCTTCCTCGCCCTGGCGGCGCTCGGTGACGTCGATGGCCTCCGGCACCGCGCCGATGATGGTGCCGTGGCGGTCGTGCAGCGGCCGCATCGCGAAGTCGAAATAGCGCTCGCCGATCGGCAGTTGCAGCCGCATCTCGATCTTGATCTCCTCGCCCCGCATCACGGCGATGAAGGCCTCGCGGACGGCATCGCGCATGCCGGAGGTGCCGGCAAACCACGGCGTTTCCCAGAACGGCTGGCCGATCACCTCGCCGGCCGCGGCGCGGATTCCGGCCAGCGCCGTCCGGTTGGCATACAGCACGTCGCCGTGCTGGTTGAGCAGCGCCTGATACTGGTGGCTGGTCTCGAAGATCGCCCGCATCTGGGCTTCGCTGGATTCGAGCTGCGCCGTTCGCTCGGTGATCCGCAATTCGAGGATTTCATTCAGCCGGCGCAAATCGTGCTCGGCCTGCTTGGCCGACGTGATGTCATGGGCGACGCCGATGAAGCCGATATGCTGGCCGGTCGGATCCCAGCGCGGCTGGGACTCCGAGCGCAGCCACCGCCATTCGCCGTCGGCGCGCTGGTAGCGGGCCTCCAGCACGAACGGTTTCAGCGAGGCCTCGCCCGCGATCGATTCCTGCACGACACGTTGCTGGTCGTCCGGATGCAGCCGCTTGCGCCAGTCGAACGCGATGGCTTGCTCGAATGGCAGCCCGAGGAAATCGAGATAGGCCTGGTTGGCGAAGGAACGCGTGCGGTCGAGCTTGGTGACCCAGACCGGCACCGGTGCGCTGTCGGCGATCAGGCGGAAGCGCTCCTCGCTCTCGCGCAACGTTGCCTGCGCCAGCATCTGGGCGGTGACGTCGCAATCGGCGCCGACCAGGCGAAGCGCGCGGCCGTCGTGCTCGCGCTCGATCTTGGCGACGACGCGGATCCAGCGAACCGCGCCGTCGTTCGGCCGCACGATGCGGTATTCGGCCGAGTAATCCTCGCTCCCGCTCTTCAGCACGCCGAACAAATGCTGGACCGTTCGCTCGCGATCGTCGGGATGGATCCGGCTGACCCATTCCTCGTAGGTCTCGTTGGCGGCGTCAGGCGGCAGACCGTGAACCAGGAGATATTCGGGAGAGCGGCGGTTCTTGACGCCGTCGCGGAAATCGATTTCGAGACCGCCGACACCGGCGATGCGCTGGATCCGCGCCAGCTCCGCCTCGCGTTCCTGCAGGGCGCGATGGGCTCTGTCGCGCTCGCGCGCGATTTCCTGCAGATGTTGCCGCAAGCGTTCAGCGGCAGCTTCAGGGAACACGTTCGCAGTGTCGGAAGGGGTCATGCGTGCCGGCAACCTCTGCCGGTATCTTCACACAGGTGGCGGCGAAATTTCCAGCTTCATTTGCTCTTTGACTGTGATCGGCAGTTGTAGGCCCTGCGGAACCCGTCCACCTGCGCCTGTTCCTCGGAGCAGAACCAGCGATCCTGTTTCAATCCCGGATAGGAGCGGCAGCCCTGCAGATGATAGATGCCGAGGTTCCCGGTGACGCGCGCACGCACGGCATACTTGCCCTTGATGGTGCAGCCCGGCGGCATTACGCGATCCTCCGGGAACATGGCCTCGCGAATTTCGCGGTCGCGATCGGAGCGGCACGCGGCGCCGAGCAGGGGGCCTTCCTTATGTCCGCCCCGGAACTCGAGCGGCCTGATGAAGCAGCCTTTCCAAAGCCCCTGACGCTCCTCCCTGGCGCGGCCCATGTCCTGGAGGTTCCTGCTTGATGCAGCGTCATCGACGACGGCTAATCCTTTGCGGATCATCCACTCGCTCAGGCTGGTCGTGTCGCCCTCCACCCTGCACGCGCCGATATGGCGTTTCTTGTACGTCGGGTCCTGGCCCATATCATCGCAACGGACCTGTTTGCCCTCGATCAGCTTGCTCAGTTGATCGCGCGCCTCGATCCCGCAGGTCCAGACGTCGGCGTGCTCGTCGATGCAAAGCTGATCGACGGCGGGCGCATCGATTTCGAGAAGCCGGTAGGTGATGTTGCCCAGTTGAAGCGTGTTGCCATCCCGGACGATGGCGGTGGCGGCCGAACTCTGGCTGGCCGGAAGGACGATCGCGAGCAGCGCCGCAACCAGAAAAATTCGTGACCGCATCGGTTTCACTTTAAATAGATTTCGCACCGATGCGTTCTAGCACATGCTGGCGTCGAGGGACCAAGCGAGGCGTCCCTTACGCCTCTCTGACGTCTATTCCTTGGTCACTCAGGGCGTTGAGGAGAGATTCGATCTCCTCGGGCCTGTCGACAGATGACGGCAGGAGCTCGTCAAGTTGGTCAAATGTGATGAACCCATGCTGACCGCCGATTTCAATCGCTCTTCGGATAATTGCCGATAAATCCATTTGATCGTTCTCCCGATAATGAAGCTCCTACTAATGGGGAGGAGAGCACCATTGACTTCATGAGAACAAAATAGGAACATAGCCGCCGTCGCTCAGCACGGAATATTTGCCATGTCGTCCTCTTCACAGCCGAAATTCGAAGAGGGCGACGAGCTGGAAACCGCGGTAGATCAGGCCATTTCCGCCTGCGGCGGCGACATGCGGGCGACGGTCCGCGCGCTGATTGTCGCCAATGAATATCTGGAATCAGAGGTCGCCGAGCTGATGAAGGCGGTATCCCACGCCTATGCGCGAGGCCGGTTTAGCTCTTATTCCGGCTGAATTGCCTGCCGCCAGGTCTCGTTCGCCGATACGAGACCGTTGCCTCCACTGATTTTTGCTGTACGACGGGTGTGTTACCCGCGTCCCGCATGTCACATTGCGGGGGAGGATCCTGCCCAAAGCTCAAGCAAGAAGAACATGTTCAAGAGAATTTTGATCGCAAATCGCGGCGAGATCGCCTGCCGGGTTATCAAGACTGCGCGCCGTATGGGGATCGAGACGGTCGCGGTGTATTCCGAGGCCGACCGCGATGCGCTCCATGTCGAAATGGCCGATGACGCCGTGCTGATCGGCCCGCCGGCGGCGGCCGAGAGCTATCTTCTGATTGACCGGATCGTCGAGGCCTGCCGCAAGACCGGCGCGCAGGCGGTGCATCCCGGCTACGGCTTCCTGTCCGAGCGCGAGGCGTTTCCGCGCGCGCTTGAGGCGGCCGGCATCGTCTTCATCGGCCCCAACCCGGGCGCGATCGCCGCGATGGGCGACAAGATCGAATCCAAGAAGGCAGCGGCCAAGGCCAAGGTCTCGACCGTGCCGGGACATCTCGGCGTGATCGAGGACGACAGGCAGGCGGTGAAGATCGCCGACGAGATCGGTTATCCCGTCATGATCAAGGCGTCTGCCGGCGGCGGCGGCAAGGGCATGCGGATCGCGCATTCGAAGGCCGAAGTCGCCGAAGGCTTCAACCTCGCCAAGGCGGAGGCAAAATCCTCGTTCGGCGACGACCGCGTCTTCATCGAGAAATTCATCGTCGATCCCCGCCATATCGAGATCCAGGTGCTCGGCGACAAGCATGGCAACGTGATCTATCTCGGAGAGCGCGAATGCTCGATCCAGCGCCGCAACCAGAAGGTCATCGAGGAGGCGCCGTCGTCGCTGCTCGACGAGACCACGCGCCGCAAGATGGGCGAGCAGGCGGTCGCGCTGGCAAAGGCCGTGAACTACGATTCCGCCGGCACCGTCGAATTCGTCGCCGGCCAGGACAAGAGCTTCTATTTCCTGGAGATGAACACCCGCCTGCAGGTCGAGCATCCCGTCACCGAACTCGTCACCGGCATCGACCTCGTCGAGCAGATGATTCGGGTTGCGGCCGGCGAAAAACTTTCGATCGCGCAGAAGGACGTGACGCTGACGGGGTGGGCGGTGGAATCCCGCGTCTACGCCGAGGACCCGTTCCGCAACTTCCTGCCGTCGATTGGCCGTCTGGTGAAGTACCGGCCGCCGGCGGAAGCCAGCCAGGACGGCGTCACCGTCCGCAACGATACCGGCGTGCAGGAAGGCGGCGAAATCTCGATCCATTACGATCCGATGATCGCCAAGCTCGTCACGCATGCGCCGTCGCGTGCGGCTGCGATCGAGGCGCAGTCGACCGCGCTCGACGCGTTTTACGTCGACGGCATCAGGCACAACATTCCGTTCCTCTCGGCGCTGATGAACCATCCGCGCTGGCGCGAGGGAAAACTGTCCACCGGCTTCATCGCCGAGGAATTCCCGAAGGGCTTTGCTGCGCGCCCGCCGGAAGGCGAGGTCGCAAGGCGGCTCGCGGCCGTCGGAGCCGCGATCGATCATGTGCTCGGCGAGCGCAAGCGGCAGATTTCCGGCCAGTTGACCGGGCGCCTGGTGCAGCGCGAACGCCGCCGCGCGGTGTGGCTCGATCGCGATGAAATCGGGCTCGACGTGGCGCGCGAGGCCGACGGCATCGCCGTGCGATTCATCGGCACTGACGGTCTGCCCGGCAATCCGCATAATCTGGTCTCGACCTGGACGCCGGGCGAGCCGGTCTGGCAGGGCACGATCGACGGCCACTTCGTCGCCATGCAGGTGCGCCCGATCCCGAACGGCATCCGCCTCGCGCATCAGGGTTTTGAAGTCGCGGTCAATGTCTTCACCGAAAGCGAGGCCACGGCTGCGCGGCTGATGCCGGTGATTTCGGCCGCCGACACCGGCAAGAAGCTGCTGTGTCCGATGCCGGGGCTCGTGGTGTCGATTGCCGTGAGCGAGGGGCAGGAGGTCAAGTCCGGCGAGACCCTGGCCGTGGTCGAGGCGATGAAGATGCAGAACGTGCTGCGCGCCGAGCGCGACGGCACCGTAAAGAAGATTCATGCCGCGGCCGGAGCGACGCTGGCGGTGGACGCGCTGATTCTGGAATTCGCGTAACGCGCCGTCATTCCGGGCGATGCGAAGCATCGAACTATGGGGCGCCCCTTGCGCCCCTGAGAATCTCGAGATTCCGGGTCTGGTGCTAACGCACCATCCCGGAATGACAGGGAACAGGGAATAGAAAATGGCTTTTCGTCAGCGCCGAGAAAGATTGCGTTCCATCCTCAACGGCTCGACCTGCATCCGGCCGGGATCGGTCTATGATGCCACCTCGATCCGTATTGCTGAAGACCTCGGCTTCGAGCTCGGCATGTTCGGCGGCTCGGTGGCCTCGCTGGTCGTGCTCGGCGATCCCGACATTGCGCTGATCACGCTGACGGAGCTGGCCGAGCAGATGCGCCGGATGTCGCGCGCCTCCGTCCTGCCGGTGCTGGTCGATGCCGACCACGGCTATGGCAACGCGCTCAACGTCCGCCGCACCGTTCAGGAACTCGAAGCCGCCGGCGCGGCCGGGCTGACGATCGAGGACACGCTGCTGCCGCCGGCGTTCGGACAGGCCGGAACGCAACTGATCCCGCTGGAGGAGGGCGTCGGCAAGATGAAGGCTGCGCTCGACGGCCGCAGCGATCCCTCGCTGGTCGTGATGGGCCGCACCGGAGCGGTGTCGATCACCGGACTCGAGGATGCGATCGTGCGGGCGAAGGCGTACGAGGCCACCGGCGTCGATGCGCTGTTCTTCACCGGCATCAAGAATCGCGGCGAGCTGGAAGCCATTTCCGCCGCGACCCGGCTGCCGATCGTGCTCGGCGGCGCTCCCGAGGACATGACCGCGCTCGATTATCTCACAAGCCAGCGCGTGCGGATCGCGCTGCAGGGTCACGCGCCGTTCGCGGCCGCCACCCAGGCCGTCTATGAAACGCTGAAGGCCTTGCGTGAGGGGACTTCGCCAAAGAACCTGAAGGGTCTGGCGTCGGCCGAACTCACGGGCCGGGCCATGCGCGAGTCGGACGTGAAGCTGCGCAGTGGCGCATTTCTCGGATTGAAGAAGGCATGAGCGACGCGATCCGGCATGTCACGATCAGGGGCCGGGTGCAGGGCGTCGGCTACCGCGCCTTTGTCGAGGACGAGGCGATCGAGCGCGATCTCGAAGGCTGGGTACGCAATCGCCGCGACGCCAGCGTCGAAGCGGTGTTCGCTGGCCCCGCCGGCGCCGTTGCGGCGATGATCGAGGCGTGCCGGAGAGGGCCATCGTCGGCGCGGGTCGATGCGGTGCAGGACGAAGCCGTTGGTCCCGACATGCTGAAGCTGCGGCGGACAGGGGAGCGCTTCTCGGTGCTGCCGACGATTTAACCGCCGCGAAATGGCCGAGACGCATGCACGAGGTGACCTAATGAAGCCGCAACACGGCGCAGCGGGTGCCCCATTCACAGATCTGGGTCGCGTGGCTCGGCTAGCATCCTTCCGGCGCTCCGCACGCCACGCGGCGAAACGCTGAAGCGGGCCCGGAATAGTCGGTTAAAATGCGAAATATCCGAAAAGCCGACCTCCAGCGCGATGTCGGAAATTCGCCGCGCGCTGCCGTGAGGCTCGATCAGCAACGCGAATGCCCGTTGCAGCCGCAACTCATTCACGCGCTCCGTGAACGACGTTCCCGATGACGTCATCAGGTGCTGCAGGTAACGAGGAGAAATGCCCTGACAACGGGCGACTGCCTCAAGGCTCAGCTCCGGGTCCTGAAAATGCCCCACGATGTGGTCGAGAGCGGCGCTATGGCGCGCAGCCACAACAGCGCTCGCGCTGCTCTCGCCCAAAGGAGCACAGTCGCTGATTGCGAGCGCCACGAGATCGTGGATGTGAGTCAGGACCACATCACGCAGCTTCGGGGCAGCCAGAGCGCCTTCCTTCAATGCCGACTTCAAATAAGTCATGAGAAGTCGGAGCGCTTCGGTTCGGCGAGAAATCGGCCGCATGGTGAGGCTGTCGACATCGGTCACGCGCGCCGTCAGCGCGTCGCGCGGCACGGACAGACCAAATTGCAATCCTTCTGCATAGGTGACAATCGTGGGCTCCGAATGCAGAAGCGCGATTGCATCGCCGGCGCGAAGCTCGATCTCTTGGCCGCGCTGCGATAGCCGGCTCCTGCTGGGAGAGCAGACGATTAGGCCGATCGAGTCATCACCATCAACGATGTTCGATTGGGAACGCTCGAAACGCATGGCGGAACCCTGCCATGCGAGCGTGCGCAAACCCTGAAGCGCTTGCAGCGTTGCTTCGGCCTGAAACGGAACGTTCGATAAGGGCTCGATATCGACGTGGACTATGCATCGCCCAAACTCCTCGCGCCACATCGGGATGCGCATCCGCTCCGGAAGCCGGCGCGTCGAGAATCGAAGCGAGGTAAAATCGGCTGCATCGGCTGGCATGCGGATTCTCCCAGCCTTGATAAAACGTGCGGCCTAGTACTCCGACACGTTGTAGTCAGCATCTGCAATTTGCAATTCGCGCACCGAGCTTCCGTTGCATGATGCGCAGCAGTCCAAGAAACGACAGCGTCCGCCTGTTAGTCTCACTCATTGTAATCGAGGCCGCATGTGAATTAGCTCACGTGGCGGGGAAATAAATGAGCTAACGTCATTACGAAAGTACCAAAAATCTCTTTTAAGACGAGATCGTCATGATGAAGCGATTTCTAGTTGTTATTCTCACATCCATTTTGAAAAGTCGCTGGTCCAGCGTGCAAAAGTAGGGACCAGCTTTACCAGTTGATCGCGGTTGATCGAAATCAACGATCCTCGGGGTGATCGACTTGCAGCACTTGGATCTCCGATCTTCTGATAACGACGTCTGATAACGACGTCGTTCCAGGCGTTTGGTGCGAGATCGCAATCCGTCAGCAAAGATTCCCGCGCACTGTTCATTTTCTGTTGCGGGCGAAATGGCTGAGAACGATCGCGTGGGAAGTGGTGTTCAAAGCGAGGGTCCGATCATGTCCGCTATACTCGACTTGCTTTATCACGAATACTGCCGTGCCCGCCTCGCCGAAATGCGCAAACAGCTTCTGCTCTCGGCTGGCAACAATGAAATCTCGGCAGCAAATTGGGATGGCAGCGATCCTGCCGCCCCTGATGATCAGGGTCGCGGCTTGGGTGATGACACCGCGACGAAGTCCCAACCATCCCGTAACCGCATCGGCTCGGTCGGCGAGTCCGCTCGGTGCCAGCAGACCTCTGGAGCTTGAGACGCAAAGGCGTTCGCCACGCGTGACGCATCGGTCTGTTTCCGGCCGAGCACGTGCTCGCACACCGGACGGGGCAACCATATGCATGGTCGAGTCCATACCTCGAAGCCACTGATCGGCGAGCTGCCGCCGGAGGGATTTGGCCGCGACCTGCGCATCGATGCCTGCCGTGGTATCGCGCTATGGTGGATCTTTCTTGATCATGTCCCCAACAACATCGGAAGCTGGTTGACACTGCGGAACTACGGCTTCAGCGATGCCGCCGAATTGTTCATGTTCATCTCGGGTGTGACCTGCGCTCTGGCCTACGACAAGGCACGTCGGTGCGAGGGCTGGAACGGGGTGATCAGGCGTTCGCTGCGGCGAGGATGGGACATTTATGCCGCATTTCTGCTGCTCACGCTCGCTTGCGCCATCGTGGTTTACCTCTCGGGCCGCGACCATCTTGCCGATGAGAGTAATACGCGTCTTCTGTTGGAGCATCCTGGCGCGGCGCTCGCGCACGCTGCGGTCCTGCAATATCGTCCCGTCAACACGGACATCTTGCCGATGTTCGTGATTTATCACGTTTTATTCGCGCCGCTGCTGTGGCTGCTGCTGCGAGCGCCGAACGTGACACTTGGCGCCTCGCTGCTGCTTTATGCGCTCGTGCACGTCTTCGGATGGACCGTTGCCGCTTGGCCCAACAATGTCTGGTACTTCAATCCCCTCGCATGGCAGCTTCTGATCGTATTGGGCGCCTGGTGGGTCATCGAAGGGAACCGACTGCGGCCGTGGGTGACCTCGCGCACGGCGCTGGTATTTGCCCTTCTCTATCTGGCTTTCAGCCTCATCATCACATTGAGCTCGAGCATCAAGTCGCTGGAACCGGCTGTCCCGCAGACTCTGACGAATTTGCTTCTCCCGTTGGACAAATCGAATCTCAGTCCATTGCGCGTGCTGCATTTTCTTGCTCTTGCGATTTTGGCTGCAAGGTTTGTGCCTTACACTTGGCCAGGGCTGATGACGCCTGTGATGCGCGGTGCGATGCGCTGCGGCGAGAACTCGCTGCCAATCTTTTGCCTCGGCGTCCTGCTGGCGCTCGCTAGCCAAGTGGTGCTGCTCGACATCTCAGACAGGCTTCCGATGCAGATCGCGCTCAGTCTCGGTGGCATCCTGATCATGATCGTCGCCGCGATGCTTCTCAACTCGATCAGGATCAAACCCAGGCGGCAGCCGCCTCACGATGATGCTCTGGCGCATGCTGATTTTAGGCTAGTGATGTCCGAATCCGGTCAGAAGAGCGGTCATGTGCGGTCCCGGGCCTCGAGCGGCTGATAAGTAAGGCCCTAGAACAAACCCGGGCTCAGATCGATGCCGTAAGTCAGCATCAGGAGGGCAACGAACAAGCAGGCTACGCAAAAAAGCACGAGCTGCTTGAGAATCTCGATGTCGTTGATGGTGGTAATGGCGCGCGAAAGCGCCCGTGCGACAGCGGTCATGTGACCCTCCATGCGTTGGCGCCCGTGCATTGATAGCGCGGACCACTTTGCATGGATGTGAGCTGGCTCACCTGTCGGCCAAATGATTGCCGGAAGACGGGGGTGTTGCTCCCGGAAACCTCGCGCTAGATTCCTGGTTTGGCGCGTTTTCTTGACGCGACCCGGTCCGGGGCGAGCTCGCCGTTGTGCTGAATGGAGGCGCTCTCGACGTATTGCAGGTCGAGTGAGGAATACACGATGCTGCGATTGCGCCCGAGACGCTTGGCCTCGTAGAGCGCGGTGTCGGCTTCTCCCACCAGCGTCGCCTCGTCGAGCGTCGCGCGGTTTTTGGCGGCGACGCCGGCGCTGATGGTGATGTAGCCGCGGCTGGAGGCCGTGTTCGGAATGCCCAGCGCCCGAACCGTCAGCCGGATGGCTTCGGCGACCTTCAGGGCGACGTCTTCCGAGGTGTTCGGCAATACGACGGCGAATTCCTCGCCGCCATAGCGCGCCGACAGGCCTGACGTGTTGCCGGTCGCATCGCCGATGGCCTTCGCCACCGCCTGCAGGCAGCGGTCGCCGGCTTGATGTCCGTAGGTGTCGTTGTAGCCCTTGAAATTGTCGATATCGAACAGCAGCACCGAAATCTCGTCGCAGGCCTCGTATTCGCGCCGCAGGAAGCCGTCGAAGGTGCGGCGATTGGTGAGCCCGGTAAGTCCGTCGGTCGCGGCGAGCTGGGTGAGGCGGCGGTTGAGCTGGGTCAGCTCATCCTCCATCCGCTTGCGTTCGGTCACATCGCGGATGACGCAGAGGAATTCGGTGCGCGCGGGATCGCTGGTCTCTGACGCCTGCTTGAATTTGCTTTCGACCCACGCCAGCGTTCCGTCGCCGCGATAGTGCCGGAACACGACGGTGCTGACGCCGTCGATGCCATTGAGACGTTTGGTTGCCTGCTTGACGCTTTCCCGGTCCTCGGGGTGGACCAGATCGAAGCATGAATTTCCGACCAGGTCTTTCGCCCGCAGCCCCAGCACCGGTTCGACGGAATCGGAAACATAGCGCAGCAGGCTGCGGGCATCGATCAGGATGATGATGTCGGCGATGTTGTTGGCCAGCAATCGATAGTGCGCCTCGCGTTCGCGCAGCACGCGTTCGGTCCTGTTGCGGAAGCGGAACTGCAAGGCAAGCAGCGCCGCCAGCATCAGGACCATGCATAGCAGCACGACAGCGACGATGGCATCTGTCCGCAAGCCCTTCCACCAGTCGGAAAGCAGCCAGTTTTCCGACATGGCGACCGTGACCACCATGGGGTAGTTCGGCGTTTCCTCATAGCCGAGGTGCTTCACGATGCCGTCGAACGGCGAGACGATCTTGTAGTATCCGACGGAGCTCTGCTTGAGATGCTTGGTGAACAGGTCGGTCCTGGAAAGATCCGTGCCCTTGTCCGAGAGCGGCCAGCGTATCAGGAGCGTGCCATCATTCCGTATCAGGCTGATGCCGCCGTCCGGGCCAAGCTGGAACGTCCGGTAGAAGCGATTGAAGTAGTCGCTGTCGATCGCGGCGGTGAGGACACCGGCGAAGCTGCCGTCCTGCTTGTCGATGCGTTTTGAAAGGATGATCGTGGACCGTCCGGTCAAGCGTGACTGCAGGGGTTCGTTGATGCGCAGTGCGCTTCCTGGTGTGTCTCGATGATAGATGAAGTAGCTTCGGTCGGAATTATTGTGCGTCGGTGTTTCGGGCAACGACGAATATCGCCATTTGCCGTCGACACCAAACACGCCGATCTCGCGAATCTGCGGTAGCGAACTGACCGTCTCTGCCAGGTATGGGTTGAACCGCTCCGGCAACGGATCCCGATATTTCAGCAAATCGACCATTCCGGCCATCGCGATATCGGCCGATCGGATCGTATGCGAGGCGTGTTCGGAAAGTGAATGGGCGAGGTTTTGAATCTCGGCGCTGCCGCTCGCCAGCGTCGCCTTTTTGGCGTCGAGCGCCTTCCAGGCCATGACGCCGAGCACACTGGCTGTCATGACCAGCGCAAAGGTAATGACCACGGCTGTCGATGTTACCCGCCGCAGCGGCCCGCCGGGGTCCGGGGGATTTCGATGGGGCATTGCTTCCTTGATGACCGCGCCAGACCTCGTTGCCGGCAACGCGCGAGAGGAATCTAGAAGGCGACCGGTGCCAAAGGGTTAACGGATCGACCCGGGAATTAACGGAAGCGCGATTTCCGTTTGGGTTCCATTCCGGGAACCGGAACAGGGCGACATGGCGGCCGAGGTTGGATGGCGCTCCGCAACGGGTTTGCCAGCCGCGACGTCGTCATCGCGCATGTGACTTGACATTCGGATAGTTCCGTCAGATATTTCTGTCATGACAGAAATGACCGATAAAAAGAAACTCCCAGCCGTCGTCGAGCGGTTCATCCTGCACTGGGGCGACATGGGAGATGAGTGGGGCGTCAATCGCTCCGTTAGCCAGATCCACGGCCTGCTGTATCTGGCCGAGGCGCCGATGACCGCGGAGGACATCGCGGAGACGCTCGGCATGGCGCGGTCCAACGTCTCCA
>Ga0081540_1000835_pt1 | contig 28076 bp, 31 predicted proteins | sample TabmetS2T1R1_FD_71024 | JGI IMG/M metagenome (GOLD analysis project Ga0081540, IMG submission 71024) | Tabebuia heterophylla rhizosphere microbial communities from the University of Puerto Rico - S2T1R1 | ecosystem: Host-associated > Plants > Roots > Rhizosphere ...
TCCGGTCACCCATTGACACGGAGCCAGAACGAAAGCTTCACGCCACGGGAGCTCCGCGCCCTGCGGGCGCTCAGGTCGCCCCGGGGCATTCAGCGGACCCTAGACGCCATGCCGTATCATCTGGCCAGCACCGCGTGGTCACCGCGCCGCGTGCTTCGCGAGAGCACCGCCCACTGTCTCGAGGGCGCGATCTTCGCCGCCGCCGCGCTGCGGGTTCTGGGGCACCCGCCGCTCTTGCTCGATCTTGAGGCGGTGCAGGACGTGGACCACGTCATCGCCGTTTTTCGCGAGCGCGGGCACTGGGGCGCGATCGCCAAGAGCAATTTCGCGGGGGTGCGCTACCGCGAGCCGATCCACCGGACCTTACGAGAGCTGGCCATGAGCTACTTTGAGGGTTATATCAACCTGCGCGGCGATCGGACCCTTCGCGCCTTCTCACGTCCTGTCAATCTCGCGCGCTTCGACCGGCTACATCCCAGCTGGATGACCTCCGAAGCCAACCTGTGGTGGATTCCAGAGTACTTGGTCGATGCTCCCCACACGCGTCTCCTCACCCCGGCCATGATCCGCGGCCTCTCGCGAGTCGATCGACGCTCTCTCCAAGCGGCCCTGGTCGGTCGCCGGACCCACTAGATGCGACAGCTCCGCAGAGACGATTACCCCATTCCGACTCGCGCTCGGCGCTCGCCGACGAATACAATACCCGAGCCCGCGAGTCCCGATCCCGGAAGGAGACCACATGCCGGACGAACACGTGATCGAGACGGCCACGGGCCTGGGCTACGTGGAGATCGTGGAGGGAACGGGCGCGCGGCCGAAGACGGGCGACACGGTGAGCGTGCACTACACGGGCTGGCTCAAGAGCGGCCAGAAGTTCGATAGCTCGGTGGATCGCGGCGAGCCGCTCACGTTTCCCATCGGCAAGGGGCGAGTCATCAAGGGCTGGGACGAGGGCGTGGCCAGCATGAAGGTGGGGGGGAAGCGCAAGCTCATCATCCCTGCGCACCTGGGCTACGGCGAGCGCGGCGCCGGCGGGGTGATCCCGCCGGGCGCCACACTGATCTTCGAGGTCGAGCTGCTTGGCGTCCAATCGTCCTGACCCCACGCCGTCATCCGGTGATCAGCGGAAGGCGGCGACGATGAGGCGCCTCTCGCGCGACCGCTCCGACGGCTACTTCTGCTTGGCGACGATCAGGTTCTGGATGCCCTGATAGGTCTTTTCGGGGATGACCTTCTTCGACACGAGCTGGTCTTTCTTCGCGTAGGGGCGGTTCTCGATGATCTTCTTGGCGTACGCGTCTCCCACGCCCGGCAGGGTCTTCAGCTCGTCGGCTGAAGCTGAATTGATGTCCAGGAGCTCCTTCTTCGTGTCGGACTTGGTGTCGGCCTTGGCCGGGGCGTCCTTCTTCGCCTGGGCGTAGGCCTGGGGAGCCGCCACGACACCGACGGCCAGGATCAGGGCCGTGAGCAGAGCGAGCAGTCGAGTCATGATGTGTATCCTCCTTGAGACGCACGCTAGGGCGTGGCTCCCGGACTGTCAAGCGCGACCTTGCCCTCGGTGAGCGCACTCGGGTAGGGTCGCCACCGCATTTCATGCACACCAAGGTTCTCGAGGCGACGGCGGAAGCCGTGACCCGCGCGGCGGAGGTGATCCGGACCGGCGGGCTCGTGGCCTTTCCCACCGAGACGGTGTACGGCCTCGGCGCCGACGCGCTTTCGCCCACCGCGGTGGCCAGGATCTTCGAGGCCAAGGAGCGGCCGCGTGGCAATCCGCTGATCGTGCACGTCACGGATTTGACCGCCCTGGACCGGGTCGCCGCGCAGGTGCCCGATCGCGCTCGTGAGGTCCTGGCCCGCTTCTGGCCCGGTCCGCTCACCCTCGTCCTGGAGCGCGCGCCCGCCGTGCCCCTCGTCACTACAGGGGGGCTCGATACGGTGGCCGTGCGCGCCCCCGCGCATCCCGTGGCGCAAGCGTTGATCCGGGCCGCGGGCCGTCCCCTCGCCGCGCCCTCCGCCAATCGCTCGGGTCGGCCGAGCCCGACTCGCGCGCAGCACGTGCTCGAGGACCTGGGAGGCCGGATCGATCTGATTCTGGACGGCGGCGCCACCTCGGTTGGCCTCGAGTCCACTGTGCTCGACATGACCACGGAGCCTCCCGCGCTGCTCCGGCCGGGCGGCGTCACCCTGGAACAGCTCGAAGCCCACCTGGGGCGCGTGAGGCTGGCTACCCGCGACGACGAGGCCACGGGCCGCTCGCCCGGCCTTCGCTTCCGCCACTACGCGCCGCGGGCCAAGGTCGTCCTCATCGAGGCGGGCAGCGGCGAGGAGGCTGTGGTCTCCTGGCTCGATGTCGGCAAATCGGTCGCCCTCATGACCCAGCGCACCATTGGCCTCGAGAGGCGGGGCCTTCGGGCGAGGGGCATGCCCCTCGATGTGGAAACTTATGCTCGAGAGCTCTTCGACGTCCTCCGCGAGCTCGATGCCACAGGGGTGGACGCCATATTCGTCGAGGGCATAGCCGAGGTCGGCCTGGGCCGGGCCATCATGGACCGGCTGCGCCGGGCCGCCTCTTGACCCGCGAAGGCGGATCGTCGTCTATACTGTGAGCGTGGCGCCAGAGCTCAGCGCTCGAGGAGCCCAAGGAGGGAAACCCATGAAGCGATCCGTTGCGATTGCATGTCTTGCGATCATCGCGTTCGCTCCAGTGCTGCTCGCGACCGACGCGTGGGCGAGGGCGGGCGGCGGTAGCTCCGGCGGCAGCCGGGGCTCGCGCAGCTACTCGTCTCCCGCTCGGCCCACGCCGAATCCGATGACACCCAGCCAGCCCTCGTCTCCGCCCTCGTCGTTCCCGCAGTCGCAGCCCCAGCCGCAGCGCTCCGGGTGGGGCGCCGGCCTCATGGGCGGTCTCGCCGGCTTTGCGCTCGGCGGGCTCCTCGGCAGCATGCTGTTCGGTCACGGCTTCGGCGGCGGTATCGGCCTCCTGGAGATCCTCATCATCGGCGGCGGTATCTTCCTGCTCTTCCGGATGATGCGCGGCCGATCGAGCGCGCCCGAGCCGGCCACCGGCTATGGACAGGGCGGGGGAGGGCAGTGGCAGAGTCAGCCCCAGCCTCAGTACCCGACGCCGGCGTACCAGGCGCAGCCGGTGGACATGGGACCGAGCGATCTCGACCGCGGAGTGGCCAACATCCGGCAGATGGACATGACCTTCGATCCGTCTCGCTTCACGGAGACGGCCTCGGACATCTTCTTCAAGGTGCAGGCGGCGTGGATGAACCGTGACATGAGTCAAGCCTCCGTCGTGCTCACGCCCGAGATGATGGAGATCCTGCAGAAGGACTGCGATCGCCTCCGCGGCCAGGGACGGATCAACCGGCTGGAGAACATCGCGGTGCGGTCGGTGGCCGTCACCGAGGCGTGGCAGGAGAGCGGCCTCGACTACGCCACCGTGCATTTCCTGGCGAGCCTCCTCGACTACACGGTGGACGAGCGGTCGGGGCAGGTGGTGGACGGCAGCCGGACCGAGCCAGCGAAGTTCGAGGAGTACTGGACGTTCATGCGTCCCGTGGGACCCAACGCCTGGAGGCTGAGCGCCATCCAGCAAGCGTAGCGCAGCCCGGCTGCCCGGAACCGAAGCCCCGGCCGAAGTGAGTGGCCGGGGCTTCACTATTCGACGTCGAGGAGAGTGCCGTCATGGCCGACGAGAAGAAGCCGATCAGCCGCTTCCCCGTCCCCGCCGCGGAGAGCCTGCCGTCCGACATCCGTGAGGTCGTGGATAGCAACACCGCCAAGGCGGGCTTCACGCCCAACGTGTTCCTCGCCTACGGCTACAAGCCCGAGCACTTCCGCGCCTTCTTCCACTACTACGACGTGCTCATGAAGGGCCCCTCCGGCCTCTCGCGCGCCGAGCGGGAGATGATCGTGGTGGCGGTGAGCCGCATCAATGCCTGCACCTACTGCACGGTGGCCCACGGCGCCGCCCTCCGAATCCTCAGCAAGGATCCCTATCTCGCCGACCAGATCAGCGCGAACTACCGCAACGCGGACTTGACCTCGCGCCAGCGGGCGATGCTCGACTTCGCCGTCAAGGTGACAGAGCGCTCGGCGGAGATCGACCAGGCCGACTTCGAGACGCTCCGTGGCCACGGCTTCACGGACTCCGATATCTGGGACATCGGGGCGGTGGCCGCCTTCTTCAATCTCTCGAACCGCATGGCGAATCTCGCGGACATGAAGCCGAACGCGGAGTTCTACACGATGGGGCGCAGCTAGGTCGATTCCGCCTCGCATGAGGCTTCGCGTGTCCGATGACGTGCGTGGCCGCATGGAAGCGGCGGGCATCGTGCCGCTCGTGCCGCGCTCGGACTATCGCCTGATCACGCTCGAGATCGAGTAAGGCGCCCGTCGCTTCCGTGCCCAGCGCGAGGAGCCGCTTGCTGCGCCCGTCCGCCCGCCGCTGGCTGATCGTGGCCGGCCTCTTCCTCGTCACCTGTGGCATGGCCATCCCCCTCGCGGCCTTCGGCGTCTTCCTGCCCGTCGTCGTGGAGGCCTTCGGCTGGAGTCGCGGGGCGGTGTCCACCGCACTGTCGATCAATCTCGTGGTGGGCGGTCTGGCCGGGTTCGCCATCGGGGCCCTCGCCGACCGCTACGGTCCGCGCATCATGCTCGTGCTCACGGTGGCGCTGGCCGGCTCGGCCTTCGCCCTCATCGCGAGCGTGGGCACGCTGTGGCAGCTCTACCTCTTCATCGGCGTGCTGGGCGGGGTGGGCACCTCGAGCTTCTATCTTCTGAGCGCCACCACTATCGCGCGCTGGTTCGCCGACCGGCGTGGCCTCGCCCTGTCGCTCGTCCTCGTGGGCTTCAACCTGGGCTACGTCACAGCGGGTCCGCTCGCCGCGTGGCTCATCACCCTCGTGGGCTGGCGCGCCGCCTACGCGACGCTGGGCGGCGGGGCGGGCTTGCTCGCCATGGTGGGCGCGGTCTCCGTGCGCTTGCCGCACGGCTCGGAGATCTCTGCGGGCCGTACCGATCGAGCCGCGCCGCCCGCGCCGGGCGGACTGACCCTTCGCGAGGCGCTCATCGATCCACGCCAGTGGAGCCTCAACGCTTCGTGGCTCCTTCAGGGCGGGCTCGTGTTCATGGTCACCGTGCACATCGTGCCGTATGCACGCGATCGCGGGGCAAGCCTCGCCGGCGCGTCCCTCGTGCTCACCGCCTACGGGGTCGGTGCCCTCGGCGGTCGTCTCCTCTCGGGGCTGGCTTCCGATCGCCTCGGCACTCTCACCACGGTGCGCGCGGGCTTCCTGGCCATGACACTGGCTCTGATCGGGCTCGTGCTGTTGCCCTCGCCGACGGTGATGCTCGCCGCCATGACGCTCTTCGGCGCGGGATTCGCCGCCGCCGACACCATGGTTGCCAAAGTCATTCCCGACGTGTTCGGGCTCCGCGCCATCGGCGCCATCATGGGCGTGCTCAACCTAGGGTGGCGAGCGGGAGCCGCCCTCGGTCCCGCGGCGGCCGGCTTCCTCTTCGATCTCACGGGCTCGTACGCCGTGCCCTTCAGCGCCGCTCCCGTCGGGGTGCTGGCGGCCTGGGGCCTGTTCGTCCTCGGCACGTCCCGCGCCCGCATGTCGTAGTGCCGGACCAACTTGGCGCGGATCGCTACGGCTTGACGATGAGGTCGATCTCCACGAGAGCGCCCAGGGCGAGGCCGGTGACGCCGACGCAGGTGCGGCCGGGCAGGCGCCCAGGCTTGAAGTAGGTCACGTACACGCCGTTCATCGCCGCATAGTCCTGGAAGTTCACGAGGTACACGCGGGCGAACACCGCGCGCTCCAGGCTCGTGCCCGCGCCCGCGAGCACGGTTCGTAGATTTTGCATCACCTGGTGCGTCTGCTCGACGATGCCGCCCGACACCAGGCGATCGCCCGTCTTCGGGTCGGAGGGCATCTGCCCGGTGACGAAGAGGAAGTCACCCGCGCGGACCGCGTGACTGTACGGTGCGGTGGGCGGCGGAGGCGGCGCCCCCGGGATCATGAGGTATTCGATGTCCATGGCCTCGGAGTCTAGCATCGCGCGCCACGACCGTGCGATCCTCGCCCGCGTAGACGAGGAGGAGATCGTGCGGGAGAGACCGGGCTCACGTCGGGAAGAGGAGGCGATCGGGCTCTGCGCGAGCTGTCGTCACGTGCGGCGCGTGGAGACCGAGCGTGGCTCCGTCTTCTACCGCTGCGCGCGGGCGACCACGGACCCGCGCTTCCGCAAGTACCCGCGGCTCCCCGTCGTCCGCTGCGAGGGCTACGAGGCGGACGAGGGGAGCTGATGAGGGGAGCTATGCCGGATCAGGCGCGCGGAGCTTCCGCCGCGCCGAACACGGGATTGTCCGTGCGGTCGACGAGGGCCTCCGTCCCCTCGGTGGGGAGCTGCTCGGAGTAGTTCTGGGCAGCGTCGATGTCGTGCTCCCACACCTCCCGCGGCAACTCGTAGAGCACCTCGATCCCGTGCCCGTCGGGATCAGAGATGTAGACGCTGTGGGTCATGCCGTGGTTGATGCGGCGGTGGAAGGGCACGCCCTTGGCCTGGAGGAAGGCGACCTGCTTCAGCCACGACTCGCGATCGGGCCAGGCGATGGCGATGTGATTGAGGCCGGCCCGCCGCGGCATCAGCTTCCACTCGTCGTGGGCGGCGTCCCCGTTGTCGCCCGTCTTTGGCACTTCGGCGAGGGCGAGGTCGTGATGGGTCAGACCGCCGTGGGCGTCGACGCCGCTATAGAAGCGCATGTTCGGCCGGGTCCGCCCGGGGACCTGCTTGAGCTGGGCGACGCACTTGAATCCGATGATCTCGGTCCAGAAGCGGTGCGAGACCTCCATGTTCGTCACGTTGAGCACCACGTGATTGATGGCACGCGGCGGCTGGGCCTGCTCGGAGCCGTGGGAGCCATTGCCGAGAGAGCCATTGCCGTGATCAGTGGGCATGGGAAACCTCCTTGGTAATTGGCGGGTATTGTAACTCAACGCCGTGCCGACTCGGGGACAGCGTATTTTTCCGACCCCATCGCTCGCCAGGAGGGATCCATGAGCCGCCTGCTCGGTATCGTTGTCGCTGCCCTCGCTGCCGTCACGCTCGGAGTGGGAATCGCCGGATCGGAGACGGCAAAGGCTGTCAAGAAGAGCGAGGCGGTGACCCTGGTCCCGACTCCGACACCCATGCCCGCCGGCAAGCCCGGCGCCACTCTCAACGTGATGCTTCGCGAAGACCGCTTCGCGTGGAGATGGTCACGCGCGCCATCGCCGTCTACGTGGACATGGCGTCCTTCGTCATCAACGAGCTGAAGCAGGTGGGCATCGAGGCGACCTTGAAGCAGGTGGAGACCGCGCAGTGGCATCCCATGGCGACCCGCGGCGACTACCAGATCGGCGCCAACCTCACCGGCCTCGGGGTGGACGATCCCGACGCCAACTTCTACGAGAACTTCGCCTGCGGTTCGCCGCGCAACTACAGCTTCTACTGCAACGAGCAGGTGATGAAGCTGATCGACCAGCAGTCGATGGAGCTGGATCCCGCGAAGCGGCTCGCCCTCGTGGTGACGGTGCAGAAGCAGATCGAGCTGGACGCGGCCCGGCCCACCCTGGATCAGCGCCTCGACTACTTCACGGTGTGGCCGCACGTGAAGAACATGGTCCCGCACTACAACATCTTCAACTTCGCCCGCATGCAGAACGTGTGGCGGGAGAAGTAGCTCCGCGCAACCGAATCTTCGAGGGAGGTTCGGAAGAGGGCGATGCCCCCTCGAGTGTCCTAGGCGGTGCCGACGACGATGTCGAAGGGGTCCACGCCTTCGAGCTTGACTCGGAGCCGCCAGGGACGCTGCCCCGCCTGGTCGAGGGCGAAGGACGCGATGGTGTTCCCGCTCGTGCTTCCGCCGCCACCGCCGCTGCCACCCACCACACCGCTCGTGGACACGCCAACCCCGGTGCCGACGCCTCCACCCATGCGCCCGAAGCTGCCGACGCCGATCCCGATGCCGATGGGGCTGCCGTAGCCGCCCCCGCTCGAGGCCTGGGTGAACTCGATGGTCTGAGCGTCGAGGAGCGCGCCGTCCGTCTTCACGATCTGCGCGCGCTCGAGACGACGGCCGCCCGTGTCGATCTCGATGTGGAGGCGGTCGGTGGTGACGCTGTAGGCCGCGGATATGGGAGGGCCGGGCACCGCTGTCTCGGGCTTGTAGGGGAAGTTGGCGGAGACAGGAGCGGCCGGCGGTGCCGACGATGTGCAGCCGCTTCCCAGCGTCAGTGCCGACACCGCCAGCACGAGAGCCGCGAGCGAGCCTCTCATGGTTTCAGTGTCGCACGCGGCTCAACCCCGGCGTCCGTGAGACGGTGGATTAGCTCCGGGGGAGCGGCCAGCCCAGCCACTCGCACACGCCGCGCCCCATGACCCACCCGAGGTCCTCGCCTTTGAGCCAGGGCAGATGCTCGGTGAAGAGCGTGATGCACTCGTAGTACGTGCACGGCATGCGCGTGAGGTCGGTGCCCCAGAACACGCGGCGCGGGCCGAAGGCGTCCACCAGCGTGCGGATGTACGGATGCAGATCGTGGAATGGATAGGCCTGCGCAGAGAGCGACGCCATGCCCGAGGCCTTCACGGCCACGTTCGGATGCTTGGCGAGCGCACACACCTTCGGGAGGTCGTCGAAGACATTGGGCGCCTTGCCGCGCACGCTGATGCCCACGTGGTCGATCACGAGCTTGAGACCGGGATGCTTGCCGGCGATCCGGTCCAGGTGATCGAGCGCGCCCGGCACGAGGACCATGAGGGGAATGCCGGCCTTTTCCGCAGCGGGCCAGAACCAGTCCATCGATCCGTCGGTGAGCAGATGGCGGTAGTGCTCGTTGTGGAAGGTGAAGCGCATGCCGAGCATGCCCGGCTGCTTCCGCCAATCCGCGACCAGCAGGCGGCTCTCCGGCTTCTGCACGGCGAGCCGGCCCATCACGGCGAAGCGATCGGGATAGGTGCGCGCGGCCTCGAGGGCGACGTCGTTGCGATCACCCTCCCAGGACGGGGGCACGATGACTACGCGGCTGACCTTGGCAAGGTCCATCTGGAACAGGATCGTTTCCTTGAGGATGGGATACGGCTTCTGCGCTTCCTGCGCTCGGCCGGCTGGCCACGGACGATCGGGGGATTCGGCGGCCCAGAGATGTACCTGTGAGTCCACGATGTGCATGGCGAGCGCTCCTTTGAAATGACTCGGCGAGCCGTGAGCATAGCACCTACCTGCGCGCGGGAGGCAGCCGCGCCGGATCGAAAGGACGAAGATCCACGCAGGTCGCGCGGCCGTCGACGATGCGCTCCGCGAGGGCGAGACCAGTGGCAGGCGCGTTGAGCATGCCCCACGGGCCGTGGCCGGTGGCCACGAAGGCGTTCCGCACGTCCGGCACCGGGCCGATGAGGGGCAGGCCGTCGTCGGTGACAGGTCGGTAACAAGCCTGGCGCTTCGTGATGGCCGCGGCCGCCAGTCCGGTGGAGACGCGCCCCGCCGCGCGCGCGAGAACGTTGCACGCGGTCTCGCTCACCTCGACGCCCTCCGCCGACTCCGGCAGAGGCTGGCGGTCCGCCATCCCACACACGTACACCTCACCGTCCGGGCGCGGGATGATCTCCGGCTCGAGCGCGCGGCCGCCCGCCAGGCGATAGTCCATGAAGAGCGCGTGCGCGGGAACGTCGGGCGCATCGAGCGTGACGCTGTAGCCCTTGAGCCCGTGGACCGGCGGTAACGAGGGAAGGCCAGCCGCGCGTCCTGTCCACGGACCCATGGCCAGCACTACCGCGTCGGCCTGCAATAGCTCGCCGTCGACCATCACGCCCTGGGCGCCGCCGCCGGACACGGAGACGCCCTCGACCCGACCCACGCGAAGCTCGCCGCCGCGGGCGAGCGCCCCATCGAGCAGGGCGCGGGTGAAGCGCGCCGGATGCACCTGTGCCGTGGTGTCGGGAGAGCCGAGGGCGCCCCCGACCACCGTCTCGCCGTCGATCCAACCCGGCGCCGGAATGCGATGGCCGCCCGGCACCGTGCCGTGCTCGCGCGCCGCGACCATGAAAGTGTCCATGCGTCGGTAGCCGTAGTCGGGGGCGATCTCCTCGGCGAGCCGTGCATGGAGCGCGAAGCTCGCGCGGGCGAGGGGGCCGAGCGCGGAGTTGTCGCACCAGTCGAGGGCGAGGAAGCCGCCCGACTTCCCCGAGGCCGCGCAGGCCACCCCCGTGCGCTCGACCACGGTGACGGCGATCCCGCGAAGGGAGAGAAAGTACGCCACCGCGGCGCCGATCACGCCCGCGCCGCACACCACGACGCGCCGCGGAGCGGGGTCGCTCATCTCAGCGGCTCCGCCCGCGCGCCCACGCCACCGTGGCGAGGTAGGCGATGTCCACGCCGTAGCCGAGCACGATGGTGGAGGCGAGCCCCAGCCGCTCCAGGGAGAGCCAGGCCACGAGGTTGAAGAGGCAGACCCCGAAGATGCCCGCGGGGAAGATCTTGATGAAGGGCTTGACCACGTCGTGGCCGTAGTGCGAGTGGAGGATCACCATCACGGGCAGGCTGTTGACGGGATAGCCGACGAGGAGGCCCGACCACTTCGGGCCGAGGAGATGGGCGAGCCCGGTCACCGTGAGCACGGTCACCACGGAGGTCGTGGCACGCACGGCAAGGAGTCCGGGCGAGGCCGTCACCCGTCGCAGGGTGGCGGTGTCGGGCAGCTTGCGCACGATCCACGTCGTGCCGAAGCAGGCGATGGCGGCGAGGGGCAGGACGCTCCATCGCGTGAGGGGAATGAAGCTCAGGAGCGCCGCGGAGATGACGAAGCACAGCGTGCCGAGCGCGATGCCGGTGGCGATGGAGGCAGGCCGCGGCGCGGGGACGAACTCGGTCCCCACGAGATAGCCGAGAAATACGGAGAGGGTGGCGCACATGCCGGGAATGGTCCAGAAGGCGCTCTCCGCGGCAAAGCCGAGCCCCTGCTCGATGGCGAAGAAGAGGAGCGACACCACCGCGAGCTGGGGCACCGCGGCGACGAGCCCGCCCACGCGCGGCCCCAGCCGTTCTACCGCCGCGGTGCCGCCGAGGGTGAATCCCGCCGACAGCGCGACCTTCGAGAGCAGGAGGACAGACTCCGACGAGCCGGGAAAGAGCACGGAGGGCGGCGGCTCGGGCGCGGGCTAGAGCCTCCAGTCCTGGTACCAGGTCGACTCGGCGCCGATGCCCTCGCGCGCCACCGCTACCTCGACCATGTAGGGCCGGTTCTCCTTGGTGATGGCGTCCATGCCGCGACGGAGCGCGGGCTCCAGATCCTTCACGGTGGTGACGCATTCGCCGTCCACGCCTTGCGAGCGCGCCAGCCCCACGTAGTCCACGGCGGGGGCGCCCAGGAAGAGTCCAGGATACTTCCCCTCGCGGATCATCTTGCTGTCCGGCATGTCTTTCGCCCAGTTGTGGCGCACGATCTGATAGCTCTCGTTGTTGGAGACCACGGTGAGCACGGCCGTGTTGTAGCGGGCCATGGACCAGAAGCCCGCCGCGCTGTAGGTGAGGGCGCCGTCGCCCAGGTTCAACACCACCGGGCGCTCGCGTCCCACCGCGATCTTGGCGCCGACGGCCGCGCCCACGCCGAAACCAAGCGAGCCGCCGCCGCTGCGCGTCCACGCCATGCCCTCGTGGCCGAGAGACAGGAGCGTGGTGCGCGCCGTCGAGCTCTCCTGCACCATGACGCTCTGACGGGGCAGGATGTCGGCCAGGTGCGCCTCGAGCACGGCAGGGTGCACCACGGGATCGTGCTCGTGCTCGCGCACGAGATTCTCCTCGCGCTCGATGAGGAGCTTGGCGTAGGCGCGGACCTTGGCCCGCTGGCGCGCCCAGCCCTGGACCTTCTCGGACGGATGCAGGCGCTTCACCGCTTCGCTCAGCGCGCTCAATGTCTCCCGAAGCTCGCACTGCGCGGCGAGGTCGAGTGGATAGTGCCGGCCCATGAGGAGCGGATTCGGGCCGATCTGCAGCACGGCGGGCTCGGTGACCGCGCCGTGCACCCCCTGGCAGCCCACGAGGAAGAGCAGGTCCGGCTTGAGCCCCGAGGCCTTCTCGAAGTCCTTGGACACGGGGTACATGCCGCAGTAGAGCGGGTGGCGCGACGGGAAGTTCACGAAGATCTGCCGGCTCGCGAACACTGGCGCTTCCAGCAGCTCGGCCAGCCGCACCGCCTCCGCCTGCGCGCCGCCGCGCCAGACGTCGTCGCCGAAGAGCAGCACGGGACACTGTGCCTCGCCGAGGCGGCGCGCGATCGCCTCCACCGTCTGTGCCCGCGCGGGCCCGGGCCGCTCGATCTGGTAGTGTGCGCCCTCGCCGATCTGCGCCTCCAGCCCCTCGCGATTGAGCAGCTCCGCGCTGATGGAGAGATACACGGGGCCGGTGGGCGGAGTCACCGCCTCGCGGAGCGCGCGGGTGGTGGCCACGGTAATCGCCGCGGGATTGGCGTGCACGTTGTACGCCGCCCGCGCGTCTTTGGTGATGGGACGCATGGACTCCGCCTGGCTCAGGCCGGGGAAGGGCGCGAGACCGCGATAGTCCTGGAGCTCGGAGGCCCAGTCACCCGCGATGACGAGGAGCGCAGAGCCCGCCACCTGCGCGTTGAAGAGCTGGCCGGCGAGCTGGTACGACCCGCCCATCACGTGCGCGATGACCACGCCTACCTTGCCGGAGAGGCGGTGATAGCCGTCGGCCATGGCCGCCACCAGCCCCTCGTGCTTGCCCACGACCAGCCGCTGATCGCCGTCCTCCGCGATGGCCGCGAAGATGCCCGTCTCGGCCGAGCCAGGATTGGTGAAGAGGTACTCCACGCCGGCGTCCTTCAGCGTCTGGAGGAGCAGCATCCCGCCCGTGCCCGTGATGGTCTTTCGCATGATGTCCCTCGCTGTCGCCTGTGAGGAGCTGCGCGATCGCGCTATGCCGTCGCGGCCTTCAGGTCGTCGAGCTGGCGTCGCACGCCGGCGATCATCGACGCCAGGTCCGACGTGAGCATGATCAGGTCGAAGCCGCGCTTCACCGACCCTGCCGCGAAGGCCGCGCTCGCACAGTGCATGCATGCCTTGATGCCGTGCTTGTGGGCGGCGTCGCGGATCTTGTCGCACGTGGCCATGTGCACGGGATCCGTCTTGTCGGGGCCGGGAGGCAGGCCGAGGGCGAAGGAGAGATCGGCGGGGCCGATGTAGACGGCGTCGAGCCCTGGCGTCGCGCAGATCTCGTCGAGGTTGGCGATGCCTTCCTTGGTCTCGATCATGGCCATGATGACGATCTCGTCGTTGGCCTTGGCGACGTAGTCGGAGCCGCCGTAGTGGACGGCCCGCACCGGTCCGGACGAGCGCATGCCCACGGGCGGGTAGCGGCAAGCCGCCACCGCCTTCGCCGCATCCTCGGCCGTGTTGATGAGCGGCACGAGCACGCCGTACGCCCCGAAATCGAGGACCTTCATGATGGTCGCCGGATCGTTCCACGGCACGCGCACCACCGGCACGGTGTCGGTCTGCGAGATGGCCTGGAGCATCGGCCACACGTCGTTCATGTCGGTGAGCCCGTGCTGCATGTCGACGACCAGCGCATCGAAGCCCTGGCGCGCCATCACTTCCGCGGTGAACCCGTGGGACACCGAGAGCCAGCCCATGGTCACCCATTTACCGTCGCGCCACAGCTGCTTCATCTTGTTCGGTCGCACTGTCGCACCTCGCGTGGTGGAGTGTCCGGTCGCCCGGCGAGCGGAGGAAGCGTAGCACACCTCACGCGGGTGGAAAGAAGCCGTCGTGAGGGCCAATTCGCGGCGAACGAAGCTAGGGACAGATATACCCGACGCCGCTCGGGCTCTTGAAGCAACCCACGGATTCGGGCAGAAAATGCTTGGGCAGCCAGAGGATGACATCGGGGAAGAGCACGGTGAAGGCGATGACCACGAAGAAGACGATGTACAGGGGCAGCGACCGCACCATGGCCGTGCCAAAGGGCACGTCGACGAATTTCGAGGCGACGAGGAGGGAAAGTCCGTAGGGCGGGGTGATGAGGCCGAAGACGAGGGTGGTGATGATGACCACTCCCATGTGGACGGGGTTGATCTGTCCCACTTCAGTCAGCTTGTTGATGATGGGCATGAAGATGATGATGGCGGGCACCGCGTCGATGAAGTCGCCCAGGATGACGAAGAGGGCCACGAGCAGGAACATGATCCTTGTGCCGCTGGTGCCCCCGAGGCTCTGGATGTAGCCCGCCACCACATCGGGCCCGCGCAGATACGCAAGCATCCAGCCGAAGGCGGATGCCCCGGCTACCGCAGCGAGAGGGATGGCGTAGAGCATGCCCGCATACACGAAGTCACCGGGCAGCTGGCGGATGTGCTCGCGGCGGAGGAGAGGAATCACCACGACCACGATGTAGACGGCGGCGATCATGCCCGCTTCCGTCGGGGTGAACCAGCCCGTGAGGATCCCCCCCATGATGATGATGGGGATCATCAGAGGCAGGGTCGAGTCCCGGAGGGCCAGGCCGATGTCGAGCACCGAGGCGCGCGGCTTCAGCAGTCCCGTGGGCCCGAACAGATAGCTGTAGATCATGAGCCCCACGCCGATGAGCACGCCCGGCACCACCCCGCCCAGGAAGAGGCCTCCGATCGAGACGTTGCCCGTGGCGCCGTACACCACGGCCATGATGCTGGGCGGAATCAGGTTGGCCATGGTGGAGGCGGAGGCGATGAGGGCGGCGGTGAAGCCGCGGTCGTAGCCCTCGCGGTCCATCTCGCGCGCGATGGTGCGGCTCAGCACCGCCACGTCCGCCGTGGACGAGCCCGAGATGCCCGCGAAGAACATGCTGAAGAGGGTCACCACTTGAGCGAGGCCGCCGCGCAGGTGGCCGACCAGGGTTTGCGACAGTCGGATCATCCGCTGCGTCACGTCCGCCGAGGTCATCAGCTCGCCCACGAGGAGGAAGAAGGGCACGGCGAGGAGCGCCTCGGAGTCGATCCCGTGGAAGAGCTGGCCGATCATCGAGGGAAAGCTCACCGGGGTGAAGAAGGTCGCCACGAGCACGCCCGCGATGAGGGCGAAGGCTACGGGCACGCCCAGGTAGCCGAGGACGAGAAAGAGCACACTCATGAGGGCGATGATGGCCCCGCTGCTCATTCGACGGATACCGCCACACTCACGTGATCCTCCGGGCCCGCGTAGCCGTGGCGCAGGCCGTTGACGAGCTGCTCGATGGCGAACAGCGCGATGAGCGCCCCCGACAGCGGCACCACGATGGTGTAGGTGCCGAGGGGGATCATCGACGGCATGCGAAAGCTGCCGAGATCCAGCTGGAAGTTCTTGTAGCCGAACCACACCATGGCCAGGGCCACCCCCAGCACGACGAGCCGGCTGAACGACTCGAGGGCGGCGCGCACGGCTCCCTGGGTGCGCTTGGTGATTTCGCTCAGGTAGAGATGATCGAGACGGCGGGTGGCCGCGGCCATGCCGATGAAGACGCCGTAGGCGAAAAACCCTGTGGTGACCTGCTGCAGCCAGAGCCAGGGGTGCCCGATGGTGCGCGTCACCACGTCGAACAGGACGGACAGGGTGAAGCCCGTGATACTGACGCCGCAGAGCACCATGAGAACGGCCTCGAGGGGATCGAGGGCCGACCACTTCAGGTGCCGGTGACGCCGCAGGACGAGGGACGACTCCTCCACCGTGATGCCTCCGGGATGATGCGGGAGACGTGAACGTCGAGGGGCGGCGATCCGCGCCGCCCCCCGCGTGCCTACTGGATCTCGCGGATCAGAGTGAGGATCTTCACCGCGTGGGGACCGAGCTCTTTGGCGAGCTGATCCTGGATGGGCTGGGCGGCTTTCGAGAAGCCCGTCTTGTCGACTTTGTCCACCACTTCTACGCCCATCTTCTTGAGCTTCACCGCCGACTCCTGCTCGAGGGCGAGGGCCTTGGCGGGCTCCGTCCGTCCCACTTCCTCGGCGGCGGCCTGGACCCACTTCTTCTCCTGGTCGCTGAGACTGTTCCAGGTCTTCTCGCTGACCCAGATGGCGTTGTTGTTCGCCTCGTGCTGGGTCATGGAGAGGATGGGGGCGACCTCGTAGTGCTTGTTGGCCAGGTACACGTTGACACCGTTCTCCGCCGCGTTGACCACGCCGGTCTGGAGCGAGGTGTAGACCTCGCCGAACGGCATGTGAACGGTCTGGGCGCCGTAGGCCGGGAAGTGCGTGTCCTCGGTCTTGGTCGCCTGTACGCGCACCTTCATGCCCTTGATGTCGTCCACGGACTTGATGGCCTTCTTGCTGTACACGTTGCGCAGGCCCATGGTCATGAGGGCCATGACGTGGGCGCCCTGCACCGACTCCGCGATCATGGCGCGGAAGGCCTCGATCACCTGCTTGTTCGCGATGACCTTTTTCAGATGGTCCTCGTCGCGGAAGATGTAGTGGAGGGACAGCACTCCCGCCTGCGGGGCCACGCTGGAGGCGTTGGCCGTCGAGGTGATGACGAAGTCGATGTCGCCCGCGCGGATCTTCTGCAGCATCACCGGCTCCTGGCCGAGCTGAGCGCCGGGGAACTGGTTGATGCTCATCTTGCCTCCGCTCAGCTCCTTGAGCTTGGCGTCGAACGTGTCGGCGGCGATGCCGTACGCCGTGGTGTGGGGCTGATCGTAGGCGAAGCTGAAGGCACGTTGAGCCGCCGCCTCGCGCGCTGGGTGCAGTGCGAAGAGAGCGAGGGCCGCGGCGGCAAGCCCGAGGGACTTCAGGCGAAACTTCATGCGGGTATTCCTCCTTTGGAATTCGCGGACAAGCTTTCGAGGCGCCCGCGGCGCGCTATCCTCGCCCGGGCGCGCGGGCGGTGTCAAGGAACATATCCCTCTCGGATGACCGGCGCGGCAGGCCCGCCGACGCAATACGACGTCGGCGGGCCCCCGTATGGCGAGGCGCTACTTGCCCAGCGTGTCGAGGCCGGCCTTGCAGACCTGCTCGTCCTGCGGTGCCGTGCCGCCGCTGCAGCCGATGGCGCCCATGATCTGATCGCCGTTCAACAGCGGAAGGCCACCCTGGATGGGCGTGAAGCCAGGGAAGACGTTCAGGAGCACGCTGCGCGGCGGCGCGGGCGGGGCGGCCATGGGATTGCCCATCACCGCGTCCTCGAAGACCTTGGTGGAGCGTTTCAGGAGAGCAGCCGTCTTCGCCTTGTTCTGCGCGATGGAGACGCTGGCGTTCTGCACGCCGTCCATCTTCTCGAGCACGATGGGCAGCCCGTGGTCGTCCACCACGACCACGACCATCAGCCACTTGTTCTTGACCGCCTCCGCCATGGCGGCCGCCACCATCTTCTTGGCCTCGGCCAGCGAGATGGCCTTCCGGTCCAGGAGCTGTGCCTGGCTCGTGCCGCCCATGAGCACGGCACAGACGAATCCAGCGACCAGCGGAGCGATGACCTTGCTCATCCGTCCTGACATGGCTCCTCCTTGTGAGGGATCGGGTTGTGGGAGAGCTATGGGATTCTGAACCCGCTGCAACGCCGAAGCGTTCCGCGCGGCTCCCGGGCCTCCGCTCCATGAGACCGATTCCGCGCAGTCGCCCACTTTGCCGTCGTCGGCACGCCGCGTTAGGATGAAGCGCCATGCTGCCCGAACGCCTCACGCTCCGGCCCATCGCGCGCTTCCAGGGCACGCTCACGCTGCCGGGATCGAAGAGCCTGTCGAACCGGGTCCTGCTCCTGAGCGCGCTCGCCGACGGCGAGACGGAGGTGACGCGAGCGCTCGACAGCGAGGACACGGAGGTGATGCTGGCCGCCCTTCGCGCCCTGGGCGTGGGCGTGCGCGGGGAGCCGAGCCCGCGCGGCTCGCTGTGGATCGCTGGCAAAGGTGGGCCGCTCGACGCGCCGGCCCGCTCCATATCGCTTTTCCTCGGCAACGCCGGCACGGCCATGCGTCCGCTCACCGCGGTGCTCGCGGCGGGCCGCGGCTCGTTCACGCTTTCCGGCGTGCCGCGGATGCACGAGCGGCCCATCGCCGATCTACTCGTCGGTCTCGCGCAGCTCGGGGCTCGCGTCCGCTGTCTCGAGCGCGAGGGCTATCCGCCGCTCGTCGTGGAGGCGAACGGCCTCTCCGGCGGCACCGCGCGCCTCAGCGGAGCCACGAGCAGCCAATTTCTCTCGGCGCTCCTCATGGCGGCGCCCCTCGCCGCTGCCCCCGTCGTCCTCGAGATCACGGATCGGCTCGTCTCCGAGCCGTACGTGACGATGACCCTCGCCCTCATGGCGCGTTTCGGCGTCCGCGTCGAGCGCCCGGCGCCGCTTCGCTTCGAGATCGATGCGCCCCGGCGCTATCGCTCGCCCGGGCGCGTCCTCGTCGAGGGTGACGCATCGTCCGCCTCGTACTTCCTGGCGGGCGCGGCCATCACGGGAGGCAAGGTGCGGGTCGAGGGGTGCGGCTCGGACAGCCTCCAGGGCGATGCGCGCTTCGCGGACGTCCTCGCGCGGATGGGTGCGCACGCGCGCTTCGAGCCGGCGGCCATCGAGGTGGAGGGCGAGGGGCCGCTCGCTGGCATCGACGTCGATCTCACCGCGATGCCCGACGCCGCCATGACCCTGGCCGTCGCCTCCCTCTTCGCCCAGGGCCCGACTACTTTGCGCGGCATCGGAAACTGGCGCGTGAAGGAGACCGATCGCCTCACCGCGATGGCCACCGAGCTCGGCAAGCTCGGAGCGCGCACGGACGTCGGCGCCGACTCGCTCACCGTGCATCCGCCCGCGCGGATCCGGGCCGCCTCCATCGCCACCTACAACGATCACCGCATGGCCATGGCCTTCTCGCTGGCCGCGTGCGGGGGCGAGCCCGTCGTCATCGAGAACCCCGCGTGCGTCGCCAAGACCTTTCCCGAGTACTTCGAAGAGCTGGCGCACCTGACCGTGCCAGCCTCGTAGCGTTCCCTCACACCCCAGGAGGCTTCCCGTGGCGCTCACCCTCGAAGAAGCGAACCGGATCGTGCAAGGGGCCGTCGCCAAGGCCCGCGAGCTCAACATCAGGATCAGCGTGGCGGTGTGCGATGCGGGCGGCCGGCTCGTCGCTTTCAATCGCATGGACGGCGCCATCTGGGCAGGCGCCTACGGATCCCAGGGCAAGGCCATTGCCTCCGTGGCTTTCGGCCGGGCGAGCGGCGAGCTGGCGGAGCGCGCGGCCAGTCCCATCGTGCAGGGCATCCTGGCGGCCGAGGGCGGCCACATGATCCCGAGCCAGGGCGCGGTGCCGATCATCCGCAACGGCGTGGTCGAGGGGGCGTGTGGCACGGGCGGCGGCACGGCCCAGCAGGACGAGGACTGTGCGCGGGCGGGGGTGGCGAAGCTCTAGCCCGATGCTCAAAAACTCGCAGGCTGCTCAAAAAGGTCCAGATGCGAGGCGGCGCCTGATGGCCGCACGCGAGGCGTACTCCCTGTACGTTGAGCGTGCGGCCGAGGGCGCCAACGAAGCAGATGGACCTTTTTCAGCAGCCTGCTAGAGGCGTGGTATTCTCGGCGCCGTGACACAGTCCACGGACATCACCATCGTCGGCGGCGGTATCGTCGGGCTCGCCACCGCGCTCGCCCTCACCGAGCGCTACCCACAGGCGCGTGTGGTCATCCTCGACAAGGAAGCGAAGATCGCCAGCCACCAGACGGGTCACAACAGCGGCGTCATCCACTCCGGCATCTACTACAAGCCAGGATCGCTCAAGGCGCGACTCTGCACCGAGGGCGCCCGGCTCATGAAGGCGTTCTGTAGCGAGCACGGCATCCACTGGGAGCTGTGCGGCAAGCTCATCGTAGCCACCGACGAGAGCGAGCTCGGCCGGCTCACGAGCATCCACGAGCGCGGGCAGGCCAACGGGCTCGGGGGGCTCAAGGTGCTCGAGGGCGACGAGGTCAAGGCCTACGAGCCCAATTGCCGGGCGGTGCGGGCGCTCCTCGTGCCGGAGACGGGCATCGTCGACTACGTGCAGGTCGCCGACAAGATGGCCGAGCTCTTGAAGCGGCGAAGCGTGGACATCATGACGGGGGCTCGTGTCACCGCGATCCGCCGCACGGGGCAAGGGCTGACCCTCGAGACGGCGCGCGGCCCGGTGGAAAGTCGCTTCCTCGTCAACTGCGCGGGACTCTACTCCGATCACGTCGCGCGGCTCATGGGCATCCGGCCCGAGGTGCGGATCATCCCGTTCCGCGGCGAGTACTACATGCTGCGCCCCGACCGCCGCTCGCTGGTGAAGAACCTGATCTATCCCGTGCCCGATCCGGAGTTCCCGTTCCTCGGCGTGCACTTCACGCGGACCGTCCACGGCGACGTGGAGGCCGGGCCGAATGCCGTCCTCGCCTTCGCGCGCGAGGGGTACACCCTGGGCACGGTGAAGCCAGGCGAGACCCTCGGCCTCCTCGGCTACCCGGGCTTCTGGAACATGGCACGCCGCTACTGGAAGATGGGTAGCTACGAGCTGTATCGCTCGGCGAGCAAGGCGGCCTTCGTGCGCTCCCTCCAGAAGCTCGTGCCGGCCATCCAGAGCGGGGACATCCAGCGGGGTGGAGCGGGAGTCAGGGCGCAGGCGGTGAGCCCGAACGGCTCGCTGGTCGACGATTTCCGCATCAACGTCACGGAGGGCGCCGTGCATGTGGTGAACGCGCCCTCCCCCGCGGCCACTGCCTCGCTCGCTATCGGGCGCCACATCGCCGGCCTCGCCGGCGACACGTTCCGCCTCTAGCCGACACCCTCTCCCCTCAGGGGGAGGGCAGGATGAGGGGTGGTTAGCCAGTCTTCCCTCCTTCGTTGGCCCGCTTCTCCGCCTCACGCGCTCGCTCTTCGGCCTCACGCGCCCGGTCCTCGGCGGCGAGCATGCGACCGACGAGATCTTTGATGATCGCCATGGCCAGGGCGGGGTTGGTGCGGACCATGGCGTCGAGTCGGTTGGCGGGGATGACGAGGAGGGTAACCGGCTCAGCGGCGAGGGCGGTGGCGGAGCGCGGAGCGTTCCGGAACAGCGCAAACTCGCCGAGCAGCTCGCCCTTGCCCTGGACACGGAGAAGCTTGTCCTCGCCGCCCAGGAACTTGCGCACCTCGACCTTGCCCTCGTGCACGAGGAAGGCCTCGCTCTTCGCGTCGTCACCCTCCTTGAATATCACCTCGCCAGCCTTGAAGGTCCGGCTGGGAATCTCTCCGCTCGGACGGCTCATGCTTCCCCCTCCTGGTGTAGAATAGCCGCGGCCAGCATGATACGCCGATTCCTTCTGCCGATGGCCTTAGGGTTCGCCGTCGCGGCGGTGTGGTCGGAACTCGCCTGGTCCCAGCCCGCACTCTCCGTCCAGGAAACCGTGCTCCGGGCCAAGCCGGCGACGGTGCTCGTCATCTCCGAGGTCGCCGCCGAGGTCTCGCTCAACTGCGGCCGCGGCCAGCAGTCCATCACGCCGCCTCCCTTCCGCGAGACCGGCACCGGGTGGTTCATCGATCCCTCGGGCTGGGTCATCACCAACGGCCACGTGGTCCAGCCCGCCTACGAGACACCGCGCTGGCTCGTCAACCAGATGGCCCAACGCGCGGTGACTACGGCCTGCCTGGAATCCGCCCTCAAGGCCAGGCGTATGCAGCCGGGAGAGCGGCCCGAGGCTGAGGACGCGATCAAGCGCAAGCTCCTCGACCAGGTCCTGCCCACGGTGAAAGTCAACGTCACGCCTCAGGTGTCCGTGGTGCTCTCGAACGGCAACCGCCTCAAGGCTGAAGTGAAGAAGTACAGCCCGCCCGTGAGCACCGAGCCCGGTGCGATGTCGGGCCGCGACCTCGCCATCCTGCGGGTGCCCGAAGGCAACTATCCGATGCTGCCGCTGGCCGACTCCACGGCCGCGCAGATCGGTGACTCCATCCGCATCCTGGGCTTTCCCGGCGTGGTCCTCTCCCACGAGCTCCTGAACCAGTCCGCCAGCGTAGAAGCCTCCGTCACCAACGGCGCGGTGTCCGGCTTCAAGCAGGACCGGGCGAACCATCCCGTCATTCAGACGGACGCCTCGGCGGCTTGGGGGAACTCCGGTGGACCCGCCATCAACGCCCGCGGCGAGCTCCTGGGCGTGCTCACCTTCGTCTCCCTTGCCCCCGGCCCCGAGGGCAGTATCGTGCAAGGCTTCAACTTCATCATCCCTGCGCAAGCGGTGCGGACTTTCGTCAAGGACACTCCGATCAAAATCGACGATCCGGGCAAGTTCAATCCCGTGTGGTTCGCGGGGCTCCACGACTTCTTCACGGAGGACTTCAAGGACGCCGTGCGGAGGTTCGAGGAGGCGGACAGGATCCTGGCCGGGCTCGCCGACGTGAAGCGCATGCTCGGCGAGGCCCGGGACAAGGTGAAGCACCCGCCGCCGCGGCCCTTCCCGTGGTTCTGGGTCGCCATCGGCGTCACCTTCCTGTCCGCGGGAGGCTTCGGCACGCAGTACCTGGTCCGCTGGCAGAAGAATCGCTACCGCGTGGGGCCTTCAGAGGTATTCAAGCTGGCCGAAGCGGGCAAGAGGCCGATCATCCTCGACACGCGCTCGCAGGAGGCGTATGACCAGAATCCCATAACCATTCACGGATCGATCAGGCTCTCCCCCGAAGACATCAAGAAGGGCGGCGTGGCGAGCCTCGAGCTCGACACGACGCGCCCGGTGGTCGCCTATTGCACCTGACCGGACGAGCGCACGAGCGCCAGTGTGGCGCGCGACCTTCGCAAGCAGGGATTCAAGGACGTCAAGATCTTGAAGGGCGGCCTCGGCGCCTGGACCAACGCGGGCTTGCCCATCGAGACGCGCTCCGACATCTCGCCGGTGGGGCAGGAGCTCTACAAAGCGCTCCTGGGCGGCGGCTAGTCCTCGAAGCGCGCTCTCAGCTCGGGCGGCGTCACCGGGCACGCCTCGGCGGGCCGCCGGAAGAGCAGGTACCGAACCCGCGCCACCCCGTCGTAGCCCGCGTCGCGCACGCTCCGCGGGACGAGCCGCAGGAGCCGCCCCGCCACCTTCCAAGTGCCTCCGACGCGCTCGAGCACGTGGATCACCGCCGCGCTGCGCACGAGGAGCGTCCCGTCCGGGGTGAGAGTCACGATGCTGTCGGGCAATCCCGCGCGCGCCGCGGCCGGCACGCGGCGCCGAAAGCCTTCGCTATCGAGGGAGGCGAAGCGAAAGCGCGAGCCATCCGCATCGTGGGCAATGGCGAAGCGCACTGCGCGATGGCAGAGCCCGCAGCCGCCGTCGTAGAACACGGTGGAATGGTCGGCCATGTCAGTCGAGCTGCACGCGCTCCGTGAGCGTACCGAGGGCGGCGCGCGCCTCGCGCACCAGCGTCTCCACCACCTCGGCCGCTCCCGGCAGGTCGTGGACCAGCCCCACGCTCTGCCCCGCATGCATGGGGAAGAACTCGTGGTTCTGCTGCTTCGCGGCCTCCGCGTAGATGTCCTGGGCGGCTGCGTGCTGGAGGAGCGCGGGCAGGACGGGCGCGCCGGAGGCCGCGTAACGGTCGGTGAAGACGTTCCGCAGCGTCCGCGCGTAGAGCCCGGTGAAGGCATCGGTGATCGTGGTCGCCTCGCTGCCCTGCTCGAGAATGGCTTTCTTCCAGAACTCGGCGGCCATGGAGTCGCGGGTGGCGACGAAGCGAGTGCCGAGGAGCACGCCGGCCGCGCCCAGGGCGAGGGCGGCCGCGATGCCGCGGCCGTCGGCGATTCCTCCCGCGGCGACGACGGGCACGCTCACCGCGTCGACGATCTGCGGTATCAGCGCCATCGCTCCCACCTGCGCCGCGTCGCGCGAGGCCGGCTTGACCCACGTCGAGCGATGGCCGCCCGCCTCGCCGCCCTGGGCGACGACCGCGTCCACGCCCACCGATGCGACGGCGCGCGCGTCGTCCAGGGTGGCGGCCATGGCCACGACCTTCATGCCGCGCTCATGACAGAGCGCCACCATGTCGCGGGCTGGCTTGCCGAGCCCGATGCTCCAGACGGGGACGCGCTCGTCCAGGATCACCTCGAAGGCCTCCTCGATCAGATCGAGCACGGGATCGGGCCGCGCGGCTTTCGCGGGGATGCCGAGATCGTGGCGGAAGGAGTCGAGGGTTCCCTGCACGCGGCGGAGCGTCTCCTCGGGGATGCTCGCAGGATCGGCAGGGGGGCGGATGGCCGTATGCATCCACAGGTTGACGCCGAAGGGTCGGTCGGTGAGCTGGCGAACCCGGCGGATGCCCTGACGGAGCTGGTCGCGGGTGAGGCGCAATCCCGCGAGGATGCCGAGGCCACCCGCCCGCGAGACCTCGGCGACCAGCTCGGGCCCGGCGACGCCGCCCATGCCCGACTGGAGGATAGGATAGCGGATGCCCAGGAGGTCGCACAGCGCCGTACGGAGCTCAAGCATGTCGAGCCCTCCGTCAGTAACCGAAGGCGGCGCCATCGGCTCTGGGATCTGAGCCGCCCACGAGGCCGCCGTCGGGATCGAGCCAGATGCAATGGGCGTGGCCGAAGAGATCGTCCCACTCCTTGCCCATCTCCACGTCGTGGCCGCGGGCGGCAAGCTCGCGCGCGAGAGTGGTCTCGTAGCGGCCTTCGAGATTGAGGGCTCGCGAGGGCGCGCCCCACGTGCGGCCATAGAGCCAGCGCGGCGCCTCCACGCACGCCTGCGGCCCCAGGCCGCGGTCGAGCCTTCGCGTGAGGAGTGCGGCCTGCGTCTGGGGCTGCCCCTCGCCGCCCATGGTCCCGTAGACGAAGCGCGGTCGGCCCGCCTCCAGATACATGGAGGGGATGAGCGTATGCATCGTCAGCTTCCGCGGCGCGAGCGCGTTGACCTGGGTCGAATCGAGGGAGAAGAACGAGCCGCGGTTTTGGAGGACGACACCGGTGTCGCCGGCGACCAGCCCCGAGCCCCAGGTGAAGTAGAGCGACTGGATGAGCGAGACTGCGTTGCCCTGCGCATCCGCGGTGACGATCGCGATGGTGTCGCCGCCCGCGGGCTTCGCGGGAGCCGTGGGCAGGGCGCGACCCATGTCGACTCGCGCGCGGAGCTGGGCGATGCGTTCGGGGGTGAGGAATTCCCCGGGACTCCGCTCCATCCACGCGGGATCGGTGAGGTAGCGGTCGCGATCCTCGAAGGCGAGCTTGGCCGCCTCCACGAGCAGGTGGACGTAGTCGACCTCGCCGAGCTCGCTCACGTCGAAGCCGTCGGCGATGGCCAGCATGGCAAGCGCCGACATACCCTGGGTCGGAGGCGGGAAGCTCGCGGCCTGCCCCTTGCCGTAGGCGATGCGCAGCGGCTCCATCCACTCACTTCGATGCTCGGCCAGATCCTCGAGGCTGAGCGGGCTTCCGGCCTCGGCGGCCGCCGTCACCATGCGTCTCGCGATCACGCCGCCATAGAAGGCGTCGGGTCCGCCGTCACGCACCGCCTCCAGGGTGCGGGCGAGATCGCGCTGCACGAGGGGGCCCTGGCCGAGCACGTCGGGATGATAGAGAGGCCACAGGTCCTGCTTGATGGAGGCGATAGCGGTGGGGCCGAAGAGATCAGGCTCGCGCGGGGGCGCCACACGCTGACCCGCCGAGGCCTGGAAGCCCTCGCGCGCGTAGGCGATCGCATCGGCGAGGAGACTCTTCCACGTGAGGGTCGAGCCCATGCTCTGGCCGCTGTACCGATGCGCCTGCCACCACCCGTCGACCACGCCGGGCACGGTGAGCGCAGCGGGGCCACCTCGCGAGGGAATGCTGTCGCGGATCCCGCGCTCCGCATACCACTCGATGGAGGCCGCCCGCGCCGAGCGCCCCGCGCCGCAGAGCGCAGTGAGGCGCGAGCTGGTCGCGTCGTGGATGAGCCAGAAGTTGTCGCCGCCCACGCCGTTCATGTGGGGATAGACCACGGCGAGGGTGGCGGCGGCGGCGATGGCCGCATCCAGCGCATTGCCCCCGGCGCGCATCGCGGCAACTCCGCTCTGCGAGGCCAGGACGTGCGGGGAGGCGACCATCCCGCGCGGGGCGCGGGACTCGAGCCAGCGAGTAGCGGTCATGGAGCAATTCTACAGGGCAAGCCGTTCACGAGCACTCGGAGCGCGAGGCAGGGGGCCCCGTCGTAGGGGGCGGGGGTGCCCTCCAGCTGCGTCACCCACTCGGCTGAATCGCCGCCCTGCGGGTGCCCGCAGGATCGAGGGCGGGCATGAAGAGGCCATGTTGCGGAGGTAAGGAAGTGTGAAGCGGGGTAGAGTGCCTCCGCAGAGGAGGCCCTTTATCCCATGGAGAGCTCGCGGTGACCATCGGCGTCCCCGTCCGTCGGCGTGAGGATCCGCGCCTTCTCACCGGGCGCGGGCGCTACGTCGGCGACGTCGAGGTGCCACGGCTCCTCCACGTGGCCTTCGTGCGGAGCCTTCACGCCCACGCGCGGGTGCGGGAGATCGACACGGCGGCCGCGGCGGCGCAGCCCGGCATCACGGTCGTGCTCACCGGGCGCGACCCGGCTTTCGCGAGGCTCTCCATCCGCGCGCGGTCCGCGCTGCCGGGCTATGCGGAGACCTCGCAGCCTGTCCTCGCGTGGCCCGTCACACGCTTTGCCGGCGAAGCATTGGCCGCCGTTGTCGGCGTCGATCGCTATGGCGTCGAGGACGCCGCGGGCCTCGTAACGGTGGAGTACGAGCCGCTGGAGGCGGCGGTGGACATGCTGCGCGCGACGCGTGACGACGCCCCGAGGGTGCACGAGGAAGCTCCCGGCAACGTGTATCTCGTCCGCCGCTTCCAGGGAGGCGACGTCGATCGTGCGTTCGGCGAGGCCGCCCACGTGGTCGAGCGGAGCTTCCGGACGAACCGGCACTGCGCGGCCCCGCTCGAAGGCCGCGCCGGTCTCGCCGAGTGGAACGCGGCCGAGGAGAAGCTCACCCTCTGGTCGGCAACGCAGGTGCCCCACCTCGTCCGGCATCTGCTCGGTGAGATCCTCGGCCTGCCGGAGAACCGCATCCGCGTCGTCGCCCCCGACGTGGGCGGTGGGTTCGGTGTCAAGACCATGCTCTACCCGGAGGACGTCGCGCTCTGCGTCCTGACCATGCGCCTCGGCCGGCCGGTGAAGTGGGTAGAGCAGCGGCGGGAGGGCCTGCAGGCCTCGGCGCACGCGCGCGACCATCACTATCAGATCAAGGCGGGCTTCGACGCGGCCGGTCGTCTCCTCGGTCTCGACGTGCGCGCGCTCTGCAACGCCGGCGCGTACTCGGTGACGCCGTGGACGGCCGGCATCGAGGCGCTCATGGCGGGCGGCCTGCTGACCGGCCCTTACAAGCTCGCGAGCTACCGCTGCGAGGTGACGGCGGTGGCGACCCATACCACGCCGGCCGGCCCCTACCGCGGAGTGGCACGGCCGGCAACCACCTTCGTGATGGAGCGCGTCCTCGATCTAGGCGCCCGAGCTCTCGGCCTCGACCCCGTGGACATCCGGCGCGTCAACCTGATCCGTCCCGCCGACCTGCCCTACACCTCGGCCACCCGGCTCGTGCACGACAGCCCGAGCTATCCCGTCTGCCTCGAGAAGGCCGTGGACGCGATCGACTACGCGGCCTTTCGTGTCGAGCAGGCGCGGCTTCGAGGCGAAGGACGTCACGTGGGCGTGGGCTTCGCCGTCTACAACGAGCTGACCGGCCTCGGGCAGGCTGCCTCCGCCGGGCCGCGCATCACCTTTCGCACGGGCCACGAGGGCGTCACGGTGCGCATGGATCCCTCGGGCGCCGTCACCGTGTTGGCCGGTGTCACCTCGCAGGGGCAGGGGCTCGAGACCACGATGGCCCAGCTCACCGCCGCCGAGCTCGGCGTGCCCCTCGAGAGCGTCCGGGTCGTGCTCGGCGACACCGACGCCACGCCGTTCGGTCTCGGCGCCTTCGCTTCGCGCCAGGCGGTGATCGGGGGCGGCGCGGCGATCCGCGCGGCGCGCGCCGTGCGCGACAAGGCCCTCCGCATCGCCGCGCACGCGCTGGAGGCCGCCGTCGAGGACATGGAGGTGGCCGACGGCCGGGCCGCCGTCAAGGGCAC
>Ga0081540_1000836_pt1 | contig 28072 bp, 28 predicted proteins | sample TabmetS2T1R1_FD_71024 | JGI IMG/M metagenome (GOLD analysis project Ga0081540, IMG submission 71024) | Tabebuia heterophylla rhizosphere microbial communities from the University of Puerto Rico - S2T1R1 | ecosystem: Host-associated > Plants > Roots > Rhizosphere ...
TACGCCCGCAACTTCCTCCTGCCCCAGGGCAAGGCGCTCCGCGCCACGCAGCAGAACATGGACGAGTTCCAGACACGGCGCGTGCACCTGGAGGCTCATAACCTCGAGCTGAAGAAGGAGGCCGAGGCGGTCGCCGGAAAGCTTCAGGGCAAGCAGTTTGTCAGCATCCGGCAAGCCGGCGACACCGGGCAGCTTTACGGCTCAGTCTCGACGCGGGATATCGCCGACGTCGTGAAGGAGGGCGGCTTCACGATCGATCGCCGGCAGGTGATCCTCGATCGGCCGATCAAGACACTTGGCGTGCATGAGCTCAGGGTGGCTCTCCATCCGGAGGTTCACATCAAGATCGCCGTTAACGTCGCCCGCTCCACCGATGAGGCCGATCGCCAGGCCCGCGGCTGCGGCCGCGACCGCCGCCGCCGCTCCGAGCGCCCAGTTCCGTCTCGGCAGCTTGATGACCGCCGCCCGCGGCTCGGCCCGCGCGCCCTCGATGATCCGGTCGCGCAGCTCCGCCGGCGGGACCGGCCCTTCGGCGGCGTACGCGAGTGCCGCGACGGGCTCACGGAGCATGGCGAGCTGCTCGGCGCACTCCTCGCAATCCGCGAGGTGCCGCTCGAAGCGCTCCCGCTCGTCGTCGTCCAGCGCGTCGAGCGCGTAGGCGGCGAGAAGATCGTGTGGGTCGTTGCTCATCTGGGCTTCGTCTTATTCGCCCTCGGCGCCGATCCGGTTCGCCTAGAAATAGTACGGCAGCAGATTCTGGGCTCCCATCGCGTACCAGATCCCGAAGGCCAGGCTGGCCGCTCCGAGCGCGGGGGCGAGGCGGGCGATCGAGCGCCGGGCGAGCGTGAGCCCGAAACCCGTGGTCAGCAGCGTCATCGAGACCGCGGTGAACGTGGCCAGGATCGCAAGTGCGCCGATCGCGAACGCCGTCCCGTCGATCGTGCTGACGAGGAGGATCCCGACGCCTGCACTGCCGCCGATCCCGTGCAGGAGCCCGACGGCGAAGGCGCCGAGAGGCGTCCGGCTGCGGACGTGCTCGTGCGGGTCGGACGCGTGCGAGTGCAGGTGCGCGTGCGAGCGGTCGGGATGTGCGTGCGCATGGGCGTGGAAGGCTCCGCGGCGCCAGCGGACGAGCAGCCACACGGCGAGGCCGGCGATCAGGAATCCGATCGCGGTCTCGGCGCCGCGCTGCACCGTCTCCGGGAGGTTGGCGCGGTAGAGGACGATCGGCACGCCGAGCGCGAAGAGCGTCAATGCGTGCCCGGCGCCCCAGGCGAGGCCGAGCCGAGCCGCGTCGCCGGCGCGCCTTTCGGTCGAGGCGAGGAGCGTCGTGACCGCCGCGAGATGGTCGGGGTCGGTGGCGTGGCGGAGCCCGAGCAGGACGGCGACGGCGAGCACGAGCACGAGCGTCGCGCCGTCCGAGAACGAGGCGAGATAGTCGTCGAGCCCAAACATGTCAGCTCACTTTCGGGATGGCCCGCACGGTCATGGCCGCGCCGGCGATGACGATGACGAGAGCGCTGATCGCCGGGAGCAGGCCGATCAGGCGGCCCTGAAGCTCGAAGCGGCGGAATGTGCGCTTGGCGAGGATCGCGGCGAGCCCGATCCCGGTGATCGAGAGCGCGAGCCCGGCGCTGAAGGCGACGATGAGCCCGAGCCCGAGGGCGATCCGGTGCAGCGAGATGGCCGCGAGGAGCACCACGAGCGCGGACGGACAGGGCAGGAGCCCGCCGGAGATGCCGACCGCGGTCAGCGAGCGCCAGCCGGGCTCCCCGTGGCCGTGGTGGTGATCGTGGTGGTGATGTCCGTGGCTGTGGGCGCGCCGGTGCCGAATGCGCCCCAGCAGCACCGACGAGCCCACGCCGATCACGAGCAGCCCGGAGACGAGCCCGATCCACGGGTAGAGCTGCTCGGGGACGATGAACTGCGAGAGCCCGAGCGTCACGAACCCGAGCGTGAAGACGCCGATCGTGTGCGTCGCGGTCACGATCAGCCCGAGCGCCGCCGCGTGGCGCGGCTTTCCGCGCTGGCCGACGAGGTACGCGGTGACGATCGCCTTCCCGTGCCCGGGCGAGAGCGCGTGTGCCGAGCCCCAGAAGAACGCGAGCGCGAGAGAGATGAGGATCACGCCCACGCCGAGGTGGTCGCGGGCGATCAGTCCGGCGAAGCCGCCGTCTCCGGTCGCGCGGACGGCGGCGCGTGCGGAGAGCTGTGCGCGCGACTCGAGCTGGGGCGACTTTCCGGAGCCCTCGCCGGGGTCGATCGCTGCGGTAGCGGTCGTCACCTCGAGCGGGCTGCTGAGCAGATCCTTCGGGTACGCGGCCAGCTCGTGGCTGACGCTCTTGGCCGGCACCGATGACGACGAGGCGCTCGCGCCGTCCCGGGCCGTGAGCACGACCTCCTTCCAGCCGATCCGGTTCGCGAAGTTCGTGTCCCGCAGCTCCAACCGCCCCTGGCTCGCAGGCGCGGTGTAGACGGCCTCGAAGCGGAGCGTGCGCAGACCCGCCGCTCCGGGCGGGAACGCGAGCGCATGGTCGAATGGCTCGAGCGCGACCCTCCGGCCGTCGAGCTGAAGGTCGAGGCCGCGGCCGATGCGGGCGGCGAGCTCACGCTCGTACGCGCTCTCGTCCGTGATCTTCTGGCGCTCCTGGAAGGCGGGGATCTCGGCCATGTCGAGGACGTACTTGACGTAGACGCGGTCGCCGGAGAGCTCGATCCCGCTGAAGCGGTTGACGGTGAAGTTCCCGAGCGGGTGCGCGCTCGCGGCCGCCGGAGCGACGAGCGCGACGAGGACTCCGAGCAGCAGGAAGATGCGCTTCACGACGCGTACCTCCTCGCGACCGGGCTCCAGAGGAGCGAGAAGTGCCGGTTCAGCCGGAGCGCCTTCGCGAACCACGGCCGCGACTCGTGCCCGAGGCAGCGCTCGATCATCCCGCGGTGGAAGTACTTGAGCGCGTCCTGCGTGCCGAGCCTCAGCGCCCGCTTCGAATAGGGAAGCGCCTCCGCGCAGCGTCCGTTTCGCTCGAGCGTCCACGCGAGAACGTCGTCGCCGTCGATGCTCGGGCGCGCGCGTCGCGCCTGCCGCGCGGCCCCCAGCGCGCGCCCGAGCCTGACGCCGTGGTCGGCGTCGAACTGCGCGATCTCGAGGTTGGTGCGGACGCCGTTCGCGATCAGCAGCCGCCGGATGACGTCGACCAGCGCGTACTGCTCCTGCGCGGCGCGGGCGTGGCCGTGGCGAGCGTACAGGTCGCCGAGCGTCGCGACAGTCTGCGGAAGCGGCAGCTCCTGTGCCGCGCGTCGTGCGAGATCGAGTGCGGCTCGATGGCGGCCCTTCGCCTCCTGGACGAGCGCGAGCGGCTCGAGGGCGTACACGTAGCCGGGCAAGATCGAGAGGGCCGTTCGGTAGCGAGACTCTGCCTCGCCGACGCGACCGTGCGACCAGGCGAGCTTGCCCAGCTGCGTCTCGACCCAGGCCGTCGGCTCGGGTTGCCCGCCGGCTGCGTCGAGCGCGAGTAGCATCGCCTGCTTCGCCGCGTCGGGGTGCCCGAGCAGCTCGCGTGCGTACGAGACGCGCGAGTACGACGACAGGTCGGGCCGCAGCGAGCTCATGTGGTCGAAGGTCCGAAACGCCTCGTCGTAGCGACCGAGCTCGATCAGCGCGTCACCGACGACTCCGTAGTTGCGGGCCGTGTACGGAGCGAGCCGCACCGACTCGCGGCCGAACGCGAGCGCCTCCCGGAACCGGTGCCTTGCGAGCGCAAGCGACCCGAGCGCGCTCGCGGTCGCGTAATCCCGTGGATCGAGCCTGCGCGCGCGATCGAGCGCCTGCTCGGACTTCGTGTAGTAGGCGGGGTTGCCCGTCTCGCGCGCCCGCTGCTGGTACGCGAGCCCGAGCAGCGTGTAGCCCTTGGCGTCGCCCGGCCGGGCGCGCAGCTGCTGGACGAGCTCTTTCACGAACGACTCCGTGTCGCCGCCCGAGAAGCCCGCGGCGAAGCTCTCGCCCGCGGCAGCGCTCTTCGCCGGAACCGCGCGAGCGTTCCCGCCCGAGTCCCGGAGCGCACCGCCGACGAGGAAGACGGCGGCGACGAGTGCCGCCGCCGTCCCTGCGAGAACGAGTCTCGTCTGCCTCGTCACGTGCCTAGGGGTTGTCGTGCTGTCGGTTTCGCCCGTCGAACGGCGTGGCGAGGAACGGGAAGCCGCCGGAGAGCGCGGCGTCGTTCGTGTTCACCCCGTCGGAAGCGCGGGCCGCTACGTAGTTGGGACCGCCGACGACGCGGATCGCGATGTCGGTGACGTCGTCCTTCGGGCGCCGTCCGTTCGGCCAGCCGGCCGGATCGGGCGTGTCCGCGAGGACCGTCATCCGCTTCTGATCCGCAAGCGGTGTCGGCGGGACCAACAGGTTCAGCCGCAGGAGCTCCGAGAGCCGCGTGTCGCCCGGCTGGTACTTGAGCAGCAGGTCGCGGAGATCCGTGCGGTTCGTTTTCGCCGCCGGGACGCCGAACACGAGCTCGAGCGCCAGCGCCAGGCGCGGGTTGAGGTAGTAGTCCTCGAACCTGCTCTCCCGGTCCGGCTCGAGCGCGTTCCAGCGGTCCTTGTCGACCGTTCCGATGATCGCCTCGTTGACGAGCGGGTTGGCGAGGCGCTGGACCTGCCTGAACCCGCCGTGGCCTGCGCCGTCGACGGAGACGTGCGGGCGGCTCGTCGACGCGTACGCGCCGATCGTCGTCGCGCCCGTGTCGCCCGTCAGCATCGACGCCGGCAGCTCGATCGCGATCGAGTGGACGTTGAAGCCCGACAGCATGTCCGTGCCGAACGGGTTCACGTTGTCGTTCGCGTCCTCGGCCGGAGTCTCGATCGGCGGCGTGCGCCTCAGGTTCAGCGTGTCGAAGACGCCGCCGAGGTCGATGTAGAACGGATCCTCGCGCTGGCCCGCGAAGACCTTGATCCCGTTGCCCAGGTCATACGTGCCCTGAGCAGCGAGCGCTGCGTAGTTCGGCATCGTCCGCGGGCCGACGTTCGACGGCACTGCGATCAGGCCGTCGGCGACCTGCGTTCGGCGATGACCCTTGACGAGTGTGACCGTGTAGCGCTGTCGCAGTCCCAGGCCCTCCGAGCCCGGGCCGTCCAGCGCCGTGACCGGCGGCAGCCCGCCCGCTCCGCCCACGTACGAGAACGGAAGCGTGAACTGGCTCGGAATGCCGCGGATCGGCTCGGTCCTGAAACGGAACTCGAGCTCGACGTCGTCCGCCTTGCCGTCCCCGTCGTTGTCGACCGAGAACTTGTAGAGGACGTTCGGGTCGAAGTTCCAGTAGTTCGGCCCCGAGCTCGGCTCCTCGCCCGGGATCACGTCCATGATCAGCGCCACCTTGTCCTGCTGGCCCGGCGCGTAGTCGCGGAACATGAAGAAGTCCGTGATGTCCGCGGTCGGGTCGAGCGAGATGAGCGGTGCTTCTCGGTGGCTCGCTGCCTGTGCTGCCTGCGGGCCCAGTCCACGCGCGAAGAGCGCGAGGAAGAGGGCGCCGACGGCGAGCCCCAGTGCGATGACGATCTTTCTTTTCTCGACGGCTCTGGTCACTGCCGTCTCTCCTCCCTGACCCCGTTGGTTTCGCGTTGTTCGCACGAGTGCTCCTTCCGGTTCGGATGGAGAGCCCGCCCGTCCTGGACGGGCTCTCCGGAGGGATGGCTACTTGCCCTTCTCGTTGGCGAAGCCCGAGCCGGGATCCGCCTCGTACGGGAAGACGGGCAGCCGCGCGCGGTCCGGGCCGTCGACACCGTCGCCGAGCGGCACCTTCTTGCCGACGAGCGCGCCGGCGACCGCCTGCTCCGCGATGTCGACGACGTCGTCGCCGAGGCGCCGGCCGTTCGGCCAGCCCTGCAGGTCCCCGCCGAGCACGCCGAGCCTGCTGAAGTCACTCGGTGGCGTGACCGGGATCGACAGGTTCACGCGCAGCATGTCCGCGAGCGTCGGGCCGGTGTAGTTGAGCTTCGGGTTGTTCACGCCCGTGAGCAGCACCGAGACGAGGTCCTTCCGGTTCTGCTCGGGGACACCCAGCTTGTACAGCTTGTTCATCACCTTCGCGAGGATCGGGGTGCGGTAGAACCGCGCGAAGTACTTGTCCTTCGAAGGCGTCCAGTGGTTCCAGAGATCCTTGGTCGCCGTCGGGATGATCACCTCGTTCACGAGCGGATTGCCGAGGCGCGAGACCTGCGACCAGCGCATGTGCGCGCGGCCGCCGGCGTTCACCTTCACCTGCTGGCGGTCGGTGGTCGCCCAGATGCCGATCGTGTGGTTCTTCGTGTCGAGCTCCGAGATCGGGAGCTGGAGCGCGATCCCATGCACGGCGTAGCCGGCGAAGAAGTCCTTGCCGCCGCCCTGGTTGCCGGTGCCCTTGCGGATCGCGAGCAGGTCGAAGATCGCCCCGATGTCCGCGTAGAACGCGTCGTCGCGCTGGCCGGCGAAGACCTTGCCGCCGCCCGGCAACTGCGTCACGCGGGACGCTGCGAGCTGCCGGTAGCTCTTGCCCATCAGCGTCCGCGGGCCGATGTTGTTCGGCGGCGTCACGCCCCGGGCGATGATCTGGGAGTGCCCCCCGGCGATCTTCTCGACGGTGTACGGCTGGACCGTGTCGCCGAGGAAGAAAGCGCCGTTCTTCCTCTGGAACCGGAAGCGGTAGATGACCTCCGGCTTCCCGTCGCCGGTCCGGTCGATCTTGATGTTGTACCGGGCGCGCGGCGAGAACGTGTAGTAGTTCGGCCCCGCGGCCGGGTCCTCACCGGGGATCCAGTTCGAGATGATGGTGAGGGTGTTCGGCTTGTCCGGGCTGCGGAACGCGTAGAGGTCCGTGTTGTCGGCTGCCGGATCCTCCGAGATCAGCGGCGCCTCCCGGTGGCTTGAGGCCTGGCTCGCCTGCGGTCCCGCGTCTCGCGTTGCTGCTGCGAGAACGACGGCGCCGGCGATCGCCAGGACGATGAGTGCGAGCTTGCGCATTGGAGATGCGGCTCCTTTCGGTCTAGGTCGCCGCTTGTTCGCGCGAGGTTCGCGGGCGGTTCGGAAATCACGCAGAGACGCGTAACGCAGGGGTGCGTCAGGCCTGGAGGCGGAGCCAGTCGGCCAGGAACGGCTCGGCGATCCGGTACTCGCCGTCCGAGCGCGTGACGAGCTCGTTGCGCGTCAGGGCCTGGAGCGCGCGCTGGACCGTGGAGGCGCCAGGGAGCTTGTGACGACGCCGATAGTCGCCGCTCAGGGGCCGCCCGGCCTCCTGTGCGAGTGCCTGGAGCGTGAGCCGCTGGACGCTCGAGGCCCGGTCCCAGATCAGCTCGAAGTGCGCATGCTCGGCGCGGAGCACGTCCGTCAGCGCACGCCCGTATTCGTCAGGCCCTGCGCGACGTGCCTTCTGGGTCTCCTCCCAGAGGAAGTAGCAGAGCTCCTGGGTTGCGTACGGGTGGCCGCCCGTCGTCTCGAGGACTGCGGCCACCGTCTCCGGGGAGATCTTCTTGCCCGTCCGCTCGAAGCTCGCCGTCAGGTAACCCGCGAAACGCGGCGGGTCGATCACGCCCAGCTCCATCTGCCGGGCGCTCCGCCAGAACGGCTCGTTCTCGTCGTTGAAGATCCGCTCCATCATGTGCCGCTTGCTCCCGAGGTAGACGTGCGCGACCTCGGGCTGCTCCTGGAAGACGGACCGCATCAGCTTCGGGAGGTCGGGGTCGATGGTCACGACCTCCTGGAACTCGTCGAAGACGAGCGCGACCTTGCGCTTGCGCTCCGCGGCCAGCTGCCCCGGCAGCTCGAGCAGGCGCTCGATCGTCGCGTCGACGTCCTGCCGCGGATAGCCGGCGTCGAAGCTGAAGCTCGGTGCGCCCGTGTCCGGGTCGATCGTGACGATCGGGCGGATGCGGAGATCGGCGAAGATGCGCAGCCGCTCGCGGGCTCGGAAGAGAGCGGAGGCGACGTCCTCGTAGATCGTGTCGGCGAGCTTCTCGGCGAGGCGCTCCTTCGTCGGCGTGGTCATCAGGTTGACCTGGGCGACGAGCACCCGTTTCTTGACGACCTCTTGGATGACGCGCCAGACGAGGGACGTCTTGCCGTAGCGGCGCGGGGCGAGGACGACGACGTCCTGGCCGTTGAGGATGTCCCGCGTCAGCTCGCGGATCTCGGACTCGCGATTCGTGAACGCGTCGTCGAGCGCGAGTGCTCCGTAACGGAACGGGTTCACGGTCGAAGCGTAACAGTAATTACGCTATATTGCGTTACGCACTGGTGCGTTAGCTGCGAATCGTCGTGCCGTTCTCGCCCTCGAGCGCCTCCGTCAGTGCCGCGGAAGACGTGATCAGCGTCTCGCCGCCGACGCGTGCGAACGCGACCGCCGCCTCGACCTTCGGCTGCATCGAGCCCTCCGGCAGCTCGGCGAGGAGCGCCTCGGCTTCGTCCGCCGAGAGCTCGCGCACCGGCTCCTGATTCGACTTGCGGTAGTGGCGGTAGACGCACGGGACCTCGGTCAGGATGACGAGCCGCTCTGCGCCAAGGCGCTCGGCGAGCAGGGCCGAAGCGCGATCCTTGTCGATCACCGCGTCGACGCCCCTCAGGTAGCCGTTGCGGCTGACGACCGGAATCCCGCCGCCTCCGCAGGCGACAGCGATCGCACCGGAGGCGAGCAGGGCTCCGATCGAAGCCAGCTCTACGATCTCGAGCGGCCGCGGCGACGGGACGACGCGCCGGTAACCGCGTCCGGCGTCCTCGACCAGCTGCCAACCGCGTTCCTGTCCGAGCGCCCGGGCCTGCTCCTCCGAGTAGAACGGCCCGATCGGCTTCGTCGGCCGCTCGAACGCCTCGTCGCCGGCATCGACGTGCACGTGTGTGAGCAGGCAGGCGACGGGACGGCCGGTCGCTCCGGCGAGCTCCGTCTCGATCATGGCGCCGATCTCGGCCTGCGTCTGCGCGACCGCCAGGTAGAGCGGGAGCGGCGGCACCTCGTCTGCGGCGCGCTCCTGGCGCAGGAGCTCGTTCCCGACCTGTGGCCCGTTGCCGTGCGTGACCACGACCTCGTCTTCGCGGACGAGCGGCGTCATTGCCGTGAAGGTCTTCCTGAGCGACGCGAGCTGCTCCGCCGCCGTCCCGCCTCCCAGCGCATTGCCGCCGAGGGCGATTACGACCGTCACACGAGTGCTGCGCGCTCGCCGATCAGGCCGTAGCGGGCGAGCACGTCGGCGAGAGTCGGCTCACCGACCTCTTCCAGGCGATAGGTGATCCGCAGCGCGGGCCGGCCGAAGTCGATCAGGCGGCGCAGGTCGATCGGCGTCCCGATCAGGACGAGGTCGGGATCGCAGCGCTCGATCGTCTGGCGGAGGTCCTCGCGCTGCTTCTCGCCGTAGCCCATCGCGGGGAGAAGCGCGCCGACGTGCGGGTATTCCTCGAAGGTCGCGGCGATCGAGCCGACGGCGCACTGACGCGGGTCGACGAGCTCGGCAGCGCGGTTCGCCTTCGCGGCGAGGACCGCCGCGCCGTAGGTCATCTCCCCGTGTGTCAGCGTCGGGCCATCCTCGATCGCGAGCACGCGCTTGCCCGCGATCTGCGACGCGTCGCCCTCGACGTGGAACGGGGAGCTCGCCAGGACGACCTGCGCCTCCGGGTTATGCGTCCGGATCGAGCCCAGCACGGCGTCGATGCCCTCCTGGCTCGCGCTGTCGACCTTGTTCACGACGCAGACGTTCGCCATGCGCAGGTTCGTCTCGCCCGGGTGATAGCGGAGCTCGTGCCCCGGCCGGTGCGGGTCGACGACGACGATGTGCACGTCCGGCTTGATGAACGGCGTGTCGTTGTTGCCGCCGTCCCAGACGATCACGTCTGCCTCGCGCTCGGCAGCCTCGAGGATCGCGGCGTAGTCGATGCCCGCGAAGACGAGGTTCCCCTCGGCGAGGTGCGGCTCGTACTCCTCGCGCTCCTCGATCGTGCAGTCCGCGGCCTCGAGGTCCTCGTAGCGCTCGAAGCGCTGGACGACCTGTTTCGTCAGGTCGCCGTACGGCATCGGGTGCCTGAGCACGGCGACGCGCTTGCCGTCCTCGCGGAGCAGCTGCGCGACCCGTCGCGTCGTCTGGCTCTTGCCGGAGCCGGTGCGCACGGCGCAGATCGCGGCGACGGGCTTCGAGGAAGCGATCATCGTCTCCTGCGGCGACAGCAGTCGGAAGCTCGTGCCGGCGGCGAGCGCGCGGGACGCGATGTGCATCACATGCTCGTGGGTCACGTCCGAGTAGGCGAACACGACCTCGTCCACCTCGTGCGCGCCAACGAGCTCTTCGAGCTCGGCCTCCGGGCGGATCGGGATCCCGTCCGGATAGAGGTCGCCGGCGAGGAGCGGGGGATAGACGCGCCCGGCGATGTCCGGGATCTGCGTCGCTGTGAAGGCGACGACGTCGTACTCCTGGCGGCCGCGGTAGACGACGTTGAAGTTGTGGAAGTCGCGCCCCGCAGCTCCGGCGATCAGCACCTTGGTCCTCATGTATAGGAATTATGCAACTACACACCGGATAGAGTCGTGCCCGTGGCGACCTTTCCCGAGAAACTGAACGAACAGGTGGCCTACGAGTTCGCGGCGTCGCAGCAATACGTTGCGATCGCGGTCTGGTTCGACGCGGAGACGCTGCCGCTGCTCGCCGCGCACTTCTACCGGCAGGCGGTCGAGGAGCGGAACCACGCGATGATGATCGTCCAGTTCCTGATCGACTCGGACCACGACGTCGTGATCCCGGCCGTCGACGCGCCGAAGACGACCTTCGGGGACGCACGCGAGCCGGTTGCGCTCGCGCTCGAGCAGGAGAAGCGCGTCACCGAGCAGATCGCCGCGCTCGCAGCGCTCGCCCGCGACGAGAACGACCTCGTCGGCGAGCAGTTCCTGCACTGGTTTCTCCAGGAGCAACGTGAGGAGGTGTCGAGCATGTCGGCGCTCCTCAGCGTCGTCGAGCGCGCGTCGGAGTCGAACATCCTGCTCGCCGAGGACTACCTGTCGCGGAATCCCGTCGGCGACCAGGGCGAGGCCACGAATGCCCCACCCGCTGCAGGCGGAGCGCTCTAGCCTCCCGCGCGATCCCGCCGAGGCGGTCGCTGCGCTCGAGGCCGTCCTCGAGCAGGCGCGTAACTACCTCCGGGACCTCGACGGCGCGCCGGTTCGCAGGGCGGACAGCGACGAGGCCGCGAGGCGTGCGCGCGGTGCGTTCCCCGAGGAGGGCGACGGAACGCAGGAGACGCTCCGAGCGCTCTTCGAGATCGCCGACGGAGCCCGTGTCGCCTCCTCGGGCCCGCGGTTCTTCCACTGGGTGATCGGCGGGACGACTCCGGCTGCGCTCGCCGCGGATTGGCTGACGTCGCTCGTCGACCAGAACGCCGGCGGCTGGCACGCCTCGCCGCTCGCGACCGAGCTCGAGACGGTGTCGATCGACTGGCTGCTCGACCTCTTCGGCCTGCCGAGCTCGTGGTCCGGCGTGCTCGTGACCGGCGGCACGATGGCGAACTTCACGGGTCTCGCGGCCGGGCGGCGCTGGTGTGCGAGCCGGAACGGTGTCGACGTCGAGCAGCAGGGCCTCGCCGGGATGCCGCAGATCCCCGTCCTCTCGAGCGGGCTCGTCCACGTGAGCGCCGTCAAGTCGCTGGGCATGCTCGGCCTCGGGCGCGCGACGCCGACGATCTGCTCGGCTGACGCAGCCGGTCGGATCGATCTCGCGAGGATGGAGCGGGAGCTGAAGGCGCTCGACGGAACGCCGGCGATCATCATCGGGAACGCGGGCGAGGTGAACGCCGGCGAGTTCGACCCGATCGCGGATCTCGCCGAACTGGCCGAGCGGTACGGCTCGTGGCTCCACGTCGACGGTGCGTTCGGGCTGTTCGCGGGCGCCTCGCCGCGCACGCGTCACCTGCTCGACGGCATCGAGGGCGCCCACTCGGTCTCATCCGACGGGCACAAGTGGCTCAACGTGCCGTACGACTGCGGGTTCACGTTCGTGCGCGAGTCGTCGCTGCTCGGCGAGGCGTTCTTCGCGGGCGCCGCCTACCTGCCGGAGAGCGAGGAGGACCGGCCGAACTACGGGTACATGGCGCCGGAGATCTCGCGGCGCGCCCGGTCGCTCGCGGTCTGGGCCACGCTCAAGGCCTACGGCCGGGAGGGCTATCGCGAGATCGTGGAGCGCTGCCTCGACAACGCGGCCCATGTCGCGCGGCTCGTCGAGGAGGCGCCGGACCTGGAGCTGCTCGCGCCGGCCGGGTTCAACATCGTCTGCTTCCGCTACCGGCCCGACGGTGTGCCCGACGAGGAGCTCGATGCTCTGAACCTCGAGATCGAGCAGCGCGTGCTGACGGACGGGCGCGTCTACGTGGGTACCACCCGCCGCGCGGGGATCGTGGGGTTCAGGCCGGCCTTCGTGAACTGGCGGACGACGAAGGAAGACGCGGGGCTCGTCGTCGAGGTCGTGCGCGACCTCGGGCAGCAGATACGCGGCGCTCTTTGAGATCCACGGGCCGGCGTTCCAGGGTCTCGGTCGCCGCGCTCTTCGCGGCGGCGCTGACCGCCGCGGTCGACAGTTTCTACCTCTTGGCGATCAGCGGACAGGAGGACTCCGCGATCTCAGACGCTCGCGTGCTCTTCGTCGCCGGCTGCCTGGCCGGCGCCGCGGGTCTGGCTGCCGTCGGAGCGGTGATGCCGGGCGGCGTGGTGCGGGTCATCCTGCTCGCCGCCTCTGCGTGCACGCTCCTCGCCTGGACCTTCCTCGGGATGTTTTCGATCGGGATCCTGCTCTCGATCCCGACGATCCTCACGGTGCGGGCGGCGGTTCAGGCTGTGGAGGCTATGGGTGGCGAGTCTTCGTACGGCGTTGCGGCAGCCGCGGGCTTTGCCGCTCTTGCGGTTGTTGCCATCGGTTTCGCCAATACCTAGAGCTGGAGCTCTGCCGACGACACGGTGCAGTCGGCGGCGCCGAGTCGCGCGAAGACCTTGTTCTCCGCTTTCGCCACGGTCAGGAGCGAGCGCGCGATTCCCGGAAGTTGCGCGTAGCGGCCGTGCTCGGTCGCGAACAGCGCGCGCTGGAGGAGCGCCTCGTCCTGCTCGTACAGGCGGCGGAGCCGAGTCGCCGCGGCCGCGTTGCCGCTGCGCTCGACGAGTGCGGCCGTCTGGTCGTTCATGCGCGTGTTGAGGCCGATCGCCCGCTTGAGGGCTCGAACCGCTCCTTGCGGGCTGGACGGGCGCTGGAACGTCGCGCTCTCGGCCTTCCCGTGCCGACAGACCCTGTTCAGCTCGACCAGCCAGCTCGGCTTCGCGGGCGCCGCCTTCTTCGCCGGCTTCGGACGGCGAACCGGGTTGCTCACCGGCTGCGCGTGACGCTTCGGCTTCGGCAGCTTCGGCATCGCCGCGGGCTCCTCCTTCGGTGACTCCCACGCCTCCAGCGCGTTGCCGCTGAAGTACAGCGCGCCCACGAAGGCGCCGGTGACCAGCAGGAGCGCGAAGAAGCGAAACATCCTTCTTCTGTACTCGACCCGCCGCGGGCCGCTCCCATCGCCAAAAGGGGGTACCAGGCGCTACGTGGCTAACTCAGTACGCCGCGCGTGAGCTGGGCGACCGCATCCATGGCGAGCTCCTGGCCGGTCACCTCGTTCAGCATCTCGTCGGCGGTCATGGTCATCCCGGTCTCCCAGAGCTCACGGACGAGCGAGCCCGCCTCGCGTTTCGTGAACCAGTCGCTGCCGAAGCGCTCCCGCAGGTGCGTGCGGAACTGGGCCTCGAACGCCCACGAGCGCAGGTAGCCGGTGACGTAGAAGCTCGAGTCGATGTCGCCGAGGTAGTCGGCGGCGGCGGGCTCGATCTTCAGCGCGTCGCCGAGGAGCTCGACGTAGCGGTTCGAGAGCTTCGTCGGGTCGTCCGCGGAGTGGAACTCGATCTCGTACAGGAGCTTGGCGGAGTACCGGCGCACCATGTACAGGAGCTGCGTGACTCCCTCGCGCTCGAACTCGTCGGGCCGCGGGAAGTCGAGTCGCCGGGTGAGCCACGCCGGGTCGTCGGTCAGATGCTGCATGAGCATCGCCCAGCCCTCGGTGACCGCGACGTCGCCGAGGCGCTTCTCCTCCATCAGGAGGTCGGGCGACGTGTTCGCGTAGTGCTCCGTGTGCCCGGCCTCGTGGAAGAGAGCGCGCCAGTCGTCCGCGCCGCCCATCGGCTGGATCACGAGCACGACGCGACCGGGGATCTCGATCGGCGCGCAGAACGCGCGCGGGCTCTTCTTGGGGCGCTGCTCGACGTCGAGCTCGACGTTCTGCTGAGACTTCAGGTCGACGCCCATGTCGCTGAGCGTCGCCTCGAGCGCGGGCAGCATCTTCCCCGCCGGGAACTGCGGATCCCACTCCGGCGCGCGGAACGTGCGGATCACGTCCCAGCGGCGCGCCTCGTCGAGGCTGACCCCGACGCGCGCTCGGAAGAGCTTGTCCGCCGACTCCTCGAAGAGCTTCTCCGTCGAGTCGAGCAGGTCCCTGCACTGCGCCGCCAGGTCGTCGAGCCGGAAGCCGAACCTGCGGTAGAGCTCCGTGTAGTTCGGCGCCTCGAGCTTCTCGACCCCGTCGCGGACGATGCGAACGCCCTCGGCGTGAATCGGGTTCAGGTGCTCTTCGGTGAGCTCGACCCGGACCTTGTCGATCCGCTCGCGCTTGTCGCGGTCCGGCTCGTTCGCCATCGCGGGGCGAAGCATCCGGAACGGGATCGTCTCGCCGTCGATCGTCGCCTCGAGGGTCGCCTCGAGCTCGGCCACCTTCTCGGCCTGGTCACGCGTCAGCTCGCCGAGGTGGCCCTCGGTTGCGAAGCGCCAGAGCTCGGTGATCCGGCGGTCGCCGTTCGCCGTCCGTCCGAGCGCGAGCGCCTGGTCGAGCTGGGTCAGGTCCGAGTAGCGCTCGAAGAGCGGGGCGAGCTCGAGCTTGTCCTTTCGGCCGGCGTAGTGGAGGTAGTACTCCTCGTCCAACTCGGCGATGAAGCGGTCGGCCCGCTCGCGGAAGCGATCGAGGTCGGCGCTGGTGAGCTCGGCAATCACAGCGGCCCTAGGATAACGACGTGCGCGAGATTGGAATCAACACGGAGCGCAAGACGCAGCTCGTGGAGATCACGCACGAGGTCCAGGCCGCGTTGAACGGGGCCGAGGGCGCGACCGCCGCGCTCGTCTTCGTGCCGCACACGACGGCCGGCGTGACGATCAACGAGCACGCCGACCCGGCCGTGGCGCGCGACCTCGAGGCCGCGATGGAGCGCGTCGTCGGAGAGGACTGGGGCTGGCAGCACATCGAGGAGGGCGAGGAGAACGCGCCGTCGCACGTGCGCGCCTCTCTGGCCGGCCCGCAGGTGCTCGTTCCGCTCGACGGCGACCGGCTCGCGCTCGGCACCTGGCAGGGCATCTTCTTCTGCGAGTTCGACGGCCCCCGGAAGCGAAAGGTGTACGTCTCGCCGATCACGTGATCGAGGTCGAGCACCTCACCAAACGCTTCCGCAATACGACCGCCGTCGACGATCTGAGCTTCAAGATCCGCGAGGGTGCGATCAGCGGGTTCCTCGGCCCGAACGGTGCAGGCAAGACGACGACGTTGCGGGTCGTCCTCGGCCTCGTGCGGCCGAATGCCGGCCGCGCGACGGTGATGGGGCGCCCGTACCGAGAGCTCGACTCGCCGACTCGTCAGGTCGGGGCCGTCCTCGAGGCGGCGAACTTCCATCCCGGGCGATCCGGGCGCAACCACCTGCGCGTGCTCGCAGCAGCGACGGGAGCATCGACGGCCCGCGTCGACGAAGTGCTCGCGCTGGTCGAGTTGACCGAAGCTGCAGACAGGCGGGCCGGCGGCTACTCGCTCGGGATGCGCCAGCGCCTCAGCCTCGCCGGCGCGCTGCTCGGCGATCCCCAGGTGCTGGTCCTCGACGAGCCGGCGAACGGGCTCGACCCGCAGGGCATCCGCTGGCTGCGCGAGCTCCTGCTCTCGCTGGCGGCCGAGGGGCGCACGATTCTCATCTCGAGCCACGTCCTCGCGGAGATCGAGCAGATCGCGGACGAGGTCGTGATCGTCCATCGCGGACGGTTCGTTGCGCAGGCCGAGACGTCCGAGTTGGCGGCGCGGGCCTCGGGCGGGATCCGCGTCCGATCGCCGCAGGTCGACCGCTTGCGCTCGCTGCTCGCCGAGGGCGGGATCGAGATCGGGAGCGCCGAGGGCGACCTCCTCGTCGTCAATGGCGCGACGACTGCGCAGATCGGCGAGCTTGCAGCCGCGAACCAAATCGTCCTCCACGAGCTCGCCGCCGAGGCTTCGTCGCTCGAGGAAGCGTTCCTGGAGCTGACGGCATGAGGCTCGTCTGGGCCGAGCTGCTCAAGATCGCCACCGCCTACCGGACGCTGCTCGGGATCCTGCTGGCGGAGATCGCGGTCGTCACGCTCGGGACGATCGCACATGTGCACTCGGCCGCGAGAGATCCCGTATTGCCGCCGCGCTTCGCTCCGGACCTCGTCGGGATCGCAGCGACGTCGATCCTGTTCACGACCCTGCTCGGGGTGCTCATCGCGACTACCGAGTACCGGCACGGGACGATCACACTGACGTTCCTCGCGACTCCCGTGCGCGAACGGGTGCTGGGCGCGAAGGCGGTTGCGGCGATCGTGGCCGGCGAGCTGCTCGTCGTGCCGGCGCTCGTGATTCCGATCGTGGCGGCGACGATCTGGGTCGGCGATCGTCCCGACTACCACTTCGGCGGCGAGGAGTGGGGGCTCGTCGGGCGCCTGTTCCTGACCACCGCCCTGGTGTCGATGCTCGGGCTCTTCATCGGCGCCGCCCTGACGAGACAGCTGGGCGCGATCGTCCTCATTCTCGGCTGGTTGCTCTTCGTCGAGCCTGCAATCTCCGCGCTCTTACCCGGCACGACCGATTACCTCATCGGCCCGGCTCTCGGGGGCGTCCTCGGCGGTGACACGAGCGCGCCGTCGTTCGGCCGCTCGTTTCCGGTGTTCGCCGCCTATTTGGTCGCACTCGGTGCGCTGGCGGTGTTCTTAACCCGCCGCCGCGACATCACGTAGCCAGCGGGCCGGTGACGACGATCTGCGTCGGGGCGGGCCGGTAGCCGAGCCGGGCGTTCACGCCTCGCATGCCCGCGTTCGTCTCGTCGTTCGTCGTGAAGATCTGCTCGATGCCCGCGGCGCGCGCGCGGGCGATCTGCTCGCGTTTGAGCGCGGTCGCGATTCCGCGCCGGCGCCACTCGCGACGGACCGCGGTCAGCATGTTCTCGGCGATCGGGGACGTTGCGCCGCGGCGTCTGAGGCCGGTGTAGCCGACGACCTCGCCTCCGGCCACCGCGGCGATCATCGTCTCCGGGACGGCACCGGGGCCTTCCAGGTACTGCTCGCGCCAGCGTGCGAAGGACTGCGGCTCGAAGTCGTCGCCCTCCGGCCTCGGGACGTCCGCTGCGACCTCGCAGTCGACCTCGTGGACGTCCGGCTCGAGGTCGGGGCGCTCGGCGAGCGAGACCAGTTCGATTCCCTCGGGCGGGTTGCCCTGGGTCTCGGCGACAGCCGTGTCGAGCACGACCTCGTACTCGCGGCCGGCCTCGCGGAAGCCGCGGTTGCGTAGGAACTCGCGCGACCCTGCGTCGTCCTCCCGCACGCGGCCCCAGAGCGACTCGCGCCCGAGCTTCAGCGCGTGTGCGGACACCTTCTCGTAGATCCGTGTCCCGACGCCCTGACCACGGTGCTGGGGAAGCACGCGCACCATCGCGTACAGGCTGCTCTGGATCGACGAGGGCCGTCCGACGCCGCAGCCGAGCGCTTCGTCGCCGTTCAGCGCGAGCAGGAACGTGCTCTCCGTGTCCGACGAGACGAAGTGCGCGAGCTCGTCGACGTCGAAGACGTCGCCGGAGACACGCTCCAAGATCGCCGCCCACTGCTCGAACTGCCGCGCCGTCGAAGGCGTCTCGAACCTCGGCTCCATGCCCGAACCCTATGCTGACGCCATGGCCGCGCCTGTTCGACCGGACGACGAGCTCGACCTCAGGATCGAGTCGCTCGCGTACGGCGGCAACGGCGTCGCGCGGCTGAACGGCTTCGTCGTGTTCGTCCGCCGCGGCCTGCCCGGCGATGTCGTGCGCGCACGCGTGACCCGCGTGAAGCGCAACCACGCGGAGGCGACGGCGCTCGAGGTCATCGAGGCCGGTGCGCCGCGCGTGGATGCGCCCTGCGAGCACTACCCAGCCTGTGGAGGCTGCCGCTTCCAGGATCTCGCTTACGAGGCGCAGCTCGAGGCGAAGTCTGCGCAGGTGGAGGAGGCGCTCCGCCGGATCGGCCGCGTCGCCGACCCGCCGCTCGAGCCGATCGTGCCGGCCGAGTCGATCTTCCACTACCGGAACAAGCTCGAGTACTCGTTCACCTCGACGGCCGAGGGGCCGGCGCTCGGCTTCCACCGCGCCGGCCGCTGGGACGAGGTGCTCGACATTCGCAAGTGCTGGCTGACGACCGACCTCGGGAACGGGATCCGCGAGGCGGCACGCGACTGGGCGCGCGCGCAGGGCCTCGCAGCGTACGACCAGGCCGAGCACACCGGCTTCCTACGCCATCTCGTCGTTCGCGAAGGGCGCAACACGGGGCAGGCGCTCGTCCAGCTCGTCACCGCGCCCGGCAGGCTCGACGCCGACAGCTTCGTCGCCGCGCTCGGCCGCTTCACGGAGGTGCGGTCGATCCACTGGTCGGTCAACGACCGGCCCGCCGAGGTGACGAACCTGCCCACGCAGCTCCTGCACGGCGACGACGCGATCGAAGAGGAGCTCTGCGGCCTGCGCTTCCGCGTGCGGCCGAACGCGTTTCTGCAGACGAACACTGCAATGGCGGAGCGGCTCTACGAGCTCGCCCGCGAGTTCGCCCAGCTCACCGGCGAGGAGAGCGTCTACGACCTGTACTGCGGGATCGGGACGATCGGTCTCACGCTGGCGAAAGACGCGCTGACCGTCTGGGGCATCGAGGTCTCCGAGGAGTCGGTCGCCTGCGCGCTCGAGAACGCGGAGCTGAACGGGATCGTGAACGCGGCGTTCTACGCGGGCGAGGTGGGCGAGGCGATCGACGATCTCCGTGAGCGGGCCGGCGAGCCGGACGTCGCCGTAGTCGACCCGCCGCGCGCCGGGCTCTCGGGCAAGGCGCTCCGCCGGCTGGCACGTCTCCAGCCGAAGCGCATCGTCTACGTCTCGTGCAACCCGACGACGCTCGCCGGGAACGTGAAGGAGCTCGAGGCCGAGTGGGGCTACCGGCTGGTGCGCGCACGGCCCGTGGACATGTTCCCGCACACGCCCCACATCGAGACCGTCGCCCTGCTCGAGCGCGCCGACTAGCTCGGCTCGCTCCGCTCCGAGCGCAACGAGCCCCACGCGTCCTCGGCCCGCAGCTTAGCCCAGAGCAGGTCCGCGTTCGGCGCCAGGAAGCCCAGCGCCAGCAGGGGCAGAGCGGGCAGCCCGTTGATGTCCAGCGCGGCCGTGAGAGCGAGCGTCGCGCCGAAGGAGAGGGCCATTGCGGCCCACGTCAGCCGCACGCGCAGGCCCCACCGGTCGGCGGCGCCGAGGAAGAGCGCGAAGAACAGCAGGTCGGGGAGCCCCAGCTGCGCCGTGTTCGCCTCACCCGGGACCGGGAACGCGAACGAGAACGTGGTGAACAGCTCCCGCTGGTGCGTGATGATGTGCTTCGTCGGCCCGCGCCAGACCGAGGCCGCGTCCACCCACGGGACGATCAGCGCGACGACCACGACCCACGCGGCGGTCTCGAAGAAGCCCAGGAACCACCAGGCGAGCAATGTGACCGCGGCCAGCTTGGCGAAGTTCGAAAACACGTCGAGGCCCACGATCTGCAACAGGCCGGCGAGGACTGCGACCGCGATCCCGGCCGGGAGCAGCCACTTCGCCGTTCGCAGCGGCAGAGCGAAATAAACGAGTGCGAACACCGGCGGGATGACGAGCAGCGAGATGATCGCGATGTCCCACCAGAGGCTGAAGCTCGGCAGCGACTCCGCCACGGCGTAGTACACGCCGAGGTAGAGCGCAAGGATCAATAACGCGGCGGCTCGGCCCCTGCTCAGTAGGGCGGAAGCTCTGCCCACCACGGACCCAAGGCCTTGAACGCGTTCCAGAACGCGGTTTTCGCTGGCTGCTCGTCGAGCGACGCGTCGATGTCCGGCACGTACAGCGCCTGAATCGTCGGCGTCCAGTCCTGGAGCACGCCCAGCTCCGGCTCGAGCTCCGCGGCGAGCGGGAACTCGAGTCCGTTCAGGAACCCGAGTGCGTCCTCGCCCATGGCGACGACGAGCTTCGGCTGGACGATGTGCAGTTCGCGCACGAGGAACGGGCGCGCCTCGTCCGCGGGCTCGTCCGCGAACTTGAGGCAGTTCGTCCCGTAGACCGAGAGCGGGTCGACGTGCAGCCGCTGGAGCGACTTGAGGATCGCCTGGCCGGAGCGCCCGAAGAACGCGACGCCCTCCTGCACCTCTGCGGCCTGCGGGCGGTGCTTGAGGAGCATGACGTCCGCGCGCGGGTGCCCCGATCCGAGCACGGGCACTCGCTCGCCGTTTCCGGCGGCGGCGATCTCGTGCCCGAGATCGTTGATCTCGGCGATCGCCTTCTTGAGGTACTTCTCGTAGATCTCGTCGGTCGACACAGAGGTCACAGCGGCCACGTTTCCAGTTCTCGGCTAGCGAACTCTTTCCTTGACCTGGGCCATCCACTTCAGCGACTGCAGGTAGGCGAGCGACTTCGGGCGGCGCAGGATCTCGGCCGTCTGCAGGCTGAGCTGGAACTCTTCGGGCCCGTCGAACGCGCGCAGCCGGAGGCCTCCCGTCGCGAGGCCCTGCGGGACGTGCGCGTCCGAGCCCGCGCCCATCGTCAGGTTGTACTTGCGCGCGAACCTGAGCGCCTCGTCGTTGTAGGCCTCGAAGAGCAGGCGCGCGTTGTAGACCTCGAAGACGTCGATGTCGCCGAGGTGGCGGTGCAGGGTCGCCGGGCTCGGGATCGAGTGCATCCGGTCGAACGGGTGGGGGAGATAGACGATGCCGTTCTGGGCCTTGATTGCCGCGATCGTGTCGGCGAAAGACATGCCACGCGGGATCTCCTCGGTCAGGAAGAGGCCGATCACCTCGCCCTGCCCGTCGGTCTTGATCTCCTCTCCCGGGATCACGATCAAGTTGTGGCCGCGGGCGAGCTCGACGGCCTCGAGGGCTCCGCCGAAGACGTTGTGGTCGGTGACCGCGATCGCGCCGAGGCCCGCGTTCTCGGCGTGCTCGAGCAGGTCCTCGACGTCGACCGAGCAGTCGGCCGACCACGAGGTGTGCAGGTGCAGGTCGGCGATGATCCAGTCCCGGTCGGAAAGCGGCTCATCCGCCCTGGTGACACCGCGTTGCAAGGTCCGTCGACGTCGGCCGACGCTCGTGTACACGTCCTCGAGCTCGGCCGCGACGTCGGCAAAGGTCTTCCCGGCCACGCTGCGGCGGGCCTCCTCCGAGAGCTCCGTGCGGAGCGGCTCGTTCTCGGCGAAGCGGGCCAGCGCGGCTGCCGCCAGCTCGGGTTGCTCCTGGACGCCCGGCGGCGACGCGATTGCCGCGCCGGCCGCGGCAGCCTCGAGTGAGACGCGCGACAGGCCTTCGAGCGCAGGGACGAAGATCGCCGCCTCCGCGAGGATCGGCGCCCGGCTCTTCCCGTCGCGCGCGGTCCGCACGTGCGCACGGCTGCGCAATCCCGCCGGAACCGCCGGCCGGCCGGCGAGCTTCTTCGTGCGCAGGTACACGAGCTGCCAGTCCGTCAGCTCGCGAAGCGCACGCTGCACCGCGCGGGCCAGTTGGCGCTCGATCGGACGCCACTCGAGCACGATGAGCTCTCGCTTCTTTCCGGGCGCAAAGAGCTCCGTGTCGACTCCTTCCGGCACGATCAGGTACTCGCCCGGGAAGCGCTCGGCCGCCGCATGGGCTGCCTCCGGCGACGAGGCGACGAGCGCGTCGATCCGTCCGAGGAGCTTCTCCCGTTGCGCCTTCGACGGCGGGTATCCGAGCCGTTCCGGCGAGAAGAAGCTGGCCACGCTCAGCGCGCGCGCGTCGCGGAGCGCGAGGTACGAGAGGCTCGGCAACCCTGGCTCGAAGCCGTGGACGACGTCGAACGCTCTCCGGCGAAGCGCCGTGGCCAGGTTTGCCCGCACGCCGACGGGGAGCCCGATCCGGCTTCGCCGCGAGATCGGCACCGCCGGGCCGAGCGCGATCAGCGGCGCCTCGAGGCCGTCACGCAGGGCGCGCCGGCCGGCGGCAAGGTCGGCAGCGCGGTTCGACGGCGCGAGGACGCTGACCGAGTGGCCGCGCTCCCGGAGTGCGTCGGCGACCCCCGCGACGTGCTCGTTCACGTCGTGCGGCTGCGACCACGAAAAGGGCGTCACCAGGCAGATTCGCAGGGACACGACCACCGAGTGTAGTGCGGTCGCGGGGGCCGGCTCGCACCGGCCCCGCGCGCTTCCGGAGCTAGGCCTTCGCCTTCGCCTTCTTGCGGCTGTACTTCTTGATGAAGCTCTCCACGGCGTCGCGCGCCTCGTCGTCCGGGAGCTGCTTCGGCGGCGACTTCATCAGGTATGCGCTCGGCCCCTCGAGCGCCCCGCCGATGCCGTTGTCGAGCGCGAGCTTCGCCAGCCGGACCGCGTCGATCACGATTCCCGCCGAGTTCGGCGAGTCCCAGACCTCGAGCTTGAGCTCGACGTTGAGCGGCACGTCGCCGAAGGACGAGCCCTCCATGCGGATGTACGCCCACTTGCGGTCGGTCAGCCACGGCACGTAGTCCGATGGGCCGACGTGGACGTTCTCCGCGCCGAGGTCGTAGTCGAGCATCGACGTGACCGCGTTGGTCTTCGAGATCTTCTTCGACTCGAGGCGCTCACGCTCGAGCATGTTCAGGAAGTCCGAGTTGCCGCCGACGTTGAGCTGCATCGTCTTGTCGAGCTTGACGCCGCGCTCGCGGAAGAGAGTCGTCAGCACGCGGTGCGTGATCGTCGCGCCGACCTGCGACTTGATGTCGTCGCCGACGATCGGCAGCCCGCGCTCCTCGAATTGCCGTCCGAAGTACCCGCCCTTGGCGATGAAGACCGGCATGCAGTTCACCATCGCGCAGCCCGCGTTCAGGATCTGCTCCGTGTACCACTTGGTCGCCTCCTCGGAGCCGACCGGGAGGTAGTTGACCACGACGTCCGTGCCGGTCTCGCGGAGGATGTTGACGACGTCGTCGGTGTCGCCGGGCGCCTTCTCGACGACCTCGCCGAGGTACTTGCCGATCCCGTCGTGCGTCATTCCGCGCGAGACCGTGATGCCGGTCTTGGGGACGTCGGCGAACTTGATCGTGTCATTCGGCTTGGCCCAGATCGCGTCGGCGAGGTCCTTGCCCACCTTCGCGGTCGTGACGTCGAACGCGGCCGTGAACTCGACGTCGCGGACGTGGTAACCGCCGAGGTCGACGTGCATGAGCCCGGGGACGAACTCGTCCGGCGAGGCGTCCTTGTAGTACTCGACTCCCTGCAGGAGCGAGTTGGCGCAGTTGCCGACGCCGATGATGGCGACGCGGACCTTGTCGCTCCCGCGGGCCTTGCCGTTCTGGCTGCCGTTCTTTGGCATTGGGTCCTTTCTGGGGGTGATTGCGTCGAGCTGCTCGGTGAGCGAGTCGACGACGACGGTGTTCGTGCTGCTGCGGCGTTCACGCGCGGCGTCGTCGAGCCTGCGCTTGAGGGCGGGCGGGACGCGCAGGAGCACGTCGCCGCTCTCGCCGGGCACGGGCCCGCGCCGGCCGCTCGGCGTGAACTCGACGTCGAACTCGTCGGCGAGGATCGCGACGGCGACGTCGTTGAGAGTGCTGTCCCGGCGCGAGACCTCGCGTCCGAGGCGGCGCTTCAGGGACTTGGGCATCCGGACGAGGATGCTGGTCTGTTCTCTCTTCGCCATTCTGCTAGCAGCGAGATGCTGCTAGCACAGTATCACCCTTGGCGGAGCTGTGACCGAACTGCTAGCACGCGTTGGACGACCGTGATCCAGGCCGTCGCGGTGAGCAGGTAGATCGCCCAGGGCAGGACGCCCCAGGGGGCGAGCACGAGCCCGGTGACGATCACGACCACGCGCTCGGCCCGGCTACCGATGCCGACGTCGCCCTTCAGCCCGAGCGCCTCCGCGCGAGCACGCGTGTAGCTGACGAGGAACGAGCCGGCCACCGCGGCGAAGGCGAACGCGAGCGCGACCTCGTTCCCGTCCCGCGAGAAGACGAGCGCGATCGCCCCGAGCATGAACGCCTCGCCGATGCGGTCCGTCGTCGAGTCCAGGAACGCGCCGAACGTCGTCCCCTTCCCGCTCGAGCGTGCGAGCGCCCCGTCGAGGATGTCGAGCACGGAGCCGATCACGAACAGCGCGGCCCCGAGCCAGAAGCAGAGGATCTCGTTCCGGTACTCGAAGAAGACGACCACGCTCGCGAGCGCGCAGATCGTGACGCCGGCGAACGTGAGCGCGTCCGGCGAGATCGGGGTGCTCGCCAGGTGCGCCATTCCGCGCGCCGCAGCACGGCGCACACCCGCCGTGTACGCGTCCTTCAGGCCTCCGGCGCTCAGGCTGGGGCCGGCCGCAACCGGGCGACGAAGCGCCGGAGGTGCTTGTGGTTGACGACCGCGGCCGCGACGGTCGCGACGAGGATCCCGGCCACGATGTCGAGCCAGAAGTGGTTGCCGGTCGCCATCACGCAGAACCAGACCCAGAGCGGCCAGACCAGCCACAGCGCCTTCGCCCACTTGGAGCGGACGATGAAGAACAGCCCGACGCCGATGATCAGCGAGTCCGCCGCATGGAGGCTGGGCATGGCCGCGTACGGGTTCGCATCGGCGCGGACGATCGCGCTGTTGTGGTTGATCCCGAAATTGGTGAGCGTGTCGACGAAGCCGAGCTCCGGGAACATCCGCGGCGGTGCCGTCGGCATCAGGACGAAGCCGATCAGGCCGATCACGTTCGCGAGCAGGATCGTGTTCCGCAGTGGGACGAAGTGGTCGTTGCGCCGGAGGTAGACCCAGAGCAGGACGAGCCCGAGCACCGTGAACTGCGAGTGCCAGTACGTCAGCGACGTCGCCTCCCGGAGCACGTTCGACGAGGCGACGAAGCTCTGGAGCGAGAGTTCCCACAGCCCGGTGATGCGGTGCTCGAAGTCGGCCACGCGCAGCCCGTTCTGGAACGCTTCGAACGCGTCGCGGTCAGCGACTCCGCGCGTGTAGCGGTACGCGAACAGGAAGCCGAACCAGATCGCCAGCTGGCGGATCAGGTCGAGGGGCCCGTGCGGAAGAATGCGGGCGCGAGCTGCCGTTGCGGCACCGGACACGAAGTTCGCATTTTAGACTCCGGGACGGTTGTGGCGGGGTTTTCGGGCGACTCGATCGACAGCTGGAGCGAGAAGCTCCTGCGCGCGTCGGGGTACGGAGAGAGCGGTTTTGCGGCGGGTTTCGACGTAAACAGGCCCGCTCCGCCGCACGTTCTCGCCGACATCCTGTGCCTGGAAGCTCGAGTTGACAGGCCGCGCCTCGTCGTCGATCTCGGCAGCGGAACGGGCCTTTCGACGCGGGTCTGGGCCGATCGCGCGGATGAGGTCGTCGGCGTCGAGCCGAGCCCGGAGATGCGTGAACAGGCCGAGGCTGCGACCTCGGCGGGCAACGTCCATTTCGTCCAGGCCTATGCCCGGGCGACCGGCCTCCCGGACGGCGAGGCGGACATCGTCACGTGCTCGCAGGCGCTCCACTGGATGGAGCCGGAGCCGACGTTCGCCGAGGCGGCACGGCTGCTCCGGCGCGGCGGAGTCTTCGCAGCGTACGACTACGACTGGCCGCCGATCGTGGACTGGGAGGTGGAAGCCGCATTCGAGGAGGTGCTGCGGCGCGTGCGGGCCGGCCGCGCGCCGGACGGGCGAGGCATGCGCTACGCCAAGGAGGGCCACCTGGAGCGGATCGAGGCCAGCGGCCTGTTCCGATATGCGCGCGAGATCGTCTTCAATTCGCGCGAGCGCGCCGACGCGGCTCGGATCGTCGGCATGGCACTGAGCCTCGGCCCGCTGACCGTGCTCCTGACGAACGGTAAGAGCGAGGACGAGTTGGGGCTGACGGCGCTACGCGAGGCGGCGGAGCGCGTGGTCGGAGACAGCGAGGCTGAGATCTTCCTCGGCTACCGAATCCGGCTCGGCGTCCGCTAGCCCCCGATCTGGCTCATCGAGCGCGACGCCCGCACGAAACCGGGCTCGTTGATCTTGTGCTTCAGCTCCTTGTGGCGGACGGCGAAACGGAGCAGGTCACGCAGCTCGTCGTCGCTCGCGCCGGCGCGGAGCGGGCCCTTCAGATCCCACTCGCGGCGCGAGAAGAGGCACGTGCGGAGCTGGCCGTCCGCGGTCAGGCGGATCCGGTCGCAGCTCGAGCAGAACGGCTCGGAGACCGGGTTCACGAAGCCGATCTCGCCCGCGCCGTCGGCGAAGCGGAAGCGGCGCGCCGTCGACGACGCCTTCGCCGGGATCTCCTCGAGCGGCCAGCGCTCCTCGATCAGCGCGCGGATCTCGCCGCCGGTCAGCACCTCGTCGTCCCGCCACGCCTGGTCGGCGTCGAGCGGCATGAACTCGATGAAGCGAACGACGTACGGCTTGCGCCGCGCGAGCTCGGCCAGGGCCGGCACCTCGTCCTCGGTGAAGCCCTTGATCGCGACGCAGTTGACCTTGATCGGACGCAGCTCCGGGTAGCGCTCGGCCTCGGCCAGGCCCGCGAGCACCCGGTCGAGCGCGTCGCGACGCGTGATCTCGGCGAACCGAACGTGCGAGAGCGAGTCGAGCGAGACGTTGAGCCGCGTGAGCCCGGCCTCGACGAGCGGGGCGGCGAGGCGGTCGAGCAGGACGCCGTTCGTGGTCAGCGAGAGGTCGCGCACGCCGTCGGTCGACGAGAGCAGGTCGACGAGCACCGGCAGGTCGCGCCGGACGAGCGGCTCGCCGCCGGTCAGCCGAACCTCGTCGACGCCCATCGACGCGAGCACGCCGACCAGGCGCTGGATCTCCTCGAAGCTGAGGATCTCCTCGCGGGGAAGCCACTCGAGCCCCTCCGCCGGCATGCAGTACCGACACCGGAAGTTGCACTTGTCCGTGACCGAGACCCGCAGGCTGCGGATCTCGCGTCCCCAGGCGTCTGTGAGCGGTTCCACGCCGAGGAGGTTACCGGGGCGATCGTTAGGCTCGCCCGGTGTCGCTGATCGACGACTGGCTACCCGAGTTCGAGGTCGGGAAGCGGTACGACGCTGCCGTGGCGGCTGCCCCCGAGCGCGCGGTCGACCTCGTCCTGGCTGGGCCCGTGGCGCCCGACCGGGTGGTTGGGTCGCTCCTGGCGCTCCGTGGAATGCCGGCCCGCGGCCGGAGCGTCGAGGAGTTCCTCCGCTCGCTCGAGTTCGAGCACCTGGGCCGCACGCCCACCGAGTGGGCCGCCGCGCACGACGGCGGGCGCCTGAAGATCGCGATCTCGTTCGAGGCCGAGCCGATCCCGGGCGGCTCCCGGCTGGCGACCGAGACCCGGGTCAGCGCGGTCGACGATCGCACCAGGCGCCGGTTTCGCCTCTACTGGCTCGCGATCGGCGAGTTCTCGGGGCTGATCCGGCGGCGCTGGCTGCGGGCGGCACAGGAAGCAGCGCGCGCGTGATCCCGATCATCGCGCTGCTCCTCGTGACTGCGATCTGGGGCGTCACGTTCGTCCAGGTCAAGGATGCTCTCGCGATCTATCCGCTGTTCGCGTTCCTCGCGGTGCGGTTCGCGATCGCGAGCGTGACGCTGGCGCCGTTCGCCGGCGGGCGGTTCCGCGGCTTCGACCGGCGCGGGGTCGTCGCGGGCCTCGGCCTCGGCGGCCTGCTCGCGCTCGGCTACGCGCTCCAGACCGCCGGGCTCGCGCGTACGACCGTCTCGAGCACGGGCTTCATCACGGGCCTCTGCGTGGTCCTGACGCCGATCACGGCGTACCTGCTCTTCCGGGACCACATTCCGGGAGCGGTCTGGATCGGAGT
>Ga0081540_1000837_pt1 | contig 28052 bp, 23 predicted proteins | sample TabmetS2T1R1_FD_71024 | JGI IMG/M metagenome (GOLD analysis project Ga0081540, IMG submission 71024) | Tabebuia heterophylla rhizosphere microbial communities from the University of Puerto Rico - S2T1R1 | ecosystem: Host-associated > Plants > Roots > Rhizosphere ...
TCGGAGCGGATCCCGACGTCGTAGACCACGGCGACCCCGATCACCGGAGCCGAGCGGTCCGGGGCGAGGACCACCCGCAGCCCGTTCGGCAGGGTGAACCGCTCAACGGGATAGCTGGTGGCTGGAATGTCGACGGCGACGCTGCGAGGAGACACGCCTGCGACCTTAACGCGTGCCGCCGACGCCGACGACGCGCGGACCCTTGCGACAACCCGTCAGGTTGGTCGTACCGAGTCGAGCACCTGGTCCACGACCGGGTCGAACTTGCTCACCGTGTTCGGGATCGAGATGTAGAGCACGGCCGCGTTGGGCCGGCCCACATTGATCAGCGCGAGGCCGACCAGCTCGCTGGTGGCGGTCAGGCCGTCGGCGTGGAAGTGCAGCCGGAACTTGGCCACCCAGGCCGGCCGGCCGCCCAGCACGGTCACCTCGTCCCGCATGGTCTCGATCGTGTTCGGCCGCGGGTAGTAGGAGGCCCGGACGTCGGCGAGCACCTGGTGGCCGGTGCACTTCAGGTCCAGCGTCAGGGCGTCGTTCTCGGCCACCGGTACCGCGCCGGACAGGATCGACGCGTGGTAGGCGCCGCCCGGGTAGACCTCGGTGACGAAGTGCTGGCCGATCGCGTACTGGACATGCAGGTCACCAGCGTTCCACGACTCGCTCCACGGCTCCCATGGGCTGCCCTCGGCGGCGTAGGAGATGCCGGAGCGGGTGTCGACGGTACGCGCGCCGGGCGGCGGTGGCGGCGCGGGTGGCAGCTTCTGGCCGTCGCCGGACGGCGGAGGGCACGCCTTGGCCAGCGGCGGCCGGTAGTCCGAGGGCCCGGACACGCGCTGCAGGGGGCTGTTGCCGGTCATCGTCATGGCCAGCAGGACCACCACGCCGATGACCACGACCAGGCCGGCGACGCCGCCGAACCACAGCAGGGTGCGCCGCTGCCTCGACGCGGGGTCGCGGGGCCGGCCGAACTCGATGACATCGGGCTCGGGGTCCGGCGGCCGGTGCAGCAGCGTCACCGCACCGGACCGGGACCACGCGGGGCCGGTCTCCTGACCGGTACCCGACGCGGACGGCCTGGCCGGTGGGGGCGGGTACAACACATCGGCCGGCGGGTTTTCACCCGACTCCGGCCTCGCCCACGGTGACTGCTGCTCGGACATCCTCCGCCAGTGTCCCTCATCAACCTGTGCCGGCGACACCGCCCGGCGCCTCGACGGTGACGACCGAGTTCTGGAAGGCGGGCGGCGCCTCCCGCCAGGGCGTCAACGCGGCGACCGCGGCCAGCAGCAGGCCGGTCAGCGCCAAGGCGATGACCACCAGCAGCTCGCGAAGCCCGACGCTGACCGTCACAGTCCCTCCCAGGCCATCAGCATGGCCGTACGGCCATCCACGCAACACCCGCGAGTCGGAATTATGGCTGCCGGTCAGCGCTGGGCAGCCGGCCGAGCAGCTCCGTCAGGCCGGCCAGGTCCAGCAGATCGGCCGGACGGACGGTAACCTTCTCGGCGACATAGTGGAAGGCCGCGCGGACGTTTTCGACCGGTACCCCGGCCAGTTCTGCCCACGCGACCCGGTAGGCGGCCAGCTGGACGGCGACCGCGTCGGACTCCCGACCGGCGGCCGGCCGGCGACCGGTCTTCCAGTCGACCACGTCGTACCCGCCGTCCTCGTCCTGGTACACGGCGTCCATCCGGCCCCGGACGACCACCCCGGCGATGGTCGTCGCGAAGGCGACCTCCACCCGGACCGGTTCCCGGTCGGCCCACTCGCTGCTCTCGAACCGCTCGCGCAGCCTCGCCAGCGCCTCGTCCGGGGCGGCCTCCTCGTCGGCGGCGCCGGGCAGTTCGTCCATGTCCAGCAGTTCGGCGGCGCCGAACCGGTGCTCGAGCCACGCGTGGAACGCGGTGCCCCGGCGCGCGTACGGGTCGGGCCGGCCGGGCAGCGGCCTCCGGATCGAGCGGGCCAGCGCCTCCGGGTCGCGTCGCAGCGCGACCAGCTGGGACACGGACAGGTGGCCGGGCAGGGTGACGTCGACCGGCGCGTTCGGGTCGACCATGAGTCGCGCCCGCTCGGCCAGCAACAGTTCGACCTCCCGGGACCAGCCGCTATCCCCGGTCGCCCCGTCCCGCCCGGACCGGTCTGCGGGTGCCGCCCGGGCAGCGCGGACCAGCGCGGCGGCCCGCTCCAGCAGCGGTCGGCGGGAGCCGAGCGGATCGGCCGGCCAGGACGCCGTGACCGCCGTCGTACCGGTCGGGTTGACCGAGTCCGGCGCGGGTGGCGGGGTCCACGCGTCGACGATCCCGGCGCCCGCCTCGCACACCTCCCGGATCTCGCTGAGGAACGGTGAGGGGCCGCGCGGGCGCTTGGTGCCCTCCCCCCACCAGTACCCGGAGCACAGCAGCAGCCGCCGGGGCCGGGTGACCGACACGTAGGCCAGCCGCCGCTCCTCCCGCTCGTCGTGTGCCCGCCAGTCGTCGCCGAACTGGTTCAGCGCGCCGACGATCGCCTTCTGGTCCGCGGCACCCGCGATCCCCAGCGTGGGCAGCCCCGCACGGTCCCCGCGCAGCGGGAACGGCAGCACGCCGATCCCGCCGAGGTAGTGGTCGCTGGACTTGACGCCGCCCGGGAACACCCCGGTCGACAGCCCGGCCACCGCCACCACGTCCCACTCCAGCCCCTTGGCGGCGTGGCCGGTGAGCACCTGTACCGCGCCCTCCAGCACTTCGACCTCGCCGGACGGCAGACCGCGCTCCTCCAGCTCGGCCGCCTCGAGGAAGGCGAGGAAGGCGGTCAGCGTCGCCCCCTCGGCCTCGCTGGCGAACCTGGCGGCCACCTCGCCGAGGGCGTCGAGGTGCGCCCGCGCCAGACCGGCGTCGCCGGGTCGCGTGGCCACCTCGACGTCCAGGCCGGTGGTGCGCTCGACGTCCGCGATGAGGTCGGGCAGCGGCTGGTCCAGCCTGCGGCGCAGGCGGCGCAGCTCGGTGCCGAAGGCGACGAACCGGCGGTGACCCTCCGGCGAGTACCCGTCGGGGTCGCCCGGATCGTCCAACGCCTCGGCCAGCGTCGCCTCGTCGAGCCGGTCCGCGTGCAGCGCGTCCAAGTCGCGGCGGCTGCCCGCGACCGCCCGCGCCCTGGCGTGCAGCGCGACCAGGTCCCGGGCGCCGATCCGCCACCGTGGACCGGTCAGCAGCCGCAGCAGCGCGGCGCCCTCGGCCGGATCCGCCAGAACCCGGAGGGTGCTGACGACGTCGCGAACCTCGGGCGTGTCCAGCAGCCCGCCGAGGCCGACCACGTCGACCGGCAGTCCCCGGGACCGCAGCGCCGCCTCGATCGCCGGGATCTGCGCCCGTACCCGGATCAGCACCGCAGTGGTCGGTCGCAGCTCGACCGGAATCCGCGCCGGCTCGGCGTCCAGGTGTCCGCCGGCCGGGTCGGCCAGGTGCGCCGCGTGCCGCCACGAGGCGAGGATCCGGTCGGCGATCCAGTCCGCCTCGTCGGCGTAGGTCGGCAACAGTGCACAGTGGACAGTTGCCTCACCGGCCCGCGGCGCGACGGTGGGCGACGCGGTCAGCCGGGTCACCTGGTGGCCGAACGCCCGCAGCGGCTCGGACAGCGCGTTTGCCACCCTGAGGATCTCCGGGCGGTTGCGCCAACTGGTGGACAGGTCGAGGGTCGCGGCCGGCCGGCCCTGACGGTCGGGAAACTGCTCGCGGAACCGGTCGAGGGTACCGGCGCTCGCGCCGCGCCAGCCGTAGATCGCCTGGCACGGGTCGCCGACGGCGGTCACCGGGTGACCGCCGCCGTAGAGCGAGGTCAGCAGCACGGACTGGGCGTGGCTGGTGTCCTGGTATTCGTCGAGCAGCACGACCCGGTAGCGGTCGCGCTCCACCGCGCCGACCTCGGGATGGTCCCGGGCCACCAGCGCGGCGCGGGCCAACTGGTCGCCGAAGTCCATCGCCTCCATGGCCTGCTTGCGCTCGCTGTAGTCGCGCACGATCGGCAGCAGTTGGAGCCGGGCCCGCTGCCGTTGCAGCGCGTCGGTCACGTCCCGGTACATCCGACCTGGCGGGGCGCTGGCGGCGGCGTGGAACCGCCCGGTCCAGGCGGCCAGCCCGGCCGGGTCGATCAGGTGCTCGGACAGGTCGCCGGCCAGGTGCAGCACGGCGTCCACCACCGTGGTCGGCGCGAACGAAACCGCCGACATGTCGCCGTCATACTGGCGGACCGCCGCGTCGGCGAGCTGCCAGCAGCTGGCCTCGGTGAGCAGCCGGTTGGTGGGCTCGAAGCCGGCGCGCAGGCCGTGCTCGGCGACGATCCGGGCGGCGTACGAGTGGTAGGTGGCGACGGTCGGCTCGCCGGTGATGAGGTCGTCGCGGCCGAGCCTGCGCACGAGCTGGGACAGCCGGGCTCGGACCCGGTGGGCCAGCTCACCGGCCGCCTTCCTGGTGAACGTGAGACCGAGGATCTGCTCCGGCCTGACATAGCCGTTGGCGACCAGCCAGACGACCCGGGCCGCCATCGTCTCGGTCTTTCCGGAGCCGGCCCCGGCGACGACGAGCAGGGGCGACAGCGGCGCCGAGATGATGGCCACCTGCTCGGCGGTCGGCGGATGGCGCAGCCCGAGCAGCCGGGACAACTCGACCGGCGTGTACCGCGGCCCCGCGCTCGCCTCGACGGTTGCCCTCACGGCTGCTCCCCGGTGACCTGGCGGCCCTTGCCCGAGACCGGGCACGAGGTGTTCACCGGGCAGGTGCGGCATTTGGAATTGACCACGGCATGGAAGGTCGAGGCGGCCATCGTGGCCGCCGTCCGCCGCACCATCGCCGCCGCCCACCCGGGGTCCTCGGCGTCGGCCAGCGGCGCCTGGTCCTGCTCCTTCACCCCGGCGTTGCTGCCGAGCTGCACCAGCATGGCCCCGCCGGCCTCGTCGCCGAACTCCGGGAACGCCCCGGCCTCGACGGCCGCCTGGTAGGCACCCAACTGCGGCTGCTCGGGCAGGTCAGCCTCGGTGACCGAGGTGCTCTTGCCGGTCTTCAGGTCGATCACCACGAGCCGGCCACGGTCGTCCAGCTCCAGCCGGTCGACCCGGCCCTTGACGCGGGTCACGGCGTCGAGCTGGACGAGGAAGTCCTTCTCGATCGCGGCCAGGCGGCGCGGGTTGGCGGCGATCCAGCCGAGCAACTTGTCGATCATCTGCTCGGCCCGCTGCCGCTCGCGCCCGGCCATCCAGCGCGCGGACAGCTCGATCTCGTCGAACCGGCCGGCGAGATAGGCGATGAGCGTGGACCGGTCGACGGCCGCGTCGGTGGCCAGCATCGCGGCGGCGTGCACCAGATTGCCCACCCCCTGCTCGGGGCTGGACCGCGCGGCGCCACCGTGACGCTCCAGCAGCCACCGCAGGCTGCACCGCTGCACACTCTCCACAGTGGACGGTGTCACCGTGACCGGCTGGTCGGGGTCGTGGACCGGCCGCTCGTCGGACAGCGGCGGCAGTCCCCACCAGTCGTGCGGGTCCGCACCCCTGACCCCGGCCTCCGCCAGCCGGGCCAGGTGGGTGGCCGCCTCGGCACGGCGACTGTCCGGAGTGGACGGATCGAGCAGCGCGCCGCGCAGCTCGGCGACGAGCGCCGGCAGGGTCAGCGCGCGCGGCAGCTTGGTCGGCGTCGGCGCGACCCCGGGCTCCTGCGCCGGCCCGCCGCCCGCCGCCGCCCCACCCGGCCCGTGCGGCTCCACGCCCAGCTCCGTGAGGAAGCGGGACGGCTGCTCGTCGCCGTCGCCGGAGGCCACCGCGGTCACGATCAGCCGCCGCCGGGCGCGCGTGGCGGCTACGTAGAAAAGCCGGCGCTCCTCGTCCAGCAGTGCCGACGAGCGGCCCACCGCGGACAGCTCCCGCCCGGCGACCACGTCGACCAGCTCCTCGGCGCCCAGCACGCTGCCACGCAGCCGCAGGTCCGGCCAGACCCCCTCCTGGACGCCCGGCACGATCACCACGTCCCACTCCAGTCCCTTGGCGGAGTGTGCGGTGAGCAGGCTGACCGCCGAACCGCGCTCGGCCGTGCGGGCGATGGTGTCCGCTGGCAGCTCCTGGCCGAGGAGGTGGTCGAGGAACACCTCGATGCGCGCGCCGGGGAGACGGTCGACGAAGCCGGCCACCGCGTCGAACAGCACCATGATGGCGTCGAGGTCCCGGTCGGCCGCCGCACCCCGCTGGCCGCCACGGGCGCTGGCGCCGGCCCACCGGTCGGTCAGCCCGCTGGCCTGCCACAGCGCCCAGAGCACGTCCTCGGCGGTGGAACCGGGCCGGGCAGCCGCCTCGCGCACGACCCGGAGCAGCCCCGCCACCCGGCGCGCGGGCGCGGCCCAGCGCCGTTCGACCGCGGCCAGCTCGGCCGGATCGCGCAGCGCCTCCACCAGCAGCACGCCGGAGGGGCGCCGGTCGTCGGCGGCCAGGGCGAGCGCCCGCAGGCCCTGGCGCAGCCGGCGCTCCGCCAGGGGATCGGCCCCACCCAGGGGCGAGTGCAGCAGCGCGACCGCGGCCTCCTCGTCGAGCCGCTCCGGCTCCAGGCCGCAGCGCAGGGCGAGCAGCAGCGGGGCCACCGCCGGCTGCCCGCCCAGCGGCAGGTCCTCCGAGCGGACGCGGACCGGCACCCCGGCCTGGTGCAGCGCGCGCTGCACGGTCGGCAGGGCGATCGTGGTGGAGCGGACCAGCACGGCCATCCGGTCCCACGGCACGCCATCGAGCAGGTGCGCCTCGCGCAACCGGTGCGCGACATAGGCGGCCTCACCGGTCCCCGAGCGGAAGGTGTGCACCTCGACGCCGCCCGGCTCGGTCGCGTCGCGGGACGCGACCATCGCCCGGTGCCCGACCGGGCCGCGCAGCCGAGCGGCCACCCGGGCGGCCGCCGCCAGCAGCTCGGGTGTTGCCCGGTGCGAGCGGGACAGCAGCACCGTGGACGCGCCGAACCGGTCGGGGAACTCGCGCACCCCGGCCGGGTCGGCGCCCCGGAAGGCATAGGTCGAGGAGTCCGGGTCGGCGAACGCGACGAGGTGCCCGCCCTGCCCCGCGACCAGTGCGAGCAGGTCCAACTGGGCCGGGTCGGTGTCGGCGAGCTCGTCGAGGTACACAAAGGACAGTTGGCGGCGCTGCGCGTCCAGCAGATCGGGGTCGGCGGCCAGCTCCGCGGCGGCGGCCCGGACCAGCTCCGCGTTGTCGTAGGCCGCACCGGACCGGCCGGTGGCCTCGCGCAGCGCGAGCACCTGCTCGTATTCCCGGAGGAAGCCGGCCGAAGCGATCCAGTCGGGGCGGCTGCGCTCGGCGCCAAGCACAACCAGCTCCTCCGCGCCGACGGCCCGCTCGGCCGCGCGCAACAGCAGATCGCGCAGCTGTCCGGAGAACGCCCGGGTGCGCAGCGCCGGCCGCAGCCCGTCCGGCCACGCGTCCGGCTCGTCGAGCAGCAGCTCCCGGATCACGAGGTCCTGCTCCGGGCCGGTCAGCAGGCGCGGCGGCGGCTCGCCCCGGGCCGCCGCGACCGCGCGCAGCAGGCCGAACGCGTAGGCGTGGAAGGTGCGCACCACCGGCTGCGCGGTGGCCCGGCCACCGGCGCCGATCCGCGACTCTATGCGGTCGCGCAGCCGAGCGGCCGACCGCCGACCGAAGGTCAGCACGAGGATCCGGTCGGGCGGCACGCCCTCGGCGACCCGCGCGGCAACGGCCTCGACCAGTGCGGTCGTCTTCCCGGTCCCCGGCCCGCCCAGCACCAACAGTGGCCCGACCCGGTGCTCGATCACCCGCCGCTGCGCCGGATCGGGCGCGACGCCGAGGTCGGGCTCGCTCGCCGGGCGCAGCAGGCGGTAATTCACGCCATCATGAGACCACGCGGATGTGACATCCTCACGCCGGGTCAGGCGGGCGCGAGCGCGTCCAGCGCGGCGGCGAGAGTGTCCACCACGGTGAGCAGCGCCAGCGCCTCGGGCTTGACGAAGCCGAGCGGCACCAGGCCGGCCAGCCAGTCCAGCAGGCCGTTGTAGAAGCCGTCCGGACCGAGCAGCACCACGGGCTTGTCGTGCATGCCCAGCGTCGCGAGGGTCCAGACCTCGAACAGTTCGTCGAGGGTACCCAGGCCACCCGGCAGGATCAGGAAGGCGTCGGCCTTCTCGACCATCAGCGTCTTGCGGCTGGCCATGTCGATTGTGGTCAGTAGCTCGTCGGCCTCGGTGTCGGCGATCTCCCACGGGATCATCGGCTCCGGCATCACGCCGATGGTGTGGCCTCCCGCCGAGCGCGCGCCGGTGGCGAGGGTACCCATCATGCCAACCCGGCCACCGCCGGAGACCACGGTGTGACCGCGCTCGGCCAGCATCCTGCCGGCCCGGGCGGCCAGCTCCAGGAACGCCGGTTCGAGGATGCGTGACGAACCGCAGAAGACGCAGACCGCGGCCATCAGCCCTCGTCCCCGCCGTCGGCGGCCAGCCGCGCGGCGGCGGCCCGTTCGACCGCGTCCTTCTCGGCCGCCAGCGCCGCCTCGGCGTCGACGATGTGCCGGACCGCCTCGTCGACGTCGTCGGTCAGGCAGATCAGGTCGAGGTCCACCGGACTGATCTTGCCCGTACCCGACATGGTCTGCTCCATCCAGTCGAGCAGCCCCCGCCAGTAGTCCACTCCCATCAGCACCACCGGGAACCGGGTGACCTTCCGGGTCTGTACCAGCGTCAGCGCCTCGAACAGCTCGTCCATCGTCCCGAACCCGCCCGGCAGCACGACGAACGCCTGCGCGTACTTGACGAACATCGTCTTGCGGGCGAAGAAGTAGCGGAAGTGGATGCCGATGTCGACCCAGTCGTTGATGCCCTGCTCGAAGGGCAGCTCGATGCCCAGGCCGACGGACAGCCCGCCGGCCTCGCTGGCGCCCTTGTTGGCGGACTCCATCACGCCCGGGCCGCCACCGGTGATCACCGCGTAGCCCGCCCGGGCCAGCGCCCCGCCGAGCCGCTCGGCCAGGACGCAGTCCGGGCTGTCCGGCTTGGCCCGCGCCGAGCCGAAGACGCTGACCGCCGGGGGCAGGTCGGCGAGGGTGTCGAAGCCCTCCACGAACTCGGACAGGATGCGCAGCGCCCGCCAGGCGTCCTTGGTCGTCCAGTCCCCACGCAGCTTCGAGTCGAGCAGTCGCTGATCGGCGGTTGTCGGGCGGACCGCGCCACGGCGCAGGGTCACCGAGCCGTCCTGCCGCTCCTTGGGCCGGAGCGGGCCGTTGACGTTCATGACTCACACCGTAGCCGGCCAGCGCTTGCCGGGCCGGTCAGCCGGTCTGTCACGGTCCGCCCAGCCAACCGGCCAGGGTGGCCGCACCCTCATGGATCTTCGGGATCTCCACCCGCTCCTCGCGGGTATGGGCGAGGTTGGGGTCGCCGGGGCCGTAGTTCAGCGCGGGGATGCCCAGCTCCGCGAAGCGGGCCACGTCCGTCCAGCCGAGCTTCGCCGCCGGCGGACGGCCGACCACCGCGAGGAACTCCCCCGCCGGTACCGACGACAGGCCGGGCAGCGCCCCGGGCGCCGAGTCGACGACCTCCAGGGCGAAGCCGTCGAACACCTCCCGCAGGTGTGCCTCTGCCGCCGGTACCGTCCGGTCCGGGGCGAACCGGAAGTTGACCTCGACATCACAGCGGTCGGGGACGACATTGCCGGCCACCCCGCCCGCGATCCGCACCGCGTTGAGGCCCTCGCGGTATTCGCAGCCCTCGATTTCGACCCGGCGCGCGGCATAGTCGGACAGGCGGCCCAGCACCTCGCCGGCCGCGTGGATGGCGTTGGCACCCAGCCACGACCGGGCCGCGTGGGCGCGCCGGCCCTCGGTCGTGACGCGCGCCCGCATGGTGCCCTGGCAGCCCGCCTCCACCGCTCCGTAGGTCGGCTCCAGCAGGATCGCGAAGTCGGCCGCCAACCAGTCGGCGTGCACCTCGGCCAGCCGGCGCAGGCCGTTGCGGGCCGCGTCGACCTCCTCGCAGTCGTAGAAGACGTAGCTGACGTCGTACCGGGGCGCCGGGATGCCGACCGCGAGCCACAGGGCCAGCGCGGAGCCCGACTTCATGTCGCTGGTACCGCAGCCGTAGAGGCAGTCACCGTCCACTGTGGATGGAAGGTTCTCCGCCACCGGTACCGTGTCGAGGTGTCCGGCCAGCACCACCCGCCTGGGGCGACCGAGCTCCGTGCGCGCGACCAGCGTGTTGCCCCAGCGCCGCACGGACAGGTGGGGCGCGCCGCGCAGCGCCGCCTCGACCACGGCGGTGATCGCGTCCTCGTTGCCGGACACCGACTCGATGTCGACCAGCGCCCTGGTCAACGCGGCCGGGTCGGCGAGTGTGTCGGGGTCGAGACCGTCCATCCCCGGGAGATTAGTAGGGTGCGGTTGTGCAGGGACTCATCACCTCCCCCGCGTGGGGCACCGGGCTGGCCACCGTCGACGCGGAGGGCCGCACGCTGGACGTGTGGTATCCGACCGGGAGGCTGGGCCTGGGCGAGCGGCCGTCGGACGACCCCGGATTCGAACCGAGCCTGACCGGCGACGGCGCGCTGCCCGGGCTGCGCCGGGAGGCGGTGCGCACCGGCATCGCCGACCTGAGCGACCCGCCGGTCGACACCGCCGACGTGTACCTGCGCCTCCACCTGCTCTCGCACCGCCTGATCCAGCCGCACCAGGCCAACCTGGAGGGCATCTTCGGCCTGCTGGCCAACGTCGCGTGGACGTCGGCCGGCCCGTGCCCACCGGACCGGCTCGACGAGCTGCGGCTCGCGGTGCGCGGGCGCGGCGCCCACCTGACCGTGTTCGGCGTGGACAAGTTCCCGCGGATGGTCGACTACGTGCTGCCGTCGGGGGTGCGCATCGCGGACGCGGACCGGGTGCGGCTCGGCGCGCACCTGTCCCCGGGCACGACGGTGATGCAGGAGGGCTTCGTGAACTTCAACGCCGGCACGCTCGGTGCCTCGATGGTCGAGGGCCGGGTCTCGGCGGGCGTGGTGGTCGGCGACGGCTCCGACGTGGGCGGGGGCGCGTCCATCATGGGTACCCTCTCGGGCGGCGGCAAGGAGGTCGTGCGGGTCGGCGAACGGTGCCTGATCGGCGCGAACGCGGGCGTCGGGATCTCACTCGGTGACGACTGTGTGGTGGAGGCGGGCTGCTACATCACGGCCGGTTCGAAGATCACCATGCCGGCCGGTGAGGTGGTGAAGGCGGGCTCGCTGTCCGGGGTGAGCGGCCTGTTGTTCTGGCGCAACTCGGTCACCGGGGCCCTGGAGGCGCGGCCGCGCCAGGGCCATTCGTTCAGCCTCAACGCCGTCCTGCACACCAACGACTGAACGGAGCCGGGTTCCGCGTCGCCGCGCCGGCGTCACTCCAGGGTCGGCTCGCTGATCCGCAGGCGCGCCTCGACCGTGGCGTGGACCTGCTGGCGCTGTGGCTCCAGGTCCAGCGACGGCGGTTGGTCCGGCGCCGCGCCGGCCCGGTACGCGAGCATCCGCACGCCGCCGTCGCGCGTCATCGGCTGGCTGCCGAGCCCGGCGTCCGTCAGCTCGACCAGGCCGGTGACCCGGGCGCCGAGCGCGTCCGCATACTCCCTGGCCCGCTCGAGCGCGTCGGTGATCGCCGCCCGCCGCGCCTCGCGGTGCGCGGGGCTGCCCGGGCGCAGCGCCCACCAGGGCCCGTCGACCGTCGTCTGCTCCTCGGCGGCCAGCCGCAGCATCAAGTCGCCGAGCGCCGCGAAGTCTCCGACCGTCACGACCGTGCGGACGTTGCCGTGGTACGCGACGACCCGCTCGCCCGATCCCTTCGTCTCCGGGTGGACGAACAGGCCCGTCGTCTCCCGCTTCTCGACCGCGTCGCGGTACCCGTCGAGCACGGCCCGCACCGAGTCGACCCGGGACGCCAGCCGCCGCAGCGCCTCGTCCCGGCTGCGGTCCCGGGCGATCACGGTCACGGCGAACGTCGCGACCTCCGGGTCGACCTCACGGAACGCCTCGCCGCGCACGGCCACCACAGGCTGCGTCATGCGCCCAGCGTAGAAGACCGCCGACCGGAGCGGGGCTCCGCAGGCGTCGCCTCGCCTATTGCAGGCGGTCGACCGCGGCAGCGACCCGTTCATCCGTGGCGGTCAATGCGACGCGGACGTGCCGGGCGCCAGCCGGCCCGTAGAACGTGCCCGGCGCGACTAGGATTCCGCGCCCGGCCAGCCGGTCCACTGTGGACCAACAGTCGTCGTCCCTGGTCGCCCAGAGGTAGAGCCCGGCCTCCGAGTGGTGGACGGTGAAGCCGGCCTTCTCCAGCGCCGGCCGCAGCGCCGCCCGCCGCGCCCCGTACCGCTCGCGCTGCCGCGTCGCGTGCTCCTCGTCGCCCAGCGCCGCCACCATCGCCGCCTGTACCGGCTGGGGCACGATCATCCCCGCGTGCTTGCGTACCGCCAGCAGCTCGCCGACCAGCTCGGGGTCGCCGGACACGAAGCCGGCCCGGTACCCGGCGAGGTTGGAGCGCTTGGACAGCGAGTGCACGGCGAGCACGCCACGGTACGTGTCGACGACCGACAGGATCGAGGCCGGCGTCGCGTCCCAGCCCAGCGGCAGGTAGCACTCGTCGCTGGCCACGATCGCACCCCGCTCGGCCGCCCAGTCGGCGACCTTGCGCAGGTGTGCCGGCGGCAGCACCTGGCCGGTCGGGTTGCCCGGTGAATTGATCCAGATCAGCTTCACCCGGGCCGGACCGATCCCGGTCAGCGAGTCCGACCGCAGCACGTGCGCCCCTGCCAGCCGCACGCCGACCTCGTACGTCGGGTAGCACACGGTGGGGATCACCACGGTGTCGCCCGGCCCGATGCCGAGCAGCGTGGGCAGCCAGGCCACCAGCTCCTTGGAGCCGATCGTCGGCAGCACCCCGAACCCGGGCCTGGCGCCGCAGGTCCGGCCGATCCAGTCGGCGATGGCCGCGCGCAGGGCCGGGGTACCGGCGGTCAGCGGGTACCCCGGCGAGTCGGACGCCTCGGCGAGGGCGGCGCGGACGGCCGCCGGTACCGGGTCGACCGGGGTACCCATCGAGAGGTCGACGAGCCCGTCGGGGTGGGCGGACGCCCTGGCCCGGGCCGGATCGAGCTGATCCCACGGGAAGTCGGGCAGCCCGGCCGATACCGCCGGGCCGCCGCCGGACCCCGTGCCGTACCGCTTGCTCAGTGCTCGCCCTCGTTCTCGCGCGGCGGCTGGCCCGCGACGAACGAGGCGTCCTTGGCCACCTTGCCGATCTTCGAGGCACCGCCGGGCGAGCCGAGGTCCTCGAAGAACTCGTAGTTGGCGCCGACGTAGTCCTTCCACTGAGCCGGAACGTCGTCCTCGTAGAAGATCGCCTCGACTGGGCAGACCGGCTCGCAGGCGCCACAGTCCACGCACTCGTCCGGGTGGATGTAGAGCATCCGGTTGCCCTCGTAGATGCAGTCGACCGGGCACTCCTCGATGCAGGCCTTGTCGAGCAGATCCACGCACGGCTCGGCGATGATGTAGGTCACGGGTCTTCCTCTCCGCACCGGCAACTCTCCGCGATTCCCCCGCGGCGATATGAGCATAGCGAGCGACGCCTGCGGAGCCGCGAGACAGGCAACGCTTACCAGCGAGCGACGCCTGCGGAGCCGCGAGACAGGCAACGCTTACCAGCGAGCGCGCCGGGGGCGGCGGCGTTTGGCAGGATCGACGGGCGGGAGGGGGTCGATCGTGCTGGGGCAGCAGGATGTGGGTCAGCGCGTGGTGGTACGCCGCCGAGCCGGGCAGCGCGACGGCCGGCCCGTCTACTCCGACGCACTCGGCGAGCTGATCGCCCTCGACACCACCGGACTGACCGTCCGGACCAGGAAGGGCCCGCTGCGGGTACCGCATGGGGATGTCGTCGCCGCCAAACGGATCCCGCCTCCCCGCCTGGGTACCGCGGCCCTCGAACGCATCGGCAGCCTCGCCTGGCCGGCGGCCGAACAGGGCCGGCTCGGCGACTGGCAGCTGCGCGCCACCGGAGGCTGGACCGGCCGGGCCAACTCCGCGCTGACCATCGGCGACCCGGGCCTCGCGCTGCCCGACGCGTTCGACGCGGTCGCCGGCTGGTACGCCGCCCGCGGGCTGCCCGCCCGGTGCAACGTGCCGCTGCCGCTGGCCGCCGCCGTGGACGGCGCCCTGGACGCCCGCGGCTGGGCGCGCTCGGTGCCGACCCTCGTGCAGACCGCGCCGCTGGCCGACCTGACCGCGGCCGGCAGCGCGAGCGGCGACGCCGGGCCGGCGGACATCCGGCTGGAGCCCGAGCCGTCCGAGGACTGGCTGGCCGCCGTGGCCGGCTGGAAGGGCGCCCTGCCGGCCGCCGCCCGCGGGCTGCTCACCGCGCCGGAACAGGTGCGCTTCGCCGCCGGGTACCTGGACGGCGGGCTGACCGGTACCGCCCGCGGCGCCCTCGTCTCCGGCGTCCTGCACCTGTCCCTGGTCGCGGTCACCCCGGCGGCGCGGCGGCAGGGCCTGGCCGGGCGGTTGAGCCGGGCGCTGGCCGACTGGGCGCGCGAGGGCGGCGGGCACACCGCCATGCTCCAGGTCGAGGAGACGAACGGGCCGGCCGTCGCCCTCTACGCCGGGCTCGGCTTCCGGACCCACCACAGCTACGTGACGCGCACCCTCAACGCCTGACGACCCGGCGCGGCCTGGCCGAGCGCACCTCGGCATACCGCTTGAGCGCCTGGGACCGGTAGTCCAGACCCAGCGCCATGAGGACCAGCAGGCCGAGCACCACGCCCGCGGCCGTGTACCCCAGGTATCGCCAGATCTCGCCGAAGAAGAGCCCGACGCCCTCCCGGAACGGCACGGAGCCGCCCGCGAACGGCCCGACGAGTACCGACAGCACGCAGCTGGCCAGGATCACCACGGCGAGGTCGGCGAGCACGCGCGGCATCGGGTACCGCCGGCCCCACCGGAACGCGGCCGCCGCCATGACGAGGCCGACCACGCCGAACAGGACCAGCCCGATGGTGATCTGCGTGCTGTCGCTCTTGGGCGCCGTCCGCCAGACCACGAAGCGGGCGATCGCGTTGGCCGCGAACAGTGCCCCCGCCACCAGTCCGACCGGCAACCACCGGTCCCTCATCGCATCGCCCTCCGTTCCGCCCAGCCTGGGGATGCAACAGATATAGCGCGTGCCGCTCGGAGCGCGCTACTGGTTGGACGGCCCGGAAGGGCGGCGCCGGCCGGGCGCGCGACCGGCCGTAACGGGCTTGGCACCCGGCTTCGGCCCGGGCGTGGCCTTGGTGGCCGCCTTTGTGGGCGCTCCGCTGCCGCCGGACGCGCGCGCGGAGGTGGTCGGCGAGGCCGGCGCGGCGAACGGTCCGACCGGCCGCCCGGCGAGAATCATCCGATACCCGGCCAGGCCCCACGCCGCGCAGCCGAGCAGGATCGCGACCAGTCCCATGTAGTCGTTGCCGGGCAGCAGCAGGTCGCCCTCGTGGGTCCGGTTGGCGGCGATCACCATCGTGCCGAACCACACGACACCGGGCAGCAGGGCCAACCCGTTGTGCCCGGTCACCCTGCGCGTGAACCAGACCAGACCGAGGCTGGTCAGCACGGCGAGGACCGGCGAGACGGGCAGCGGCACCGAGCCGGCGTAGAGCGGGCTCAGGAAGATCTCCCAGAGCGCGGTGAGGAAGCCGAGCAGCAGCCCGACGACGGTACCGGCGACCCGCAGCGTGAGGCCCACGGCCCGCGCCCGGCCCTCGGACCCGACTCCGGTGGGCCCGGCGCCGGTTTCGGGGCCGGCGCTGCCGGGTGCGGTGGTCACGACGGCAGGGGTGCCGGCAGCTCGATGCCGGCGAACAGATCGTCCTCCCAGCCCGACTCCTCGTCGGCGGGCCCCTTCACACCGCGCGCCAGGGTGTAGTACTCCACCCCGAGGAAGTCCCGGCCGAAGCTGCTGGCCAGGACGTAGAGCCAGGACTTCGGCGGGATCTGGGTGGCGTGCGCGCCCAGCGCGGCCAGCTTCTCGTCGGCGAAATCGCGCGCGTCGACGCGGGCGGCGATCAGGTCGTCGGGGGTACCGAACGGGATGTCCTCCGGGCGCTGCACGCCCGCGAACGGGTTGTCCTCGGACTGGGCGAAGCGCTCGAAGCCCGACTCGATGAGGCTGCGCGGGGTGGCCGTCCAGTAGATCTTCTGCGGCGCCAGCCCCTCGGCGCCGGCCAGCTCGGCCGCCCGCATGGCGACCCGGTGCGCCTGGATGTGGTCGGGGTGCCCGTAGAAGCCGTTCTCGTCGTAGGTGACCAGGACCTGCGGCCGGATCTCGCGGAAGATCTCCACCAGCTGCGCGGCGGCGGAGTCCAGGTCGGCCTGCCAGAACGCGCGCGGGTGGTTGTTGGTGGGCAGGCCCATCATGCCCGAGTCACGGTACCGGCCGGCGCCGCCGAGGAACCGGTGGTCCGCCACGCCCAGGGCGGCACACGCGCCGGCCAGTTCGGTCAGCCGGTACCCGCCGAGCTGGTCGCCCTCCCCCGCGGCGAGCCCGGCCAGCTCGGGGACGTGGATCTCGCCCTCCTCGCCCAGCGTGCAGGTGACCAGCGTGACGTGCACGCCGCGGGCCGCGTAGTAGGCCATGGTCGCGCCGGAGGCGATCGACTCGTCGTCCGGATGGGCGTGCACCAGCACGATCCGCTTGGCCGCGACCGGGGACTGCCCGCTGAGTGTCACCTGGACACTGTACGCGCGGGTCGGTGCGCGGGGTTCCGGCGGGCCGAGCGTCCGACACCCGACCAGCCGGGCACGTCATCATGGTCGGATGGAGTATCCGGAACTGGCCGCCCGCACCCGGCGGTTCTCGTACGGCGCCCCCCGCGCCGTCTCCGTCGCCAGCGACGGCAGCCGCGTGGTCTTTCTGCGCTCTGCCGGCCCGGAGGACCCGGCCGACCGGCTGCACGTATTCGACGTGGCGACCCGCGAGGAGCGGCTGGCGGCCGAGCCGGGTCAGCTGCTCGCGGGCTCGGACGAGGACCTGCCGCCGCAGGAGCGCGCGCTGCGCGAACGGCTGCGCCTGTCGGCCGCCGGGATCGGCTCCTACGCGACGGATCCGGCGGCGAAGGTGGCCGCGTTCGCCCTCGGTGGCCGCCTGTTCCGCGCCGACCTGGTGAACGGCGGCGTGACCGAGCTGGCGACCGCCGGCCCGGTGATCGACCCGAGACCCGACCCGACCGGAACGCGGATCGCCTACGTGACCGGCGGCGCGCTGCGGATCACCGAGCCGGACAGCCTCATCGCCGGCGAGGAGGGCATCACCTGGGGGCTGGCCGAGTTCATCGCGGCCGAGGAGTTCGGGCGGTTCCGCGGGTACTGGTGGGCACCGGACGGGCGGTCGCTGCTGGCCGCGCGGGTCGACGAGAGCCGGGTGCCGCGGTGGACCCTGCACGACCCGTCCGAGCCGGCCAGCGCGCCCAACACCGTCGCGTACCCGCACGCCGGGGCGGTCAACGCGGTCGTCACGCTGCACCTGCTGGACCTGGACGGCGGCTGGGTGGACGTGCACTGGGACCGGGAGACCTACCCCTACCTGGTCGCGGTCTCCTGGGCCGAGTCGGGCGGTCCGCTGATCACCGTGCTGCGCAGGCTCCAGCAGCACGGCCTGGTACTGGCGGTCGACGCGCGTACCGGCGAGACGCAGGTGCACGCCGAGCTGGCCGATCCGCGCTGGGTCGACCCGGTCGCCGGTACCCCGGCGTACCTGCCGGACGGCCGGGTGCTCGTCGGCGGCGAGCTGGCGCACGACGGGTACGACGCGCGTTGCCTGTTCGCCGACGGCACGCTGCTCACCCCGCCGAGCCTGTACGTGCGCCGGGTGTGCGGGCGGATGGCCCCGGCGGCCGGGCAGCACGGCGCGGACCTGCTGGTCGAGGCGAGCGAGGGCGAGCCCAGCGAGCAGCACCTGTACCGGGTGACCGCGCAGGCCGGCGCGCCGGTCGTGGACGCCCGCCGGATCACCTCCGGCACCGGCTGGTTCACCGGCTTCGCGGGCGGCCCGACCCTGGTCGTCGGCGAGGTGGGGCTGGACCACGCGGGCGCGCGGTGGACCGTGCAGCACGCCGGACAGACCGTCGGCGAGCTGGCCAACCTCGCCGCCACGCCGCCCTACGCGCCCCGCCCGACGCTGGAGCGGGTGACCGACCGGCGGCTGCCGACCGGCGTGCTGTACCCGCGCAACCATGTGTCCGGGCGGCGGCTGCCGGTGCTGGTCGACATCTACGGCGGCCCGGGTCACCAGGAGGTGCTGGCGGTCCGGTCGCGGTGGCTGGAGCGGCAGTGGTGGGCGGACGCCGGCTTCGCGGTCGTGGTGGTGGACAACCGCGGCACCCCGGGCGTGACGCCCAGCTTCGAGAAGGTCATCCACCGGCGGATGGCCGACGTGGTCCTCGGCGACCAGGCCGACGCGCTGGTGGCCCTGGCGGACAAGCACCCCGACCTCGACCTGTCCCGGGTGGCCATCCGCGGCTGGTCCTTCGGCGGCTGGCTGGCGGCGCTCGCCGTGCTGCGCCGTCCCGACGTCTACCACGCGGCGGTCGTCGGGGCGCCCGTCACCGACTGGGCGCTCTACGACAGCGCCTACACCGAGAGGTACCTGGGCCTGCCCGGCGACGGTTCGGACGTCTACGCGCACCACTCGCTGGTGGAGCTGGCCGCCGAGCCCCCGGTCACGCCCGACGACGCGCGGCCGATGCTGCTCATCCACGGCCTGGTCGACGACAACGTGGTGGCCGCGCACACGCTGCGGCTGTCCGCCGCGCTGCTGGCCTCGGGTCGACCGCACTCGATGATCCCGCTGACCGGCGCGACGCACATGGCCGCCGGTGGGCTGGCGGAGCGGCTGCTGCGGGTGGAGCTGGACTTCCTGCGCGCCAATCTCGGCCCGTCTCGGTACGGTGAGTGAATGGCTGACGTGCTCACCGCAGACCAACTCGCCGATGGCCTGGCCACGCTGCCGGCCTGGTCCGGCGATACTTCCGGGATCAGCCGGACCATCACCGCGGACACCTTCCCGCGCGGCATCGCCCTGGTCACCGCCGTGGCGGAGAACGCGGAGACGTTGAACCATCACCCGGACATCGACATCCGCTATACGGACGTCACGTTCCGGCTGTCCACCCACTCGGCCGGCGGGGTGACCGCGCAGGACCTCGAACTGGCCGCTCGCATCGACGAGCTGGCGGAGCTGGCCACCGATCCGGCGCGCTGAGCGTGTGGCTCCGGCCGGCCGCGGGCCGGCCGGGGTCGCCGTCCGGTAACGGGTGGGGTTAGGGTGCGGTGATGACGCACTTCGACGCCGCGAACGCGGCGGTGGAGGCCGCACTCGCCGCCGGCGCGCGATACGCCGACGTCCGGGTGATGCACCGCCGATACGAGTCGATGGCCGCCCGCAACGGGGAGATCCGCGAGCTGGCCCAGCAGGAGGACTTCGGGCTGGGGGTACGCGCGCTGGTCGGCTCCGGCTGGGGCTTCTTCGCGGTACCCGACGTCAGCGACGCCGCCGCGCGCAGCGCCGGTACCCGGGCCGCCGGGATCGCCGCCGCCTCCGCCCGGGTACCGGGGCCGTCCGCCGATCTCGTGCCGCTGGCCGTGCGGTCCGGCTCGTGGGCCAACGAATGCCGCGTCGACCCGCTGGAGGTGCCGCTGTCGGTCAAGGGCGACCTGCTGGTGGGCGTGACCGACCAGGCGCACAAGCAGGGCGCCGACCTGGCCGAGGCCAGCTACCAGGTGTGGGACACGCGCAAGTGGTTCACCTCGTCCGAGGGGCACCGCATCGACCAGCACATCCGGGAGTGCGGCGCCGGCATGTCGGCCACCGCGATCGGCGAGGACGAGACTCAGCGCCGCTCCTACCCGTCCTACCGCGGCCAGTACGGCACCCGGGGCTGGGAGCTGGTGGACGGGATGGACCTGCCCGGCCACGCCGCCCGGATCGCCGACGAGGCGCAGGCGCTGCTGTCCGCGCCGCAGTGCCCGGCCGGCGAGACCACGCTGATCCTCGGCGACGAGCAGATGGCGCTGCAGATCCACGAGTCGGTCGGGCACGCCATCGAACTCGACCGCATCCTCGGTTGGGAGGCCGCCTACGCCGGCACCTCCTGGCTCGACCTGTCCCGCCTGGGCAACCTGACCTACGGCTCGGAGCTGATGAACATCGTGATCGATCCCGGGATCCCCGGCTCGCTCGGCTCGTTCGGCTTCGACGACGAGGGGACGCCGGCCGCGCCGCGGTACGCCGTCCAGGAGGGGCAGTGGGTCGGCGTGCTGGCGGGCCGCGACAGCGCGGCAGAGGCCGGCCTGGACTACGCGGGCAGCGTGCGGTCGGACGGCTGGGCCCGGCTGCCGATGGTGCGGATGACGAACGTGGGCCTCCAGCCCGGGCCGCACAGTCTGGAGCAGATGATCGCGGAGACCGGCGACGGCATCTACATGGACATGAACCGGTCCTGGTCGATCGACGACCGGCGGCTCAACTTCCAGTTCGGCTGCGAGGTCGGGTACGAGGTGAAGAACGGCAAGCTGGGCCGGATGCTGCGCAACCCGACCTACACGGGGATCGGGCCGCGCTTCTGGCAGTCGATGGACATGCTGTCCTCGGCGGTGGTCCCGTGGGGTACCCCCAACTGCGGGAAGGGCCAGCCGGGTCAGACCGGGCACACCGGCCACCCGTCGGCCGCCGCCCGCTTCTCCAACGTCCGGGTCGGAGTCCGGGGATGAGCGCCGATCTGGACATCGCGGCCTCGGTCCTCGGAATGGCCCGCGCGGCTGGGCCTGGCGCGGCGACCGCCGATGCCGAGGTGGTGGTCCGCCGGGAGGAGCTGGCGCTGACCCGGTTCGCCAACTCGCACATCCACCAGAACGTCGCCGACATCGCCATCACCGTGCGTCTGCGGCTGCACCTCGACGGCCGCACCGCGTCCGGCTCGACCACCCGCACCGACGCCGACGGACTGCGGCAGCTGGTCGAGCGCACCGTGGCGGCGGCGCGGCTGAGCCCGCCCGACCCCGGCTGGCCCGGGCTCGCCCCGTCCGCCGCGCTCGCGGCGACCGGTACCGCCGACGAATCGGTCGTCGCGGCCACGCCGGAAGACCGGGCGGCCAAGGTCGCGTCCTTTGTGGATGGTGCGGGCGGGTTGACCACCGCGGGACACTGCCGGACCCGGTACACGACGATGACGTTCGCCAACTCGGCGGGCCAGTCGGCGCAGTCCACGGGTACCGAGGCTGTGCTCGACGGGATCGCCCGGTACCAGGGCACCGACGGGGTCGCCCGGGCGTCGGGTACCGGACTGTCCGCTGTGGACGGTGCGCTGCTGGGAGCGCGGGCGGCGGCCAAGGCGCGCGTCACGGGCGAACCGGTCGAGCTGCCACCCGGCAGGTACCAGGTGGTCCTGGAGCCGACCGCGGCGCACGACGTGCTGCGGTGCCTGTCCATCTACGGGTTCGGCGGCCGGGCGGTCAACGAGCGGCGCTCGTTCGCCAGGGTCGGCGAGGCACAGCTCGATCCCTCGGTGTCCATTGTGGACGACGCGACCGCGCCGGGCGCGGTGGGCCTGACGGTGGACGCCGACGGTACCCCGAAGCGCCCGGTGGAGCTGGTGAGGGCCGGCGTCACCATGGCCGTGGCGCACGACCGCCGCACCGCGGCCGAGGCGGGCACCTCCTCGACCGGGCACGCCGTCCTGGACGGTGACTACTGGGGACCGATGCCGGTCAACCTCCGGCTGAGCCGCGCCGATGCCGGCGCCGACGGCTCCACACCGTCCGAAGTGGACGGACCGGCGGCCGACTCGGACATCGGGGAGCTGGTGGCCGCCGTGGACCGGGGCGTGCTGGTCACGGACCACTGGTACACGCGGGTGCTGGACCCGCGGACGCTGGTGATGACCGGCCTGACCCGCAACGGGGTCTGGCTCATCGAGAACGGGCGGCTGGTCGCTCCGGTGCGCAACATGCGCTTCACCCAGTCCTACCCGGAGGCGCTGGGGCCGGGGGCGGTGCTCGGCATCGGCCGGCACGGCACCGCGCTCACGTCGAACTACGAGGACGCCTCCCTGGTCGTGCCGGCGCTGCGGCTGGCCTCCTGGAACTTCACCGGCGGCGCCTCCGGCTGAGCGGGCGCGGCCCGCTCAGCCCTTGGTCGCGCCGCCGGTCAGGCCCTTGACGAACTGCTTCTGCAGCACCAGGTAGAACAGCAGCACCGGCAGGGTCGCCAGGAACATGATGGCGAACACCCCGCCGAGATCGATCTGGTACTGGCCGATCGAGCGGTACACGCCGGTGGTGACCGTGGTGCCCTGGCTCGGCCCCAGGATGATGAACGGGTCGATGAAGTCGTTCCAGATCCACACGCCGAGGAAGATCACCACGCTCGCGGTCGCCGGGCGCAGCAGCGGGAACACGATGCGCCAGAAGACCTGCATCCGGGATGCCCCGTCGACCCGGGCCGCCTCCTCCAGCTCCGCCGGTACCCCACGGATGAAGCCCGAGAAGACGAAGACGCCGAACGGCACGTAGTAGCCCACGTTGAACAGGATCAGGCCCTGCAGGGTCGTCATCATGTGCAGCGTGCGCAGCACGTCGGTGATCGGGATGAGGATGACCTGCGGCGGGATCATCAGCCCGGACAGCAGCACCAGGGTCAGCACCCGGGTCCACCGGCTGCGCGAGCGGGCAAGGTAGTGGCCGAGCATCGCGGACAGCACGGTCAGGATGACCACGGAGATGCCCGTGATGACGACGCTGTTGGTGAGGCTCACCCAGAACAGGCCGTCCGGCCGGGTCAGCACCCGGTTGAGGTTGTCGAGCGTGGGTGGGATCGGCAGCGAGGCCGGCGAGTGGCCGATCTTGTCACCGGGCTTGAACGTGTTGGTGAGCACGAAGTAGAGCGGCACGAAGAACAGCGCGGTGAGCAGCAGCGCGACGATCGGCCGCAGCCACGGGAGGCGGGACGTGTTCACAGGTCGATCTCCCGTCGCTGGAGCAGCCGCAGCACGATGGCCGTCACCACGGCGACCGTCAGCAGCATGATGATGGCCATCGCCGAGGCGTACCCGACGTGGTTGGAGTCGAAGCCGGTGGCCAGCACGTCGAACGCGATGGTGGCGGTGGTACCGGCGCCCGGCCCGCCGTTGGTGATGACCTTCACGTAGTCGTACATCTTGAACGCGGAGATCAGCATGACCACCGTGTTGATGGTCAGCGCGGGCGCCAGCAGCGGCCAGGTGACCGCCCGGAAGCGCCGGAACGGGCCGGCCCCGTCGATCGCGGCCGCCTCCTGCAGCTCCTGCGGTACCCCCTGCAGGCCGGCCAGGTAGACCACGACGCAGAAGCCGAGCTGTTGCCAGCAGACGATCGAGGCCAGTGAGTACAGCGCGAAGTCCGGGTCCGACAGCCAGCCCGGCGGGCTGTGCACCCCGAGCCCGCGCAGGGCCTCGTTGACCGGACCCTCGCTGTCCAGCAGCCGGGTCCAGATGACGCTGACCACCACCGAGCTGAGGATGACCGGCGTGAAGAACACGCCGCGCAGGGCGTTGTAGAGCCAGCCGCGCTTGTCCAGCAGCAGCGCGATGAGCAGGCCCACCACGTTGGGCACGATCACCACGATCAGGGTGAGGATCGTGGTCACCTTCAGCGCGGTGTGGAACTCCTGGTCGTGCAGCAGCAGGTTGTAGTTGCGCAGGCCGACGTACTTGATCGGTGGGTTGAAAGGGTTGTAGTTGGTCAGGCTGTACCCGAAGCTGATCGCGATCGGCGCGACGACCAGGCACAGGTAGATCAGCACGCCGGGCGCGCCGAAGCTGAGGAAGTGCCAGACCCGTGGCAGGACCGGCCGTCGCCGCTTGCGGATCCTCGGCCGGCTCCCACCTCCGGTACCGGTGACCGGAGTGGACGGGGTGGTGACGTCGGCAACCATGGTGCGCGCTCCTTTAGCGAAGCCAGACCGGTGCGGGGCGCCTCCCGCGGCACCCCACACCGGTCGCTGACGGTCGGATCAGCTGGCCTTCGCCCACTCCGAGTCCAGGAAGGCGGCGGCGTCCGCCGGCGACTTCCGGCCCGTGGTGAGGTCCTCGGCGGCCTGGTCGACCTTGTCCGCCATGCCAGGCAGGAGGCCGTCGTCGGCGGTCTCCCAGCGGAAGGTGTGCACCACCGCGTTCTTCTGCACGCCCTCCGTGTAGAGGTCGTACCCGGCCTTGAACACCGGGCCCACGTCGGTCGGCAGCTGGTACCCCTTGATGGCGGGGAACAGGCCGTCCGACTTCACCGAGGCGTCCAACTGGGCCTTGTCGGTCTGGAAGGCGAGGGCGAACGCCTTGGCCGCGTCCAGGCTCTTCGCCTTGGCGCTGACGATCATTCCGCCGCCGGTGTACGCCGGCACCACCAGGCTGCCGTCGCTGGTCGGGAAGTTGAAGATCCCGATGTCGAACGGGTGCTTGCCGTCGGCGCTGGAGGCGAACCAGTTGCCCATCGGGTACATGGCACCCTTCTGGTCCAGGAACGCCTGCTCGGTCGAGGCGTAGTCGCGGGAGACCGCGGCCTTGTCGATGTACCCCTTGCTGGCCAGGTCGGCGAACTTGGCCAGTACGGCGACGAAGTTCGCGTCGCTGAACTTCACCTTGTCGGCCCGGCGCTGGGTCAGCCAGTCCGGGGTCTTGCCGTAGATGTCCACGCTGACCAGGCCGGCGAGGATCATCGAGGAGGCGAAGCCGTCCTTGCCGCCGCCGGTGACGAACGGGGTGATCCCCTTGGCCTTCAGCTTCGACGACGCGTCCAGCAGGTCCGCCCAGGTCTTCGGGGTGGCCGCGATGCCGGCGTCGGTGAACACCTTCTTGTTGTAGTAGATCGGAGGGATCGTCTGGGTGTTCGCCGGGAGCTGATAGTACTTGCCCTTGATGGGGTTGGCCGTCGGGAATACGAAGGCGGACAGCTCGGCGGGCTGCCACGCGTAGAGGTTGCCGGCCTCCGCGAAGCCGGCCGGGGACACCGCGATCATGACGTCGGGAAACTGGCCGGACTGCAGGAGCTGCTTGGCGTAGTCGGTCCGGCCGTCCGCGGTCGGCGAGACCAACTTCTTCACCTTGATGCCTGGGTTCTTGTCGGTGACCCGCTTGATCGCCGCGTCCCAGTACGCCGCGTTGAGGTTCGGGGTCTCGAAGGTCAGGAACGTGATGTCCCCGCTCACCGAGCCGGAGCCCGAGCTCGACCCGCCGGACGGGGAGGTGTTGTCCTTCACCGAGCAGGAGGCCAGACCACCGGCGAGGACCGCAGCGGGCCCGAGGGCCAGAAGACTTCTTCTTTTCATCGAGATCCAACCTTTCGCCACGCCACGGTCGAGCCGGGGTCATGGGATGATCCGTGTCAGAGCACTGGAGCAGCAGTGCATCGGATGTCTGGGGCTCGGTCAACGGCAAATTCCGCCCCAATGAACCCGCCTGGGACCTCGATTCATTGGATGTATGGCGGCCTCAGCCGTTCGGCCAACGGGACGCTGGACGGTCGGCAGGATGGACGGGCGGGGCGCCCCGCGACAGTGAGGTTGTGCACACGGCGCGCCGGATGTGATGTTTTCGCTTTCGTTTCCGGCCCGTCGCGCACAAGACTCCCTTCCGCGTGGTACCGATCGACCCGGGCGTAACGTGTGCACCGCGAAATCCGCCGGCCCGGCCCGTCTGGACAACCGGAACCCCGCTCACAACTTGATGTCAGCCCGCCAGGGAGCGAAGACAACGATGACGACGACGTCAGCCAGACCGGCCGGAGGTCAGCCGCAGCCGACCGGGCCACAGTCCGCGGTCCGGCCACGGGCCGCGATCGCGGAAAGGACGCTGCGTACCGACCGCTGGTGGCTCGCGCCACTGCTCACGGTCCTCGGACTGGTCGCGTGGCTCACCTACGCGACGTTCCGGGTGTTCATGCAGAACTGGTTCTTCAGTGAGGGCCCCGGCTACCACTACCTGACCCCGTTCTACTCGCCGTGCCTGGTCGGCGGCGACATACCGAAGGGTTGCGGTCCGGCCGCCGAGTTCGGCACCTTCCTGCCGCACACCTGGTTCATCCCGTTCGCCGCGCTGACCCTGCCGTTCCTGCTGCTGTTCCGGCTGACCTGCTACTACTACCGGCGCGCGTACTACCGCGCGTTCTGGGCCTCCCCGCCGGCCTGCGCGGTACCGGACGGGCACAAGACCTACTCCGGCGAGACCCGGTTCCCGCTGATCTTCCAGAACGCCCACCGGTACTTCTTCTACGCCGCGGTGATCATCTCGATCGTCAACACCTACGACGCGGTCGTGGCCTTCCACGGCACCTCCGGCTTCGGCTTCGGCCTGGGCAACCTGGTGCTGCTGGCCAACGTGGTGCTGCTGTGGGGCTACACGCTGTCGTGCCACTCCTGCCGGCACATCACCGGCGGGCGGCTCAAGCACTTCTCCAAGCACCCGCTGCGGTACAAGTTCTGGGTGTTCGTGTCCAAGCTGAACGCCCGGCACATGCTGCTGGCCTGGATCACGCTGGCCAGCCTGGCCGTCACCGACTTCTACGTGATGGCGGTCTCCGCCGGCTGGTTCTCCGACCTTCGGTTCGTGGGGTAGACGATGAGTGACGCAGCGGAGCACAGCTCCAGCAACCTTGAGAAGCACGCCTTCGACGTCGTGGTGATCGGCGCCGGCGGTGCCGGCCTGCGCGCGGCGATCGAGGCGCGGCTGGCCGGCAAGCGGACCGCGATCATCTCCAAGTCCCTGTTCGGCAAGGCCCACACGGTCATGGCCGAGGGCGGCGCGGCGGCCGCGATGGGCAACGCCAACAGCAACGACAACTGGATGGTCCACTACCGGGACACCATGCGCGGCGGGAAGTTCCTCAACAACTTCCGGATGGCCGAACTGCACGCCAAGGAGGCTCCGGACCGCATCTGGGAGCTGGAGACCTACGGCGCCCTGTTCGACCGGACCAAGGACGGGAAGATCTCGCAGCGCAACTTCGGCGGCCACGAGTACCCGCGCCTGGCGCACGTCGGCGACCGCACCGGCCTGGAGCTGATCCGGACCCTGCAGCAGAAGATCGTCTCCCTGCAGCAGGAGGACTTCGCGGCGACCGGCGACTACGAGAGCGGCCTGCGGGTCTTCGCCGAGACCACCATCACCGAGCTGCTGCTGGACGGCGACCGGGTGGCCGGTGCCTTCGGCTACCGCCGCGAGAGCGGCGAGTTCGTGCTGTTCGAGGCGCCCGCGATCGTGCTGGCCACCGGCGGCGTCGGCAAGTCGTGGAAGGTGACCTCCAACTCGTGGGAGTACACCGGCGACGGGCACGCCCTGGCGCTGCGGGCCGGCGCGACGCTGATCAACATGGAGTTCATCCAGTTCCACCCGACCGGCATGGTCTGGCCGCCCAGCGTCAAGGGCATCCTGGTCACCGAGTCGGTCCGGGGCGACGGCGGCATCCTCAAGAACTCCGAGGGTAAGCGGTTCATGTTCGACTACGTGCCGGACGTGTTCCGCAAGCAGTACGCGGAGACCGAGGAGGAGGCGGACCGCTGGTACACCGACCCGGACAACAACCGCCGCCCGCCGGAGCTGCTGCCCCGTGACGAGGTCGCCCGGGCGATCAACTCGGAGATCAAGGCCGGCCGCGGTACCCCGGCCGGCGGCGTCTACCTGGACATCGCCTCGCGGCGCCCGGCCGACTACATCCTCAAGCGGCTGCCGTCCATGTACCACCAGTTCAAGGAGCTGGCGGACGTCGACATCACCCAGCAGCCGATGGAGATCGGGCCGACCTGCCACTACGTGATGGGTGGCGTCGAGGTCGACCCCGACACCGGCGCGGCCGGCGGCCACGTCAAGGGGCTGTTCGCCGCGGGCGAGGTGTCCGGCGGGATGCACGGCTCCAACCGGCTGGGCGGCAACTCGCTGTCCGACCTGCTGGTGTTCGGCAAGCGGGCGGGCGAGCACGCGGCGTCCTATGTGGACGAAGTCAGCGCAAACCGGCCGAGCGTGGCGCAGTCCGA
>Ga0081540_1000838_pt1 | contig 28040 bp, 27 predicted proteins | sample TabmetS2T1R1_FD_71024 | JGI IMG/M metagenome (GOLD analysis project Ga0081540, IMG submission 71024) | Tabebuia heterophylla rhizosphere microbial communities from the University of Puerto Rico - S2T1R1 | ecosystem: Host-associated > Plants > Roots > Rhizosphere ...
ACCGGTGCCGAGGTGCAGCGCGCCCTGCACGCCGCGGTCCGCCGCGACCCGTGGATCCGCATGGTGGAGCACGCGCTGGTGCTCGACCTGCTGACCGACGCGACCGGCCGGGCCTGCGGGATCACCCTGCACGTGCTCGGCGAGGGTACCGAGGACGGGGTCGGCGCGATCCTCGCCCGGGCCGTCGTGCTGGCCACCGGCGGCATGGGCCAGATCTACGCCTCCACCACGAACCCGCCAGTGTCCACAGGGGACGGTGTCGCGCTCGCGCTGCGCGCCGGTGCCCGGGTGACCGACCTGGAGTTCGTGCAGTTCCACCCGACCGCGCTGCACGGCCCGCTGCTGGGCGGCCAGCAGCCGCTGGTCTCCGAGGCCCTGCGCGGTGCCGGGGCCTACCTGGTGAACGCCGACGGCCGGCGGTTCATGGTCGGCCAGCACGAACTGGCCGAGCTGGCCCCCCGCGACGTGGTCGCCAAGGGCATCTTCCGGCAGATGCGCGCGGACGGCACCGACCACGTGTACCTGGACGCCCGGCACGTACCCGAGCTGGCCACCCACTTCCCGACCATCACCGCGTTCTGCCGGTCCGCCGGGGTCGATCCGGAGACCGACCTGATCCCGGTCTCGCCCGCGGCCCACTACGCCAGCGGCGGGGTGCGCACCGACCTGCGCGGCCGGACCTCGATTCCGGGCCTCTACGCCTGCGGCGAGGTCGCCTGCACCGGCGTGCACGGCGCCAACCGGCTGGCCTCCAACTCCCTGCTGGAGGGGCTGGTGTTCGCCCGGCGCATCGCGGTGGAGATCGCCCGGGAGCTGCCGGAGCAGGCCGAGCCCACCGCGGCGGCGCTGTCCGGCGGCGCGGCGGGCTTCGCCGTGGACTCGGCCGCCCGGCAACTGCTGCAGGAGGCGATGACCGGCGGGGCCGGGGTGCTGCGCTCCGCGGCCTCGCTGCTGGCCGCCGCCACCACGCTGAGCAAGCTGGGCGGGTCGCACTCGGCGGCGCGGACCGACACCTGGGAGGCGAGCAACCTGCTGACCGTCGCGTCCGCGCTGGTGGCCGCCGCCACCCAGCGCGAGGAGACGCGCGGGTGCCACTGGCGCGAGGACTTTCCCAACGCGTCGGCTCGCTGGCAGGGACACCTGCTGGCCACACTGGACACCGAGGGCCGACTGTCGGAGGCATGGGAGCCGTTGCGATGAGACAGTCCACTGTGGACGCACTGGACCTGGCCGGGCTGGAGGTGGTCGCGGTACAGGACATCGTGCTGCGGTCGCTTGCCGAGGACCTGGGGCCGGCCGGGCTCGACGTGACCAGCGTCGCCACCGTCCCCGCGGAGCAGTCCGACACCGCCGAGCTGGTCGCCCGCGCGGACGGCGTGGTGGCCGGGCTGTCCGTCGCCGCCGCGGTGTTCGACATCGCCTCCACCGGTACCGTCGAGATTGGACTGTCCATCAAGGACGGTGAGCGGGTGGCCCGCGGAGACGTGCTCGCCACGGTGGCCGGGCCGACCCGGGCGCTGCTGACCGCCGAACGGACGGCGCTCAACCTGCTGTGCCGGATGTCCGGGGTGGCGACGCACACGCGGCGCTGGGCCGACCTGTTGGAGGGCTCGTCGGCGACCGTGCTGGACACCCGCAAGACCACGCCGGGACTGCGCGTGCTGGACAAGTACGCGGTGCGCGCGGGCGGTGGGGCCAACAAGCGGATGGGCCTCTACGACGTCGCGATGATCAAGGACAACCACAAGCTCGCGGCGGGCTCGATCACCGCCGCCTACGAGCGGGTCCGGGCGGCGTTTCCGGAGGTACCGGTCCAGGTCGAGGTGGTCTCGGTGGCCGAGGCGGTCGAGGCGGTGACCGCTGGCGCCACGTTCCTGCTGTGCGACAACATGGCCCCGGCCCTGCTGCGCGAGGTGGTGGCCGCGGTCGGCGGCCGGGCCGAGCTGGAGGCGACCGGCAACCTGACGCTCGACGTCGCCCGCGAATACGCGGACACCGGCGTGGACTACCTGTCGGTGGGCGGGCTCACCCACTCCTCGCCCATCCTGGACATCGCCATGGACCTGCGCGGGCATACCCCCTCGTCGCCTGAGTAGCCTTTCGCCGTGCTGCTCTGTATCGACATCGGGAACACCAACACAGTCCTGGCCACGTTCGAGGGCGAGAAGCTGGTGCACTCGTGGCGGATCAAGACGGACGCCCGCAGCACCGCCGATGAGCTGGGTCTGCAGTTCCGGGGGCTGCTCGCCGCCGACAACATCGAGCTGACCGGGGTGTGCGCGTGCTCGACGGTACCGGCCGCCCTGCGCTCCCTGCGCGGCATGCTCACCCGGTACTACGGCAACCTGCCGACGGTGATCGTGGAGCCCGGCGTGCGTACCGGCGTGCAGTTGGCCATCGACAACCCGAAGGAGGTCGGCTCCGACCGGGTGGTCAACACCCTGGCGGCGTTCACCCTCTACGGCGGCCCGTCGATCGTGGTCGACGTGGGTACGACGACGACCTTCGACGTGATCAGCGCGCGCGGCGAGTTCCTCGGCGGCGCCTTCACCCCGGGCATCGAGATCTCCTTCGACGCGCTGGCCGCCCGGGCGGCCCAGCTGCGGAAGGTCGAGCCGGTCAAGCCGCGCTCGGTGATCGGTAAGAACACGGTGGAGTGCCTGCAGTCCGGGATGTACTTCGGCTACGCGGGCCTGGTGGACCGGATCGTCGACCGGATGACGGAGGAGCTGGGCGAGGTCAAGGCGGTGATCGCGACCGGCGGACTGGCCCCGGTGGTACTCGCCGAGTGCCGCACGGTGACCCACCACGAGCCGATGATCACGCTGATCGGCCTCCGGATGGTCTACGAGCGCAACTCCTGAGGGCTCCGGGCGCCCCGCCGGGCCCGGTAGACGTAGGTCTCGTAGGGCAGCGGGAAGGGCTCCGGCATGGCCGCCACCAGCTCCCGGACGGCGTGCTCTATCCCGGCGCGCCGCTGTGGCGTCGCGGTCAGGTAGTACGAGCGGGTGCTGATCAGCGCTACCAGCCGGTCGGCGGTCATCCACGACTCGTGCCGGAAGATCTTGCCGGTGACCTGGCTGAACAGCGGACCGAAATCGGCGTCCTCCAGCTGCCCCGCGTGGCCGTCGGCGGGCCGCCCGTCCGCGATCTCGGTGAGCCTGGCCAGCCACGGCACCGACTCGTCGCGGATGTTCCAGACCGGTGCGAAGACGCCGCCGGGGCGCAGCACCCGGGCGATCTCCGGGTGCGCCCGTTCCTTGTCGAACCAGTGGTACGCCTGGCCGGCCACCACCGCGTCGACCGAGCCGTCCGGCAGCGGGATGCTCTCCGCGCTGCCCTCCAGGCGCAGCACCCGGGCGATCTCCGGGTGCGCCCGTTCCTTGTCGAACCAGTGGTACGCCTGGCCGGCCACCACCGCGTCGACCGAGCCGTCCGGCAGCGGGATGCTCTCCGCGCTGCCCTCCAGCGGCCCGATCCCGGGACTGCGCTCCGCCAGCCGGCGCCGCATCTGCGCGTCCGGCTCGACCGGGACCACCTCGTGCCCGAGGGCGAGCAGCACCCGGGTGAGCTTGCCGGTACCGGCACCCAGGTCCACCACCCGGACCCGCCCGGTACCCAGGGCCCAGGTGAGCGCGGCCGGTGGGTAGCTGGGTCGCAGCTCGTCATACCGGTCGGCGGCGCCCCCGAAGGACAGCGCGGGGGAATCTGGCGGCGTCACGGAAGGACACGCTACCCGGAGGTAGCTAACCGTTAGCGGCTCCGCAACCGTCGCCATTAGCATGTCGCCCGTGACCTCGACGCCTTCCGTTCCGGACCCGACCGGCCTTCCCGAGCTCGACGAGCTGCCCGAGCAGATGCGGGTACGCCAGGAGAAGCGGGCCCGGATGATCTCCGACGGTGTCGAGCCCTACCCCGTCGGGTACCCGCGCACGGCCGCCCTGGCCGAGATCCGCCAGCGGTACGGCGACCTGCCGATCGACCATGCGACCGGGGACATGGTCAGCGTCACCGGGCGGGTGATCTTCATCCGGAACACCGGCAAGCTGTGCTTCGCCACCCTGCGGGACGGCGACGGCACCGAGTTGCAGGCGATGCTGTCCCTCGACCGGGTGGGCGAGCAGCCGCTGGAGGACTGGAAGCGGCTGGTCGACCTCGGTGACCACGTCGGTGTCACCGGCGAGGTGATCACCAGCCGGCGCGGCGAGCTGTCCGTGCTGGCCGACTCCTGGGCGATGACCGCCAAGGCGCTGCGGCCGCTGCCGGTCGCGCACAAGCCGCTGAGCGAGGAGTCGCGGGTACGGCAGCGCTACGTCGACCTCATCGTCCGGCCGCAGGCCAGGCAGACCGTCCGGGCGCGGGCCACCGTGGTGCGCAGCCTGCGCGACTCGCTGCACGAGCGCGGCTTCCTCGAAGTCGAAACTCCCATGTTGCAGTTGTTGCACGGCGGAGCCACCGCGCGACCATTCGTCACCCACAGCAATGCACTCGACATCGATCTGTATCTGCGAATCGCGCCCGAGCTCTATCTCAAGCGCGCCGTGGTCGGCGGAATCGACCGGGTCTTCGAGATCAATCGTAATTTCCGCAATGAGGGTGTGGACTCCACCCACTCACCGGAGTTCGCGATGCTCGAGGCATACCAGGCCTACGGTGACTACGACACGATGGCGACGCTGACCCGGGAGCTGGTACAGACGGCCGCCGTGGCGCTGACCGGCTCGACGGTGGTGACGCACTATGACGGTACCGAGTTCGACCTGGGTGGCACCTGGCGCTCGGTAACGCTCTTTGGCGTGCTGTCCGAGGCGCTCGGTACCGAAGTAACCGTGGAAACGCCGCTGGCCTCGCTGCGCGAATACGCGACCAAGCACGATGTGCCCCTCGATCCGCAATGGGGACCGGGCAAGGTCGCCGAGGAGCTTTTCGAGGCGCTGGTGGTACCGGGCCTGACCGCGCCGACCTTCGTGCGCGACTACCCGGAGGAGACCGCACCGCTGACCCGGGCGCACCGGGAGATTCCCGGGCTGACCGAGAAGTGGGATCTCTACGTCCGCGGTGTCGAGCTGGCCACCGCCTACTCCGAGCTGGTCGACCCGGTTGTCCAGCGGGAACGACTGGTGAACCAGTCGCTGCTGGCCGCCAAGGGGGATGTCGAGGCCATGCAGTTGGACGAGGATTTCCTGCGCGCCATGGAGTATGGAATGCCACCGCAGGGCGGCATGGGTATGGGTATTGACCGGCTCCTGATGGTGCTGACCGGGCTCGGCATTAGGGAGACGATCCTGTTCCCGCTGGTCCGCCCCGAGTGATTTTTCCGGCCCTATTGACGAAAAGGCGCCCGGCAGGGTTATCGTAATCCGTCGGCATGTGCCGATAAATGCCGGAAGGAACGTGTACGGTGGCGAGACGGGAAGTAGTCGTCCTCGAGGACGACCTGGAAGGCGGCAGCGCCGACGAGACTGTGAAGTTCGCGCTCGACGGCGTGCAGTACGAGATTGATCTGACCGCCAAAAACGCGGCCCGGCTGCGCGATTCGTTCGCCGATTTCATCGCGAACGGCCGCCGAGTGGGCCGCGGCGGTGTGGTTGTCGGCGGTCGTGCGGCAGCCCGGGCCCGTGGCAGTGCCGCAGCCGACCGGGAGCAGAACAAGGCGATCCGGGCGTGGGCCAAGCGCAAGGGGCGCAACATCTCCGATCGCGGGCGGATTCCGCAGGAGATCGTGGACGAGTACAACGCAGACGCCGGCCGCTGAACCGGGCCGGGTGCGAGGACGCCGCGCTGAACCCGCGGCGTCCTCTCACTTTCCGGGACTCCGCTGGTACGCCAGGCCCCGCGTGACGGATTTCGCTGTGCGCGTACTGCCCGGGCGGAACACGTTGTGCCTGCGCTCGGTTGCACTATGACATCGGCGTTAGGCGCTGATACGTAGTGGTTCATCCCTCGTTGGGCGGTTCGGTCCAGGGCGACCGGGCAAGGCTTGACGGAGCCGAGTGTCGGCTGCCGGCGATAGAGTGATAGCGCGGTCAGCCTTCATCGGCTTGGAAGCGGTGCCGCAAGGCACGTGAGGAGATACCTGGAATGTTCGAGCGGTTCACCGACCGAGCACGGCGGGTTGTCGTCCTGGCCCAGGAAGAGGCCCGGATGCTCAACCACAACTACATCGGCACCGAGCACATCCTGCTCGGGCTCATCCACGAGGGTGAGGGCGTGGCCGCCAAGGCTCTGGAGAGCCTAGGGATCTCCCTGGAGGGTGTCCGCCAGCAGGTGGAGGAGATCATCGGCCAGGGCCAGCAGGCACCGAGCGGGCACATCCCCTTCACGCCGCGGGCGAAGAAGGTCCTGGAGCTGTCCCTGCGCGAGGCGCTGCAGCTCGGCCACAACTACATCGGCACCGAGCACATCCTGCTCGGCCTGATCCGCGAGGGCGAGGGCGTCGCCGCCCAGGTCCTGGTGAAGCTGGGCGCCGACCTCAACCGCGTCCGCCAGCAGGTCATCCAGCTGCTGTCGGGCTACCAGGGCAAGGAGCCGGCCGCGGCCGGCGGCGGCGCGCCCGGCGAGGCGGCCCCGTCCACCAGCCTGGTGCTCGACCAGTTCGGCCGTAACCTGACCCAGGCCGCCCGGGAGGGCAAGCTCGACCCGGTCATCGGTCGGGAGAAGGAAATCGAGCGGGTGATGCAGGTGCTCTCCCGCCGCACCAAGAACAACCCGGTGCTGATCGGCGAGCCCGGCGTCGGCAAGACGGCCGTGGTGGAGGGCCTGTCCCAGGCGATCGTCAAGGGCGAGGTGCCCGAGACGCTCAAGGACAAGCAGCTCTACACGCTCGACCTCGGCGCCCTGGTGGCCGGCTCCCGCTACCGCGGTGACTTCGAGGAGCGCCTGAAGAAGGTGCTCAAGGAGATCCGCACCCGGGGCGACATCATCCTGTTCATCGACGAGATCCACACCCTGGTCGGCGCGGGCGCGGCCGAGGGCGCGATCGACGCGGCCTCCATCCTCAAGCCGATGCTGGCCCGTGGCGAGCTGCAGACCATCGGCGCCACGACGCTGGACGAATACCGCAAGCACCTGGAGAAGGACGCCGCGCTGGAGCGCCGCTTCCAGCCGATCCAGGTGGGTGAGCCGTCGCTGGCGCACACCATCGAGATCCTCAAGGGGCTGCGCGACCGGTATGAGGCGCACCACCGGGTGAGCATCACCGACGCGGCGCTGGTCGCGGCGGCGACGCTGGCCGACCGGTACATCTCCGACCGCTACCTGCCGGACAAGGCGATCGACCTGATCGACGAGGCCGGCGCCCGGATGCGCATCCGCCGGATGACCGCTCCGCCAGACCTGCGCGACTTCGACGAGCGCATCGCCCAGGTGCGCCGCGACAAGGAGTCGGCGATCGACGCCCAGGACTTCGAGCGGGCCGCGCAGCTGCGCGACCGGGAGAAGCAGCTTCTGGGGCAGAAGTCGCAGCGGGAGAAGGAGTGGAAGGCCGGCGACCTGGACGTGGTGTCCGAGGTCGACGACGAGCAGATCGCCGAGGTTCTGGCGAACTGGACCGGCATCCCGGTCTACAAGCTGACCGAGGAGGAGACCGCCCGGCTGCTGCGCATGGAGGACGAGCTGCACAAGCGGGTCGTCGGCCAGGAGGACGCGGTCAAGGCGGTGTCCAAGGCGATCCGGCGGACCCGGGCCGGCCTCAAGGACCCGAAGCGCCCGTCCGGCTCGTTCATCTTCGCCGGCCCGTCCGGCGTCGGTAAGACCGAGCTGTCCAAGGCGCTGGCCGAGTTCCTGTTCGGCTCCGAGGACGCGCTGATCCAGCTGGACATGTCCGAGTTCCACGACCGGTACACGGTGTCCCGGCTCGTCGGTGCGCCGCCCGGATACGTCGGATATGACGAGGGTGGTCAGCTGACCGAGAAGGTCCGTCGGCGCCCGTTCTCGGTGGTCCTCTTCGACGAGATCGAGAAGGCCCACCCGGACGTGTTCAACACGCTCCTGCAGATCCTGGAGGACGGCCGGCTGACCGACGGTCAGGGACGCATCGTGGACTTCAAGAACACGGTGATCATCCTGACCACCAACCTCGGCACCCGCGACGTCGCCAAGGCGGTCTCGCTCGGCTTCCAGGCCAGCGAGGACTCCGAGTCCAACTACGAGCGGATGAAGCAGAAGGTCAACGACGAGCTGAAGCAGCACTTCCGCCCGGAGTTCCTCAACCGGATCGACGACACGATCGTGTTCCACCAGCTCGGTGAGGACGAGATCCTGCAGATCGTGGACATCATGATCAGCCGGATCGAGACCCAGCTCCGCAACAAGGACATGGGCCTGGAGCTGACGGACAACGCGAAGAAGTGGCTGGCGAAGAAGGGTTGGGACCCGGTCATGGGCGCCCGGCCGCTGCGCCGGACGATCCAGCGCGAGATCGAGGACTCGCTGTCCGAGCGGATCCTGTTCAACGAGCTGAAGGCGGGCCAGATCGTCGTCGTGGACTGCGAGGGCGACCCGGAGAAGGTCGAGACCTCCTCGCTGGTCTTCCGCGGCGCGGACAAGCCGGCCCAGGTGCCGGAGACTGTCCCCGCCGACCTCGGCCGGCCGGCGACCGCCGGCTCGGAGGAGGTCGCGTAACACCGCGCGAAAACGCACCGCTGGCCCGGACCTCACGGTCCGGGCCAGCGTCGTCTTGGTCGGGTGCCGCCGCCCGCAGCCGGCGTGGAGCGAGGGAGCGTAGCGACCGAGTCGGAGGGTCGGCTACAGGGCGGGTCTGAGGCGGCCGACCCGCGCGAGCGGAGCGAGCGCCAACAACTCAGCTCACGTAGTCCTCGAGCAGCGCGGGCGTCAGGCCGGCGTCGTGGATCGCGGTCAGCGCCGCCAGCACGTCCTGAACGAAAGCCGGCCGGAAATGCATCAGGATGATGTCGCCGGCCGCGATGTGGTGGTCGTCGGTCTGGTAGAAGACCTTGCCGTCATTGACCGTCTCGGACCAGTGGAATGCCGCCCTGAGCCCGCAGTCGTGCACCGCACGCGGTGTGGTCTGGTCGTAGTCGCCGTACGGCGGGCGGAACAGCGACAGGTGGCCGCCGAACGTCTGCTCGAGACTCGATTTCGCGCCGCAGACCTCGTGATGCTGGAAGTCGTAGGACTTGCCCTTCATCTCGGGGTGCGTGATCGTGTGGTCCTCGATCACCCCGCCGGCCTCCTCCAGTTGCTTGAAGAAGCCGGGGTTGCCGGCGGCCACCGGCGCGATCAGGAACATGGTGAACCTGATGTGTGCGGCCCGCATCAGCGCAACGGCCTGCGGAAGCTGGGTCTGGCCGTCATCCATGGTCAGGAACGCCACCCGTTGGTGCACCGGCAGCCGGTGGTAGATCGGCGCGACCGGTCCCGCCGGTACCGTAATCGGTTCCGGCACCGGCGGCGAATCGAACCTCGGGACCATGGCGAGGTAGGGGTTGGCCGATCCGGAGCTGGTCGGCGATGCGGATGCGGGTGAGCCAGGCCCCGCCGAGGCCGATCCGTGCGGCGCGCCCGGTGATGCAGCGATCGAGCCGATCGGGCCGCCGCCGCCCTCACCCTGGCCCTCCGACCAGTGCGCGGAGGGCGAACTGGTGCAGGCCACGTCGAGGGCCAGCAACGTGGCGAGAACAAGGAGGGCTCGCGGGAGGCGCACGGCAAGACCCTAGACGACCGGTACCGGCTCCTTGTAGGGGACTATCGGGTATCGGTGACAGTGACCTCGCCAATCAGGGCATAACGGCGGCCAGACGCCGGTACCACGAGTCCGTCGGCCACCAGAGCCTCCAGCGCCCGGGCGCGCTGCGTGGCGTCGGGCCAGACGAGGTCGAGGCGCTCGGCCGGTACCGGGGCGGGCTCCGCGCGCAGCACGGCGAGCAGCAGCCCGCGCACCTGCCGGTCGGTACCGGCATATGCCTGCGGCCGGCGGGACGGACCGGCGCTCGGCGGGCTACCGGCGAGGCGCCAGGCGCAGGTGGTCCACAGTGGACAATCGCCGCAGCGCGGCGCCCGCGCGGTGCACACCAGCGCGCCCAGTTCCATCAGCGCGGCGCTGGCCCTGGCCGCCCGCCCGTCGTCGGCCGGCAGGAGAGCGTCGACGGCGGCGAGGTCGGCGGCGGTGGTGGCCGGGCCGGCGTCGGGTCGCCCGTCGACCGCCCGGGCGACCAGCCGGCGGACGTTCGTGTCCACCACCGGCTGCCGCTGGCCGTAGGCGAACGCCGCGACCGCCCGGGCGGTGTAGGCGCCGATCCCCGGGAGGGCCAGCAGGTCGGGCAGGTGGGACGGCACGACGCCGCCGTACCGCTCCACTATGGCCACGGCGCAGGCATGCAGCCGCAGCGCACGCCGCGGGTACCCGAGGCGGCCCCAGGCGCGGATGGCGTCGGCGGGCGTATCGGCGGCAAGCGTTGCCGGGTCGGGCCACCGGTCGAGCCACTCCCGCCACGCCGGCAGGACCCGGGACACCGGCGTCTGCTGCAGCATGAACTCGCTGACCAGCACGCCCCACGGGCCGGCCGATGCCTTCCGCCATGGCAGGTCGCGGGCGTTGCGGTCGAACCACGCGGTCGCCGTTGTCGCTAGGTCCACGCCGACAGGCCTCCCATCCGTCATCGACTAGCGCCCAGCTTTACGGCAGACTACGCACCGTGTACGAACTTGCGATCACGGTAGTCGGCAAGGACCGTCCAGGAATCATCGCGGACGTCTCGGCCGGACTGTCGCGGCTCGGGCTCAACCTCACTGATTCGACCATGACGCTGCTGCGCGGTCACTTCGCGATGACGCTCATCTGCTCGGGACAGGCCACCGAGGATAACGTCGTCGCCGCGCTGCGGCCGCTGACCGAGGACGGCGGTCTGCTGGCGACGGTACGGTCGGTGCCGCCCGAGCCGACCGGGGGGACCAGCGGCGAACCGTACACGCTGATCGTCCACGGCGCCGACCGGCTGGGCATCGTGGCCGGCCTGACCCGGGTACTCGCCGAGTTCGGCGGCAACATCACCGACCTGACCACCCGGTTGTCCGGCTCCCTCTACCTGTTGTCCGCCGAGGTCGACCTTCCGTCCACTATGGACATCGACGACCTCGTGTCCAAACTGGACGAAGCGGCCGAGTCGCTGGGCGTCGAGGTGAGCCTGCGCTCCGCAGAGGCGGACGTTCTGTGAGCCGCACACGGCGGAGGCGGGCGGACCGGTGACGGAGCTGCTCGGCTGGGCGGCCCATCCGGGTACCGTCCGGCCCGTCCTCACCGCGCCCTCGACGGTGCTCGGCCTGCCCGGCGAGCCGGTCGACCCCACCGATCCGCACACGCTCTCGCTCGCCGCCGACCTGGTGGCCACCATGCGCGTCTCGCCCGGCTGCGTCGGGTTGGCCGCGCCGCAGGTCGGCGTCGGCGCCCGGGTCTTCGCGGTCGACGTCGGCGGGCACCCCCGCGCGCACACCTGCCACGGGACGTTCGTGCTGTGCAACGCGGAGCTGGCGGAGGCGACCCGGTGGCAGAAGGGGCGCGAGGGCTGCATGTCGGTCCCCGACCTGACCGGTGACGTGAAGCGCGCCGGCCACGTCGTGGTGCGCGGCGCCCTGCCCGGTACCGGCGAGGAGGTCACCCTGACGACCGACGCCTTCGAGGCCCGGGCGCTGCAGCACGAACTCGACCACTGTGCCGGTCTGCTGTTCCTGGACCGGGTCGCGGGTCCCCACGCGATCTTCGCGCGCAAGGTGTATCTGTAGGCGCGGCGCGTCGCCACGAACGCCCCGTGCGGGACCGATAGCGTGGACCCATCATGAACCTGACGGTTGGCCCGCTGCCCCCGGCCGTCTACTGGCGGCGGCGGGCGCTTGTGCTCGGCGCCGTGCTCGCGTTGGTGATCCTGCTGGTGTCGACGTGTGGCGGCGCCAACGGCGCCGAGAACCCCGGCCACCCGGCAGCCGCCACATCCACCCCGCGCAGTCCCTCGCCAGTGGCGACGACCCCGAGCGCCCAGGCACCGATCGTCGGCGCACCGGGCGGCGCGTCAGGCACGCCGTCGACCGCCCCGAGCGCCGCGGCGAGCGCGGTGTCGGACATCTGCGCGGACGCCGAGATCCAGCTGACCCCGAGCGTCCAGAAGATCACCGGCGGAAGCTACCCGTACCAGTTGAACCTGCGCATCAAGAACATCTCAGCCCGTACCTGCAAGCGGGACATCGGGTCGGGCCCGCAGGAGATGCACATCGTCAACTCCTCCGGCCAGACCGTGTGGTCCTCGGACAACTGCCAGAGCGCGACCGGCAGCGACATGCGCACGTTCGCCCCGAACATCGAGTCGGCGTTCCAGCTCGGCTGGGACGGCAACGCGAACGCACCGGGCTGCCGGTCGACGGGCGCGCTGAACGGGACCTACCAGCTGGTGGCCAAGTTGGACACGAAGGTGAGCGCGCCGGTCGCCTTCACCATCGGCCCGGCGGGCATCGGAATCCCCGGCAAGTAGCCCCGACGGCCACGAGCCGCCTCCGACTCCGGCCCAGACGGGCGGTTAGACGTAGCGCTCGAGGATCGACGCCTCAGCCAGCCTTGACAGGCCCTCCCGCACGCCCCGGGCCCGGGCGTCGCCGACCCCGTCCACCGCCTGCAGGTCCTCGACAGTCGCGCCGAGCAGCCGCTGTAGCGAGCCGAAGTGGTCCACCAGCCGGTCGACCACCGGGCCGGGCAGGCGGGGTACCTTCGCCAGCAGGCGGAAGCCACGCGGCGACACAGCGGCGTCCAGAGCGTCGGAGGCTCCCGGGTAGCCCAGCGCGCGACCGACCGCGACCAGGTCGATGAGGTCGGTCGCGGACAGCGCGTCCAGCTCCTCCAGCGCCTCCTCGGCCAGTCGCCCGCGCCGGCCCTGCGGCAGGTAGTCGCGGATGACCAGGGTGCGGTCGGCGTCCACGCCGGCCATCAGCTCCTCGAGCTGCAGGGCCAGCAGGCGCCCGTCGGTGCCCAGCTCAACGACGTATCCGGCGATCTCGTCGGCGATCCGGCGCACCATCTCCAGCCGCTGCACCACGGCGACCGCGTCCCGTACCGTCACCAGATCCTCGATCTCCAGCGCGGACAGGGCGCCGGAAACCTCGTCCAGCCGCAGCTTGTACCGCTCGAGGGTGGCCAACGCCTGGTTGGCACGGGACAGGATGGCGCCGGAGTCGTCCAGTACGTGCCGCTGGCCGGCGACATAGAGGCCGACGATGTGCATCGACTGGCTGACGGAGATCACCGGGTACCCCGTCTGCTTGGCGACGCGCTCGGCCGTGCGGTGCCGGGTGCCGGTCTCCTCGGACGGGATGGACGAGTCGGGCATGAGGTGCACACCGGCCCGGACGATCCGGGTGCCGTCGCTGGACAGCACCACGGCACCGTCCATCTTGCACAGCTCCCGCAGGCGGGTGGACGAGAACTCGACGTCCAGCACGAAGCCGCCGGTGCAGATCGACTCGACGGTCCGGTCGTAGCCGAGCACGATCAGCGCGCCCGTGCGGCCGCGCAGGATGCGCTCGAGCCCGTCGCGCAGAGCGGTGCCCGGCGCCATGAGTGCGAGGTTGGCACGCAGCGGGTCGCTGCCGGTGCTCGTCCCCGACCAGGTTGGCATGCCGCTGCTACCCGGGCGGATGGACAGACCGGCGCCGGCCCGTGTGGGCCCGGCGCTGCTGATCCGGGTGACGTCGCGGTCGATCGGCACCCGCACATTCTACGGATCGATATCCACCCCGTGACGCTCCGGTGCCTTTCACGACTCACTTCTCTCGCCAGCGCTGAATGTGGCGGCCCATTTGAGCGCGGTCGCGACATGGTCGACTTCGCGAACGACCATGTCGGCGGGCGTCGGACCGCTCGCCGCGGGCCCACATCCGGGCGGTACCAGGGCATAACGGAATCCAAGCCGGGCGGCCTCGGCGAGTCGGCGGGCCACGGCACCGACGCGACGCACCTCACCCGTGAGCCCCACCTCGCCGATGGCCAGCAGGTCGCTGGGGAACGGCAGTTCGTAGGACGCGGACGTGACGGCCAGCGCGATGCCGAGGTCCGCGGCCGGTTCGACCACCCGGATCCCGCCCACGGTGGCCGCGAAGACCTCGCGGTCGTGCAGCCGGACGTCGCACGCGCGGTGCAGCACGGCGAGGACCATGGCCAGCCGGGCGGAGTCCAGCCCGGAGACCGTGCGCCGGGGAGAGCCGGGGACCTGGCCGCCGATCAGCGCCTGCACCTCGGTCACCAGTGCCCGCCGCCCCTCCATCGTCACGGTCAGGCAGGCGCCTGGTCGGGGCTGTGCGAACCGCGTGATGAACAGCCCGCTCGGGTCGGGCAGGCTGGTGATGCCGCCCTCGTGCATCTCGAAGCAGCCGACCTCGTCGGCCGGGCCGAACCGGTTCTTCAGGCCCCGCACCATCCGCAGCGACGAGTGCCGGTCGCCCTCGAAATGCAGCACGACGTCGACCAGGTGCTCGAGGACCCGTGGGCCGGCGACCTGACCGTCCTTGGTGACGTGGCCGACCAGCACGGTGGCGATGCCCCGCTCCTTGGCGATGGTGACCAGGGCGGCGGTGACGGCCCGCACCTGGTTGACGCCGCCCGGCACGCCGTCCATCCCCGGCGCGGAGATGGTCTGCACGGAGTCGACCACGAGCAGCCCGGGCTTGACCGCGTCGAGGTGCCCGAGGATCGACTCCAGGTCGGTCTCGGCCGCCAGATAGAGCCGCTCGTGCAGGGCGCCGAGCCGCTCGGCGCGCAGCCGCACCTGGCTCGCCGACTCCTCGCCGGACACGACCAGGGCCGGCCCGATGGTCGCGGTCTTCAGCACCTCGGCCATCTCCGCGCCCTTGGCCCACTGCTGGGCGACGTCGAGCAGCAGGGTCGACTTCCCCACGCCGGGCTCGCCGGCGAGCAGCACGACGGCGCCGGGCACCAGGCCGCCGCCGAGCACGCGGTCCAGTTCGCCGACGCCGGTGGGGCGGAACCGGGCCGGCTCCGCGCTGACGGTGGCGATCGGCCTCGCCGGCTGTACCGGCGTCCGCGAGGTGACGGCCCGGAGGCTGGCAGGCTGGTTGGCGCCCCCGGTGGAGTCCACAATGGACCCCCACTCGCCGCACTCCGGGCAGCGACCGACCCACTTGGGCGGCCGGTGCCCGCACGCGTCGCACTCGTATGCCGCCCGGGTCCGCGTTCGCGCCGCGGCCGGTCGGGCCGCCGTCCGGTCGGTCATTACTGCCCGCCTCCGCGCTCGCTCATGCGGGCAAGCTAGCCGACGGGTACGACGGAAACGGCGTTACTCGCCGGGCGTGACCCCGGCGGGTGCCCGGGAGCCCGCGCTCGCGGGCACGTTGACCGGCACCTGGACGGGCGCGTCCGGGGTGCCGACCATGAACGAGGTGCTGTTGCCGGCCTGGCTGAACCGGAAGGCCATGGCCACCGTCATGCCCGAGCCGACCGGCTTGGTGAGACCGGCGATCTGCAGGAACTGGGAGGCGTCCCGGTTGAGCACGACACAGCCGAACGCCTTGATCTGGATGTTCACCTCGCTGGAACCGGCCGGCGTCGGGGACGGGCTCGGCGAAGGCGACGGGGACGCTGACGCCGAGGCGGAGCCGGACGCAGAGCCGGTCGGCTTCGCGGAGGGCCGGTTGGAGGGGGTACCGGTCGGACCCGCCGGGCTCGCCCCGCCGGACGCGCCGGCCGACGGACCCACGCCCGCGTTCGGCGCGCCGGTCGACGGGTTCGGCTGGATCGGGCGCGCCGAGCTGAGGCACGGGCTCTGCGCCCCGCTGTGCGCCCCGGTCGACAGCAGCACCTGACCCGCGTCGCTGAACGCGCCGTTGAGCGTGATGTCCTTGTCGGTGTTGTTGAAGATCCACAGCGAGACCGGCGCGTTGGCGCCCTGCTTGTAGCCGCTCGGACCCGGGAAGTCGACGGTCGCGTTGGACACCGTGATCGTCTGCGGGGGATCGTTGCTCACGGTCACGCTGGCCTGGGCACCGGCCACCGCCGGTACCACCAGGGAGGTGGCCGCGAGCTGACCGGCGCTGCACGCCGCGAGCAGGCCGGTGGCGACCAGGGCGCCGGCCACGGCCGGGACGGCCAGGCGCAACCGATGCGAGCGGGTCACGGATCCTCCTGTGCGGTGCGGTGGCGGCTGCAGTGCATTGGCAACCGCGGGCCACGTCAGACGGCAACGACCCACAGCGTAGTGGTCATCATTTCCCCGCCTGCGCCGGACCCGGCCGGGTCACCCCGCCGTACCGGAGAACAGCAGCAGGATGACGTCGGCCAGCGCGACCAGCATCACCGACCGGAAGGCCGCACGGGCGCCGAAACGCCGGGACAGCAGCCAGCCGGCGGGCAGCGCGACCACCGCGACGGCCAGGATCCCCAGGCCCGCGATGCTGGGCCGGCCGGCCGGACCGAACACGAGCGTCGCTGTCGCGGCCAGCAGGAGGCCGCCGCCGGCCAGCCAGGAGCCGGTCGCGCCGAGCACCTGCGGCAGGCCGCGCACTCCGGTGCGGGCGTCGCCGTCCAGGTCGGGCAGCACGTTGAGGAAGTGGGCACCGCCGCCGAGCAGGCCGGCCGCGACGATCAGCCACCAGTGGTGGGTACCGGCGGTGAACGCGGCCAGCGAGCCGAACGCGACGAGGTAGGGCGCCACGGAAGCGACGGTGAACTTGAACGGCCAGTCGTAGAGCAGCCCGAACACCATCCCGACGATGCCGAACACGCCCGGTACCGGTCCGGACAGCAGCGACAGCGGCACGTTGGCGACGGCCGCGACCACCGCGGCGATGCCCACCGTGCGACGGGACACCTCACCGAGCGGGATCGGCTTGTCCCGGCGGCCGGACCGCGCGTCCCGCTCGGCGTCCAGGCAGTCGTTCGCCCAGCCGATCGCGAGCTGGCTGGCCAGTACCGCGGCGGTGATGGTCACGGTGTCCACCGGCCGCCGGCCGGCCGCGATGGTGAGCAGGCAGCCGACCACGGTCACCGCGGCGGCCGGCTCCGGATGGCTCGCCTTGACCAGTCCGCGTGCCCCCAAGGGTCCCCCAAAGTCCAGGCGTCGCTACGACGAGCTACGGGTGGGCACCGCAAGTCTGTTGGATCGTGAAGATTCATGCCAGGCTTGCGGTGATGCCGCGAAATGATCTGGCGCAATATGACGCCCTCGCCGGCGAATGGTGGCGCCCGACCGGCGTCTTCGCGATGCTGCACTGGCTGGCCGCGGCACGGGCCCGACTGGTACCGCCGGCCGAGCGGCCCGGTGAGATCCTCGTCGACCTCGGCTGCGGCGGCGGGTTGCTGGCTCCGCACGTGGCCGGCAAGGGGTACCGGCATGTCGGCGTGGACCTCGTCACCTCGGCGCTGGTGCAGGCCGGTGAGCGGGGTGTGGCGCCGGTCCGCGCGGACGCCGCCCGCCTGCCGCTGCGGACCGGCTGCGCGGCCGTGGTGAGCGCCGGTGAGCTGCTGGAGCACGTGGCCGACCCGGGCGCGGTGGTGGCCGAGGCGTGCCGGATCCTGCGGCCGGGTGGCACCCTGGTGCTGGACACGCTGAACGCCACCCTGACCGCGCGGATCCTCGCCGTCGAGATCGGCGAACGGCTGGTGCGGGTGCGGGGCATCCACGACCCCAGGCTGTTCGTTGACCCTGGAGTGCTGACGAGTGAGTGTGCCCGGCACGGGGTAGAGCTGAAGGTCCGGGGGGTGCGGCCGGCCGCCGGGGGACTGCTGCGCTGGCTGCTCACCCGGCGAGGAGAGGTGGCGATCGTGCCGAGCCGGTCGACGGCGGTGCTCTACCAGGGGCGGGGAGTGAAGCATGGGTGAGGCTCTGGCGGCCGCGCGGCGGCTGGCACCGCGGTTCGCCGGCAGGGCGGCGGGCCATGACCGGGACGGCAGCTTCCCGGTCGACGACTTCGCCGACCTTCGCGCCGCCGGCATGTTCGGCCTGATGGTGCCCGAGCAGCTGGGCGGGATGGGCGCCGGCTTCGCCGACTATGCGGCGGTGGCCTACGAACTGGCCCGCGGCAACGGCGCGACCGCGCTGGTGTTCAACATGCACGCCTCGGTCACCGGCGCGCTCGCCGGCATCCCCCGGGCGATGGCCGACGCGCTCGGGGTCCCGGACGAGTTCTTCGTCGCCCGCGACGAAATCCTGCGGACCGCCGCCGGTGGCGCGTTCTTCGCGGTGGCGATGAGCGAGCGCGGTGCGGGTTCGCGGCTGTCGAAACTGTCCACTGTGTACTCGCGGGAGGACGGCGGGTACCACATCAAGGGCAGCAAGTCGTTCGTCTCCGGCTCCGGGCAGGCCGACGCCTACCTGGTGGCCGCACGGAGCACGGACGACCCGCAGACCGTCTCACAGTTCCTGGTACCGGCCGGCACACCGGGGTTGACCGTCGAGGAGACCTGGGACTCCCTGGGCATGCGCGCGAGCTGCTCGCACGACCTGCACCTGGACGTCCAGGTGCCGGAGGGCACCCTGCTCGGCGGCGTCGAGGGGCTGGCCCTGTGGTTCGCCCAGCTGATGCCGCACTGGCTGGTGGCCAGCTACGCGGCCGTCTACGTCGGGGTCGCACAGTCCTGTGTGGACGCCTGTGTGTCCCATGTGGCCGGTCGCGGCGTCGCCGACCTGCCGTGGGTACGGTCGAGGGTCGGGCGGGCCGACGCGGCCGTGGCGGCTGCCCGGCTGGCGGTCGAGGAGGCCGCCCGGCGGGTGGACAACGCACCCGGTGACCAGGAGACCATCCGCTGGGTGTGGCGGGCCAAGCTGCTGGCCGGCACGACCGCTGCCGAGGTGGCCGCGTCCATGCTGGAGGCCGCCGGTACCTCGGCGACGCGGCGCGGCAACCCGCTGGAACGGCTGTACCGGGACGCCCGCTGCGGTTCGCTGCAACCGGCCACCTCGGACGTGTGCGCGGACTGGCTGGGCATAGCGGCGTTGGGAGGCGATCCGGACGCGGACGGATCGGCGCCCCGGTGGTAGTCCTCGCGGCCACCGGCGTCGCGCATCCCGGAGCCGTGACCCAGGACGAGCTGTGGCAGGGATTCTTCTCCGGGCACTACTCGGGGGTGCAGCGGGCGCTGGCCTCCCGGCTGTTCCGCAACTCCGGGGTGGAACGCCGCCACGGCGCGGTGAACCCGCTCATCGAGGACGTGTCCGGCTGGTCGACGGCGAAGCGGATGCAGCGGTACCTGACGGAGGCGCTGCCGCTGGGCAAGTCGGCGGTCGCGGACGCGCTGGACGCGGCCGGGCTGCGGGCGGCCGACGTGGGCCTGTTCGCGGTCTGCTCCTGCACCGGCTACGTCACCCCGGGCCTGGACATCCTGCTGGCCCGCGACCTGGGCATGGCCCCGGCCACGCAGCGGCTGTTCATCGGCCACATGGGGTGCTATGCCGCGCTGCCCGGGCTCGGCGCGGTGGCCGACTTCGTGGCCTCGCGCGGGCGGCCCGCCGTGCTGCTCTGCCTGGAGCTGACCAGCCTGCACGTGCAGCCGCCCTCGGCCGACCCGGAGCAGATCGTGGCGCACGCGCTGTTCTCCGACGCGGCCGCGGCCGCGGTTGTGCTGCCGTCCGGGCCCGGCTACGAGGTGCTCGACGTGGACGCGGTGACGGATGTGGCGACCGCCGACATGATGACGTGGGACGTGACCGACCTGGGCTTCCGGATGGGGCTGTCCCAGCACGTACCGGAGGTGCTCGACGGTTACGTGGCGGACCTGGTGGACGGGCTGCTCGGGCGCCATGGGCTGCGCCGGACCGATGTGGACGGCTGGGCGGTGCACCCGGGCGGACCGCGGATCCTCGACGTCGTGCGGGACCGGCTGGAACTGCCGGCCGAGGCGCTCGCCCCGTCCCGTCGGGTACTGGCCGAGCACGGCAACTGCTCCTCGCCGACCGTACTGATGATCGTGGACGCGATGCGGTCCGGCCGACCCGGGCACGTCGTGGCGATGGCCTTCGGTCCGGGCCTGACCCTCTACGCCACGCTGCTGCGGGCGACCGGCTGACCTGGGGTTCAGAGGAGGCGGGGCAGTTGGGCGCGGAGCTGGTCGACTCCGGTCACCGCGACGGCGTCCAGGATCTGGCCGCTCTTGCGGACCAGGACCGCGACCGCGTTGCCCGCGTTCATGCCCGCGACGCGGAAGGTGCTCAGCAGCAGCCCGGTCGGGTCGGCCAGGGCGCGGAGCCGGGCGCGTGCCGGGGTGGCCTGCTGTCTGTCCGGGGTGGCGGGACCCTGGGCGGCCGGCCCCCCGGAGGCGGTCGATCCCGCGCCGGAACCCTGGTCGGGCAGGGCCGGGGCGGAGTGGGCGATGGCCAGGACGGTCACGCTGGCCGGCGCCGCCGACGTGGTGGCGGAGATCAGGCTGGTGCAGTCGCAGCCGTCCACCAGGAGGATCACCGCGGGCAGGTTGTCGCGCAGCCGGACCGGCGCGGCCGAGGTGTCGAGCAGGGTGAGGTCGGCCAGGGTCGCCGCGCTGGCGGCGGCGGACGGCTCCGCATTGGGCATGCGGCGGACCGGATGGCTGGGCCAGACGAGGGCGAACAGGCTGGTCAGCGTCGCCACGATGGCGATCGACATGATCAGCAGCGGCAACGCCAGCGAGGTTCCGCCGCGGCCACGGCCGATCTTCACCGGGGCCAGCCCGAACCGTTGCCGCCACCGGTTGACCCGGGCCGCCCGGCGCCACTCCCGGCGCAGCGCGCTGGCCTCGTCGTCCAGTTCGGAAGCGTCGTCGGGGATGACGACCAGACCCCACTCCGGGGGCAGGTCCGGCACACCACCGCCATCGGGCGGCCGCTCGCCGCCGTTGTCTCCGCGAAGGGTGCCCATGGTGTGTCTCCTCGGCCCTACCGCCTACTGTCCCGCATCCGCCCGACGCCGCGCCAGAGTGCGTCGCGGACTTTTCTACCCAGACCCTTGGCCAGTTACTCGCTGCGATGTTTCCGACATGTCCGGATCACCATTCTTGCTGGTCACGGCCCCCTCACCCTCCGTGAAGATGCACGGAAGGCCGCCCTTGTCAAGCCCGAGAAAGGGGTGTCACACGCACCCTGAGCAGCGCTAATGCGCCTCCTGGGACTGGGCTGAGAGGGCTGCTCGTGTTACCCTGGACACAGCGAAAGGGGCTTCGAACCTATGGTTTTCAGTGTCGGCGAGACCGTTGTTTACCCCCACCACGGGGCCGCACTCATCGAGGCAATCGAGACTCGGGTCATCAGGGGCGAAGAGAAGCTGTATCTCGTCCTGAGGGTTGCGCAGGGTGACCTGACAGTGCGTGTTCCTGCCGAGAACGCCGAGATAGTCGGTGTCCGCGAGGTTGTTGGCGAGGAAGGCCTGACGAAGGTCTTCGATGTCCTCCGTGCCCCCCACACCGAGGAGCCGACGAACTGGTCGCGGCGCTACAAGGCGAATCTCGAGAAGCTCGCGTCCGGCAACCCGCTGAAGGTGGCCGAGGTCGTGCGTGACCTCTGGCGGCGGGAGCGGGAGCGCGGCCTGTCCGCGGGCGAGAAGCGCATGCTCGCCAAGGCCCGCGACATCCTGGTCGGCGAGGTGGCGCTCGCCGAGAAGAGCACCAAGGACGAGGCGGAAGTCCTCCTCGACAAGGTGCTCACCGAAGCCTGACCGACCCCCGGAAGACAGCTGCGAAGGACCGCGACGTGGCCGCGCGACAACAACTGCGCGGTGACGTCGCGGTCCTTGTTCCTGCCGCGGGTATGGGTGTCCGGCTGGGTCCGGGCGGACCGAAGGCCCTTCGGCTGCTGGGCGGGGAGCCGCTGCTGGTACACGCGGTGCGGCGCATCGCCTCGGCCGGCGCGCGGTGCATCGCGGTGGCGGCCCCGCCGGACGATGTCGACGCGGTGTGCCGGATGCTCGAACCGGTCGCGCCGGTCGTCGTGGTACAGGGCGGCGCGACCCGCCAGGAATCGGTCGCCCTGGCGCTCGCGGCGGTCCCGGAGCGGTTCGAGGTCATCCTGGTGCACGATGCCGCGCGGGCCATGGCGCCGCCGTCGCTCGCGATCGCCGTGGCCGAGGCGGTGCACGCCGGCCACGACGCGGTCATCCCGGTGCTGCCGGTGGTGGACACCATCAAGGAGGTCACGGCCGGGGGGCAGGTCGTGGGCACCGTCGACCGGGCCGTGCTCCGCGCCGTGCAGACGCCGCAGGGCTTCCGGCGGGCCGTGCTCGCCGCCGCGCACGCGGGCGCCGTCGACGAGCACACCGACGACGCGGGCATGGTCGAGAAGCTGGGGGTACCGGTGTTCTGCGTGCCCGGTGACGAGGCGGCCATGAAGATCACTCGACCGGTGGACCTGCTGATCGCCGAGGCGCTGTTGGGTAGTCTCCCGGCGTGACGGTTCCGCTGGTTGGCGTGGGTACCGATGTGCACGCCTTCGAGGCCGGCCGCCCGTGCTGGGTGGCGGGCCTGGAGTGGCCCGGCGAGACGGGGCTGGCCGGTCACTCCGACGGTGACGTGGCGGCGCACGCCGCCTGCGACGCGCTGCTGTCCGCGGCCGGCCTCGGTGACCTCGGCTCCAACTACGGCACCGACCGGCCCGAGTGGGCGGGTGCCGCGGGCGTGGCGCTGCTCACCGAGACCGCGAGCCGGGTGCGCGGCGCCGGCTTCGAGATCGGCAACGTATCGATCCAGGTGATCGGGGTCGCACCGCGGATCGGGCGGCGCCGGGACGAGGCGCAGGCCGTGCTCCGCGCCGCGGTCGGCGCACCGGTGAGCGTCTCCGGTACCACGACGGACGGGCTGGGCCTCACCGGTCGGGGCGAGGGGCTGGCCGCCGTCGCCGTGGCCCTGATCGTGCCCCGATAGGATCGAATCATGGGTGTACCACTGTCCGACACCGCGCGGCGGCTGCTGGACGAGAAGACGTATGTCGTCGTGACGACCGTCAACCCCGACGGGAGCCCGCACTCGACGGTGCTCTGGATCAAGCGGGACGGCGACGACGTCATCTTCTCCACCATCACCAGCCGCCGTAAGGCGCGGAACCTGAGGCGCGACCCGCGGGCCAGCGTGTCGTTCTACGACCCCGCCGAGCCGTACGTCTACGCCACGGTCAACGGCACGGTGACGATGACGACCGACGGCGGACGGGAACTCATCGACGAATTGTCGATGAAGTACAACAACCGGCCCTACCCGGAGGAGCCGCCGGAGCACATCCGGGTCGTGTGCCGGCTCACCCCGACGTCGGTCCTCGGTCGCTGACGTCCTGACCGCCGGCGGGCGACGCCTGCGGAGCCGCCGTAGTCAGCGCGTTCCCGCCCAGGTCCACGCGTACCCACTGTCCTCACAGGACAGTGCCGGCTCGCAGAGGTCCAGCGGGCGGAAGGTGTCCACCATGACGGCCAGTTCGTCGAAGTAGTCCACACCGATGGCGCGCTCCGCCGCGCCCGGCTGCGGCCCGTGCGTGAACCCGCCCGGGTGCAGGGAGATGGAGCCCTGCCCGATGCCGGAGCCGCGCCGTGCCTCGTAGTTGCCGCCGGTGTAGAACAGCATTTCGTCCGAGTCGACGTTGTGGTGGTTGTAGGGCACCGGGATCGCCAGCGGGTGGTAGTCCACCTTGCGGGGCACGAACGAGCAGATGACGAAGTTGGGCCCCTCGAACGTCTGGTGTACGGGCGGCGGCTGGTGCACCCGACCGGTGATCGGCTCGAAGTCGTGGATCGACAGGGCCCACGGGTACAGGCAGCCGTCCCAGCCGACCAGGTCGAACGGGTGGTTGGCGTAGGTGAACCTGGTCCAGCCGCGCCTGTGCTGCACGTAGACGTCCACGTCGGTGGCGTCCACGTTGAACGGCTCTGTGGGGGCACGCAGGTCGCGCTCGCAGTAGGGCGAGGATTCCAGGAACTGGCCGCGCACCGACAGGTACCGGCGGGGCGGCCCGATGTGGCCGGTCGCCTCGATGGCAAGGATGCGGGCGAGCCCGTCGGGTACGACCCGGTAGATGACCGAGGTCGGGATGATGACGTAGTCGCCCTCGGCCACGTCCAGCGCGCCGAACACCGACTCGATCCGCGCCCGGCCGGACTCGACGTAGAGGCACTCGTCGCCGATCGCGTTGCGGTAGAGCACGGACGGCTTGTCGGTGACCACATAGGACAGTCGAACGTCGTCGTTGGCGAGCAGGTGCGCCCGGTCGAGTACCGGATCGGCTCCCGGGGTGTCCAGCTTGTGGGTGCGGAAGTGGCGCGGCTTGAGCGGCCGGTTGGGTACCCGCGACCACGCGGGCGGGTCGAACTCCTCGGCGGCCACGATGGCGGTCGGCAGGTGGCGGTGGTAGAGCAGCGACGAGTCGGAGGAGAAGCCCTCCTGGCCCATCAGCTCCTCGGCGAAGAGGCTGCCGTCCGGCTGCCGGAACTGGGTGTGCCGCTTGGCCGGGATCTCGCCCGACCTCCGGTAGTACGGCATCTCGCGCTCCCTGCGTCGGCACCCTCAATGCGCGTCCGATAATCGGACGTCCTTGCCCGCTCGATTTAGCTTCCGCTAGGTTCTGTAGCCATGTCAACCCGCGTGCCGCCGATGCTCGCGCGGCTGGTCGACGACGCCGCGGTGTTCCCTCCCGGGAACGCTCCGCTGCCCGAGGCCGTCGCCGCGCACCATGGCCATCGCGCCGCGTGGTATGCCGAGCTGGTCGGACCCCTGCTGGTGCCGGCCTCGGCGGTGCTGTCCGGTGCGCTGGACGCCGGCCTCGATCTCGACCTGGGCATCGTCGGCGACGCTGGCATCGATCCGTTGCCGCGCGCGGCCCGGGCGCTGCCCGCGTCCTGCCGGCTCCGGCAGGTCGAGGTGGCGGTGGCCAAGCGCGGCGAGGACCCGCAGCCGGGGCTGACCCGGCTGGTCGAGGCGGTCCGCGGGCAACCCGGCGTGGCGAGTTACGCGGAGATCCCGCTGGCCTGGGGTCTGCTCGGCGCGCTCGACACGGTCGCCCGGCTGCGCGCCGAGGGCGTCGACATCTCGCCGAAGTTCCGCACCGGCGGGCTGGCCGCCGAACTGTTCCCGACCCCGATCGAGCTGGCCGCGGTGATCTGTGCCTGCCGCGACCGGGGACTGGGGTTCAAACTCACCGCCGGGCTGCACCACGCCATCCGGTACACGGACCCGGAGACCGGTCTGGTGCACCACGGGTTCCTCAACGTGCTGGCCGCCTCGGCGGTCGCCCAGGCCGGCGCGGACGTGGCCGACGTGGCGCCGGTACTGGCCGGAACCGACCCGGTGCCGCTGGTCGAGTCGGTGCGCCGGCTGCTGGATGCGGACCGTCCACTGTGGATAGGCTTCGGTTCGTGCAGCATCGCTGAGCCCCTCGACGACCTTGTCCGGCTCGGCCTGCTGTGAGTCGGGAGAGGTAACTGCTGTGAACCAGAGGTCACTGCTGTGAGCGGCTATGGGGTTTTCGTCCGGGACCGGCGACTGCCACGCATCGGGTACCGGATGGGCGACGGGATCGTGGACCTGACCGAGGCGGAGCGGTCGGGACGGCTGGATGCCCTCGGCGCCTTCCAGACGTTCACGCTCAACGCCTTCCTGTCCCTCGGACGTCCACATTGGACATCGGTGCACGCCCGCGTGGTCGAGCTCACCCCCGATGTGCCGCTGGCCGAAGTCGAGCTGCGGATGCCCTTCGACGTCGCCGACTACGTCGACTTCTACTCCTCGGAGCACCACGCGGGGAACGTTGGCCGCATCTTCCGGCCGGGGCAGCCGCCCCTGCTGCCCAACTGGCGGCACCTTCCCGTCGGGTACCACGGCCGGGCGGGCACCGTCGTCGTCTCCGGTACCCCCGTGGTGCGGCCGTGCGGTCAGCGCGGGGCGGGCGACTTCGGCCCGAGCCGCCGGCTGGACATCGAAGCCGAGGTCGGCTTCGTCGTGGGTACCGGGACGACCCTCGGCCACCCGGTGTCCACAGAGGACTTCGAGGAGCACGTGTTCGGTGTGGTGCTGGTCAACGACTGGTCCGCCCGTGACATCCAGTCCTGGGAATACCAGCCGCTCGGACCGTTCCTCGGCAAGTCGTTCGCGACCAGCGTCTCACCCTGGGTGGTGCCGCTGTCCGCGCTGGCCGCCGTGGACGCCCCGGAGCAGGACCCGCCGGTCGTGGACTACCTGCGCGAGCCGCGCCGGTTCAGCTACGACATCCGGCTGGCGGTGGACTGGAACGGCACCGAGGTCTCCCGACCGCCGTTCCGCGAGCTGTACTGGACACCGGCCCAGCAACTGGCCCACCTGACCGTCAACGGGGCAAGCCTGCGCACCGGGGACCTTTTCGCCTCGGGTACCGTCTCCGGGCCGGAGCGCGACCAGACCGGCTCGTTCCTGGAACTGACCTGGGGCGGGGAGGAGCCGGTGCTGCTGGCCGACGGCTCGAAGCGCACCTTCCTCGAGGACGGCGACATGGTGACGATCCGGGGCACCGCGGCCGGCGCGGACGGTGGCCAGGTCGACCTCGGCGAGGTCAGCGGCACGATCCGGTCGGTCGCCCGGTAGCCTGCCTGATGTGCGAAGGGACCGCGGGCGGCACAGGCTTCTGACCGCGCTGGTCGCGGTGGTCGCGCTCGCGGTCACCGGGCTCGTCGGGTACCGCGTGCTGCGGCCGGGTGAGCTGGTCGACCACGCGAAGTCGCCGTACCCGACCCAGGCGCCGGTCGCCCAGCCGCAGGTGTACGGCACCCTGCTTGCCGCCCCGATCGTGGTGGACGGGCGGCTGCGTGTCTACGCGGGCAAACGCGACGTCTACGCCGACCTGCCGGTGAACGTGAAGTCGAGCGTCTCCCGGTTCTGGTCGTACCGGCGCTGGCCGGGCCAGGTGCAGGGCATCGTCGCCGTGGGTACCACGGTGGTCTCGCTGTGGTCGGACGGCGCCCTGGTCGGACTGGACGCCACCCGGGGCACCGTCGTGTGGCGCGCCACGCTGCCCTCGGCCGACCCGGTCGGGTTCACCGGGCGGCGCACCGGCGCGGCGACGGTCTACGAACCACTCAACCTGTTCACCGCCGGCCAGGTCGTGATCGCCGCCGGCTCGGACACTGTCGACGGATTCGACGCGGCCACCGGCCGGCGACTGTGGCAGGCGCTGCGCCCGCGCTGCCACCAGGACTTCACCGCGCCGGACACCTTCGTCACCGTCGACACCTGCGGTACCGCGCCGCACGCGACCGTCCTGGACGCCCGGACCGGCGAGCCCCGCGCGGGCTGGCCGCAGGCGGCGTTCGTCCCGCTCGGCTGCGCGGTCGGCCGCTCGCAGTGCACGGGCGTAATCGCGGGCGCACAGGGCTGGACCGTCGGCCCGGACGGCACACTGACCCCGGCCCGGGCGCTGGCCGGCCCCGACACCGGCGTCTGGCTCGTCGGCGGGACGGTTGTGCGGCAGGTCAGCGCAGGCCACGTCGAGGGCGTGTCCGCGGCGGACGGGAGTCCACAGTGGACGAGCGACGCCGGTACCGTCGTGGCGGTCGAGCCGGGCGCGGTGCACCTGGTGACCGCCGAGCACCGTGACGTGGTGACGCTCGACCCGGCCACCGGGCGACTGTTGTCCCAGTTCCGGCTCGCGGTGAAGGACTCGACCGCGTTCGACCTCGGGCGGGTCTACGCCTCCGACCGGTACCTGTTCATGGAGCGGGCCAAGCCCGGCGCGAACGCCGACCAGCCCGACGGCGCCTACTTCTACGCCTCGCCCAACGTGGTGGTCACCGGCAGCTGAGCCATGGCGTGCTCCGCGGCCGACAGGAAGGCGTCGTTCTCCTGCTCGGTGCCGAGAGTGACGCGCACCCCGTCGCCCGCGAACGGGCGGACGATCACGCCGCGCTCCTCGCACGCCGAGCCGAAGCGGGCTGCGGCGTCGCGCAGCGGCAGCCAGAAGAAGTTGGCCTGCGTCTCGGGCACGTCGCCGACCAGCTTGCCGACCGCGGGCAGCATCCGCTGCCGCTCGGCGAGCACCCGCGCCACCCGGCGGTCCACCTCGTCGGCCGCGTCGAGCGCCGCGAGCGCGGCGGACTGCGCCCGCGCCCAGGTGGAGGAAGGC
>Ga0081540_1000839_pt1 | contig 28029 bp, 30 predicted proteins | sample TabmetS2T1R1_FD_71024 | JGI IMG/M metagenome (GOLD analysis project Ga0081540, IMG submission 71024) | Tabebuia heterophylla rhizosphere microbial communities from the University of Puerto Rico - S2T1R1 | ecosystem: Host-associated > Plants > Roots > Rhizosphere ...
CCAACAGTCCCGACTGAGCACGTCTAACCACATGCGCGCCACCATTCAGGAATCGAGGCGTCCTCACCGTTCAGCGAGCTGATGAATGAGGTCATGGCGAGCGCCGAACGCTTCGGGCACCGCCAGCACATTTACCTGACCTGGCTTGCCGTCCGCCGATACGGAACCACCCCGGCGATAGACCTCGTCAGCAACGGCATCCAGGACGTCGCCCGCTACCAGGGTGCCCCGCAGAAGTACAACGCCACTGTCAGCCGCGCCTGGGTCGAGCTCGTCGGCCACCACGCCAAACGGTCGCATGTCGCCGACTTCGACACCTTCGCCGAACAGAACAGCGCGCTGCTCGACAAAAGGCTGCTCACCCGCTTCTACCGATCCTCGACCCTGGCGAGTGACACGGCGAGAACCGGTTGGGTCGAGCCGGACCTCCAGTCCTTCCCCTGGCAGAGCCCCGACACACCACCGCAGCACGGTTCAAGAACAGGTTCATAGCCGCTATCGCACCATCCAGATTCGGACCGGCGCCCACACCATCACCCGTGCCGACCCGCTACCAGATGACCTCCGCGGCGCACAACCCGGTCGAGGCCGATTACTGCCGCAGACTGCGCGACCTCGTCAACCTAAGCTTTGCGTCGTCGGGCGCAGGAGCGCACGCGCCGAGCACGGCGGACACCGCGACGACCAACGCAGCCGAGGCTGCTGTCCTCCCATCATCGGCTCGGCTCTCTCCATTACGGAATACGCCTCAACGCCCGCGCCTGAGCTACGCCGCAATGAGGCCGCCTAGGGCGCCGATCCTCCCGTCTTGCTGGTGGCGCCGACAATTCGGTCGCCCTAAGTGTCAGGTAGCGGTAGAACCGGGGGATGACCGAACGACGGCTGCCCGGCGGGCGCAGTTACGGAGCTGTACGCGTCGACGACGAAGTCCGCCGTCCCATCCAGCCGTGGACGGCGACCGTGCACTCCGTGCTGCGGCATCTGGAAGACATCGGCTTCGACGGTGCCCCGCGCGCCCGCGGCGTGGATGACCAGCGTCGCGAACGCCTGACGTTCCTAACTGGCCAGACGTTGGGCGAGACCGCACCTTGGCCGGACTGGTTGCGCTCCGACGATGCGCTGCGGCAGGTCGGCAAGTGGCTTCGGAGGCTGCACGACGCGACCGCGACATTCCGGCCGGCCGCAGACGCCGTGTGGTTCACCGGCCGGCCGTGGCGGCCAGGGCTTCTGATCGCTCATCTGGATGCGTCGCCGTGGAACGCCGTGTGGGTTGACGAAGCTCTGGTCGGCTTCGTCGACTGGGACACTGCCAGCCCGTCGCGCCGTGAGGATGACCTGGCGTTCTCGGCGCTGACCTGGGTGCCGCTGCTGACGGCGCAGGTAGCCGAGTCGGTCGGATTCGGTGATGCAGCCGACCGGCACCGGCGGTTCCATCTGTTCGTGGATGCGTACGGACATGCCGGTGACCGAACCGCGATCCGCGACGCGATCATTGGACGTGTCCAGCGCAACGTCGCGATGATCCGACGCTTGGCCGACGACGGTGAGCCGACCTTCCAGCGCATGCTGCCGTGGGCCGCGGACCTGGAACGGTCCGGGAACGAAGTGGCCGAGTTGCCGGACGAGTTCTGGCAAGGGCCGGGCCAGCTAGAGCGTGGTACCCGCCGGCCGGGTCGCATCGCGTGACTCCATCAGTTGTTTCAACTCGGCTCTGCGAACAGATCAACGCGAGTTGAGCTTTCGTGGCGGTTCGATGGCGTCCGTCGGCGCCGGTGGTGCTGGGTCTGCGGCTGCGCGGCCGAGCCGTCGAGGTAGGCGGCAGGCGATCTACCCGCAACCACCTCACGCCGGCAACCTCCGCCGGGCCTCGTCGTCCCCGCCTGTATGAGCGCCCGCGGCGATCAGTCGGTCGACCACGTCGGGTACCGCGTCGGTGATCTCTGCGCGGACCACCTCGGCCGCCAGGTGGTCATACGGGGTGGGGTCGCGGTTGATGACGACCAGCCGCGCGCCGCGATCGACCGCGACCCGGCACAGCTGCGCGGCCGGCTGGACGAGCAGCGAGGAGCCGACGGCCAGCACCAGCGGGGTGTTGGAGATGACCGCGACGGCCCGACCCACGATGTCCGGGTTGAGGTTCTCCCCGAACAGCACGGTGTCGAGCTTCAGGACGCCACCGCACTCCGTGCAGTGCGGGTATTCGCACCGCGATCCCGGACTGGTCGAGCCGGGCCAGCGCCTCATGTGCCGCGTTGGGCAGGGCCAGCCACGCCGGGTGGTCGACGTAGGTGCGCCAGAACCGGACGCGGACGCCCGGGTCGCCCAGGTAGGTGTCGAGGGAGAAAACAGCCGCGGCGGCGGGGTCACGGGTCCACACCCGGTCAGGCCCCCGGTAGTCCGGGATGCCCGAGCCGGTCGAGATACCGGCACCGGACAGCACCGCGACCCGAGTCACGCCAAGCATCCAGATGGGAGCCGGCTTGGGCATGGAGAAGACGGTACGGGTCCTGGACTCGCCCGAGCTACGCATTTGCGGCGATGGCCGCTGGCTGCCAGGTCTCGGGTTGACCGTAAGACGTCGGCGACCGCGGATCGATCCCCCGTGAGAGCTACCGGAGAGTGTCCACTGAGTGGTGACGATTGCGGCGCGGCGAGTCCATAGCGTTCGTTGTATCGGTGCTTGGCCGCTACCAGCGGAATCGAAGGAGTCGTCATGCGTTTGGTGAAGCAGCTCGTGTGTGTCGCGGTGGTCGCCTTCGGCGGCAGCCTGGCGGTCGGCGCGGTGAACTGGAGCGCGCCGCTGACCCTGCTGCTCGGGTTCGCGACGGCCGCGCTGACGCTCCTGGTGTACGCGTGGATCGTCCGCCGTACGGAAAAGCGGGCGCCCGTCGAAGTGGAGCGCAGGGGGGCTGGCGCCGCCCTCGGCTGGGGCATGCTGATCGGGTTCGGGCTGTTCACGGCGGTGATCGCCAACATCGCCTTCCTCGGTGACTACCGGGTCGATGGCTGGGGCTCGTTGTCCGGTGCGGTCGTGCTGCTCGGGTTAACGGCCGCGGCCGCGGTGACCGAAGAAGTCCTGTTCCGCGGCGTGCTGTTCCGCATCGTCGAAGGCTGGCTCGGCACGTGGTGGGCCCTCGCCCTGACCGGCGTCCTGTTCGGCGCGTCGCACCTGCTAAACCCGCACGCCAGCCTGTGGGGCGCATTTGCCATCGCCGTCGAAGCCGGCGGCATGCTCGCCGCCGCCTACGCCGCCACCCGCACTCTCTGGCTGCCTGTCGGCCTGCACTTCGCCTGGAACTTCGCCGAAGGCGGCCTGTTCGGCACCGACGTCTCGGGTACCAATCAGCCGCAGGGTCTGCTGCACGGCGTCATGTCCGGCTCGACCTGGATCACCGGCGGCGACTTCGGCCCCGAGGGCAGCCTCTACTCGGTGCTGGCCGGCATCATCGTGACCACCGTGTTCCTGGTCGTCGCTCGCCGACGAGGCAACCTGGTTCCCAGCCGGCGGCACCGCGCCGCCGGAATCGACAGGGCCGCTAGGCTCGCCCAGTGATCGACCTTCGGCGCATCCCGGACCTGTGGCGTCGGCTCGACGTCACGGTCCGGGATCTCCCGTGGGCGATGCTGTTCGTCGTCGGATCACTGCTGCCATCGTTTCAGGGCCACGGCACCGAGGTCGGCGATCTGCCGGCCCGCCCGTTCGACGCCCTGGCCATCGTGGCCGTGCTGCTGCAGTCGCTACCGCTCGCGATCCGCCGGAAGTGGCCGATCGCCTGCCTTGCCGTGGTGTCGGCCGGCTTTTTCATCGACCAGGTCCGCGCCTACCACTCGTTCGCCGGCACCGCCCTGGCGATCGCGCTGATCACGGCTGGCGCTCGTCTCGAACAGCACCGCCGCGCCACGGTGGTCGTGTTGTCGGTGGCCTACATACCGCTGACGGTCTGGCTCGACCGGCTCGGCTCGAGTGAGCACGTGGGCGGGTTCGTGCTGTTCTACCTCGTGCTCGCGCTCGCCTGGGGCATCGGGTCGTGGTGGCGCGCCACCCGACTGGCCGATGCCGAACGGCGGCGCCGCATCGCGGAGGACACCCGTGCCGCCGAGCGCACCCGCATCGCCCGCGAACTGCACGACGTCGTGACCCACCACGTGACGGCGATGGTGGTCCAGACCGAAGCGGCCCGCTACCTGACCGCCGCGCCCGACAAGCTCGACGCCACCCTGACCGCCGTCTCCGAGACGGGCCGACGGGCCATCACCGACCTGCGCCATTTGCTCGACCTGCTGAATCCCGACCACGGCACCGGAGATCCGGTGCGACAAGGTGAGTTGAAGGACCTCGTGGAGCAGACCCGCCAGGCCGGCCAGCCGGTCGAGTTCGCCGAAGGAGGCACGCCGGCGCAGACAAGCGGCAGTGCCGAGTTCGTGACCTACCGGGTCGTGCAGGAAGCGTTGACCAACGCCCTCAAGTACGCCCACGGCAGCGCCACCGCGGTCCGCGTGCAACACGGCGCAAGGGAGATCACCGTGGAAGTCAGTACCGAAGGCTCCGCGTCCCCGGGCGAGGCTGTGGGCGGCAGCGGTCGCGGCCTGGCCGGCCTGCGCGAACGGATCGACGTGCTCGGCGGCGAGTTCAGCGCCGACCGGCAGCCCGGCGGCGGCTTCGTCGTACGAGCCCGCATCCCCACCGGCAACCCGTCGTGACCACGTCGGACGAGGTGCCGATTCGAGTCCTGGTCTGCGACGACCAGGCGCTGATCCGCACTGGCTTCGCGACCATCATCGACGCGCAGCCCGACCTCGAGGTCGTCGGCGAATGCGGCAACGGGCGCGCCGCCGTCGACCTCGCAGGCAAACTGCACCCGGATGTTGTGGTGATGGACGTGCGGATGCCCGTACTCGATGGCATCGAAGCGACCCGACTCCTGGCCGGTGCCGGCGTCGAGCACCCGGTCAAGGTCCTCGTTGTCACCACTTTCAACCTCGACGAGTACGTGTACGAAGCCCTCCGCGCCGGCGCGAGCGGCTTCCTGCTCAAGGACGCCCCACCCGCGCAACTGCTGCACGGCATCCGCACCGTGGCCACCGGCGCCGCCCTCCTGGCGCCCGAGGTCACGCGGCAGCTCGTCGGCCGGTACGCGTCGCGGATCCGTCCGACGGGGCACACACCGGACGACGCCGCCCTCACGCCTCGCGAACTGGAGGTACTGCGACTCATCGCCGACGGCCGGTCCAACAGCGAAATCGCCGCGACACTGGTAATCAGCCAAGAGACGGTCAAGACGTACGTGTCGCGCATCCTCACCAAACTCGACCTGCGCGACCGCGTCCAAGCCGTCGTGTACGCCTACCGACGCGGCCTGGTGACGTAGGGCCGTGCTCGCCGCACGGTTTCGCCGATAAGGTGATCGGCGAGCAAGCGGGGCACCAGGCCGACCTAGCGTGGTCGGACAGGTGGCTCCAGTCTGGTGACCGCACGGCACGGGGCAGTGGAGGACGTGCAGGGCGGGCAGGATGTCGGCGTGGATGCGTACGGCTTCTCTGGACCGCTTGCCCGGATTCGGGTCCGAACCGTGGTGGTGCCGGCGGTGGCGGCAGTGGTCTGTGCTGGGGTGGCCGCCTTGGTGGAGGTCCGTGTCGTCGCGTCCGCGCAGAATGCCTGTGACGTGGGGACCAACGCTGCCGCGAACTCGTGGCTCCTGCTGATCGAACTTCCGCTGCTGTGGCTGGTGCAGGCGATCCCGGTGATGCTTGTCGCGCCGTTGATGGCGTTGCTGTCGCCGCGCCGGCTGGTGGTGGCCGTGCTCATGGTGCTGGTCGCGGTCGTCGTGGTGGCCGTCGCGGCGTGGGCGTATTTCGCGGCGTCGGGGTTACCGATCCAAGGAGGGCCCTGGTGTACCGATCCGCAGCCTGGTTGGTGGCCGGGTTGGTTGCCGTCGGCGGCGGGGTGGCGGGGATAAGTCCAGGCCGGTGCAGGCGTGCCTGGTCTCAAGATGTATGCGCACCGCAGACGTTCGTGGGTCCAGGTTCGAACGGGGGAGGGGATCTGAGCATGGGGGACGTATGAAGCTATCGGATCTTGCACTGGACACCGGGCATGGACGGCCCGTGGTCGGACGCGGCGGTTCGCAGGTCGCGGACTCCGGTGGTCGCGGTCCAGGTGGCGTCCGGTTGGCGGCGGTTACTCGGCGAGCAGTTCGACTGGAATGTTGCCGCGTGTGGCGCGTGAGTACGGGCATACCTGGTGGGTGGCCTCGATGAGTTCGCGACCGGCTTCCCGGGGCAGGCTTTCCGGCAGCTTCGTCCGCAGGGCAACTTCGAGACGGAAGCCGTCTTGCCCGTTCGGGACGAGGCCGACCTCAGCGGTGACCGACATGCCGGAGACGTCAATCTTCTTTTTCTGGGCCACCAGTTGCATGGATGTGGCGAAGCAGGCCGCGTAGCCAGCCGCGAACAGCTGTTCGGGGTTGGTGCCGTCGCCGGTGCCGCCCAACTCCTTCTGGAGGGCGAGCGTGACGTCCAACTTGCGGTCCGAGCTGACGGCGCGGCCGTCCCGGCCGGTGGCGGTCGCGATGGCGATGTAGTGGCTCATGTCCTGCCCCTCTGGTAGACAGATCGATCAGTTGACTGCATTCACCTTATGGAGATCAAAGACCGCTCTCCATGGCTCCACGTCTTCGATCCATGTCTGATCGTCTCGGCTCGTCCGGTCGGGCGATACGATCTGGAGGTGGACGTACTCAGCGACGCCATCCGCGTCATGCGGACGGGGCGCCCACACTCCGCCGAGATCCGCAAGCGTGTCCCGTGGGGAGTGCGGGCCGAGCCGTTCTCCGGGGCCGGCTTTCACGTGGTGCTGGAAGGAACGTGCTGGCTGATCCCGTCGGAGGGCGCGGCCATCGCGCTGGGTCCGGGCGATGTGGTGTGCCTGCCGCACGGTTGCGGGCACGCTTTGGCCGACAGCCCGTCCAGGCCACTGGCGGGCGCACCCTCGGCCGCTCTGCCGGAGGTGATGCCGAGCGCCGACGACGGCGAGGGCGCCGCCACGATCCTGTTATGCGGCGCCTATACGCTCGACCGGACTCGGCCACATCCGCTGTTCGAGGAACTGCCCGAGGTGATCCACCTGCCGGCCCGCCTCGGCCATCGCTCGCCGCTGCACGCTGCTGTCAACCTGCTCGGCGACGAGATCGCCAACCCCGACCACGGAACCGAAGCCGTCGTTTCGGCCCTGCTGGACATGATGCTGCTCTACATCCTGCGGGCCTGGCTCGCCGACCAAACCGAGGGCGGTCTGGCCACTGGATGGGTCGCGACGCTGGCCGATCCCGCGATCACCGCGGCGCTGCGCCACATCCACCAGGAACCCGCCCGCCAATGGACGGTCGAAGCGCTGGGCGCGAAGGCCGGGCTATCGCGGGCGGCCTTCTCCCGCCGGTTCACCTCACTGGTCGGCAAACCGCCGCTGGGCTACCTGACCTGGTGGCGGATGACCCTGGCAGCACGACTGCTGCGCGACAGCGACAAACCGGTGCAGACCATAGCGCAGGGCGCCGGATACACCTCGGAATTCGCCTTCGCCAAAGCGTTCAAACGGGAGCAAGGCTTGGCCCCAGGCCAGTACCGTCAGCAGTCGCGAAGATAATCCCGGTCCGCCGCCGGCCTCCCCAGCCGGATTCCCATGGACCCTGCGCGGCGGTGCTGGCCATGCTGCAAGGCGTCAGCGTGGGCTGGAAGCGACACCACCCGACCGATGGCATCGCCTGACGGACAACTGCCCCTCATACCGGCGACTTGATCAGATATCCGGTAATCGGCAAGAGAGTGCGCCCGCGGGCGGCCAGAGGTTGACCTTGCAAGGCATGATTGAGTGGTGACCTGGCCCACGGAGCGGTTGATTGCCAGAATCAGGCGCGACTTCACCCCGAAAGACGCCGGGGAGGTCATCGGCTGGCTCGATGGGCTGCCGGAAGAGGCGTTCGGCCGCCAAAACCCGGAGCGGGTACAGGCGGCACTCGTCCTAGCCGCGTCGGGAGACTTGAGGGAGTTCGTTGCTGGCGTCAGGCTCCTGCGAACCGACTGGCGAGACGTGCTGGTCGCCGGTGCTTTGGCGGAAGGAGACTGGCTAGAGCGCCTCGACGCTGAGCTGTGCCCCGAAACCTGACTCACGCAAGGTCGTGTCCCGTATCGCAAGCACGAGCGGACGCACAGCTGTGGCCGACCGTGGCAAGGTTCCTGACTCACGCGAGCGCTGTGGCGCGCGTCGACGACAGACACGACCTCATCTGGCTCATCGGGCGTCATGTGCGTGTGCGCTATTCGAGGCCGTCCCGGGAGATCGGCGGACCGATCCGAAAGTCCCGGAATGTAGCTTCCAGCCCGGCACGCTCGGGCGAGCAGCACATGATGCCGACCTCTACCGTGGCAGGAAGGTCGAGATAGCCGAGGCGGAGCAGTTGCCATGGACGGTCGCCGCCGCTGCGGCAGTGCACGGTCAGCGCCGCACCGAAGCGCGTGACTCGCATCGAAGCCTCGCCAGCAAACCCTGTGATCGGCGTCATCGAAACGTCTGAGAACTCACGTGTGAAGACCGTACTGACCTGAACTGTGTCTGACGTGACCTCCAGGCCGGCCTTCAGCCAGTTGCGCTCGTCGGCCCGGACAAGGACCAGCCACGCGGCTCGTTCAACCACGACATGTTCGTCAGCACGGCGAACAGCGTAACGGTCAGCCTCTCCCCAGCACCGACGACTCGCGTCCACCGACCTGCTTGACGATCGTTGCCGACAGGGCGGTGCCTCCCTCACGGTCTGACTCAGGGCCGCTCGCACCGCGGAATGTCAGAACCGGGTCGTGAGATGCTCGCGGCCGGGCATCGGCTCGGCCGGCTCGGGCCAGTAGTCGGTGATCCGGTCCGTGGCTCGCCAAACCCACTGCCATCGATCGTCTTGGTGATTACCGGGCACCGGCGTGGTGGCTGATGCCACTCGGCATTTCCCGTCCTGCCAGCGGTATCCCTGCGCCGCGTTTTCGACAGCCGGTAGCGGCTAGAGATCCCGACCCGGGCTGCCCGCATGATCGGTGCCCCGAGTGGGCAACCTCGTTGCCCCAACAGTGGTGCCAGCCAAGGTAAGGAAGGCGCGGAGATGGGTTACGGATACACCGTGCGGGTACGCGAGCCGTTCTCGAACGGGCTTGTTGAACGGGTCCGCGCGGCCCTGGGCGGCCAGGGATTCGGCGTGCTGACGCAGATCGATGTCCGGGCAACCCTGCGGGACAAGTTGGGCGCGGACATGGAGGACTACCTGATTCTCGGCGCCTGCAACCCGTCGTTGGCCCACCGGGCCGTACAGGCCGACCGTGACATCGGGCTGCTGCTGCCCTGCAACGTCGTGGTCCGCGCCGACGGGCCGGAGGCCACCATTGTGCAGGCGCTGGATCCGCAGATGATGGTGCACGTCACTGAGCGCCCCGACATCCAGCCGATGGCCGATGAGGCGGCCGGCCGGCTGCGGGCCGCCCTGGACACCCTGACCGGGTGACACCGGGCTCCCGGGCCTGCCAGGACGCGGCGGACATGGCCCGTTTCGGTCGGGCGTGAAGAGGAGCTGGCCTTGACGGCAGGGTGCGCCATCACGGGGCCCGCCCGGACGCCGATCTCGTCGTGGACGCCGTTGTCGCGCCAGGCCACGGCGGCGGCAACCCGTCGGGGTGGCGGTCGACGTTCCTGCGCCCGGTCGTAGCGCATCGTGGTGCGGAGTCGGCGTGACGGGCGGCGATCTGGACGTCGCGGAGGCTGACGCCGGCGATGCGATTGGCCGGCACCCGGCGACCGTTGACTAGCAACCTAAGTCCGGTCGATCGGGAACGTCGGCGCGTTCTCCGGGCGCAACCTCGGGCGGGCCGCGGGCCAAGTGCCGACGGTCGGTCGATCGGGTCTCGCGCCGGCGGTGGGGGTTGAACCACCGGTGGCGGCGGCGCGTGCGCCCATATGGACCATTCGCTCAGCAACCAGTAGTGCGACGGCGTCTGCGAGGTGCGGGAGATGAAGAGATGGCTCGTGTTGGTCCTCGGGTCGATCATCACGATCGGCCTGATTGGGACCGGATCAGCGGCAGCAAGCGGGACCGGGTCGGCGGCAGCAAAGTCGAACGGAAAGAAAGTCCTTCAGTTCCAGACGATGGTTGGCGTAGCCGGACCGTTCGTGGGCTCGACCAACCCCATCCGTGGAGTCAACGGCGGCGGCCTCCCATGGCAGATCGACACCGCCTCGGGCAAGCTGTCGAGTAGCGGCAAGCTGGAAGTGACGGTGCAAGGGCTGGTCCTGCTCGACGCGCCACCGGTCCCCGAGGCACTGCAAGGCACGAATCCGGCGGCCAACTTCGTGGCGATCGTGAGCTGCACAACCACGATCGGCGGCGCTCCAGCAACGGCCAACGTCGCGACCGGACTCTTCCCCGCGACGGCGGCCGGAGACTCGAGGATCGAGGCACAGGTCAACCTGCCCACCCCGTGCCTTGCCCCGATCATTTTCGTCGGGCCATCACCGACCACCTGGTTCGCCATTACCGGTCTGGGTTAACGACGGGAGGGCGGCTTGCGAGGTCGCGATCCGGTTCTCGACGGTGGCGACGAGCTGGCTGTCGAGCCGGCTGCCGGGTCGGTCAGCAAGGGGCTTGCGCCGGCTATCGCAACACGTGCCGTGGCGTCACGCGAGTCGCTGTCAGCCAAGCGGTCGTTGAAAGATGAGTGACGGTCAACATCGCGGTCGCATTGAACGCTCAGTGCGGGACTGGGACGCCGGGAATTCACGGTTGGTCACACCAGACGTGCGTCACCGCGCGTCTGGTGTGACCATGCGCGACCGTGGTTATCATCCTGGATTGGATGGGGTCCGAGGCGTGGCACTTCTTCTGGTCCTCGGCCAGCACGCCCCGACTAGGCCGCTCATCGACGGCTTCGTCGGTGTGACCGTGTTCTTCTGCCTGTCGGGGTATCTCATCACCACCCTATTGGTCCGCGAACTCCAAACCGGCGCCATCGATCTGCAGGCGTTCTACCGCCGACGGGCGGCGCGCCTCTGCCCGGCGTTGGTGGCGGTCGTAGCGGCGACAATCGCGGTGCTGCTCCTAGGTCGACAAGACCTCAGTGTCGGGCAGATTCTCGCACCCGCTGGCGCCGCTCTTACCTATACGACAAGCCTCTTTGACGGGACTGGCCACCCTTTCGCTATTGACCACTTCAACTACACATGGTCACTCTCGGTCGAAGAGCAGTTCTACTTGCTGTGGCCGTTTGCACTGCTCTGGGGCTATCGTCACAATCGTCGGCTGTTCGCCGCGCTCACCGTGTCGCTCATCGGGATCACCCTGGCGCTTGATCTCTACCTCGGCCTGAGTCGAGAGGTGAAATACGATCCGCACGAGTATTTCGGGAGCGACACGAATGCGCTGCCTATCCTGGTCGGCTCATTGCTCGCAATTGTCGTCTATAACGATTGGCTGGCTCGGACGGTTCGGTATCTTGCTCCCTGTGGGCTGCCAGCCGTTGCGCTCCTGCCCGTCCTGGCATATCGGAACGACACCTATCGTTGCTCCCTGGTGACCGTCGCGGGGACCGGACTGACGCTCGTGACGTTGATCGGTGTCGTGACGCGGCCGCGATCGGCCGTTGGATCGCTGCTGGCAAGCGGCCCAATGCGGTGGCTGGGCGAACGGTCGTATTCGATCTATCTCTGGAATATTCTGGCGCGAATCGCGATGCTCAATTCGCTCGGGCATACAGTAATCGCTGATATCGCCTGGATCGCCATGTTCGTCGTGCTGTCCGAGGCGAGCTTCCGGTTCGTCGAGCGCCCGCTGCGCGCCAAATTCGCACCGAAGGCTGGTGTGTCCGGCCCCCCGATTTCCGGTCCAGTTGGTGCGAGAGTTCCGCGCGTGCTTTGACCCGCCGTCGGAGTGCGGATGCCCGGTAGGCGGTGCCCGAATGAACAAAGATGGTCGCGAAACCGCGGGAGCCCGAGCGGCTTCAGAGGCCGGCGCGAGCATCCCCGGTGGGTCTCGCTGCACGCACATCGGCTACGACCGGTCAGGATCAGGCCCTGGTGACAGTGTGTAGCGCGCGGTCGGCGGCAGAAGAGTGTGTTCCGTGGTGAGGCCGGATCGCGCAGATGCCGCGCCGACACCGATGCGTGACCGGCCCCTGGTGTGCGGCGATACCCAGCAGTACTATGCATCGTACTTCTAGGCCGTCGAACGAGATGGGGTCTGATGAAGGTCGCCAAAGACCTGGTGGCCGCCTCGGCGACACCGATGGTGCTCGGCATCCTGGCCGAGGGGGAAAGCTACGGCTACGCCATCCTCAGGCAGATCAACCAGCTGTCCGGTGGCGAGCTGGACTGGACCGAGGGGCTGTTGTACCCGCTGCTGCACCGGCTGGAACGCCTCGGTCACGTGGAGGCGAACTGGCAGTCGGTTGCGGGCGAGCGGCGCCGCAAGTACTACCGCATCACCAAGCAGGGCCTCGATGAGCTCGCGGAGCAGCGCCGCCAGTGGGACACGGTCGTGGACGCGCTCAAGGAGATCTGGCTCGACCTCGGCGCCCGCGGGCCGCTGACCGCGATCCCGGTGGAGGGCCGGGCATGACGGCCCGGGAGGACCGGGACGAGCTGGAGGCGCAGTTCGCGCAGTGGCGTCAGTACGTGGAGCGCCGCCGGGAACTGCTGCCGTCCGACGCCGACGAGCTCGAAGACCATCTCCGCGGTTCGGTCGACGAGCTCATCGCGGCCGGCCTAAGCGCCGACGAGGCATTCCTGGTCGCGGTCAAGCGGATGGGCAGCCTCGACGACCTGTCCCGCGAGTTCGCCCGGGAACATTCGGAACGGCTGTGGAAGCAGCTGGTGCTGGCCGGCGAGTCCAGCAGTCCGTCTGGGGGCGGACGGTCCCGGCACGACCTACGGGTGATGATCCTCTGCGCGGCAGGCGCGGCGGTGTCCGTCAAGGTGCCGCAGCTGTTCGGGGTGAGCATGAACAACGACGCCTCGTTCTACGGACTGAATCTCAGCCTGTTCGCGCTGCCCTGGCTGGCCGGGTTCCTCGGCTGGCGCCGCCGGGCCGGCCGCCCGGTGATCTGGACACTCGTGGCGCTGTTCGCGCTCGGCGCGGTGGCGGCCAACGCCTATCAGCTGACCGACACGTCGCAGTCGGTGATCATCACCAGCATCCACCTGCCCATCGCCCTGTGGCTGGTGGTGGGTCTGGCCTACGTTGCCGACGAGTGGCGATCGTCGCGGCGCCGAATGGACTTCATCCGCTTCACTGGCGAATGGTTCGTCTACTTCGTGCTCATCGCGCTCGGCGGCGCGGTGCTCACCGCGTTCACGGGCGCCACGTTCTCCGCCATCGGGGTCGACCCGAAGCAATTCCTCACGGGCTGGCTCGTGCCCTGCGGCGCGATGGCCGCCGTCGTCGTGGCCGGGTGGCTCGTCGAGGCCAAGCAGGGTGTGGTCGAGAACATCGCGCCGGTGCTCACGCGGCTGTTCACACCGCTGTTCACGGCGGTCCTGCTCGCCTTCCTCGTCGGCGTCGTCTGGACCAGCAACGGCATCGACGTCGAGCGTGAGGCGCTGATCCTGTTCGACGCGCTGCTGGTCGTGGTGCTGGGACTGCTGCTCTACTCGCTGTCCGCCCGCGATCCGCTGGCGCCGCCCGGCCTGTTCGACGCACTGCAGCTCGCCCTCGTGGCCAGCGCGTTGGCCATCGACGTGCTGGTGCTGCTGGAGATTGCCGGACGTATCACCGAGTTCGGTGCCACCCCCAACAAGGCCGCCGCGCTCGGCGAGAACGTCGTCCTGCTGGCCAATCTCGCCTGGTCGGCGTGGCTGCTGCTGAAATTCGTCCGGCGGCGTACGCCGTTCGCGACGCTCGAGCGTTGGCAGACCGGGTACCTGCCGGTGTACGCCGCGTGGGCCTGGATCGTGGTCTTCGTCTTTCCTCCGTTGTTCAGCTACGCCTAGTCGACAACGTCCGCTCCGGAGCAGGTCAGCCGGCCGATGCACCCGATTGAAGTCGATCTTTGTAGCCCGTACGGGTCAAGGGGCCCAGGTCCCCTCGTCTCCACCCCTCACATTCTCTGGTTGCGCCATGAACTCTATATATATAGAGTTCATGGCGTCGCTACTCGCCACGGCATACGCCGAATGCATGCGGTTTCAGCTGGGAGGAGCTGGTCGTGTCTGACAGGCGCCGGATTTGTCGTGTCGGGGTTGTCCGAGCGGTCAGGCCGGGCTCGATGGTGGACGAGTTGTTCGTGCGCCACGTCGGCAAGCGCCTGTTGGGCGGTCGCGGGCTCTGGCTGGGGCGACCGGCGAGCTGTGATAAGGCTGCGTTCGCTGGCGTGGTCCTCGCCGTTTGGCCGGGGCCAGGGGCAGGCGTTTCACGTGCCCCGTCGTAACGATCATGTGCTGCAGGGCAATAACAGCCGGGTCGAGGTCGGCGACGGACTGGTCCGCAAGGTGTCCCGGCAGGTGTACACCGCCGAGATGGCGTCGCTGGTGGCCGCCCGGCTGGAGTCATATGTGCAAGCCCTTGCCAACCAGCCCGTGCGGGTTCCGGCATTACGGCAAGTCGATGTTCTCCCCGACCGGGGTGTCGGCTTCCGGGTGCAGCATGTCGTCGACTGGTGCCGGGCGCCGAACCTGACCACGGCAACCGGGCCGTGTCTGGTCTACGCCGTACAGCAGGTCCTGCGTACCCTCGCCGAGATGTCCACACTGGACGCTGGCGACATGCTGACCGTGCCGATCGATGCCAGCGCCCAGAACTTCCATACCGAGCCCAGAGGGGTCTGGCTCGTGGATGTGTTCCCGCCACTGCTGCGCCATCCAGATGGCAGACTGCCGGTGGAGCTGATGCAGTACGGCACCGTCGGCGTCCGGCGGCGGTTGGCAGAGTACGCGAAAGGCACGCTGAACGGGGCGATCGTGCACACGCTATTCACTGCGGTTGCCCGCGGCGACCGGCCGCTGTACCAGATCGCCGCCAGCGTTCGCGGCTACCCCACATGGTGCTACGACGTGCTCCCGCCGAAACCGGCCGGCCGAGCCCGCGACGAGATCCGGCGCGCCCTTCAACGGCGGCTCGCCGCACACCTGGCGCGCTCACTGGCCTCCAACGCGGTCTGCGTCGCCGGACGACTTGCCCGCGTGCCTGCCCACCGGTCCGCCAGCCGAAGGATACGGCCGTGACGGCGATGTGGACCGCGGTGGACGCGCCGCCGTTGCTGAACCTACAGCTGCACACGGGCGGCGGATTCTTCGACGCCTTCGGCACGGACGTGGCCGCCGCGGGTAACGGCGACCGGATCAGCTTGGCCACCATGAGCGTGGACCCGACCGAGCCGCAGGCCGCCCAGCTGATCGACGGACTGTGCGACGCCGCCGCCCGGGGCGCCCGCGTCGATGTGGCGGTCGACGCCTACACCATGTTCTATCCACGCCGGGTCGGTCCCGTCCTCGCCCCCCGCGCGTGGGCTCGCGCCCCGAGCCGCAGCCGGATCGAAGCGATCACGCGTCTACGGCGCGCTGGCGTGACCTGTGCGATCGTCAACGAACGCGCAGGCGGCCCGCTACGTCTGTACGCCGGACGGTCCCACCTGAAGATTGCCACCGTCGGCGAGCATTCATATGTCGGCGGCCCAAGCTTGCACGGCTGCGACGGCATCGACCTCGTCGTCGCCTGCGCCGACGCGCAGACTTCCGACCGGCTCTACCGCCTGGTCGAGGCAATCGTCCGAGCCGCCGACACGGCCGCGATCCTCGGGCGAGGGGACCAGGCATGGTTGATAGACGCCCGCACTCATGTGCTCCTCGACGCCGGCGTACCGGGCCAGTCACTCATCATGGCGCAGGCGATACAAATCATCGACGCCGCCCGGGAGCACATCACGATTGCCTGCCAGTACTTCCCGACCGGCGTCCTCGCTCGACGTCTGCACGCGGCGTACCGTCGCCGCGTCCACGTGCACATCGCCTACAACCACCCGTCCCGCCATGACCAGCTCGCCGGTGTACACCGGATGATCCTCGCGGCGGCACGGCTTCGCCGGCCGAGCACCTTCTTCGCGCACCAGGTCAGCGTCAACTTACCGAGACTGCACGCCAAGGCGATCGCCAGCGAGCACCCCGCGATGGTCGGCAGCCACAACCTCGCAGCGGTCGGCATCCGATTGGGTACCAGTGAGATTGCCGTACTCCGTGCGGACCCACTGTTCGCCCGGGCCGTCCGCGCCGCGGTGCTCGAACAGACTACCGACCCTGACCGCGACGGGCACTGCCATTCATCTCAACGCAGGACTGCCAAGTGAGCCGACTGCTCCCACTGTCATCGCCGACACCGCCGCGATCCGCCGACGCAGCGTTCGGGGCGAAGATGGCAGCGACCAGGCCGGTCTCCACCACGCGATCACCCACCTCTGTAGCAGGCGAGTGGTTACTGGCACCTGAATGGCTCGACTTCCCGCCCGCGCCTGCTTCCCGGGATCGTACCGGCGTGGCATGATCTGCCTCGCGCGTGGAGATGGGGGATCGACATGGCAGCGAGGCGGACGACCGTCATCCGGTGGACCATGGCGGTCAGCGTGGCGTTGGCCGCCACCGTCGGCGTCGGCGCACCCGCCGCACACGCGGACTCCGCCACCAGGGCGTGGCTGGGTAACCCGGCGAACACCCCGACCGGGGTGAACAACAACTGGTTCATCCCCCCGGGCAGCTACGTGAACGCGTCGTTCGGCCTGGTCGGCGCGGGCGCCCGGGACGGCGACGTGGTGCTCGACGCGTCGGACGCGGGCGGGCACGTCACGCTGTCGAACCCGACCAACTCCCCGTGCAGCATCGCCGGCCGGGTGGCGCATTGCCACGATCCGAACGTCTCCGGCGACACCGCCTACTTCTCCCTGCAGATCTCCGTGGACGCGGGCGCTCCGCTCGACCTGCTCGGGTCGATGGTGGCCCGCGGCCCCGCCGGGGACAGCACCGCCGCGGTCCACCTCTACGCGGCCAGGCCGGAGCAGGGCGCCGACCTGCAGGTCGACGTAACCAGCGCGTCCGGCCAGGTGGGGGACACCGTCCAGGTCGGAGTGACGATCCGCAACCTGGGTCCGAATCCCGAGCCCTACTGGGGCATCGGCCCCATCAACACCCCGCCGGACGCGGAGCTGCTCGGGGTGTCCGGCTGCGGGCCCAGAACTCTCAGCGCTAACCAGTACCCGTGCGGTCGCGACGACCCGCAGCGGGTCGGCACGACGGTGACGGTCTACCTGAGGTTCCGCATTCTGCGGAGGCCGGCCACCATCGTAGATTCGGACGGCGGATTCAGCTTCCTGCAGGCGTACTCAGATCCGAACCCGCACAACCTGACGCTCTACTTCACCGTCAAGGTGGCCGGCTCGGCCACCGGCTCAGGCGGCGGTGCCGGCGGCAACTCCGGCGGGGGCAGCGGGTCCGGCGGGGGTACTCCGGCCGACGCCGCGGTCGCGTCGCCAGCTGCCCCCGCGCCGTCTGTCCCCGCGCCGTCCGCCTCTGCGCCGTCGGCGACGTCCTCGCCGGTACCCGCCTCGCCGGCCGGTACCGTCACCGTCCTCGCCCGGCCTGTGTCGGCCAACGCGGCCTCATGGCAGATCCCAGCGCTGTCCGCCCTGCTGGTCCTCGGTGGCGTCGGGTACCTGCTGCTGAACCGCCGCAGGCGGCGACGCTCCGCCGCCGCGACGCCCGACGACTGAACCGGCGCCTGCGCTTCGTCGTGGCAGCGTCGGGCTCCAGGGCACGTTTGATCTTGCGCGCCCTTCGATACCACACCTGGCCAGCAAAGAAAGTCAAGCGCGGCCAAAGGGAATCGGACTCTGAGCTTGGGAACCGTCGGGCCGGGCCGGATCGACTCGACCGTTGCCAGGTCGCGGCGGTCACAAGTGGCCTGGCGGTGCCTCGGTTGTCCGCCATCAATGGCGCGTTAGTGGTGCGGGTCGGTGTGGGTTGCTACTTCGCTTCTGGTGTTTGGAAGTCATTTGCCGGCGACGGTTCCCAGAAACCGGCCCGATCTGCGTCGAGGCGACGCTGGTGAGCCTTTGGTGAGCCTTTGGTGAGCCCTACGGTCCAGGATGCACCTAGATCGCAAGCAGGCAAACCTACATGTGAGGAGTTCACGTGCGTATGAAGTCCGGCTTTCTCGGTTTGGCGACCCTAGTCACCGTCGTCCTGAGCACAGTGCTGCTCGGCGCACCCGCGAATGCAGCCACAGTAGACCCGGCCCCAGTTGCGGTGGGTCTCCACAACACCGGCATCGTGGCCCCCAACTCGGTCGGCGCAGAGCAGTGCTCAGGCCGCATCTGTATCCAGCGCACCACCTCCGTACTAAACAACTCGGCGTACGTCGAGATCTGGGCAAACGGCCAGCCCCTCTCCGGGCACTTCGAGCTCGTCGGCCCCGACGGCCACTATGCCAATAGCCGAGCGAAAACCTGGCCCGCAAACTGCTGCGGGTGGCTACCAGAAATCCCGACCAACCATTGGACGGCCAAGGCATGGGATGATCACACGGGTCGAGCGATTCTCGTTGGGCAAGTGAGCTTCAAGGTCTGACCCTCTGGGCGGCTGGTGCTCCACCTCGGTCATTCATGAGCGTCGCGGGCACCCGCGACCGGGTAATAGGAAGTGCCTTCCGAGCTGGAACGACGGACTCTTATCGCGTCCGGGTTCGAGTATTCGGAAGGCACTTGTACGCGCGGCTTCCGGTTCGCGGGAATCTTGAAGCAAGATCGGCCGGCGTCGTTTCGGCAACGTCCGCGAGCGCGCGTCCGGCCGGTTCCAGGCGCGGTATATCGGACCAGGCGGCATGGACCGCACCGCGCCGACCACCTTCGAGACCGAGAAGCAGGCCGAGAAGTGGCTGACCATCGTGGAGTCCGAGGTCGTCAAAGGCACGCAGATGCCGCCCGAGGCCGGCGAGGTCGAGCTGGGCGAGTACGCGCAACGCTGGATCGCGGAGCGCAGGCTGGCGCCCCGACCGGGTTCCACTTCCACGACCTGAGCCACACGGGCAACAACCTCGCCGCGGCCTCCGGCGCGAGCACCGGGGAGCTGATGCATCGGATGGGCCACTCCAGCATGCGGGCGGCGCTGATCTTTCAGCACGCGACCACCGAACGGGATCGGGAGATCGCCGAGGGCATGGACAAGCGGATCGCCAAACAGCAGGGCAAGACGACGTCAGCGAAGCCGGCCAAGACCCGGCGGTCGAAGAAGGACGAGGGCCCGGAAGACGGCACGAGCGGGGAAATGGCCCGAGTCGGCTAATGGCCCACGAGTGGCCCAAGCCGCCAACAGAGATCAATAAGAAATCCGCAAAGATCCACGAAAAGACGCCCTGAGCAGGGCTGGAGCATTGAGAGCGGCCGAAGGGAATCGAACCCTCACCGTCAGTTTGGAAGACTGAAGCTCTGCCATTGAGCTACGGCCGCGTCGCCCCGGTACCCGAGGCGCCCCTAGCGTACAAGTTGCCCGGCCGTCCCGACGAACCAGTTCCGCCACCACAGCGTGTCGGGGCCGGCGGCGCACCCCCCGGGCTCCGTCTGACCCGAGCATGCGCCCGATGTCGACGACCCCTTACACTTCCACTCGCCGGGGTGTAGCGCAGTTTGGTAGCGCACTCGCTTTGGGAGCGAGGGGCCGTGGGTTCAAATCCCGCCACCCCGACTTCGATCAGGATCGACGGAGCAGCGGGTCCGACCCGCCCGGTTGCGCACCGCGCGTACCGTCTCGCCTACACTCGATCGAGCCCCGATTTTCAAGATCACCAAGGAGTACGCCAGTGAAGAGCACCGTCGAGACTCTGAGCCCGACCAGGGTGAAGCTTGCCATCGAGGTGCCGTTCAGCGAGCTCGAACCGAGCCTCAGGAAGGCGTACCGGGAGATCGGGGCGCAGGTCACCATCCCGGGGTTCCGGAAGGGCAAGGTACCGACGGCAGTGATCGACCAGCGTGTCGGTCGGGGAGCCGTGCTGAACGAGGCGGTCCAGGACGCCATTCCGGCGCAGATCGTCGCCGCCGTCCGGGAGCACGAGGTCAAGAGCCTGGGGCGGCCCGAGGTCGAGATCACCGAGTTCGCCGACGGTGAGGCCCTCAGGTTCACCGCCGAGCTCGACGTCCGTCCAGAGATCAACCTGCCCGACCTGTCCGGCATCGAGGTGAGCGTCGACGAGATCCAGATCGGCGACAACGAGATCGACGAGCAGGTCGGCGCCCTCCGGGAGCGGTTCGCCACCCTCAAGACCGTCGAGCGGGCCGCGCAGGTGGGCGACTACGTCCAGATCGACCTCGCCGCGAGCGTGGACGGCACGGAGGTACCGGGCGGGTCCGCCACGAACATCTCGCACGAGGTCGGCAGCAAGCAGCTGCTGCCCGGGCTGGACGAGGTGCTCGTCGGGCTCGGCACGGGCGACACCACCACCTTCACCTCCCAGCTTGTCGGCGGCGACTTCGCCGGGCGGGACGCGGACGTGGCGGTGACCGTGCGCACCGTGAAGGAGAAGGAGCTTCCGCCGCTGGACGACGACTTCGCCCAGCTGGCCAGCGAGTTCGACAGCATGGACGAGCTGCGGGCCGACCTCGGCACCCGGCTCGGCCGCGTGAAGAAGGTCGAACAGCTCTACTCCGCGCGGGACAAGGCGTTGGCCGAGCTGGTGAAGGTCGCCGACGTACCGGCGCCGGAGGGCGTCGTCCGCGACGAGGTGGAGCAGCGCAAGCAGGCGATGACCGACGAGCTGGAGCGGATGGGCGCCACGCTCGAGGAGTATTTCGCGGTGGAGGGCAAGTCCGCGGACGACGTGGACAAGGAGCTGACCGACGCGGCCGTCGAGGGCGTGAAGATCCAGCTCCTCCTCGACACGCTCGCCGATCAGGAGAGCATCGACGTCTCCGATGACGAGTTCGGGCACGAGATCGTGCACCGGGCACAGCGGGTCGGGGCACCGCCGCAGCAGTACTACGACCAGCTCGTGCGCTCGGGCATGGCGGCCGCCGTGTACGGCGACGTGCGGCGCGGCAAGGCGCTGGCGCTGGTACTCGAACGGGTGAGGATCACCGACGGCGCGGGCAACCAGCTCAGCCTCGACGACCTGCGCGCGGAGACTGGAACCGACGAGCACGACCACGATCACGATCACGACCACTGAGCCGCCCGGACCGGGCCCCGTTCCGGGGCTCGCGGGGGTCCGTGCGCTTTGAGCGAACAGGTGTCGAGGTGGGAAGTTCCCGTCCCACCCACCGGTTAGTGTCGGTCGTACCAAGCGAATTTACGGACGCGAAGGGCTGCCATGACCGATCTGATCCTTCCCGCGGCGCGTAGCGCCGAGCAACTCGGCGGCAACCTGGACGACGCGGTGTTCAACCGGCTGCTCCGCGAGCGCATCATCTTCCTCGGCAGCGAAGTCAACGACCAGGTGGCCAACCGGATCTGCGCGCAGTTGCTGCTGCTCGCGGCCGAGGACGAGAGCCGCGACATCTGGCTCTACATCAACTCGCCGGGCGGCTCCGTCTACAGCGGCATGGCGATCTACGACACCATGCAGCTCGTCCAGAATGACGTGGCCACGGTGGCCATGGGCATGGCGGCGTCAATGGGCCAGCTGCTGCTGTGCGCGGGCGCGAAGGGCAAGCGTTACGCCCTGCCGCACGCGCGGATCATGATGCACCAGCCCTCCGGGGGCATCGGCGGCACGGCGGCCGACATCGCGATCCAGGCCGAGCAGATGCTCTACACGAAGCGCATGTTCCAGGAGCGGGTGGCCTTCCACACCGGGCAGAACCAGGAGCAGATCGAGGCCGACTCCGACCGCGACCGCTGGTTCACCGCCCAGGAGGCGAAGGACTACGGCTTCATCGACCAGGTGATCACCGGGGCGCGCCAGGTCCCGTCCGGCGCCGGCACCCTGCAGTAGAGGAGGACAATCCAACCGTGGACGTCTACAACCGCTATGTCCTCCCGTCGTTCGTCGAGCGCACGTCGTATGGGATCAAGGAGTCCAACCCGTACAACAAGATGTTCGAGGAGCGGATCATCTTCCTCGGCGTGCAGATCGACGACGCGTCGGCCAACGACGTGATGGCCCAGCTGCTCACGCTGGAGTCGGCCGACCCCGACCGGGACATCGTCATGTACATCAACTCGCCGGGCGGGTCGTTCACCGCGATGACCGCGATCTACGACACGATGCAGTTCGTCCGGCCGGACATCCAGACGGTGTGCCTGGGCCAGGCCGCCAGTGCGGCGGCGGTGCTGCTCGCCGCCGGTACTCCGGGGAAGCGGATGGCCCTGCCGAACTCGCGGATCATCATCCACCAGCCGGCCACCGAGGGCGGCTACGCGCAGGGCTCGGACATCGAGATCCAGGCGCGGGAGATCCTGCGGATGCGCACCCAGCTGGAGGAGATGCTCTCCCGGCACTCCGACCAGCCGGTCGAGAAGGTCCGCCGCGACATCGACCGCGACAAGTTCCTCACGGCGACCGAGGCCCAGGAGTACGGGCTGGTCGACCAGGTGCTCAAGAGCCGGAAGAAGACGCTCGTCGGCGCCAAGTAGGCGTCCCGGTCCGGTAACACTCCGGTAACGCCGAAGAGGTTGCCGCGACACCCGGCCCGGGGGTCGACAATTGTCCCCCCGGACCGGGTAACGTCGAGTCTTGCAAGTCGGTCCACATCCCTGGACCGGGCCGCCGGTTACCCCCGGACGACGCGGCCGCCGCACGAGCGGCACGCCGATGCCGCCGGATCCTGCGGCCCGCCTCCCCGGGACCCCATCACATGCAGGGAGACACGTAGGTGGCACGGATCGGCGACGGTGGCGACCTACTGAAATGTTCCTTCTGCGGGAAGTCGCAGAAGCAGGTGAAGAAGCTCATCGCGGGTCCCGGTGTCTACATCTGCGACGAGTGCATCGACCTGTGCAACGAGATCATCGAAGAGGAGCTGGCCGAGTCCCCGGACGTCAAGTGGGACGAGCTGCCGAAGCCCATCGAGATCTGCGAGTTCCTCGACCAGTATGTCGTGGGTCAGGACCAGGCCAAGAAGGCCCTCGCGGTAGCGGTGTACAACCACTACAAGCGGATCCAGGCCGAGTCGGGCGGCGCCGGCGACTCCGGGGTGGAGCTGGCCAAGTCCAACATCCTGCTGATCGGCCCCACCGGGTGCGGCAAGACCCACCTGGCGCAGACGCTGGCGCGGATGCTCAACGTACCGTTCGCGATCGCTGACGCGACGGCGTTGACCGAGGCCGGCTACGTCGGCGAGGACGTCGAGAACATCCTGCTCAAGCTCATCCAGGCCGCGGACTACGACGTCAAGCGGGCCGAGACGGGGATCATCTACATCGACGAGGTCGACAAGATCGCCCGGAAGTCGGAGAACCCGTCGATCACCCGCGACGTCTCCGGCGAGGGCGTCCAGCAGGCACTGCTCAAGATCCTCGAGGGTACCGTCGCCAATGTCCCGCCGCAGGGCGGTCGCAAGCACCCGCACCAGGAGTTCATCCAGATCGACACGACGAACGTCCTGTTCATCTGTGGTGGGGCCTTCGCCGGGTTGGACCGGATCATCGAGTCCCGGGTGGGCAAGGGTGGTCTGGGTTTCGGCGCGAACCTGCGCTCGATCAACGAGCGGTCGATGGACGACGTGTTCGCCCAGGTGATGCCGGAGGACATGCTCAAGTTCGGGCTGATCCCGGAGTTCATCGGCCGGCTGCCAGTGATCACGAACGTGCGCAGCCTCGACCGCGACGCCCTGGTCCGGATCCTCACCGAGCCGCGCAACGCCCTCGTGAAGCAGTACCAGCGGCTGTTCGAGCTGGACGGCGTCGAGCTGGAGTTCGAGCCGGACGCCCTGGAGGCGATCGCCGACCAGGCCAACCTGCGTGGCACCGGCGCCCGCGGCCTCCGGGCGATCATGGAGGAGGTCCTCCTCTCCGTGATGTACGAGGTGCCGAGCAACCCCAACGCCGCCCGGGTCCTCATCACCCGCGAGGCGGTCCTGGAAAACGTCTACCCGACGATCGTGCCGCGCGAGTTCGTCGGCCGCCGGCGCGCCCGCGACCGCGAGGAGAAGTCGGCGTAGGTGCTCAACGCCGCCGGTCGAAGTCGCCGGGCGGCATGACCACGACCATCAGGAGCCGCACCGGTTCGGTGCCCTCGTTGCGGTACCCGTGAGCCGAATCGGCCGGGAAGTCGATGGTCTCGCCGGCCCGCACCAAATGGTCGGTACCGTCGACGGTCACTGTCGCCGAGCCGGTCAGCACGTGCAGCACCTCCCGGGTACCGGGGGCGTGGTCGGCAGAGTCATGGCGGTCCTGAGGCTCCAGCCGCCACTCCCACAGCTCCACGAAGTCCGGTTCGTTCAGCCCGGCCAGCAGCCGGGCGGAGCCGCCGTACCCGCCCTGCCACAGCAGCGGGGCCTCGCTCGCCGCCCCGACCCGTACCCGACGGGGTGGCCCCGGTTCGACGAGCCGCGCGACGGTGACCCCGAAGGCGTCGGCGAGCCGGCAGAGGGTGCCGATGCTGGGGTTGGTCCGCCCGCCCTCGATCTGCACGACCATGCCCTTGCTGACACCGGACCGGCCGGACAGCTCGTCAAGGGACCAGCCGCGGGACTGGCGTAGCAGCCGGACGGCCCGGGCCACCGCCGCGGTGACCTCGACGCCCTGATCCGTGGGCCGCGGCTCGGCCGCCGCGCCGTCCTGTGGTGTGCCGGTCAACACAGTGTCCTTCGCGGTCAATATTGTGCTACAACAGCTGGGTGCTGTCCATTGTGCTCGCCGCGACGTCGGCGCTCGTCTGGGGCACTGGCGACTTCTCCGGCGGCCGGGCCAGCCGCCGCGCCGACGCTCTCGCGGTGACCGTCGTGTCGCAGCTCGCCGGGCTGCCGGTGCTCGCGATCTGCCTGCTGTTCGTGGGCGGCGCGCCGAGCGTCGGGGCACTTGCCTGGGGCGCGGTCGCCGGTGTGGCCGGCTTCGTGGGCATCGTCCTGCTCTACCGCGGGCTCGCCCAGGGCGCCATGGCCCTGTTCGCACCCGTCACGGCGGTGACGGCCGCCGTGGTACCCCTCGTGGTCGGCCTGTTCGTGGAGCGGGTGCCGTCGCCGCTGGCGCTGGCCGGCGCCGTGTGCGCGGTCGCGGCCATCGGCCTGGTCAGCCTGAGCGGCGGCCACACCAGGGTCAACCCCCGACTGGTGCTGCTCGCGCTGGCCTCCGGCGCGATGTTCGGGATCTTCTTCACCCTGCTCGGCCGCGCGGGCGGGGTGGAGGCAGGGCTCTGGCCGGTCATCGGGGTGCGGGCCGGCTCCATCGCGGCCGGTCTCATCATCGCGGCGCGCCTGCGGACCAGTCTCCGGGTCACCGGTCCGGCGCTGCGGTGGACGCTGGTGGCCGGCCCGCTGGACATCCTCGCCAACGTGCTCTACGCGCTGGCCGCCGCCCGCGGCGCGCTGTCCGTGGTGGCTCCGATCTCCGCGCTGTACCCGGTGAGCACGGTCCTGCTCGCGTTGACGGTCGACCGGGAGCGGCTGCGGCCGGTGCAGTTCGCCGGCCTCGGCCTGGCGGCGACCGCGCTGGTACTCGTCGTGACCTGACCCGGCGAATAGGCTGTGCCCATGCGGGTCGCGATGTGCCAGCTCAACGCCCGGGACGACCGGGACGCCAACCTCGCGGTCGCGAGGTCCCTGCTCGAGCGAGCCGCCGCCTCCGGCGCCGACCTCGCGGTGCTGCCCGAGTTCACCGACTACCTCGGCCCGGCCGCCCGGGCACCGAAGCCCGAGCCGGTGGACGGCGAATACGCGCAGTTCTTCGCCGACGCCGCCCGCGAGCTGTCCATCTGGGTGCACGCGGGGTCGTTCCACGAGGCCGGACCGGACCCGGCGCACACGTACAACACCTCGCTGGTCTTCGACCGCACCGGCGCCCTCGCCGCCACCTACCGGAAGATCCACCTGTACGACGTGGAGATCCCGGGCCGGGTGTCCTACCTGGAGTCGGCGTCGGTCGCGCCCGGCAGCGAACCGGTCGCGGTCGCCGTGGACGGCCACACGATGGGCCTGTCGACGTGCTACGACCTGCGCTTTCCCGAGCTGTACCGGCACCTGGCCGTCGTCCGGGGCGCGACGCTCCTGGTGGTACCGGCGGCCTTCATGCTGCACACCGGGCGCGACCACTGGGAGGTGCTGCTCCGCGCCCGGGCCATCGAGAACCAGTGCTACGTGCTGGCCGCGGGGCAGATCGGCGACCACGAGCCGAACCGCACCTGCTTCGGGCGGAGCATGGTCGTCGATCCGTGGGGTACCGTCGTCGCCCAGGCCCCGGACGTGGTCGGGGTGACCGTCGCCGATCTCGACCTGGACCGGCTGGCGACCATCCGCGCGGAGCTGCCGAGCCTGGCCAACCGCCGGCTGCCGGTCAACTGAACCACCACTGCTGGGCGTCGCCCACCGGCCGGTACCCGAGTGCCTGGTAGATGCGGTTGCTCGTCGGGTTGGCCAGGTCCGTGTAGAGCATGCAAGCCTCGGCGCCCTGGTCGAGGGCGTGCTGGCTGGCGATCGCCACGTTGGCGCTGGCGTACCCGTGCCCGCGGAACTCCGGTGGCGTGTAGACCATTCCGACCCGGCTGATCCGCAGGGTGTCCGAGACGGGGCTGTGCCAGCAGAAGCTGACCGGCCGGCCGTCGACCTCCCGCAGCCACAGCAGGTCCCCGCCCGCAAGCCGCCGGTCGATGGTCGGTCCGTTTCCGCCGCGCGGACTTCGGGGCTCGGCCTCGGCGAGGAACGCGTCCAGCCAGTCCAGGACCAGGTCACGGTCGGCGACGGTGGCCGGCCGGGACCGTCCGGGTACCGCTGCGGGGGCTTCGACGCGGTCCAGCCGGTACAGCCGCAGGGACATGCCCGGCGTGGCGCGGACGCCGGTACCGGCGGTGTGGCGCTCGACGAACGCGGCCACCGCCGCCGACGGGCCGTCCACCGACGGCGGCCGGTCCCCGCCCTTGGCGAGGTGGTCGGCGAGGGCAACGGCCGCGGCCGCGGGCATGGGGGACAGCAGGATTCCGTGAGGCGGCGTCCAGATCGCGGCACCTACGAGACCCACATCATCGTGTACCCGCAGCCAGCGCGGAGGCTGCGCAGCGTGCGCGGGATCGGGAGGGGAGTCGACGACGGTGGCCATGACGTTGGTGAAGATCGGTTCGGCCGCCAGCAGCGACCGGATGCTCTCGCGGAACGTGCCCGGATCGGGGTCCTCCGTGCTGCGCATGCGTCCAGTTTGGACGGTGCCTCAACGGCTGGCGAGCAGGATTCCGAGCACCGCGACGGCGACCGCCGCGCCGCCGGTCACGACCAGGGCGTGCGACATCCGGGACGGTCCCCGCCCCAGCAGCCGGTGTACGGACACCAGAAGCACGACCAGCACGCAGGCGCCGATGACCACCTGCCACATCGGGTAGAGCAGGTTGAGCAGGGCGTCCTGGGGCATGGCAGACATTGAACCGCGAGCCTGCCCGGTCTGGTGTGATCGACGTCAACCGAAACGGATTTGACGCTCGTCGGGGCTGGCACGTAGTTTTCTCTCTGCTCATGGCGGCGCCGGGCTCCGGTCCGCTCCGCCGAGGGGCGGCCCGTTCGGTCGGATGTTTCGGCGATTTGAACTCGGGGCGCCTTTCAGGTAAAGTAGGACAGCCGGCGAGGAGCCGGGCGGGCGTGGCCGCGAAAGCGGTCGGCCGGCCGGTCTCGGCGGATCCTCCCGAACAACGCAGGACCGGAAACGGTCGGCGGTCGCGCGGGCGGGATCGGTCAGCGATGAACAAGTCGATACAAAAGACTTGACACCTCGGACCTGATCGGGTAAGTTGGTGGAGTTGCCCCGCTGGTTGGCCCCTTTTGTTGGGGGGTTGGTTGGTGGTGTGTGGTTGTTGTTTGAGAACTCAACAGGGTGCTTGTTTAAAAGCCAGTGCCAATTTG
>Ga0081540_1000840_pt1 | contig 28020 bp, 18 predicted proteins | sample TabmetS2T1R1_FD_71024 | JGI IMG/M metagenome (GOLD analysis project Ga0081540, IMG submission 71024) | Tabebuia heterophylla rhizosphere microbial communities from the University of Puerto Rico - S2T1R1 | ecosystem: Host-associated > Plants > Roots > Rhizosphere ...
GCTCGAACTCGACGAGGTCGAGTCCGTCCGCGGTCCGCGAGCCCGCTGGATCCTTCGTGGAGCCTGGCCTTCCTAGGCCGATCCGGAGCCGGACGCTCGACGATCAATGCGATTGAGGGGAGCAGCCGGCCGAGACATGCTGCGCGGCCGTGCGTCTCGCCCTCGTCGTCGTCTTCCTCGGAGGCTGTGCCTCGATGCCCACAGGTCAGCAGGAGAAGGAGACCCGACCGCCTCCGGTCGTCGCCAGGACTCCTCAGGGCGACACGGTCGCCATCTCCGTCGCCGGCTCACGGATCGACCGGGTCGAGCGCACCACGAGCTCCACCACCGCTTCCGTCGTCCCCGCGCTCACCGATGCACACGGGCACGTGGTCGGCCTCGGGCTCGCGCTCGTCAGGGTCGAGCTCCGCAGCTGCCGCTCCCCCGAGGACTGCGCGAGCCGCGTCCGCGACATGCTCGGCAAGGTCCCGCCCGGGTCCTGGATCCAGGGGCGCGGCTGGGACCAGAACCTCTATCCGGACCAGCAGTTCCCGACCCGCGCTGTCCTCGACGCCGTGGCACCGAACACTCCCGTCTGGCTACGGCGCGTCGACGGGCACGCCGCGTGGGCGAACTCCGAGGCGCTCCGCCGCGCCAAGATCACCCGTGACACGCCCGACCCCCCGGGCGGGAAGGTCCTCAAGGATGCCAGCGGCGAGCCCACCGGCATCCTCATCGATCGGGCAGAGGATCTCGTCGAGAACGCGATCCCACCTCCGTCCGAGATCGAGGTCGAACAAGCAATCCTCCGCGCCCAGGACCTCCTCGTCTCCGAGGGCCTGACCTCGGCCCACGAGATGGGCATCTCGGTCGGGGTCGCTGACATCTACCTGCGCCTCGCTCGAGAAGGACGGCTGAAGCTCCGCATCTACGCGCACTGGGCCGGAGACCCCTCCATCCTCGTCGAGGCGTTCCGCAGAGGCCCGGCCCGCGCCAGCGGACCCGACGAGCTCTTCGCTCTCCGCGCGATCAAGCTTTACGCGGATGGTGCACTCGGCTCGCGCGGCGCCCACCTCAAGGCGCCCTACTCCGATGACCCGCACAACACGGGGCTCGTCCTCACTCCCGCGAGCGAGATCGAGCAGATCTCCCGCCGCGCCCTCGCAGCCGGCTACCAGGTATCGACCCACGCCATCGGCGATGCCGCCAACCACGATGTGCTCGAAGCCTACGCGCGCGCCGGCGTCACTCCCGCCGCCCGTTTTCGCATCGAGCATGCCCAGATCGTCGATCCTACCGACATTCCTCGCTTCGCCCAGCTCGGCGTCATCGCCTCGATGCAGCCCACCCACGGCACGAGCGACATGCCCTGGGCAGAGAAGCGCCTCGGCCGGGCACGCCTCGCCGGAGCCTACGCCTGGCAGCGGTTCCTCCATGCGGGCGTCCACCTGGCCTTCGGCAGCGACTTTCCCGTCGAGCTCAGCGACCCGCGGCTGGGCCTGTTCGCCGCCATCACCCGGACCGACCTCCAGGGTCAGCCGGCCGGCGGCTGGCTCCCCGACCAGCAGCTCACGGTCGAGGAAGCGCTCCGCGCGTTCACCTCCGGAGCGGCGTACGCTGCCTTCGAGGAGGGCTGGCGTGGGAAGCTCGAGCCCGGAATGGCCGCGGACCTCACCGTCTTCGACGGACCGCTCGACACGCCTGAGCACATCGTGAAGCGCAAGGTCCTCATGACCATCGTCGCCGGTCGCGTGGTCTACGACGCGCGGACGGCCGAGCCTCCACGGTGAACCGGTCCATCGGGCTGGTCGCGCTCCTCGCGCTCGCGATCCTCGCGATGCTGGGTGCCGTGGCGGTCACCCGGCCGGTACACGTCGAGCAGAACGGTCACTCGAAGCCCATCGAGTCCGCGGCCACCTCGCCCACCGACGGCGGTTCGCTGGACTCGTTGCTCGACACGATCCACGTCGAGCATCAGATCCGGCACGGCCGCTGACCCGCGGTCACGCCGGCCTGCGCGCCACGAACGCCACGTTGTCGCTGAACAGCCGGCCCTTGAGCCCGGCGGGCCAGTGGCGAGCCGTCCCGGGAATCCGCCCGTCGTTCGAGTAGACGATCTGCGCCCGCTCCAGCTTCAGCTCCGCGCCGATGTTCGCGAGATCCGACGGGAGCAGCGCCGTGATGTGCGCAGGGTAGTGCACCGCCTGGAAGTGCGCGTGACGGTCCTTCAGCAGGAAGCTCAGCTTGCTGAGTACGCTCAGCTGGTTCGGCGTCGTCACGAGGATGAGCCCTCCCGGACGAACGGCTCGGACGAGCTCCCGGAACAGCGCGCGCGGGTTCTCCAGATGCTCGATCGTCTCGATCGAGACCGCCAGGTCGGCCGCAGCGTCCTCGACGGGGAGCCGCTCGTTCAGGTCCCCCACCCGGAACCTCGCCCGCGGCGACTCCGGGAACCCCTCGTACCGGACCAGATCGACCCCGGTGTACGAGCCGATGCTCGAAGGGAGCCGCCGGAAGAGATCCCCCCGGCCACAGCCCACGTCGAGCAGATCTCCCTCCGCCCGCTCCGACTCGAGGATGCGCAGCACCATCGCGAGGATCGGATCGGCGCTGTGACCCTCCGACGCGCGCGCAGCGTCCTCTCTCCTCCGCAGCTCTTCCTCGTGAATCGACGGTTCGCGCAAGGTCCGCCGAGTCTACTTCGCCGCGCCCTTCCCCGATGCCGGCTTCACCGCCGCCGCCTCCAGCCGCAGCCGCTCGACACTCAGCTGCGCCTGCCGCCCGTAGTCGATCGACTCTCCCAGAATCCTCGCCGTCTCCTGCGGCGCGTGGAACCCCATGCTGTTCTCCGCCGCCACGAAGTCCAGCCGCCATTGCGCCTTCCTCTGCAGCGCCCGCGCCGGCCCGAGCTGTGCGTCCGTCGCCCCCGCCGCCTTCGCCGCCTTCAGCGCATCCAGCATCTCGACGATCGCCCCACCCGCCCGCTGCAGCAGGTCGTGGTTCCTCGCCTGGATCTGCGCCACCCGCGCCTGGATCTCCGTCTCCGCGTACGGATGACAGGTCTGGCACGCCCGGCTCACGTTGAGCAGAGGGCTCCGGATCCAGTGATCGCTCACCTTCACCGCCCCCTCGCGCACGTAAGGCATGTGGCAGTCGGCGCACGCCACCCCGCTCCGCGAGTGCACTCCCTGGTTCCACATCTCGAACTCGGGGTGCTGCGCTTTCAGCACCGGCGCGCCCGACTCTGCGTGCACCCAGTCCTTGAAGGGCTTCCCGTCCGCGAAGTTCGCCCCGTTGTCGTAGTAGGCCTCGATCTCGTCGGCCTTCAGGCCGTTCGCCCAAGGGTACGTCACCGTCTTCCGGTCGCCCCGGAAGTAGTACTCGACGTGGCACTGGCCGCAGACGTAGCTCCGCATCTCCTGCCGCGTGGCATCGCGGTTCGGGTCGTAGTCCTTCACCCCCTGATGCGCCTTGAGCGCCTTGATGCCGACGATGAACCCGGGCCGGGTCACCCGGAGGTTCAAGGTCTTCGGGTCGTGGCAGTCCACGCAGCCCACCGGATGATCCACCAGCGACTTCCCCGAGTCGTCCTTCAGCGCGTGCGCATCCTGGTACTTCATCGCGCACACCTCCTCGAAGCCCTTCATCACGTCGCCCTTCCCGACGAAGCGGTACGCCGGGATGATGCTCGCGTGACAGTGAAGGCACGCTCCGGGCTGGGGCCGCTCCGTCACCCGGCGCGTCTTCTCCTGGTCGAGGAGCATGTACGCATGCCCGCGGCGGTCCCGGTAGTCGAGGCTGAACGCGTACCCGGCGAAGATGCGCGTGAGCCACGGGAACTGGTCTGCCTTCTGCGCCGGTGAGGCGTCGCCTCCCCCGAAGTTGGTCCGGCTGGGCTCGACCGTCTTGAGGTACGAGTCGTATTCCCGCGGCCAGTTCGTCCCCCAGACCTTTGGGTCCACCGTGTCCTCGGTCACCTCGACCAGCCGGACGTACTGCTGCTTCGCCTCGGTCTTGCGCTGGATGATGTTCACCAGGAGCGCGGTGATGCCCGCCACCACCACCGCCGTCACCACCACGATTCCCAGCAGCATCGGCCAGCGCTTCTTCTCCGGAGCCCTCGGTTCCATGGTCGAGATCTCCCTCTAGTTCCTGGCGGCGTGCCCGACGCCGCGGTGGCAATGGACGCAGAGCACCGCGTCCGTGTCCGTCGTGCTCCCGTGCACCAGCTCCGAGACCATGCCCGCGTGGCAGGTGACGCAGTTCTCCTGGAGGATCCGCGCGTTCCTCGGCCCGATGCGGATCGGCTCCGGGAAGTCCTGCAGGGTGAAGGCCTTGCTGTGGTTCCAGCCGTTCACGGCCTTCGCCCACCACTTGCCCACGAAGTCGTGCGGCAGGTGGCACTGCACGCAGGTGGCCACGGCGTGGTGCGGGCTGTGCTGCCAGGACGCGTACTCGTCCCGCATGATGTGGCAGTTCACGCAGGCCCGCGGGTCCGCCGAGAAGTACGAGAGCCCCTCGGCGTAGCGGAAGGTGAACGCCCCCAGCCCGGCCACCAGCCCGACGGCGATCGCCGCGACCACCGCCACCTGCACGCTTCCGCGCCGACCGGAGTCCATGGCCAGGGTGCAAATTCCTGCACTCCGGGCGAAGGGGTCCAGGAAGAACCGCAGTGGACCTTGGGCCTACGTCGCCCTGCTTCCGACACGCGGTGCTTTTTTGGACGAGGCATCCGTCGGCTCCTGGACGTCGTCGCCCGAACTGCCCTTCCGGACGGGGCTCGCCGACCCTTCCTTCTCGAGGACACCGGAGGGGTTTGACACTCGATGGTTCGGAGCGTCTGGGCGGCGTGTGTTCTGGTTCTGTGTGCGTGTGGATCGTCGGTGCCAGGCAGCGGTGCCGCCCTGCCGCGAGTCACCTCCACCGGCGTCGCGCTGGGTATCGGCTCGAGCGCCGATGACCTGCGTACCGGCTGGTACCCCAACCAGCCCGCGCTCGCCCCGCCGAGCGTCGGGGCCCCCGACTGGGGACAGCTCTTCGTCACCGCCCTCGACGGGCAGATCTACGCCCAGCCCCTGCTCGCCAACGGCGTGGTCCTGGTGGTCACCGAGACCAACCACCTCTACACGCTCGATCCCAACAGCGGCGCGATCCTCTACCAGCGTGCGCTCGAGGTGCCCTGGAACGCAGCCGATCTCGGGTGCCCCGACCTCGCGCCCAAGGTGGGCACCACCGGAACGCCGGTCATCGACACCCGCGACCCGGGAAACGTGACGGCGTACTTCGTCACCAAGAGCTACGCCTCCGGAACCTCGGGGGCGGCCATCGCCTTCATGCACGCGGTGGACATCCCCACCCTCGCCGAGCGGCCCAACTTCCCCGTGCAGATCCAGGGGAGCGCGGACAACCAGACCGGCATCTCCTTCGACCCCACCTACCAGATCCAGCGGCCCGGGATGCTGATGCTCGGCGACACGGTGTACGCGACGTTCGCCGGCCACTGCGACCTCGGGACCTACCAGGGCTGGGTGATCGGGGTGAACTCCGCCGGCGCCATCCGCGCGCGCTGGTCCGCGGCCGCCTCGTTTCCCGGGGCGGGCATCTGGCAGAGCGGCGGGGCGCCGATGTCCGACGGCCCGAACACCTTCATCGTCGCCACCGGCAACGGGGACGTGGTGACCGCGCCGACGCCGGGGAAGCCTCCGCCGAACGTTCTCGCCCAGGCCTGGGTGCGGCTGAACGTCCAGGGGAACGGGTCGCTCCAGGCGACCGACTTCTTCGCTCCCTACGACGCCGACAAGCTCAACGCCTGGGACGCGGACTTCGGCTCGGGCGGCCCGGTTGGGCTCCCGGACTCGTTCGGCACCTCGAACATCCCCCACCTCGGCGTTGCCGCCGGCAAACAGGGCTTCGTCTACCTCCTGAACCGCGACAACCTCGGCGGGCACGCCATGGGTCCCAACGGATCCGACGCCGCGGTCCAGCGCATCGGCCCGTATGGGGGAGTCTGGTCACGGCCCGCGGTGTGGCCGGGAAATGGCGGCTGGGTCTACTACCCGACCGCCTCCGGAGGCACGACCTCCGAGGGTTCCACCGGAATGCTCAACGTCTTCCAGTCCGGCGTCGACGGTCAGGGCAAGCCGACCCTCTCGCTCGTGGCGACGGCGCCCGACCCGTTCGGCTTCGGCTCGAGCGCACCGGTCGTCACCTCGGATGGAACCAACGACGGAACCGCGCTGGTCTGGGTGGTGTGGATGCCCGACGGCTCGGGACAGAATGCACAGCTACGGGCCTACGACGCGGTCCCGAGCGGGGGCGCCCTCTCGCTCCGCTGGAGCACGCCCATCGGCACCGCGAGCAAGTTCAACCCCCCCGGCATCGGCAACGGCCGGGTCTACGTGGGCACGCGGGACGGAAACCTCTACGGGTTCGGGGCCCCGGTCGACCAGCCACTCACCAGCACGCCGCTGAATCTCGGGACGGTGGACGTGGGCGGCAGCAAGAGCGGACAGGTGGTCTTCACCGCCGTGCGAGCGACGACGGTCAACTCGGTGAGCTCGACCAGCTCGGAGTTCACCACCGGCGCGTCGTCGCCCGCCCTCCCCGCCACCCTCGCGCAGGGAGCCACGCTCACCATCCCCGTGACGTTCAGCCCGAGCAAGGTGGGCATCCGCTCGACGGCGATCGTCGTGCAGGCGGACGGGGCGCCGGTGTCGGCTCCGGTGACCGGCATCGGGCGGCGGCCGGAGGCGGCGCTCCAGGTCGCGCCTCCGGTGATCAGCTTCGGCGGCGCGGCGGTGAACAAGCAGGTCAGCGGGACCCTGACCATCTCCAACGTCGGCGGCGCTCCGCTGGTCATCAACGATGTGAGCGCGCCGAAGGCACCGTTCTCCGCGAGCGGGGCCCCGACCGCCGGTTCCAGCCTCGGCCCCGGGCAGTCGGTCACCGTGACCTTCACCTTCTCGCCGACGCAGGTGGGCATGTTCGACGATCAGGTGCAGGTGGACACCTCCGCCGGGCAGGAGACGATCCCGCTCACCGGAACGGCCGCGCTGGCGGGGAACCTCGTGCTCGACCCGGCCGGACTGCAGTTCGGGGACGTGCCGGTGGGCCAGAGCAAGGTGCTGTCGTTCCAGATCACGAACAACGGTGGCTCGCGGGTGACGGTGACCAAGTCGAAGCCACCCGGGTCCGGAGTGGGCTTCACCAACACCGACGACCTGCAGGAGGGCGCGACGATCGATGCGGGGGAGGTCAAGACCCTCCACGTTCAGTTCCAGCCGCAGAAGGCGGGCCCGGCCACGGACCACTGGACCGTCAACGCCGACGGAGACCAGGGCATCCTCACCCTGGAGCTGAACGGCTCCGGAGGCACCGGAGGCGGTGGGGGCGGGGACCCGAGCAGTGGGTGCACCACCACCGGAGGCGGGGTCGAGCTCTGGGCGCTGGCGAGCCTGCTCCCGTGGGTGTGGCGGCGGCGCAGGCCGAGGTGAGGGTTCCCGGGCTCAGCTCGCGCGGAGCGCGCTCGCCGGGTCCACGCGAGCAGCGCGCATCGCCGGCAGCAGGGCTGCGGCCACGGCCACCAGCGCGAGGACGATGACGACGGCCGCGAGCACTCCCGGGTCCGCCGCGGTCACGCCGAAGAGAAGCCCCCGGAAGGCGATGGCGAGGATCACCGCGCCCAGCACCCCTGCAGCCGCGCCGGCCAGCACCGGGGGGAGGTTCCGGCGAAGCACGAGGCGGATGATGTCTCGCCGCTCGGCACCGACGGCCATCCGCACGCCGTACTCGCGGGTCCGCTCCACGACGCCGTAGGAGACGACGCCGAAGATGCCCACGGCGGCGAGCACGAGCGCGAAGGCGGCGAAGACGCCGAGCAGGAACACGGGGTAGCGCCGGAGGAACATCGACGGCGCCTGCTCGAGCACCTCGGTCAGCGAGCGCACCGGGAGCACCGTGGCCTCGGGCAGGACGCCGAGGAGCGCCTGTCGGACGTCGCTCTCGACTCCCTTCCGGTTGCTGCGGAGCACGAAGCTCACCGGGTTCTCCGGGAACTGACTGTCGGCGTAATAGAGGATGGCGGGCGCGGGCTCGTCGAGCGCGCCGAAGGTCTGGTCGCCCACCAGTCCGACGATGGTGAGCACGGGTGCCTCGGGCGAGAACGTCGGGCGAATGCGCTTCCCGATGACGTCCTCGCCGGGGAAGAAGCGGCGCTGGAAGGTGCGGTTCACCACCACGACCGGAATCGAGTGCTGGGTGTCCTCCGGGCCGGGAGCACGTCCGGCGAGCACCGGGACGCCGAGCACCCGGAAATACCCGGGGCCAACGACCCGGTAGGAGGCCTCGGGCTGGGGGCCGGTCGGCGCGGGACGTCCCTCGACGAGGAAGCGCTGCGTGTTGCCATTGCCCGTGCCGGGGAGGCGGCTCACCCGGGTGGCCCCCGAGACGCCGGGGACGGCCTCGACCGACTCGAGCATCCGGGTCTGGAGCACGATGGCCACCTCGTCCTTTTCCACCGCCGCCCGCGGCGCGACCACCGTGACACCGAGCGCGCCCTCGGGACGGAAGCCGGGGTCCGTCGCGAGCACCCGGAGCAGGCTCTTCCCCATGAGCCCCGCCGACCCGAGGAGCATCACCGCGAGCGCGACCTCCACGGCCACCAGCACGCCGCGCAGCCCGTGCCGTGCATGGCCCGAGCGTCCAACGGAGCCGGACTCCTTCAGGACGTCGTGGAGGTCGGGACGCGAGGCGCGGAGGGCCGGGAGCAGGCCGAAGAGCACCGTGGTGAGCAGGATGAGCCCACCGCCGTAGAGGAGCACCCGGCCGTCGACGTCGAGGTGTTCGAGGAACGGCATGCCGGCCTGCGCGCGGCTGGGGATGCCAGCGAGGAGAAGGGGGAGGCTCAGGCGCGCGGCGAGGAGCCCGAAGAGCCCGCCGAGGACCGCCAGGACGAGGCTCTCGGTGAGCAGCTGCCGGAGTAGCCGGCGACGCCCCGCACCGAGGGCCGCGCGGACGGCCATCTCCTGCTCGCGGGTCCGGGCGCGGGCCAGGAGAAGGTTGGCCACGTTGGCGCAGGCCACGAGGAGCACCAGGGTGACGCAGGCGAAGAGGAGCACGAGCACGGGCTCGACCTTCCCCACCAGGACGTCCCGGAGCGGGACCACCTCCATCGAGACGCCCTGCATGTCGGTGGGGAAACGCTCGCGGAGCGCGGTGGCGAAGGCCGTCGTGCGCTGCTCGGTCTGTCGCAGGGTGCTTCCGTCGCGGAGGCGGGCGATGCCGTTGATCCAGTGGAGGCTCCGGCGCCGCGCCATCTCGTCGCGGGGCTGGACGGCGACGACGACGCGGGCGTCGGCCCCGGGCGCGAAGGGGAAGCTCGGCGGGAGGACACCGACGATGGTGTGCGGGCGCTCGTCGAGGACGAGCGTGCGGCCGAGCACGCCCGGGTCGGCGCCCATCCGCGACCGCCAGAAGGCGTCGGTGAGGACGACCGCTCGAGGGCCGCCGTCGACGTCCTCGCCGGGGAGGAAGGTCCGGCCGAGCTGCGGGCGCACCCCGAGGACGTCAAAGAAGCTGGCGGTGACCTGGATGGCGGGGAGGCGGGAGCGCTCCGTCCCGTCGTTCCAGATGACCGGCGAGCCGTTGTAGCCGCCGACCGCGGCGAACAGGGCCTTGTCGTCCTGGAGCTCGCGGAGCGTGGGCCAGGCGAGCTCGAACCGCGGCTGGTCGTGGTTCTCGTGGGTGTTCCAGACGTGCACCAGGCGGTCGGGCTCGGCGTACGGGAGGGCGCGGAGGAGCGCGGCGTCGACGGCGGTGAAGACCGCGGCGTTGAGGCCGATGCCCATGGAGAGGGTGAGCACGACGATCGCCGCGAAGCCCGGGCGGGAGCGTAGGTGGCGGCCGGCATCCCGGAGGTCCTGGAGGAACGTGCTCATGGAAGGGACGCACGGTTCAACGGGCGTGCCAGCGCGAGGGAGGGGCAGCCGGGAACGAGGTGTTTGGCACCTCTCGGCGGTAACGAGGTGGTAACGAGGTGTCTGGCACCTCTCCGGTACGGCACCTCTCCGGGGCCCTCGTTTCGAGGGCGTCGCGAGGTGTCCGGCCCTTCGGACCGTAACGAGGTGTTTGGCACCTCTCCCGGAGGCACGTCCCCCGGGAGCTCCCCGCGGGCGCAGGCAAAGCAGTCTTGACACCTCTTCGGCACCTTCTCGGTAACGAGGTGTTTGGCACCCCTCCCGGTAACGAGGTGTCTGGCACCTGGGCTTTGCACCTGGGCTTTCCTGGTCTTTGCGAGGCGACTTCCGCGCTCTGCAGCTCGGGGTCTCGCACCCCGTTCCTCCGTAACGAGGTGTTTGGCACCTCCCGGGAGCCCTCGGAGCACGTTCCGGGAGCTCGTATGAGCACAGCCCCCCCGGTCCGTGGCTACGGAGCGCTCTCGGGACGGGGCGTCCCGCGACCGGACACGCGGGTTGACGCTGCCCTGACCGGGCCTTAAAGGCTCCCGTCCCCTCGATGTCCGAGCCTCACGCCGAGCTGTCCTCGCCCACGCCCGAGGTGGTGCCCCCCGCGGCCGATCCGCTGGGACAGGTGCGCGCGCAGCTCAGGCCCGGTACCCGCGTCCGGACCACCGGGCTTCAGGGTGCGGCCCGAGGGCACGTCCTGGCCCGCCTCTCGCGCGAGCTCCGGACACCGCTGGTGTGCATCACGGCGGACGAGGACTCGGCCGAGCAGCTGGCCTCGGACCTGGCGTTCTTCCTCGGTGGACCGGGGTCGCTGGTCGAGCCGAACGTGCTGCAGCTCCCCGGGGACGAGGTGCTCCCCTGGGACGAGCTGACGCCCGACGCGACCGTCGTCGCCGAGCGGCTCGGAGCGCTGTTCCACCTCCGCCAGGGAACGGGCTTCCCGGCGCTGGTGATGAGCTGGCGCGCCCTCCACAAGCGGGTTCTGCCGCCGGACGTGCTCGACCGGCTGAGCGAGATGGTGGGCGTGGGCCAGGAGCTCGACCGCGACGCCTTCCTGCGGCGCCTGGCCCAGATGGGCTACCAGTCCTCGCCTCTGGTCGAGGACCTGGGCACCTTCTCCTCGCGCGGCGGCATCATCGACGTCTTCTGTCCGCTCTACAGCCGGCCGATCCGCATCGAGCTGTTCGGCGACACGGTGGAGTCGCTCCGGCTCTTCGATCCGGCAACCCAGCGCACGGCCGAGCTCCTCAAGGAAGCGACGCTCATCCCCGCCCGCGAGGTGCTCTTCACGGACGAGACGAAGAGCGCTGCCGAGGCAGCCGCCCGCGCCGCGGCCGAGCGAATCGACATCCCCACCAGCCGGCTCCGCGAGACGCTCGACCGCATTCGCGAGGCCATCCCCGCGTACGGGATGGAGGCGCTGCTCCCCGGCTTCTTCCCCGGCGGGCTGGCCACGGTGCTCGATTACCTCCCGCACTGGGCAAGCGAGCCGCTGGTCTACGTGGACGACCCGCTCGGGGTCAGCCGCGCCGCCGAGGACCTCCGGAACGAGATCGAGCAGGTCTGGGCCCAGTCCACCGCGCGGAAGGACCTGGCGCTCCCGCCCGAGGCGCACTTCGCCTCCGACGACGACCTGCTCGCGGGCATCGCCCGGTACCCGGTGCTCGAGGGTGGCGGGCTGTCGCTCGCGGCGTCCGGAGCTCAGGTGGCGTTCACGTTCGGGACCACCACCGACCTGCGCCAGGCCATCCTCAGTCACCACGGTGAGGAGGGAGCGCTGTCGCCGCTGGTGCAGCGACTCGAGCGCTGGCGCGAGATGCGAGTCGCCGCCGCCATCGCCTGCGGCTCGGCCGGCCAGGTGGACCGGGTGAAGCGGCTGCTGCTGGACCGGAACGTGATGGTGCGGGCGCACACCGAGCCCTTCGCCGACACGCCGGCGCTGCGCGACCCGAGCATCTGGGCCCACCTCTTCACCGGTGAGGTGAGCCACGGGTTCGTGGATCCCGCCGGCGGGCTCGCGGTCCTCAGCGACGAGGAGATCTTCGGCGCCCGGGCGCGGCGGCGGGTCAAGGCGCGCGGCGCGGAGCAGCCCTTCGGCGCCGCCTTCCGCGAGCTGAAGGAAGGCGACCTCATCGTCCACACGGACTTTGGAATCGGCCGGTACGCCGGGCTGACCAAGATGCAGGTGCAGGGCGTGCCGGGGGACTTCCTGGTCCTCGAGTACGCAGGACGGGACAAGATCTACCTGCCAGTGAGCCGGATGCGGCTCATCCAGAAGTTCACCGGCGGCGACCCGTCGAAGGTCGCGCTGGACAAGCTCGGGGGCACGGGCTGGCTCAGGACCAAGCAGCGGGTGAAGGAGGCCCTGCTGAAGATGGCCGCGGAGCTGCTCCGGCTCTATGCCGCCCGGCACGCGCATCCTGGCTTCGCCTTCACCCCGCCCGACCGCTACTTCCGCCAGTTCGAGGCCGATTTCGAGTTCGACGAGACTCCGGACCAGGCCAAGGCCATCGAGGACGTCCTCGACGACATGCAGAAGCCGGAGCCGATGGACCGGCTGGTCTGCGGCGACGTGGGTTACGGGAAGACCGAGGTGGCAATGCGAGCTGCCTTCAAGGCCACGCTGGACCGGAAGCAGGTGGCGGTGCTCGTACCGACCACCGTGCTCGCTCAGCAGCACTTCCACACCTTCCGGAAGCGGTTCTCCGACTATCCGGTGAGCATCGAGGTCGTCTCGTCGATGCGGAAGGCGGCCGACGTCCGCGAGGTGCTCAAGCGCGCCCGCGAGGGCAAGGTCGACATCCTCATCGGGACCCACAAGCTGCTCGGCGCCGAGGTGGCCTTCAAGGAGCTGGGCCTGCTGGTGGTGGACGAGGAGCAGCGCTTCGGGGTGAAGCACAAGGAACGGATCAAGCAGCTCCGCACGCAGGTGGACGTGCTCACGCTGACCGCGACGCCCATCCCGCGCACGCTGCACATGAGCATGTCGGGGCTGCGCGACATGAGCATCATCGCCACGCCCCCGCAGGACCGCCGGGCGATCCGGACCTTCGTGACCCGGTTCGACGCGCCGACGATCCGGGAGGCGATCGTTCGGGAGATCCAGCGCGGCGGCCAGGTGTTCTTCGTTCACAACCGGGTGCAGTCGATCCACTCGATGGAGCGGTTCCTTCGCGAGCTGGTTCCCGAGGCGACCATCGGCGTCGCGCACGGACAGATGGGCGAGGGACAGCTGGAGAAGGCGATGGCAGACTTCGTGGACCGGAAGTTCCAGGTCCTGCTGTCCACCACCATCATCGAGAGCGGCATCGACATCGCGTCGGCGAACACGATGGTCGTCAACCGCGCGGACACCTTCGGGCTGTCGCAGCTGTATCAGCTGCGGGGGCGTGTGGGCCGGAGCAAGGAGCGCGCGTATGCCTACCTCCTGGTGCCGGCGCGGCGGGCGGTGACCCGGGATGCGCAGCGGCGGCTCGAGGTGCTACAGGCGTTCACCGAGCTCGGCGCGGGGTTCAGCATCGCCTCGCACGACCTCGAGATCCGCGGCGCAGGGAATCTCCTTGGGCACGACCAGTCCGGCACCATCGCGGAGATCGGGTTCGACCTGTACACGCAGCTGCTCGAGGAGGCGGTCGCCGAGATGCGGGGCGAGCCGCCGCGCGTGGAGATCGAGCCGGAGGTGACGCTCCCCGTTCCCGCACTGATCCCCGACGACTACGTGCCCGACGTGCACCAGCGACTGGTGTTCTACAAGCGGTTCAGCGGCGCCGGATCTGTCGACGAGGTGAGCGATCTGCGCGCCGAGCTGGTGGACCGCTTCGGCGAGCTGCCCGACGAGGTGGATTCGCTGAGCGAGCTGATGCTCCTGAAGCAGGAGATGCGCGAGCTGCGGCTCCGTGCGCTGGAGAGCGGAGCGGGCCGGCTGGTGGTGACGCTGGGGCAGGACGCGCTGCTCGACGGGGCGAAGCTCGCGGCGCTTGTACAGAAGAGCAAGGGCGTGTACCGGCTCACGCCGGACCTCAAGCTGATCGCGCGGCGGGACGGGCCGGATCAGCCGGCGGCTTTGCTCGGCGAGGCGAAGAAGGTGCTGCGGGATCTCGCGGCCTGCGCCGTCGCCTGACACGCACGCCGGCGGTGCGAAGGGTCGTGGCGGAGCGCAGGGTGTCGTACCGCCGCGTTCCTTCGCGCCGAGGTCACGGCGTACTCGGCTGTCACGACATGAATCCCTTTTCTTAAACTGTCGTCCTCACCTCGCCCCGCTGGCCAAGCGGGCGACAAGGGGATTCCAACGATGAAGCGTATTCTTTTCCTCACCGGTCTCGCCGGTGCACTCGTGGGTTGTGGCAACGGGTTGCCGACGCCTCCCGCACTGCCGTCGTTCAATTACGGTACGCCGACCAGCAGTCTCTCTTCGCAGCAGAGCAACGCCGCCCATACCGCGGAGAGCGGCATCGGAAACGCCTCCGGTACGGACGGGAACGCCGTGACGCCGACCGCCGCGCCAACTCTGGCGGACGAGCTCGCGACGAACCTGCCCAGCTCGGCGCTGCTGAAGTCTGCACCGTCGCCCGAGGCGGCGCTGCGGAGTGTGACGGTTCCGACCTCCGAGTCGGCGGCCCGCGCCTTCCGGAGCTCGGGGCTCAGCGTCGGCACGAGCAACTGCATCAGCCAGACGGATACCAAGGTCACCTACTCCAACTGCACGTACAGCGGTGAGGGCTTCAACTGGACCCTCAACGGGAGCATCTCCGTCGCTGCGACGTCGCTGAACTGGGACATCGAGGCGACATTCTCCGCCGACATGGAGGGTGTGTCGGGGAAGGGAATGTTCCACTGGTTCGGCCAGCTCAACTGGACTGCGACCACTGTGACGGGGAACGGCCGGAGCGAGCTTGCGATTCGCGCGGACGGCCAGGGGCAGCACGTGGAGCTGGCTGCGACGACCGGATGGAAGGCGGATCTCCAGGTCGACGCGACCGGCCACTGCATCAGCGGTGGGTCGTTCGAGATTGCCCGAGCCGTGGAGGGCAGCGGGGGCGGCGAGCACATCTCGGAGGCCGTCGGCTGGAAGTTCACCTGGAGCGGCTGCAACAACGTCCAGGTCGCCGAGGGGCACTAAGCCCCGACGGAGCTGGACGCACTCCAGCCGACCCGCAGCGTGATCCGGCGCTGCGGGTCGTCGTGTTTTGGGGGCCCGAGGACGGGGAACGAGTGCGGGTAACGAGGTGTCCCGTAACGAGGTGTCTGGCACCTCGACGGCGGAACTCCGTAACGAGGTGTCTGGCACCTCGACGGACACTCGGGGGGGAGCCTCGGCACAGCGAGCACACGGTTCGCGCTCGGTGGATAGACCGTCTCGATCAGATTGGACGGGTGTCTCTGAACTGGGACGGTTGATGCTGTAACGAGGTGTTTGGCACCTCTTCGGTAGAGCCGGCGACGCCGACCGGGTGGAACACGAAGCTGCAGACCGTAGCGGCGGCTCCTTCGAAGTCGGCCGCGCCCCGAAGGGAAGCGGGCGCGACGGCCAGCGCATCTCCCGGTAACGAGGGGCCGGTAACGAGGTGCCTGGCACCTCTGCCTGGCATCTCTGCCTGGCACCTCTGTAACGAGGTGTTTGGCACCTCTTCGGTAGAGCCCGCGACGCCGACCGGGTGGAACACGAATCTGCAGACCGTAGCGGCGGCTCCTTCGAGGTCGGCCGCGCCGCGAAGGGAAGCGGGCGCGACGGCCAGCGCATCTCCTGGTAACGAGGTGCCTGGCACCTCTCTCTGGTACCCCTTGCGGCGAGGTGTAGGGCACCCCTTACGGGCAGCTCACTCACGCGACCGCCGTCTCAGGCGGCTCGTCAAATCCGGCCGGTCCGTTTCATTGGGGGAGCGTGTCGGGCTGCCGGTTCGCGCCCCGAAAAACTGCTGCCGACTCGAGTGCTGAGCGCGCGGCCGATCCACGAAGCCAAGCCCATCCCGGCCTGAACAGGGCGTGCGCGTCGCCCTCCCCGCACCCAAGTTGTGTGACGTCAACGATTCTTTTCAGTCACGGGGAAGGAGCGAACATGAGGATACGTGTGTTGGCAGGAATCGCCGCACTCGCCGTGGCAGGCGCGTGCGCGCACGGAAGTACCCGGAGTGACACCGTCAGCGACGAGGTGCTCGCCCGAGTGCCTCCCAACCAGATGGGCGGGGTGAATCAGGCGCGTCTCGACGTGGCGAAGGCGAAGGACACCCTCGCCCGCGAGAACGTCTCCCAGCAGAAGGCCAAGCACTACATCGAGGTCGCGAACAACGAGGTCGCGATCGCCAAGGCTCAGATCGACCGGAACGAGTCGGCCCAGAAGGCCGCGGACTACTCTCGGAACAATCAGGCGACCACCGAGTCCAAGAGCGCCATGGGCCTCGCGCGCCAGCGAGAGCAGGTCGCGAACGCGCACGTGAACGCAGCGCAGCAGCTCGCCAACTACAGCACGGCACGGGTCGGTGCCGCCCAGAAGGCCGTGGACCTCGCCAACGCTCGGCTGGAGCAGGCCGAGTTCAAGGCGGTGAAGGCCTCGGGCGACCCTGCGGTCAACAACATCGATGGGCAGGCGATCGCCAAGCGGGTCGAGGACGCTCGCGTCGCGCTCGAGCAGGAGCGTGCCAAGGTCAGCCAGACCAAGGCCAGCGCGTCCGCGGCGCGGACCAGCTGGATCGCTCTTCGCGACCAGCTTCCGGCCGATCAGCGCTTCGGCGTGGGCGGCTCCGGCTCGGACACCGCGGCGAACCTGAGCGGACGCGAAGGGACCAACCGGACACCGGCCAACCGGGAGAACTACAACATCGACACGAAGAACACTGATCCCAACAAGGGCCCGATGAGCAACAACCCTGCCGTCTACGACGACAAGGAGCTGTTCAACCTCCTGTAGTCGCCGCCGGCTTGAGCCAGCGGTACGCCTCACGCACCGCGGCGGGTCCTCCCTGCTCGAGGACTCGTCCGTGCGTGAGGACGATGCGGTCGAAGTCGAGCGTGAGCAGTCGGTCGAGGCTCCTCCGTGTCGCTGGACGGTCGCGGTATACGGGACGGAAGAACCGACTGAAGCCGACCCGGCCCCGGAGCCCCGCAGCGCTCAGGTACAGCCGGGTCACGAGATCCGGGCTGCCGTCGAAGTTCTCCACCAGGTCCGCACAGACCAGCGTCCGGGTGGGGCGATGCACGAAGACGGTCTCGTCGAGCAGCGAGCCGTCGATGTGCACCGGAACCAGGACGCCGCCCCACTCCGGGTCCGGAGTGTCGGAGAGCTCGACGTCGATGCGCACCTCGGGCCGCTTGCGGCGCATCGCCGCCGGCGCGTACACCCGGGCCGCGGGCCACCGCTGGATCGCATCGGTCACGTAGACGTGGTGGTACAGATTCGGCATCACGATGTGCTCGACGGGACCCTTGTCCTCGATCTCATCGGCCACGAGGTCGTCCACCGCCACCACCGAGTGCAGCCAGAGCCCTCCTCCGGGCAGGCGGATCACGGTCATCCGGGTGCCGAGGTGCAGGCCGAGAAAGCGGTGCGGCACCGAGACGGTCCAGAGGCCCTCCGCATGCTGGACGAGCTCGCTCATCCGCAGAAGTGCCGGATGGCGGCCTCGAGGATCTGCTCGCAGCGGACCAGCTCGGGGATCGGGACGAACTCCCCCGTCTGGTGTGCCACCTGGATGTTTCCCGGGCCGAAGACCACCGAGCGCGCGCCGAGCGCCGTCATCTGGGGAGCCTCGGTGCCGAAGCTCACCGTGGCCGAGCTCTGCCCGCTCTGGGCTTCCAGGAACTGCACCACCTCGGCGGACGCCGGGGTCTCGACCCCGCGGTCGGTGCGGAGGATGCGCATGCGGACCTCGCAGCCGGGTTCCTCGCGGCGCAGCTGGAACATGAGCTGCTCGATGGCGTAGGGCACGGCCTCCACGGCCTGGGCGGGAATGGGGCGCCACTCGAGGGTGAAGCTGCAGCTTCCGGGGATGACGTTCTTGGCCCGGCCTCCCTGGATCAACCCGACGTTCAGAGTGGTGTAGGGCGGCTCGAAGGACGGATCGGTCTCGCCGCGGAGCGGGCCGCGGGCGTAGGCCTCGATCCGGCTCAGGAGGCGCGCGGCGCGGAAGATGGCCGAGGCGCCGGTGTCCGGGTAGGCGCTGTGGCCCTCCTTGCCCGAGACCTCGATCTCCGCGAGGCAGTAGCCCTTGTTGGCGCGGATGGGACGGAGCGAGGTCGGCTCGCCCACGATGGCGTTCCGGGCCGCGCCGCGGCGGGCCTCGAGGAGCGCCTTCGCTCCGAGGCAGCCCACCTCCTCGTCGGCGGTGAAGATGAGTCCGAGCGGTTTCTTGACCTCGCGGCGGGTGCGTTCGGCGGCGAGCAGTGCGCAGGCGATGAAGGCCTTGGTGTCGCAGGCGCCTCGGCCGTAGAGGCGATCGTCCTTGCGGGTCAGCGTCAGCGCCTCGGCCCACCCCGAGTCGTAGGGCACGCAGTCGGTGTGGCCCACGAGCGCGAGCTCGGGCACCTCCCCGGCGCCGTGGGTGAAGGCGAGGAGGTTCAGCTTCTCGACTCCGGCGTCATCCGGATAGCGCTGGCGTTCGCAGCGGAGGCCGAGCGCCGTCAGCCGCGGCTCGATCCAGTCGATCAGCTTCGCATTCGGGAGGCGGCTCGTGGTGTCGAAGCCGACGAGCGCTCGCAGCGTCTCCTCCAGCCGTCTCTCCACGTCGCTCACGCGAACGTCCTCCGGCACAGCGCTGTGAACTCATGGCCCGAGATCTCGTCCAGCGGATGGTGGCCATTCCGCAGCACCCGCTCACCCTGGACCCAGGTGTCGGTCACCGCCGAGGCGGGCGCGGAGAAGAACATCGTCGCGAGGAGCGCCTCGTCCGGAGCGCCGAGCAGCGCCGGATGGCCGAGATCCACCGCACACAGATCGGCCGGGCGGCGCGGGGACAGCCGGCCCACGTCGAGACCCAGGCTCCGCGCTCCGCCGTGGGTTCCGATCTCGAGCAGGGTGCGGGCAAGCGCATCGGGACCTTCACCTGTCGAGGGAAGGGCCAGCCGGCGTCCGCGCTCGAGCCGGAGGTGACCTTCCAGCGCGCGGAGCTCGGCGAAGGGATCGATCTCGCTCTGGCCGTCGGTGCCGATGCAGAGCGTGGCCCCCGCGGCCGCCAGCCCGTCGGCGGGGAGGATGCCGTCTCCGAGGTCCCGCTCGGTGAGTGGGCAGGCGCAGACATTCGAGCGTCCGAGGAGCGGGACCTCATGCCGGGTGAGATGGACCGCGTGCACGGCGGTGAAGCGCTCGTCGAGGAGCCCCAGATCATGGAGGAGCTCGACTGGGCGGCGCCCGTACTCGGCGAGGCAAGCTTCGACCTCGCGCGGCTGCTCGGCGACGTGCATGTGCACGGTGGGCGGTCGGGCGCGGGCCACCACTTCCAGCCACGACCGTGGGACCGCGCGCACGCTGTGCGGAGCAGCTCCGACGGTGACCAGGGGATCGGGACGCACACGCTGCTCGAGCGCCGAGACTGCGGCGAGGAAGCGGTCGGGGTCGGAGTCGTAGAAGCGGCGCTGCCGCGGCTCGGGCAGGGTGTTGAATCCCGGCCGGCCGTACCCCACCCGGAGGAGGTGGATGCGCAGGCCCACCTCGCGAGCGGCGCCGATCACCCGGAGCGCGAGCTCGAGCGGGTCAGCGTAGGGGCGGCCGTCGGGCGCGTGGTGGAGGTAGTGGAACTCACCCACGGTCGTGATGCCGGCGCGCGCCATCTCCAGGAAGCACTGGCGGGAGGCGATGGCCAGCCCCTCGGGGTCGAGCGCTTCGGCGGCGCGGTACATCGTCTCGCGCCAGGTCCAGAAATCGTCCTGGGCGCGGCTGGCGTCCGGAGCCTGGGTGCGGCCGCGGAGGAGTCTCTGGAAGGAGTGGCTGTGGGCGTTCACCAGGCCGGGAAGGAGCAGCTTGCCGGGGAGGCGCTCGACCGGGACGCCCGGGGGCGGGATGCCGGCGGAGTCGCAGGTGCCGTCGGCGGCGATGGCGAGTGCCGTGTCGCGCAGGAGGCGGCCCCCCCAGACGAGGGCCTCGGGCTGGAGCCACCGGGAAGTCATGGGCTGCGGGGCACCCTAGCAATGCGCTCGTGGCGGGAGCGAGGGGGCGGGCGAAACGCGTCAACGCAGATGCGACGCGTGGGGCGAGTGAACACCCTCGGATGCCCATGACGAGATTTCCTGGAGGCGCGTATGGAGACAGACCGGTTGGTGGAGAGCCAGATCCGGCGGGTTCCGCCGTCGCTGCTCGTGGGGCTGGCGCTGGGGTCGATGGGGCTCTCGGCGGCGTTCGCGTTGGCGGGGAAGATGAAGGTCGCCAACTTCATCGGGCAGTGGGTCCCCCCACTGCTGATCCTGGCGACGTTCGAGCGCCTGATTCAGGCCGAGGGCGGTAGCGGGCCACGGGTCTCGGGGGAGCTGCCCAACGGAGTGGTCGGATCCAGGGTAGGCACCGGGGCCGGCTCGACAGTGGGTGGGCTGGTGCCGTCGACCCGGACGCCAGGGGTGTAGGCCCGTAACGAGGTGTTTGGCACCTCGTGAGGGCACCACTTGAGGCACGTCTTGAGAGGGGGGGGCTCAGGCCAGGGGCTGGCATAGGAGATTCGGCAGGGAAATCTCTCGGTCCGGACGGGAGTCCGCCCCCGTGCACACCGTGCCGCGACGTGGTGCCCGGCTCAGGCAGATTCCGAGGCAATGACGAAGCCGTAACGAGGCGTTCGTAACGAGGTGTTTGGCACCACGTTCCCGGCACCACGTCGCCCCGTAACGAGGTGTTTGGCACCACGTCGCGGCACCACGTCGCGGCACCACGTCGCGGCACCACGTCGCCCGGCACCACGTCGCCCGCCATCTCTCCCGGACGTCCGGTGCGTGGCTTTCCCGGCACTGCGGGCCTTTGCGTGGCACGGGGTAGCGTGCTGACCTTTCCGGCAGGCGGAAGACCCATGGCGCGTCGCACCGATCCACTCGAGACCTATCGGCAAAAGCGAGACTTCGGCGTCACACCCGAACCTGCCCCGGACCGGCCCGCTCCCGCGCCGGCCGGAGCCCCGCGCTTCATGGTGCACAAGCACGATGCGACGCGGCTGCACTATGACATCCGGCTCGAGAACGACGGTGTCCTCGTCAGCTGGGCCTGTCCCAAGGGGCCGAGCTACGACCCCGCGCAGAAGCGGCTCGCCGTCCAGACCGAGGACCATCCCCTCGCCTACGGCGACTTCGAGGGCCGCATCCCCGACGGCGAGTACGGCGCCGGCGACAGCATCATCTGGGACCGCGGCACGTACGACACCGTTCCGCCGGGACAGTTCCAGGAGCAGCTCCGCAAGGGCCACCTTCACGTCGTCTTCAACGGGCAGAAGCTGAAGGGCGGCTGGCACCTGGTGCGGACCCGTCCGCAAGGCGGAAAGGCCCAGTGGCTTCTCTTCAAGGCGAAGGACGGCAGCGAGCGGACCGACTTCGACGTTGTCGCCGAGCGCCCCGAGTCGGTCGCGAGCGGCCGCCGCGTCACCCGAGGGCCCGAGCGCCAGCGCAGCCTGCGGGGTGTCCACCCTGATCCGGAGACGCTCCTCGGCCGGGTGTGGCCGCCAATGCTGGCCGTGCTGTCGAAGGGCACTCCGGCCCCGCCGGATCGGTACGTCTACGAGGTGAAGTACGACGGGTACCGGGCACTCGCCGCGATCTCGGGCGGCAAGGTCGACGTCCGCTCGCGGAACGATCTGGACTTCGCCGCCCGGTTCCCGTGGGTCCTGCCGGCACTGTCACAGATCGTCGTCGGCGAGGCGGTGCTCGACGGAGAGCTGGTGGCGCTCGACGAGAAGGGAGTGACTCGATTCCAGAAGCTGGGGGACCCGGGCGCCGAGCACCGCTACATGGTGTTCGATCTGCTCTGGCTGGATGGAGAAGACCTCCGAGCGCGACCCCTGGAGGAGCGACGCGAACTGCTCGAGTCGGTGATGGCGAACTCCCATGCACCGCTCGAGCTGGCGCACAGGGTGCGCGGCGACGAGGAGACCGCGCTCGCCGAAGCTCGGGGTCGCGGATGGGAGGGGCTGCTGGCAAAGCTCCGCGGTTCGCCGTACATCGGCGCTCGCAGCGCCGACTGGCTGAAGCTGAAGGTGCTTGGAACGGACGAGCTGGCCATCGCGGGCTGGACGCCGATCTCCAACGGCGCGGCGGAGATCGGAGCGCTCCTCGTCGCTGCCCGGCGTGGTCACCGGTTCATCTATGCCGGAAAGGTGGGGACTGGCTTCGACAGGGCGATGCGCCGCCGGCTCCTCACGCTTCTCAAGAAGGACGAGGTTCCCCGGCCGGCTGTCGAGGACGCCCCCCGAATGCGCGACGCCCACTGGGTGACGCCGCGGCACGTGGCCGAGCTGCAGTTCACCGAATGGACGCGGGACGGAAAGCTCCGGCACCCCTCGTTCCAGGGGCTGCGCGAGGACAAGGGTCCGCTGGAGATCGGGCAGGACGAGGAGCGACCGGCGAAGAGCGCGCGACGCTCGGGATCGGGGGCAGCATCCAGCTCGGGACGCCGGGCGGCGGGGCGGTCGGTGTCCGCAGCGCGCTCGAAAAGCAGGACCTCGGCGGGTGAGAGCGGCAGGCGGCGGAAGACCTCGGGTCGAGGGGAGAGCCCGAGGAAGTCGCGGAAGTCCACTCCGGAATCGACGGATGGCGACGCGGATGGGGCGACGGGATTCTTCGGCAGCGCTCCATCAGCAGGGTTCGGGACCTGGCACTCGAACCGTGGCTCGGACCCGGAAGCACCGGCCGTTCAACCAGCGGGGGAGGCCACTCCTGCGGAGCCCCCACCTTCCGAGGTTCCCATCACCCACCCGGAGAAGGTGGTCTTTCCGGTCTCGAAGATCACCAAGCAAGATGTCCGGGCGTATGCCGATGCGATCGCTCCGGCGCTGATCGCCGCGCTCCGGGGGCGGCCACTGTCGATGCAGCAGTGGCCTCAGGGGATCGGCAAGCCAGGCATCTTCCGCCAGGGTGCCACGACCGCCCCGGCATGGATCCCACGGGTGACGGTCCAGCACGCTGACCACCCGCTGGAGCACATCGTCGTCGACCGGCCCGAGACCGTGTCGTGGCTCGCCAACCAGTCGGCGCTGACCCTGCACATGACCTCGAGTCGCGCCGCCACGGTGGAGAACCCGGACTGGGTGGCGTTCGATTTCGATCCCGCCAGCGGCTGGGAGCAGATTGCCCCCCTGGCCCGGGCCCTCAAGGGCTTGCTGGACGAGCTGAAGCTGGTGTCGGTCCCGAAGACTTCGGGAAAGCGCGGACTGCACGTCTTTGTGCCACTCGCTCCGGGGCACACCCACGAGCAGGCGCTCGCCTTTGCCGAGGCAGTGACCACAGCGCTCGCCGCGCGCTTTCCCGACCAGGCCACCACGGAGCGCTCGCTGAATCGGAGGCGCGGGCGCCTGTACTTCGACGCGCATCAGAACGGCCGTTTGAAGACCATGGTCGCGCCTTATTCGATCCGAGCAGTGGAGGGCGCGCCGGTGTCGACGCCGCTGGAGTGGGATGAGGTGGATGAGCGCCTCGACCCCGGAAAGTTCAACATCCGCACAGTGCCCGCGCGGCTCCGGGAACGAGGAGACCTGTTCGCGCCCGCGCTTGCCGGCAAGCAGCGACTGCCGGAGTTCCGGGGCTGAAAGGCGGCCAGGATCCTCGTCGCGGCCGAGTGTGCTACTCGACCCTGCGGAATGCGTGATCTGACTTCCGTCTCGTCGCGAGCCGCAGACCCCGCCGCGGACCGGCGGTTCTACGTGTTCAACGCCGTGGTTTCGGTGGGGGCGCTGGCTCTCCTCGCCTGGTTGCTGTTGGTGCGACGGGGCACGGGTGCTGGCGCGGCGGACCTCCGGTTCCTTCCCGGCGTGAATGCGACGCTCAACGCGACGGCGGCCCTCCTCTTGCTTGCGGGGTGGGTGGCGATCCGGCGTGGCTCGATGCGCGTGCATCGCACGCTCATGGTCGGCGCGTTCGCGGCGTCGTCCCTGTTCCTGGTCTGCTACCTGCTGTACCACTCGGTGCATGGGGATACGCGGTATGCGGGGACCGGCGCGATGCGCACGGTGTACTTGGCCGTGCTCACGACCCACATCCTCCTCTCGACGCTGGTCGTCCCCCTTGCGCTGACCGCATTCTGGTTCGCGCTGCGGCGGGAGTTCCGGCGGCACCGAAAGGTGACGCGGGTGCTCTGGCCGATCTGGATGTACGTGTCTGTGACCGGAGTCGCGATCTTCTTCATGCTTCGCTCGAGTTACGGGCGCTGAACTCGAGGGGCTGCAGGCACATCGTCCGGGTGTGAGGCTGCATGCGTGCCCGGGCATGCGGACGGCGAGCGTGCTACCCAGTACTTGATGGTGGCCGTGCTCCTCGTCGAGGACGACAGGGACATCCGTGAGTCGGTCGCCGAGGTGCTCGAGTCCGCGGGCCATTCAGTGACCCAGGTGGCGACGGCAAGCGCTGCGCTCAGATCCCTGGAGGAACCGAACTCACCCGACGTCGTGCTGCTCGATCTGCGGATCCCTGGGATGGATGGCCTGACGTTCCTCGACGTCCTGCGAGCACGTGCCGATCGGGATCGGTTCCGGGTCATCCTGATGTCTGCCGATCATGCGGTAAGGCATCTCGCGGATGCGCCGGGGGTCGTCGCCGTCCTCGAAAAGCCGTTCGACATGGCCAAGCTGCTCAAGCTGCTGGATGGATTCTCGTAACGAGGTTTCGTAACGAGGTGTTCGTAACGAGGTGTTTGGCACCTCGTTACGGACAGCGCTTCTCGGACGCGCTCATTTTCTCTGGTTGTTCAGGCGGCCAGGGGTATCGCCCCCGGCTCCGGCCAGACGAACGGTTTGATCGCGGGTTCGGGGAAATCCGCACCGGCATCTCCCCGCCTCCAGCGAACCGAGGCTCGATGATACGCCTCCGCGAAGCTGCGGTAGCGCTCCCGGAAGGCCTTCAGCAGCTCTGGGATGGAAGTGTGGCAAAGAGGCCGTGACCGACGCTGAGCCGGGCCCGGCTTCGCGTGAGGACGCTGTCTGAGCACCGCGGACCTTCCTAGGAAGGTCCCATACTGACGCGATGCCTGCTGCTCGATCGCCGTGACCGCTCGTTTCAGAAAGCGGCGGAGCCCGCCAGGCTCCCGGAGAGCTGGATTCGGGAGGGGTGTCAGTCGGATTTGCTCGGGTTCGGCCCAGCGCTCGTCGAGAAGATCTCGAGCAACGCGGCGTGAGTTCCCGCTCGCGCGGCGCGTCCAGTTGAACCATCGGAAGCTCTTCGCGCGTCCATCGAGCATGAGCGGAAGGCTGCTCAGACCCGGCCAGTCGCGGCAGCGTCGAACCAGTCCCTCCTTGACTCCGTGCGAGAGCACGTACCTCATGCGCTCGAGCAAGGCTGTCTCGTCGAGGATGGGCTCTGCCGAGTATCGGCGCTCCCAGAAGCTCCCTCGCCAGCCGACGAGCTTTCCGATCTTCTTCGAGATGTTCGTCAGCAAGTACTGCATGAATCTCGGGAGGTTCCCGCGTGGTGCGCGAATCACTAGGTGGATGTGGTTCGACATCACGCTGAACCCAAAGAGTTCGGCGCCGTAGAGACGAACCGCTCGGGCTAGTACACCCCCGAGGACCTCGTTCGTCTCGTCGGACGGACGGAGAAGGAACCGGCGTTGGAAGCACCGCACGGTCAAGAAGAAGATCTCTACAGAGTTCAGCATCCGGATTGGCCTTGGCATCGTTAGATTCCCCCTGAGCAGGAGCAGTCTCAGCAGGAGCCGGGCCAACGCTCCGCATGGCGAGTAACGAGGTGTAACGAGGTGTTTGTAACGAGGTGTTTGGCACCTCGGCGAGGCACCTCGGCGAGCACCTCGGCGAGGCCGAGGCCGAGGGCGTTCTCAGGGCACCTCGTAAGTTCCGCGACCGCTCCCAAGCGGCGTTGCCGACCCCAACGCTTCTCAGCGCTCAGGACGCGAGTGCCGACTCCGGCTCCCCTTCGGTACGGTCCGCAGCGAGCGGAATTCCGTCCACGTAGATGACCTTCTGTCCGAGGACGGCGGACACGCGCGGGCCGGGGGTCACGATGCCGGTGAGGTTGAGCGGGTCCACTCCTGCCACCTCGATCCGCAATCCGTTGGGGCGCAAGCGACGGATCGTCCGTGCGACCTCGACCGCCTCGGGAATGGCGAACTGCTCCCCACCGACCCCTGCCAGGAATCGCCCACCACGAATCTCACCTCTGGCCTCAAGCCGCCGGTAGTGCCGCACCAGCTCACGCCAGGGCGGCGCGAGCGGCTCGCGTACCACGAGGTCACGGAAGACGATGCCCCAGCGGGTCAGAAACAGCTTCCCCATGCAGTCGAGGCGCTCCTCCTCGCTGACCGACGACTCCGGTCGCAGCAACGACCATCTCCCCGGCCCGCCGCGCCTCAGCGCCCGCTGCTGACGGCGACGCTTCGGACTGAGCAGCACGCGGAGGTTGTCCACCGCGTCTGCGGTCACGAGACCTCTGCCAAGAAGATCCCACAGCGCCTCCTCGACCTGCTCGATGGACAGGCCCGAGCCCGAGACGAGCTCCGGGAAGAAACACGCTCCCCGTCGGACGAGAAGTTCGGCCACAGCCCTGCTCGGCCCGGCGAGCTCCTCGGGCCAGCCCTCCTCGGAGTCCCACCGCGCTGCCGAAAGGAGCGAGCCAAGCTCGGACCGTCGGAAGAACGTGAGGGTCGCCGTACGCCCCAGCTTCAGCGCGCGGGGCGATGTCAGTTCGACCTCGCCACCTCGGCGCGGTCCTACAACTCTGGGCTCACGGAGACTCAGCCGGCCCCACGCGATGTCGCCTGTCCAGCACGCTCGGTCGAGCAACTCGGCGAGGTTCCCGCGCACGCGGGTCGGCAGAAGAACCTGCTCCCACGCCGCGGCTGGTGCCTCCCAGCCCTCGAGCAGCGAGACGGCGCGGAGCAGTCCGCCCTGGCCGCCGAGCGCATCTCTCGGCTCAAGGTGATGCCACCGGAACAGGAACCGCATGAAATCCTGCGCCGAGAGGGGTTCGATCTCCCGCCGCAGTCGCCCGACGGTGAGTCGGTGGATCCGTTGCAGAAGCCGGCGGTCGCACCATTCGAGCTCCTGTGCCCCTGGCCGGAACAAGCCTCGGAGAACCTGGCCCTCGGACTCGAGACGATGAAGCGTCTGCGTCACGTCCTCTTCGGACAGTGCAAGACCAAGGCTCAGGCCCAACGCCGTGACCGGCCCGGAGACTTCCATCCGAGCTCGAACCATTGCCAGCATCGCGGTCTCGCGGTCGACGGCGGTGTCACTGGCCAGCGGCAAGAGTGGAGGCGAGAGCGACCCTTCGGGGAAAAGGGCGCGCACATGCAGAACCCGTTCCGTGCACACGACGAACTCGCGCACCGAGGTGCCAAACACCTCGTTACGGGTTCCAACGGCGTCCACGGGCGAGACGCTCAGTCTCGCCGCGCGGCCGGTGGCGACCAGCTCGTCAACGAGATGGGCGGGCACGCCCTCCGCCGGCACCAGCACTGCTGCGAGCAGCCAATCGTGCAGCTCCTCCGCATCGCGAATCAGCGGGCGCGCATCGGCCACCACCTGCTCGATCGCGGACGCATCGAGCGCTCCGAGCCCGGCGGCATCTTCGGCAGGGAGCGCGCGACGAACCTGCACCGCCCGGGCCCGCCGCTCCTCCAGCGGAGCGTCATCGAGGAAGGTGTAAGGCTGTGAGTTCAGCAGCGCATGGGCCAGCGGGGACGGCTCGGGCAGGTCCCGGGCGATGGTGCGGATCTCTCCGGCTCGCAGCGCCTTGAGAACGCCCTTGAGCCCCTCGACGTCCAGCGCCTCCGTGAGACAGTCCCTGAGCGCCTCGTTGACCAGCGGGTGGTCCGGCGGCTCGACCTCCGCTCCTCCGTGGTTGTCCTGGCAGCCGACCTGCGCGGGGAACACGGCCGCCAGCAAGTCCTCCGCCCGTGCCCGCTGGATGTGCGGCGGAACACGGCCGCCAGTCTGGTAACGAGACAGGGCCAGGGCCC
>Ga0081540_1000841_pt1 | contig 28015 bp, 28 predicted proteins | sample TabmetS2T1R1_FD_71024 | JGI IMG/M metagenome (GOLD analysis project Ga0081540, IMG submission 71024) | Tabebuia heterophylla rhizosphere microbial communities from the University of Puerto Rico - S2T1R1 | ecosystem: Host-associated > Plants > Roots > Rhizosphere ...
GCGTCCTGCCGGCATCCTTCGGCGGGGCCGGGGATCGGCGGCGACCGCGGCTCCGATGAAAAGGGGACGTTTTTGGCTGGCGTTGGCATGGCGACGTGGGGTCGCGCGCCCAGACCAGACGCGGGACCCTGTGGGGCGCGGTGCTGGCGCCGACCGGCCACGACCCAAAAAGCGCTGAGGCGACTTGCGGTTAACACTGCCCGTTAACCGCGGACAGCCCAACCGTTCGGACTTTCGTCCTGCTCGTGTGCTGGCTGAGGGTCCCTATCTCGCCCCTTTTTCGCCACCTACACTAGCCTCGGCCGGAGTGTCATTTTGCGTCTATCACGGGCCCGCTCCCGCGTGGCGTTTTGAAGGGGGACGGAGGGTGCAATACTTAGAGAAATTCGTTGAGGCGCTGGGTGCCCTCAAGCAGGAAGGCCGATATCGCGTTTTTGCCGACATCGGCCGCGTGCGTGGAAATTTCCCCTCGGCACGGCATTTCCAAGACGATGGTGTCGTCAGCGACATCACCGTGTGGTGCTCCAACGATTATCTCGGCATGGGCCAGCATCCAAAGGTGCTGCAGGCCATGCACGAGGCCATCGATCGCGTCGGGGCGGGAGCCGGCGGCACGCGCAATATTTCCGGGACCACCCACTACCACGTCGAACTCGAGGCGGAGCTCGCCAGCCTGCACGGCAAGCAAGCAGCCCTGCTCTTTACCTCGGGCTACGTAGCCAATCACGCCACCCTATCGACCCTGGTGCGGCTGTTGGGAGGTGCCACGGTCTTTTCCGACGCCAAAAACCATGCCTCGATGATCGAGGGCATCCGCCACGGCGGCGGCCCCAAGCGCCTCTGGCGCCACAACGATCTTGAGGACCTCGAGCGCCAGCTGAAATCGGTGCCCCGGGAGGCCACCAAGATCGTGGCCTTCGAGTCGGTCTACTCGATGGACGGCGACATCGCACCGATTGGCGAGATTTGCGACCTAGCGCACAGCTACGACGCCATCACCTATCTTGACGAAGTGCACGCCGTCGGGCTCTACGGGCCGAACGGCGGCGGCGTTGCCGAACGCGACGGCGTCGCCCACAAGGTCGACATCATCGAGGGCACCCTGGCCAAGGGCTTCGGCCTGATGGGCGGCTACATCGCCGCCGGCCGCGAATGCTGCGATGCCATCCGCTCCTATGCCCCGGGCTTCATCTTCACCACCTCGCTGGCACCCGCCATCGTTGCCGGGGCAATCGCCAGCATCCGGCACTTGAAGACGAGCGGCGTCGAGCGCGAACGCCACCAGGAGCGTGCCCGCACCTTAAAGCGCCGCCTGACGTCGGCCGGCTTCCCGGTGATGGACAATCCGAGCCACATCGTGCCGGTGCAGGTGGGCGACCCCGTCATCTGCAAGAGCCTGACGGACGCCTTGCTCAGCCGGTACGGCATTTACATCCAGCCCATCAACTATCCGACCGTTCCCCGCGGCACCGAGCGCCTGCGGCTGTGCCCGTCTCCCTTGCACAGCGATCGGGATATGGATCACCTGCTCGAGGCTCTGGCAACGCTCTGGGACGAGTTGGGGCTCACCACTCGCATCCCGGCGGTGGCCGCAGAATAGGACGTCATGGCGAGCATCGTCATCAAGATGCTCTTCGGGGAGCGCGTCAAGGTCCTAGGCCTGGTGTTCGGGGTGGCCTTCGCCACGCTGCTGGTGGCGCAGCAGGCTGGCCTCTTCGTCGGCCTGATGACCCGGTCGCAGAACGTCATTGCCGACGCCGGCGACGTCGACATCTGGGTGATGGACCCGGCCGTCGAATACGTCGATCTGATCCGGCCCATGCGGGATACCGAGCTCTATCGGGTGCGCGGCGTCCCGGGTGTCGCCTGGGCCGTTCCCCTGTTCAAGGCGGGCACCTCGGTGAAGACCCCGGAGGGGCGCACCAAGAGCGCCCTGCTGCTCGGTGTCGACGACGCCACCCTGACGGGCGTCTCCTCGCGCGTGGTCATGGGCTCGATCCTGGACCTGCGGCGCCCCGATGCTATCGCCATCGACCGCGTCGGCTACATGCAGCTGTGGCCGGGCGAGCCCCTGCAGCTCGGCAAGACGCTCGACCTCAATGACCGGCGCGCCGTCGTCACCGTCATCACCGACGCGGCACCGGCCTTCTCGGCCCAGGTCATCATCCACACGCGCTATAGCCGGGCGGTATCGTTCGTGCCGACCGGCCGCAACCAGCTCTCTTTTATTCTCGCCAAGGCGACGCTGGACCTCGATGCGGCCAGCGTCGCCCGCGCCATTGCCACGCGCACGGGCCTCAATGCCTACACGGCCGAGGAATTCTCCCGGCGCACCATTCGCTACTATCTCAAGAACACCGGCATTCCCATCAGCTTTGCCACCACGATTTTGCTCGGCATCGTCGTCGGCAGCGCCATTGTCGGCCTGACCTTCAACATGTTCGTTACCGACAACCTTCCCCAGTACGCCATGCTCAAGGTGATCGGCGTCACCGGCGGGCGTCTGATCGGTCTGGTGCTGTTGCAGGCCGCCATCGTCGGCCTGATCGGCTACGCCATCGGCATCGGGCTCGCCGCACTCTTTTTCGAGTATGCCTGCACGCCAACTTCAGCTTTGCGCGGCTTCAATCTGCCGTGGTGGATCGCCTCGGGGGTCGGCGCCACCGTCGCGCTGCTGATCGTGCTCTCGACGCTGAGCAGCCTGGGACGCGTGCTATTCGCCCAACCGGCCATGGTGTTCTGGGGCAAACGATGACCGCCACCGGCGAACCGCTGTCCGGCCCGCCCGCCGTCGTTTGTCGCGAGGTGGTCAAATATCTCGGCCGCCGGAAATTCCGCACCGAGGTCCTGCATGGCCTCGATCTCGAGGTCTACGCCGGACAAATGACCTTGCTGGTCGGGCCCTCGGGCTGCGGGAAGACGACGCTGATCTCCACCATTGCCGGCATCCTGAAGCCGGACAAGGGTTCGGTGCAGCTGTTCGGCACCGCCATGGCAGACCTCGGCCGGAGGCGCACGACGCGCTTTCGCGGCCGCAACCTCGGCCTGGTGCTGCAGCAATTCCATTTGTTTGCCGCCCTGACGGCGGCGGAAAACGTCGCCGTTCCCCTCTTGGTGCTGCGCCATGGCGCGAGCCAAGCCCAGGCGCGGGCGGTAAGCCTGCTGCAAGGCCTGGGGCTTGCGGCGCACGCCGATAAATATCCGCGCGAGCTCTCGGTGGGCGAGCAGCAGCGCGTCGCCATTGCGCGCGCCATTGCCCATGACCCCCGCCTCATCATTTGTGATGAGCCGACCGCGGCCCTCGATGCGGCCTCCGGACAGCTGGTCATGCAGCTGTTGCGCGACGTGACCGTCAAAAGCGATCGCGCCGTACTGGTGGTCACCCACGATCATCGCATTTTCGGCTTCGCCGATCGCATTATTCATATGGACGACGGGCGGATCACACGCATCACGAGCTCCACCGAAAAGGAGGCCGCCTGATGGCCCGTCGTCTGCCACTGCTGGCCTATGGCCTTGGCACCGTCGCCGCCCTCGCCGGGTTCGGCGCCTCCGTCTCCATTACCAATAAAAGCCAGCTGCGCGCCGCCATCGAGCCCTGGCTGGCGGCGCCGCGGCCGGTCTCGCTCGCGCCGGCGCCGAGCCCGCTGCCGCTACCGGCGCCGCAAATCGGTGCCGTCGGCTTGGTCGAGCCGTCGAGCCAAGAAATCAGCATCGGCACCGACATCTCCGGCATCGTCAGCAAGGTGTTTGCCTTGCCCGGGGTCAGGGTCAACAAGGGTCAACCCCTCTTCGTTCTCGACACCCGCATGACCGAGGCCGTGGTGGCGCAGCGGCTCAGAGATCTTGCGGCCGCCGAGGCCCGCCTGGCGCTCGCGCGCAGCCGCGTGCCGGGTTTGGAGGCCGAGGTTCAGGCCGCCATGACCGCGGTGGAGGCGGCCCGCGCCGACAAGGATGACGCCACCGACGTGGTGCGGATCGCGAGCAATCTCAACTCCGGCGATACCATCTCCGCCCGCGAGATCACGCGACGCCGCAACGTCCTGCGCACCGCCGAAGCCAAGTATGCCGAAGCCACGGCCCGCCTGGCGATGGCGCAGGCGAACCTGGCCCTCTACGACGAGGCCAAGGGCGGCGCCAACATCAGCATCGAGCTTGCCGCCATCGAGCAGACGCGCGCGAGCCTCAAGCTGGCGCAAACCGATTTGGAGCTTAGAACCGTCAGCGCCCCGATCGACGGCGAAGTGCTGCGCGTCAACATCAACCCGGGCGAGTTCGCGCTGGCCGGCGCCGTGACGCAACCGCTGATCGTGATGGGGCGCACCGATCCCATGCACGTGCGCATCGACATCGACGAGGCCGACATCTCGCGCTACCGGCCGGGTGCGCGGGCGATCGCCTCGCTCCGCGGCGACGCCGTGCGCAAGCTGCACTTGAGTTTCGTGCGCGTTGAGCCGCTGGTGGTGCCGAAACGCGCCTTGTCCGGGCTGACGACGGAGCGCGTCGATACCCGGGTGATGCAGCTCATTTACGCCATTGTCGAAGATGGCATGGCGATCCTGCCGGGACAGCAAGTCGATGTGCTGATCGAGGCCAATGATAGCGGTCCACAGGCGGCCGAGAGCACCCATCGCACCGAGCGGACCGCCTCGCAGTAGGCCCGAGCGCGCCCGCATCACCCGGTTCGAGCGCCTCTCCTCATCCTGACCCGGTCTCGGTCCGATCTCGGCAGCGGCGCCGCCCTCCGTTCGGCCGCACCCGCGCCGTGCCCTTCCTCGCGCCGAGCCTCAAGTTTTCGTTGCCGCGTTTCCTCCCTCGCTCGGGCCTCGCTCGGGGTCGGGAACCCGCTTGGGCGCCCAGCGTTGCCCCCCAATAGCCAAAAAAAGCCAATGGAGGGTGTCATGGACGCAGCCCAGATTCAAAGCTACGCCCGCCAGCTCTACGAAGTGCAAGGCGCCAAGGCGATCGCGGAAGCCGCGCACAAGGCCCAGACCTTCGAAAGAAACAACGACCGCGAGCAGGCCGCCACCTGGCGGCGGATCGAGGCTGTCCTCATCGAATTGCGCGGGCCGCGCCATTCCTGAGGGCCGGCCTCAAGGTCGCACGGCCGGACTTTCCATCGCCATGCCGCGCGCGCGCCACATCAAATAGGTCTCGAGTGCAAGGAACTCGGGCGAGCCGAAGGCGTAGCTCTCGGCGCGCATCCCGATCATGCAGTTGCGCAGGCGGCGCTGCAGGGAACCCATCCCCTGCCATTCCAGCCGGTAGAGGGGATAGCCCGTCGGGTGCCCCTGCGGCACCGTGTTGCCCGCGAGCTTTTCGCCCCAGTGGTCATCGTGGCAGTGCGCACAGGCGAGGTTGAGCTGGCCCTGCCGACGCTGGAACAGCTGACGGCCGGCCTCGATGCTGGACGCGAGCCGGGCGTCGTTGCTTGCAATCGGCAGCCCGCGCGATTGCCGCGCTACGTAGGCCGTCAAGGCCAGCAGCTCCTTGGATTCCGGCCGCAGCGCTGCGGCCTGCTGCTGCTCGACGCGGCAAGTATTAATGCGACCCTCGAGATCGATCGGGGTGTCCCGCTTGGCGTCATAGGCGGGATAACGCGCAGCGACCCCGCGCATGGACTGTGGCGCCTCGCCGTGACAATCGGCACAGGCGCGCCCTACCGCCCCGGCGCCGGTCCGCCAGAGCGCCTCGCCATCGAGCACCCACAGCGTGGCCGGATTGGCGGTATCATCGTCCTGCATCGCCTTGGTGGCGGCACTCATCGCCTCGTAGCCGGAGCGCCGCTCGTTGAGTGGGGGCTCCGCGGCGAGGCTGAAAGATAAAAGCGTGCTGCCGGCCGCAGCAGCGGCGGGCCACCAAACGCGCCCCGCTCGGCTAAAGAATGCAAAGGCTGAGCGCATCGGTGCCGCCCCGACTCACTCGACCGCGATCTTCACCTGCTCGCTCACCGCGTAGCCGTTGTCGCCGGTCCAGCGGAACTCAAGCGTGCCGCTGTCCTTGGCGATGGTGTAGAACGTAAGGAAGGGATTGGCGGCGATGGCCGGGAACAGCTGGGCGGAAAAAATCTCCTCGCCGTTATAGGTCGCCACAAAGGTCGTGATGATGTCGCGTGGGATGGCGGCGCCCGTATTTGAGTGGCGAAAGCCCGTCTCCATTTCGTGCGAAATCAGCGTTTTGATCTCGATGATCTCGCCACGCCTGGGATTGGGCGACACTTTGATCAGAGCGCGGGCCATTACAGTGGGTCCTCCAGACAGGCGCCGAGCGTGATCACGACCTCGACGCTATGGGACCAAAACGAGCCGTCGGACATTTCGGCAATCGCCGTCACCGTCTGGGTGTCGGACAAGCGAATGCGGGTGGCAATGGCCGCGCGCCCGGCGCGCGGCCCGAGCTTGACGCTGATCACGTTCGGCTGCGGGTTCTTTTCGTTGAAGACGTGGATGGCCTTGACGTAGTCGCTGGCCGTCATCGGGCTCTCGACCGCGACGGCGCACGCCACCGTGTTGCCATTCTCAACCAGCGGCGGGATCTCGAGCTTGACCCGGCCGGCGTTCAGCGTGGCCTCGCCGATCACGGCGGCGATCGCCGATTTCATGCTCGCCGGCGTGGCGGCGGCGGGGTGCACGGCGAGGCGCGGCAGCACGCCGCCGAGCGCAACGGTGCCCGCGACCCACAAGAGCTCGCGCCGCGTGCGTGCCGAGGCCTGCCCGGTGCCATGCTTGCCCGTCTCACCCATGCTTGGCTCACTCCTTCAAGGTCGCCAGAAACGCCACCACATCCTCGATCTGCTCCGCCGTCAATATCGGCTTGCCGCGGAAGGCCGGGGCGACGCGCTCAAGCCCCGCCACGCGATAGTAAGGGGGCATGATGGTGTTGGGATTGATGACGGCAGCATCGACCATGCGCAGGCGCAGCTCGGCCTCTGGGAAACGCGCGCCCACGCCTTTGAGATCCGGCGCCAGCGTCCCCTGCAGACGTTCCTCGGGAAAGGGCCCGGAATGGCAAAGCAGGCACAGCCCAACTTGACGGTTGGTGACGATCGCGCGGCCGCGCGCGCTATCCCCGGCCGCCCCCGTCAGCGAGCGCTCAATGCCGTTGCCGCTAACGCTGAAGCTCGCCAACGGCTCCTCTGTCCAGGCGGTGTTGAGCGCATATGCGCTCCCGAGCACCGCCAGCGTCACGGCCCACGCCGGCGTCGCACCGAGCCTCTGCGGGACCCCGCTCAACCGAAGACCTCGGCCGTGATGGTGTTGAACCAGCCCTGGGCAAACGCCGCCTCCTCGGCGCGCTCGGCCCGCGGCGCCTCGATGGGGCTGACGCCACCCGCGCCGGGCACGTCGGTCAAGACGCCGTTGACGGGCTCATAGACGCCCGCAACACTGATGCCGTAGTCGGGCGCAACCAAGCTGTAGCAGGTGTTGATCAATTTCGGCCGGGCCGGCGCGCGACCCGCCAGCAGGTCGACGACGGCCGCAGCACAGACCTTGGCTTGCGCATTGGCGGAAAAGGCCGACTTCGGCATGCCGCCGGCGATGGTGGCATCCCCCACGACGTGCACCTTGGGGCTCTTCTTGGATTCGAAGGTGACGGGATCGATCGGGCACCAGCCCGTCTGATCGACGGCGCCCGCCAGCTCGGCGGCACGGCCGGCCTTTTGTGGCGGAATGACGTTGGCGACGGCGGCTTTGTACTCACCAAACTCGGTGATCAACGTCTGCGTCGCCGCATCGACCGAGGTCACCCTGCCGCCCTTGGATAGCGCCACCCACTCGAGGTGGTCGGGATAAAGCTCCTTCCAAGCCTCCTGGAACAGGCGCTGCTTGGAAAAGGAATCCTTGGCATCGAGAATGAGAATTTTCGACTTGGGCTTGCGCGCCTTGAGATAGTGGGCGATCAGGCTGGCACGCTCGTAGGGTCCTGGCGGGCAGCGGAAGGGGTTGGCCGGCACCGACATGACGACCACGCCACCATCCTCAAGCGCCTCGAGCTGACGCCTGAGCAGCAGCGTCTGCTCACCAGCCTTCCAGGCGTGGGGCATCTTGCTGGCAACGGCCTCGGTGTAGCCCGGCAGACCGTCCCAGCGGATGTCGATGCCCGGGGCGACGATCAGCCGGTCATAGGCGAGGCTGGTGCCGCCCTCAAGCGCCACCCGCCGCGCCTCAAGGTCGACCCCCGTAGCCCCAGCGAAGACGATCTCGATGCCGCCGGCGCTGATCTTATCGTAGCCGAACTGCTGATCGCTGAGCGCGCGCAAGCCGCCGATCACCAAATTGCTTAAGGGGCAGGCCGTAAAGGTGCGGTTGCTCTCAACCAAGCTGACGAGGATGCGGGGGTCGGCAGCTTTGACGGCGCGCGCGGCGCTGGCGCCGGCAAAGCCGCCACCGATCACCACCACCCGCGCGGCGGCCTGGGCCGATGCCGGGGCGGCGAACTGGGTAACGGATGCGGCCCCGAGCGAGGCCAAAAGCTGCCGGCGGCTGAAGCCACGTGCCATATCCGCCTCGCTTTCACTTGGCCGCCGCGTACCACTCGGCGATGGCTTGCGCCTCCGCTTCCGAGAAGCCTTTGGCGATCCGACCCATGACCGTGCTCGGTCGCTGTCCGGTCTTGAAGGCCTGCATTTGGCTTGCAAGCTCGGCGGCGCTGCGACCGTTAAGCCTGGGGACGGGCGTGGCCACGTTGGGCCCCAGGGCATGACACCCCGAGCAGGAGCCGGCGCCGGCTGGCGGCTCAGCCCGTGCGGCCGCACCGGACACAAGCAGTACCGCGGCGAGGACGACAATCCGCATTGAACACCTGCATGGGTGGGGATCGAGCAGCAACCGGCACGGGTTGCTGCTCGGAGCGTCCGATCAGACCAAACTGATCTTCTCGTTCTTCAAGGGCAGGTTGCGCGCACGTTTGCCCGTTGCCGCGAAGTAGGCATTGAGCACCGCCGGCGCCGCCACGCAGATGGTCGGCTCACCGACCCCTCCCCAGGGATCGTTGCCGCCGGTCGGCATGACGATCGATTCCACCTTCGGCATCTGAGCGATGCGCATGGAATCGTAGCTGTCGAAGTTCTCCTCGACCATGCGGCCGTCCTTCACCGTGCATTCCTGCATAAAGGCGCCCGACAGCCCGTAGACAAAGGAGCCCGCGATCTGGCGCTCGACCTGCGCCGGGTTGACGACATAGCCAGGGTCGGTCGCGGCCACGATGCGGTGCACCTTGACGCGGTTGCCGCCGCCTTCGACCGAAATCTCGGCGGCCGCCGCCACATAGCTGCCGAACGAGCGCATTTGCGCCAGGCCACGGTAGATGCCCTGTGGCGCCGGCTTGCCCCAGCCCACCCGCTCGGCCACGGCGTTGAGCACGCCGAGGTTGCGGGGGTGGTTGCCCAAGAACTTGCGTCGGAACTCGAGCGGATCCTGACCGGCCGCGTGCGCCAGCTCGTCCATGAAGCACTCGAAGAACACGCAGTTCTGGTTGATGTTCACGCCCCGCCAGAAGCCCGGCAGGATGTGCGGGTTGCGCATGGAGTGGTCGATCAGCAGGTTGGGTATGCTGTAGCCAAAGGAGTGCTCACCATTGCCCGGCGCCAGACCCTGGAAGGTCAGTGGATCCTTGCCGTTCTGCAGGTTTTGCGGGAACACGTTGGCGAGGATCGACTGTCCCGACAGGCGCATGTGGATGGCGGTCAGATTGTTGTTGGCATCAAAGGCACCGACGAGCTTGGCCTGCATGACCGGATGGTAACGGCCGTGCAGCATGTCCTCTTCGCGCGTCCACAATAGCTTGACCGGTGTGCCCGGCATTTGCTTGGCAATCAGCACGGCTTGCCGGACGTAGTCGTGGAAGGCGCCGCGTCGGCCAAAACCGCCACCGAGATGGATCTTGTAGACGTCGACCTTGCTCGCCGGCAGCTCGGCAGCCGCCACCGCCGCGGCGAAGGCGGCCTCCCCGTTCTGGGTCGGACACCACACCTCGCACTTGTCGGGCGTATAAAGCGCCGTGGCGTTCATGGGCTCCATCGGCGCATGGTTCTGGAAGGGGTAGCTGTAGACCGCCTCCACTTTCTTGGCCGCCTTGGCGATCGCTCCTTTGGCATCGCCGTTCTCGTTGCCGACAAAGGCTTCCGGGGCGTCGAGGCCTTCCTTCAGCCACTGGGCGATGCTCGCGCTCGAGACCTTTTTGTTTTCGCCCTCGTCCCACACGATCGGCAGCGCATCGAGCGCCGTCTTGGCCTGCCAGAAGGTATCGGCCACCACCGCCACGGCGCTGTCGCCGACCTGCACGACTTTTCTGACGCCCTTTCGGTCCGCGACCTTGGCGGCATCGAAGCTTACGACCTTGCCACCGGTGACGGGGCAGTCCTTGATGGTGGCCGTCAGCATGCCGGGCAGCTTGAGATCGGCACCATAGACCTGCTTGCCCACGACCTTGTCGGCCGTGTCGAGGCGCTTTAGCGGCTTGCCGGCAATCTTCCAGTCTTTGGGGTCCTTGAGCGGCACCTCCTTGGGCGCCTCGAGTTTGGCGGCGGCCTCCGCCACCTTGCCGTAACTGGTTTTGCGCCCCGAGGCGGCATGCGTGATGACGCTGTTGGCCACCGTCAATTCGCCGACCGGCACCTTCCATTCGTTGGCCGCCGCCTGCAGCAGCATGGTGCGGGCGATGGCCCCGCCCTGGCGCACGTATTGATGCGAGTTGCGGATGCCGCGGCTACCGCCGGTGGAAAAGTCGCCCCACACGCGCTTGCGCGCGACGCTCTGGCCGGGCGTGGGATATTCCGTCGTCACCTTCGACCAGTCGCACTCGAGCTCCTCGGCCACGAGCTGGGCCAAACCCGTCAGCGTCCCCTGCCCCATTTCGGAGCGGGCGATGCGAATGACGACGGTGTCGTCGGGCCGGATCACCACCCAGGCGTTGACCTCGGGGGAGCCGTCCTGGGCCCGGACCACTTGCGGACCGGCAAAGGGAAAGCCGACGCTGAGGGCAACGCCCCCGCCGGCGGCGGCGGCCGCGCCAACCACGAAGGAGCGGCGGTCGATTTTCATGCTTGTCATGGCTGCCTCCCTCAAGCGCTCTGCGCGGCCATGTGGATCGCCTCGCGCACCTGCTGGAAGGTGCCGCAGCGACAGATATTGGTGATGGCATTGTCGATGTCGGCGTCCGTGGGCTTGGGCTTCTCCTTCAGGAGCGCCGCCACGGCCATGATCATGCCGCACTGACAGTAGCCGCACTGGGGCACATCGTTGTCGATCCAGGCCTTCTGCACCTTGTGCAAGGCACCGTTCGGGGCCAGCCCTTCGATGGTGGTGATGGCTTTGCCTTCCACCGCGCTGACGGGCATCGAACAGGAGCGCACGGCCTCCCCGTCGATATGCACCGTGCAGGCGCCGCACTGGGCGATGCCGCAACCGTACTTGGTGCCCGTTAGGCCCACGTGGTCCCGGATAGCCCACAGCAACGGGGTATCGGGGTCGACATCAATCTCGTGCGATTTGCCATTAACAGTCAGGCGCGCCATCAGGTTTCCTCCTCCTGCAAGCGGGTGAACTCAAGGGCCTAATCGAGCTTAGCCGATGTGCTAACTAAAGTATAAGAGGCCGCGCCAACTCTCACGCGAAGGTGACACGACCGTGGAGCCCATCGCCGGGCACACCGCGCGCACCGCAACCGCACCCGACACCTCCCCCACGACACTGGCCCCCCAAGAACGACACTGGCCCCCTAAGAACGACGGCGGGCCCCTGAGAAACATGCCATGACACATGGCGCGGCGCCTGGCGTCGCTCAAACCCAAGACAGACCCTGCCAAGGTCGCGCTCGCCGCAGCGCACAGGGGGGAGCGTGCAAGCGCGAAAAGACCGGCCGGAGGCCGGTCTTCTCAAATCGCGTCACGTCACGCCCCGGCCCTAGCCCGCGCGGACGTATCCATAGCGCAGGTTCGATGGCTCGCGCGCGCCCTGCTCATATTCGCTGCGCAAGCTCGCCAACCGGTCGGCCGAGTAAGCGGGAAGCGGCGCATTCTCGGCCGCCTTGAGTTTGAGCCGATAGAGGCGCGCGGCATTGCCGCCAAAGATCATTTGCTTCACCGCGCTATCGGGTCCTCCAAGCGCGGCAAAGCCATGTTTTTTCTGCATGTCCTCGGGGATTTCGAGGCGGCGCATGGCCTCGATCTGCCATTGCGGCGACCCGTACCAGACCGAGTCGGTGCCCCACAGCACGTGATCGGCCCCGAAGCCCTTCACCAGCGTGCCGATCAAGGCTGCCGAGAACTTCGGGTGCGCCACGGCGGAATTGGCAAAGGAGGTGCCGACCTCCGCATAAACGTTATTCACCCCGAACTTCTGCGGGATCTCGGCCAGGTCGGTCGCCCACTTGATGCGGCCCGTGGACTCGAATTCTTTCCAGGCCGCCTCGGGCAATTCCAGGAACGCGCGCAGGGCCGAGTGGTAGATGACGAAGGTCATGCCCGGCCAGTCCTTGGCGGCCTTGCCGACGTCCCAGGTCGTCGCATACTCCCACACGCCGGCAAAGGACTTCTCATAGTCGACCGGCAACAGCCCCTTGTGAATGCAGATGATATTAATGCCGGCCTTCTGCGCCTTCTCGTAGAAGGGATACATCAGCTTCTCGTCGTCGAGCCGCCAGGGGAATTTGGATGGGCCCAGGGGATCGCCGATGGTGTAGGACTTCCAGGAGTCGGGCTTGTAGACCTCGATTGCCTTGTCGACCTCTTCCATCCAGCCCGGCTGCTTCGGGGTAATGACGGTGTGCGCCAGCAGCCGCCGGGAGCCCGCGAAATCGTTGATCACCTCGCGCGCCCGCACGATCTGCTCGTTCGACAACAGCCACCAGGAGGGATCGTCGAAGGGAGCCCCCGACAACAACGCGATGTTGGTATCGCTGTCGTAGTAGACCTCCTTGACGTAGTTCTGGAATTTGAAGCGGACGAGCGAGTCGCTGTCCTTGAGCGCCGTGTTCCAGTGTTGCTGCGCGAATTTGGCGAGGTCCAACAACTCCTTGTGCTCGAAATCATCGCGCACGAAATGCGTCTGGACATCGAAAATGAACTGGCCGCTGAGGCTCTGCGCCCGTGCCCGCGTGAGTTCGGGCTCGCGCGCCTCGGCCGCATCGACCTGGAACACGCTTGAGCCATAGACCTCGTTCATGGCGAGGAAGGCAGCCGCCATGCCGCAACCCGTCTGCATGAACTGGCGACGGCTGAGGCCCAGACGCTTGCCATGGTCGTCGGCGAGCTCAAGCATGCGCCGCTCGACGCGCTTTTGCGTCTCGCTCTGCGGTGGCGGTAGATACTCGCCGTTGGAGACTATTTGTGTCGGTATTGGTGTGGCAGCGGACGCCGTTTCGGCCCCGGCCACCAAACGCTGCTCTCGCTCACTCAGCCAACTGCCCATCGTCTCTCTCCCCAATATCCACGTATCGATTAGGTAGAGCCCACCGGCATTGCGTTCGACAATATCACGACGCGTGGCCTCAATCAGCAGGCCCATCGCTCGTGCTTAGGCGAGGAATAAGGGGAGAATATGAAGTGTAGCCCGTTTTGCGGGTCGTGCCGCCACGGGCCACGAACGCTTCCAGGGATCGCGCGCCCGGGCCACTAACCGAGCGTGGCCCGCACCATGGCGGCGCCCGCGCTCAGCGCCTTGAGCTTGGCAAATGCCAGGGCCCGCGGCAGGTATTTCATGCCACAGTCCGGCGCCGGCACCAGCTTGTCGGCGTCTAAGAATGCGAGACCGGCGCGGATGCGGTTCGCCACGACCTCCGCGGTCTCCGCGACCGGGTCATTGAGATCGATCACCCCGAGCAAGACCTGCTTGCTAGCCAAGTCCTTGAGCACGCCCAAATCGAGCTTTGGCTGCGCCGCCTCGATGGAGATGGCATTGGCGATGCTATCGGCCAGCTGCGGCAGGAACGAATACCCCACCGGTTTGGTCTCGCCCGGCACCAGGGCGGCATAGCCGAAGCAAAGGTGCACGATGGTTGGCACCTTTAAGCCCTCCAGCGCCCGGTTGATGGCCTTGACGGCGATGCGCTTGGCCGCCTCGGGATCGTTGCGCAGCCAAGGCTCATCGAGCTGGATAGTATCGGCCCCCGCCTTTTCCAGGTCGCGCGCCTCCGCGTTGACCGCGGCGGCGTAGTCCATCACCAACTCTTCCTCGTCCCGATAGAACGCGTTGACCGCCTGCTGGCTCATGGTGAACGGGCCCGGCAGCGTGATTTTGGCGACGCGCTCGGTGTTGGCGCGCAGGAACTGCATATCGCGCACCTCGACCGCCTGCCGGCGGCGGATTTTGCCGACCACCCGCGGCACGGGTGTCGCGTGGCCGGAGCGCGCCTTGACCTGGCCCGGGTTGGCCGTGTCGATGCCCTCAAGGGCGGTGGCAAAGCGATTGGAATAGCTCTCGCGGCGGATCTCGCCGTCGGTGATGATGTCGATCCCGGCGCGCTCCATGTCGCGGATGGCGAGGAGCGTGGCATCGTCCTGGGCCTGTTCGAGCCAGGGCTCCGGCACGCGCCAGATGTCCATGCGCACGCGCGGCACCGATTTCGACAACAGCTCGCGGTTCACCAGCCAATCGGGTTGCGGGTAACTGCCAACCACGGTGGTGGGCAACAGGCGCGGTGAGCTCTTCATGCAAGTCTCCTTGGCAAATGCCGTTCGCGCGCAAGCGCGCGCCGTCTTTCGGGCTCCACGCTCAGGCGGCCGCCGGCGCCGGCATCCCCGCCGTGCCCACCGCGGAGGCAGACCTTTGCTGGCGCCCCGCCGACTGCCACACCACCATGCGGTTCTCGAGCGCCCGCGCCAGCATATAATAGGCAATCGACAGCACCAGGATCGCCAGGATGCCGGCAAAAACGCGCGGGCTATCGAGGATCGTCCGATTGAGCGTGACGAGATAACCGATGCCGGCAGATGCGGTCAGCATCTCGGAAACCACCACGCCGATGATGGTGAGCGCGCCGCCCAATCTCAAACCGGCAAATACGGTTGGCACCGAGGCTGGGATGATGACCCGCGTGATCTGTTGGACGAGATTTGCCCCCATGCTGCGGGCGGCGAGCAGGAACTGCGGATCAATGGTCCGGATGCCCGCGGCGGTCGACAGCATCACCGGGAAGAAACCGTAGACGCCGGCAAAGGCGATCTTCGAACTCGAGCCGACGCCGAACCAGGCGGTGAAGATCGGATAAAGGATGACAATCGGCACCGCATAGAGGCTGGAAAAGACGGGAAGCAAAAGATTGCGCAGCAGCGCCGTCCCACCCACCAGTGCGCCGACCAGAATGCCGAGGCCGCAGGCGATCAACATCGAGCAGGCGACTTCGTAGAGGGTCACGAGCAAGGCCGCGAAATAGATCTGGCGATCGCTATAAAGGACGGCCAGCGTCTTGGACAAAGCCGGCAGGAACAGCTCGGGCAGCACGCCGGTCAGCGGCACGACCTCCCACAGAATGATGAGGAGACCCAGCAGCAGCCAGCGGACGGTGGCGGGGGTCGGCCAAGCCATCGTCGATCTCACGCTGCCTTGCGAATCTGTTGCCAGATGCGCTCGCGCAGCTGGCCGAACGCTTCGGTTGCCATCATTTCGTAGCTCCGCGGTCGCGGCAGGGTGACCCGGATATGGTCGATGATGCGGCCGGGCCTGGCGGACATCACCAACACCTCGTCGGCGAGGTAGACCGCCTCGGTCAGGCTATGGGTAATGAAAACCACGGTCTTCTGCGTGGTCGACCAGATGCGCAACAGCTCATGGCCCATGGTCATGCGCGTCTGCTCGTCGAGGGCGGCGAACGGCTCGTCCATCAGCAGCAGCGGCGGATCCTGCATCAGGCCACGGGCAATCGACACGCGCTGCTTCATGCCTCCCGACAGCTCGTGCGGGTAGCGTTCGCCGAAACCCTCGAGGCCGACCAGCCTCAGCATGGCCTCGGAGCGCCGCCGGCGCTCCGCGCGCGCCACGCCCCGGAGACTCAAGGGAAACTCGATGTTGTCCAGCGTCGAGAGCCACGGAAACAGGCTGGCCTCCTGGAAGATCACGCCAACCCGTTGCGGATCGGGCTTGGGGATCGGCCGCCCGAGGCAGGCGATGGTGCCTTGCGAGGGTTGAAGCAGTCCCGCCAGCATCATCAACAGCGAGGTCTTGCCGCAACCGCTCGGGCCGACGATCACCACAAAGCGTCCCTTGCCGACCGCAAGGCTAATATCGAGCAACGCGGCAACGCCGCCGTCGGCACCGGCGTAGACGTGGCTCAGACCATCGACCTCAATTGCAGGCTCGTCGACGCGAGCCCGCAGCTCGGTCACGTTCGCCAGGTGCTGCATTTAGCCTCCAGGGCGCGCACGCCCTCGTTGAAGATGATGGCTACCGCCGACAGCACGATCACGCCGGCAAACAGCTGCGGCATTTGGAAATTCTCACCCCAGTTGGCGATGAGGTGCCCGATCCCGGTGCGCGAGGCGTACATTTCGGCGATCATGACGCCGGTAAAGTTGAAGATCATGGAGATGCGCAAGGTTTCGAGCAGAAAGGGGAGCATACTCGGCACGTAGACGCGCCAGAGAATCTGCGTTTGCGTGGCACCATAGGAGCGCGCCACCAGGATGTGGTCGGGGCGCACCGACTCCACGGCCGCAGTCGCACTCATGAGCACGACGAAACCCGTGGTAAATGCGGCATAGGCGACCTTTTGCTGGAAGCCGATACCGAACACCAGGATGAACATCGGCAGAAAAATCGACTTCGGAATAGAGAACACGTAGAACAGCACCGGCTTGAAGATCTCGCTCAAGTAGGCGTTTTCCGCGATCACAATCCCCGCCGCCGCCCCGAGGGGGACGGCAATCACGAAAGCCACGATCACTTCCAGCGCGGTGACGGCGACGGCCTCCTGCACGCTGGCGCGGCCCAGGAGGTCTGCCAGCGTCACTAAGACCTGGGAAAGCGGGGGCAGCAGCAGGGCATTGACCACGCCCAGGCGCGGCAGCAGCTCCCAGGCGCCGAGCACCCCGACCAGCAGCGCCAGCCGAGTGGCGATGATTTGGGCCCGTGTCATGGTGAGCGCATGTCTCCAGGGCGCGCCGTCACGCCGGCCGCGGCGCGCCGGCCCTGTCTCAAGCGGCGGTCGGCACGGGTTTGAACTGCTCAACGAAGATGTCCTGAGCCGGTGCCAGCTCCTTCATGCCGATCAGCCTTGCCATGTCGAGGGCGCGCTCCATCCATTCGAGCTTCATTTCCCCCGTCTTTGAGAGGTGCTTGATGTTGCCGTCGAGCTCGCGCGCAGCGATGTTTTCCGGGATCTCGTCGATTTCGCTGACGAGCTTGACGGCGGTGGCGCGGTTGGCGTCGGCCGACAGAAATGCCAGCCCCCCGTAAATGGCATTGAGCGCCTTCTGCACCAGCTCGGGCCGCTCCTTGATGATCTTGTCGCTGGCGATCCAGCTCGCGGTGGAATGCGCCGGGATGGCCTCACCAAAATCGAGGATCGGCCGGGCCACCTTCTCGTCGATCACTTTATAAGTAAGGGGCGAGTAGAGCACGGTGGCGTCGATGTTGCCGGTGAGCAGATTGGGCACCAGACCGCCGCCGCCGAGTGGAACCCGGGTGAAGTCGAGTTTGTGTTCGGCGAGTGTCCAACGGGCGCAGAGATCGCTACCCGATCCAGCCGAGGTGATCCCCACTTTCTTGCCGGCGAGCTCGGACACGGCTTTGATGGGAGAATCAGTTTTAACCACCAGGTACCAGCCGTAGTACCCGTTGGCGCCATTGGCAACGCAGCGGACGTTGACGCCCTTCAACAGCCCGCCGGCCACGCTCGAAGAGGAATTGAGAATGAGATCGGTGGCGCCCGCGGCGATGGCTTCGAAGCCTTCCGCGCCGCTGCGATAAATCGTCAATTCGGCTTTGATGCCCTCTTTTTCGAACAGCCTTTGCCGCAGCGCTGTCTCGCACACGATGGTGGGCCAGTAGGTTTTGGTCGGGACGCCGATGCGGATACCGTTGCTGACTTGGGCCAAGACGCTGCGGGGCGCGAGTGCCGCCGCCGCTCCGCCCATGATCAGCGAGCGGCGCAGCAGGTTGGGCTTCTCGGTCGCCGGGCATTTGCCCATTGTCGTTCCTCCCGTGGCAATCAGCCAGAGCGGCGGCACGCCGCCTGCCGCACTGGGGAGCATAAATCAGCAGAAAAGGCGGGCAAGGACAAATGCGGCTGTCACAGCCCGCCGGTTGCGGGATCCCTCGTGCCCTGTCGACAGTTGCGATTGTCGGCATGCACCCATACGCCAACGTTGCTGTACCTCTGTGGTCGCTGCGGGTGCTGCCAACGGTGGCGCGCTGCCGCGCAGGGCAAGCCTCAGACTGGAAGGCAGAAAAGCGACAAGCCAGAGCGCTCGTGTGCGCGTTATCGTGTCCATCGAAGGCGCGTCGCATAGTCACCGAGCGCTGCGGTGTTGCTCAGCGCAAAGCAAAGCGACGGGAACGCGATCACGGTGTCGCCGACGCGGATGTCCTTGCGTGCAATTTCGTCCTGCCAAAAAGGGCGAAACCAACACGGGCGACCGTCTTGCTGGTGCACGAGCGACGCAACCGACCATCACGGAAAGGCCCATCATCGCTCAAACCTGGCCTGCGCCATCATCCCGCGCCGTCGCTGGAAAGAAGCGCTAGGCATTCGTCCCCAAAGCTTCGGATGTCCGTCGGAACTCTGCGCACGCCGCGGAACGGGCATCGCAGGGCTAGAACCCGTTGCGCTAATTTTTTTCGGCTCCAGTGGGAGGGTTTCGGTGATGCTCCAGTATCTGATAAATTGCCTATATTATATGTCAGCACTTTATCAGTTTTTGCTCGAATGTTGCCTCGCAGCTACATCATTCCACGCCACATTGGTTATTTTGACGTCCGCGCGTCGGGCTGTCCCGCTAAAGCGCGCGGAATTGACCCGGCGCGGTGCCTAGCCAACGTCGCAATCGCCCTCGTTTGCACGGGATGCACCGGGTAACGGGTGCCTTCTTGTCTGGACGATTACATGCAAGCCCCAGGGGCGGTGGCGACGCCCGTCGGCGCCTCTGCAGTTGCAGGGGAAACGCCCGAGAAAGTACGGGAAGCAACAATGCTATCCGTGCGCGCTGAGCAACACTGTGACGGTTGCTGCCATCGTCGATTGTGTGATGCGGCCAGCCTGAGCCTAGTTAGAGTTCGCCTTTGGATTAATTGACCATTCACGTCCCAAATCATTCTCACGTCGAAGATTGCGGGGTCTTCCGATGCCTAGATATTTTTTTCACGTCAAGCGTGGTCAGCTGACCGTACTCGACAAACAAGGAATCGAACTCGCAGATATTGAAGAAGCAACAAAGGAGGCCGCGAGACGGGGCCGAGAAATCCTGGCGAACGAAGCTCTGGAGGGCGTTCGCCATAACGGAGGGATCATCATAATCGACGAGGGATGGCGAACCGTCCTTGAATTGCCATTCTAGACTATAGACTGGAGATCTGATGCCGCCTCGCGCACTCGGTCAGCTCCCGCATGGCCTGGTGGCGGCCATACCTTGCACGCAGCCGTCAGCGCGCCGGCTCGCAAGAGCCTAGCCAAGCCCTCGGCATCGCTCGCGCGACACCGCCGGTCCCCCAGTGCGGCCCAGGGCTCAGCGCCGGGCGCCTGAGCGGCGCAGGGAGCCGGGCGGGGTGGCGATGTATCCGTTCGGGAATGCCATGCCAGCGTGTCAATGCGCATCTCATCGCTCCTGTGTTGTTGGCGGATTGATCGTGTCGCGACGTCAATTACCGGTCGGCGCCCTAGGCCCAGATGCGGTGTTGCCAGCCAGCCAGGGCAAAGCAAGGATCGGTTGGAGATTGGAGAGGGGCCGCCAGGGCCCCGTTGGCCTCAACCTCCGCGTCCCGCCAAATCATACGGCGTCAATGAAGTGAACGCGACGTCTACCCAACAACGATCCTGATAGATAGCTGATAAAAAATATCGGCATTTTGTCAGTTTGCCTCTGACTGTTGCCCGGTGGTTACATCATTCCGCGGGATGCAGAGGTATAGTGGAATTCGCGTGTAGGCCTCCCCGCCAGCACGCAGTTTCTAACTCGGTGCGGATATTTACTTAGCTTTGCGATTTGACCCTCGTTCGCAGGTTGCTGGGTGCGGGGCCGTACCGGGTCTTTGTCTCTTTGGACTGCCTCCCAATCACAGAGGGGGTGTTGCCGTCACCCCCTCTGTGGATTTGGGACGAAATCGCAGGTCAGGAAACGGGCCGGTGTGGGGATCGTCAAATGCTTAATGAATTTCAACTGTGGGTGCTGAGCACCATCGTGATGGTCGGCGTCGTTACTGTCGGCGTCAAGCTCCTTGGCTGAGTTTGGTCGGTCATCTCGAGCTACCTGATTATTGTTTTGTCCGTGAGTGCCGGGTCATCCAAATGCCTAGCTGTGATTTTTGCGTCAAACGCAGTGCCACGCTTGCTTCCGGTTGCCGCCATTCCCGCTTTGCATGCTGGTTGGAGTCGCTTGGGCAAACGCCGACCGCCTTAGCGCACACTTGGCCTGGGAAGCACCTCGTCTTGCACGGTGCTGTGGCCGCGAGCCTGTGGCTCGTGCCAACGGGTGGGTTAGCCGAAAGCCTGTGGCTTCGGTCAACGGCTGCGTTGGAAAGCCGCCGGCTCGAGTCAGCGGCTGCCTTAGCCGATAGGAGCGATTGCCTTAACAGCAAGGATCACGATCTGCGCATCTTAGGTTGCGCGGCGATGATCCAGCGCAATCCTAAAGACGTCGTCGCGTACCACAACCGGGGCGATGCGTATGCCCTTAAGGGAGATATCGATCGCGCCATTTCGGACTACACCAAAGCCATCGAATTAGACCCAAACTATGCGCCCGCTTACAACAACCGTGGTCGGGCGTTCACGAGCAAAGGCGATTACGCCCGTGCCGTCGACGATGTAACGAAGGCCGGCGAACTTACTCGGAAGCTACGGCCGCGGGCCCCCGGCAAACAAAAGGGAGCTGCTAACCAGGATCCGTTCGAGGCCTGGTGGGCGTGGATTAAGAGCAAGCTTACATATTAAAGCGCGGCAAGAAGGGAGACCTAGGGACGGACTGCATAGCAACCGTTCTTGGAGAGACTCGGCGCGCCAGTGGGTAGTTTCGATGCGACAGGGAACCGAGGAGCCGGCCGGCGATCGAATGAGCCAGCCCGCTGGAGCTAACGCCATGTCTGCGGGCTACGAACGCATCGCCAGGTACGGTGATGACGCAGCGTGGACCAATGTAGTGTGGACTATCATCGGCATCCTATGTGCGTGTGGTTTGGCACTGCTTCTGTTCATCCGGTAGGCAGCCCCTAGATCAAGCTAGTAACAAAGTGAACCTCAATTCTCGCAACTGCTCAGGATGGCTAGGTCTTTTGGAGTGGACGCTGGATGCCGGCGATGGGAGATCAAAGGACTTAGACGGCAACATCGGCGCTGAGGGGCGGCTGCGGACCCACGCGCTGAGCTTTCTGTTTTTGGCGCTCGCTGCCGGAGTAGGGTTGCCTCTTCCTGCGCGCGCAGAGACCCTCAACGAGGCGCTCGCGTCGGCGTATATGGTCAACCCGAAGCTCAGCGCAGCACGCGCGACGCTGCGAGCCACGGACGAAGAGATGCCGCGCGCCATCTCCGGGTATCGTCCAATTGTCACCGGCAACGCGGACACCTCCTTTCAGTACACCACCACGCAGCCAAGTACGATTGCCAATCGCGGCTCCAATCCGCGGGGTTATTCGGTCCAATTGGTCCAACCTCTCTTCCGCGGCTTCCGCGTGGTGAACACGGTGGCTGAGGCCGAGGCCACCATTCGGGCCGGGCGCGAGACGTTGCGCTCCGTTGAGCAATCGGTTCTGCTTGAGGCCGTGACCACCTACATGGACGTCGTGCGCGATCAGGCGCTCGTGCGTCTGCGCGAGAACAACGTAACCGTGCTCACGCGCGACTTGCGCGCCACCCAGGATCGCTTCAAAGTCCGCGAGATAACAGGCACGGATGTGGCGCAGGCACAAGCCCGTCGAGCCGCCGCGGTCTCGGCTCTTGAACTTTCCAAAGCCAACCTCCAAACCAGCCGCGCCAGTTACGAGCGCGTAATCGGCCATCCACCGTCCAAATTGGTGGAATCACGGCCGAGTGGGCCCGTTCCGAAGACGCTGAAGGATGGCTGCGAGATCTCCGCGCGCGAGAACCCCGCCGTGGTGGGAGCGCTCTATCGTGAGCAAGGTGCAAGGCATGCCATCAACCGAATTCGCGGCGAGCGGTTGCCCTCTGCTCAGCTCGAGGTGGGTTATCAGCGCCGTTTCGACGACAATTTTCGAATCGATTCCCAGGAGACGGCGACGGTGATTGGGCGCCTCACAGTTCCCTTTTATTCGGGGGGCGAGGTCGAGGCTCGCATTCGTCAGGCCAAGCATACCCATGTCAGTCGACTGCAGGAAATCGAGCAGGCCCGCACCGAAGTCCGGGCTCAGGTGGCGGCCGCTTGGTCGCAGTTCGTTGCCGCTCGGGCGCAGCTCGAATCCGATCAAGCGAGCGTCGCCGCCAACCGCATTGCCTTAGCGGGCGTCCGCGAAGAAGAACGAGTGGGACAGAGGACACTACTAGACGTGCTGAACGCCGAACAGGAGATGTTGAACTCCGAGGTTAACCTCGTCACCACCAAACGGAACCTAGTGGTGGCGTTCTACAATGTGCTGGCAACGATTGGGCGGCTGAATTCTCAGGAGCTCGGCCTGGCGTCTCTCGTCTATGATCCCGAGGCGCACTACCTCGAACGCCGCCTCAAGTGGTTCGAGTGAATTTACACATGCGGTCGCTCGCCGTGACACCTTCGATGCGGGTTTGCGCCCCGATCTACGCCGGTCAAGTGAGGAGCGCTAAATGCAAAGCGTAGCAGTCCATTTTCCCGGTCGATTGAAATTCCGCGGGCCGCGTGGGCTCCGCACGGCTTACGAGATTGCAAGCTGCCGCTCACAACACGACGGTCACGTCGCGTCCTGTCGCAAGAGCCCGCAGGCCACGCTTACCCTCGGTCACTGCCGGAGCGTATTGATTGAGCAGCACAACAATTCCGCAGAGCAACCACGATGTGAGAAGCAGCGACCCGCCGATAAGGAGTGAAAAAAGCGGTAGTGATGGCGACGACCAAATCAATTGCGGCACGCTCAGATGGCCTCATATACACCGCCGTGAAACCGCCTCCACAGCGAAACACGGCTTGAAGCAGCACAGCGAGATGCAGGCGCTGGCTACCCACCGTGGCGCCGACGCGCAAGAGCACGTGAGCTAAGTTCAACTGGCAACTGACTTACTACTTGCCGCGGCACAAAAAAGGCGAGCGATTGAATTTTCACGGATGACGAGTGAACGTTACGATCAGCGCCACAGCGGTGAAGGCCAGCCACGCGCCCGGCCACCACACCACGCCCGGCAGAAAGCTATCCACAATGGGTACAATGAGGACCGGGCTGCTGCCGATGATGACCCCGATGATGACGGCGAGCCAAAACTGAACACGCTCGTTCCGGAGCCACGCTGGCATCTGTTTTCCCGTCGCGAAACTAACCGTACCCTTTGTTCACACTTCGGCGGTGGGCAGAAAACCTTTGATATCCCCCCCGCATCTTACCTCAACGGAGCCAAAAGTGTGCAGTGCGAGCGACGCACGAAGCGTCATCATTCCCCTAATCTTGGCAAAGTCGTGCCGATGTGCCCCCGCGGCCCCCTCCAACGCACGGCGCAGCCTCTGTAATCAATATCGTTTTGATATGTAAGTGAGCTGGGGAGGATTCTCATGCCAGGCTGCGACCCAGCGGCAGTTTCTCGGAGGAAATTGTCGATCAAAACCAGGCGCAGGACCAATCACGGGCCTCACGTCCTCCTTAAATAATTTCCGGACAATGCAGATGAGGGCACCCCCACGCAATTCTGACGAGCGCGCAATTTGGCCCTTCGCACCCAATTCGGGAATGAATTTCAGTGCGGCCATAGGGGCAGTACGGTCGCAACGAACGGTTCGCGATTTTTGTCGCAGATAAAGGCCAAAGTTGTAGCCGCCGAAGGCGTGCGCTGCTGGCCAGATGGGATCCGGTCGTCGAGGGGCGAGCCGAAAACGCAGACATCGTTGCCGCCCGCATGAATATCACCAAGGGCAAGCTGTCGGCATGCAACGTCGCCACCATGTTAAGGCGTCAGCGGGCGATGGCGATAGCGAAACCTGCGATGGGCTCAGAACCTCGGAGAGGTGCGCGCCGGCAACCAAGACGGCGAGGGAACCTTTCACAAAATTGGTGAAAGGTTCCCTGCGGTCAAGCCCTAGCGTGCTCGCGCGTGCGGGGGCGTGATCCGGCGGAACATTTCGGCAGCCGTGAGACCCCCAAGATCACGAGCCTCCTGGCTTGACGATGCTCTCCTGTTTGTCCCAGAAGTCTCTATTAGAACCTTGCGGGCTGCAACAGCCCCCAAGGTAGCCGGCCAGCAGCAGCATGAGCGTAAGCAACTGACCGATCAACGTCTTCGACATCACGCGTCCCCGCATTTTTTTACTCCAATTGCTACTCTGATTGAGAACTTGATCCGTATACCCCCGCCGGTCCTCCGATCGGCCGGGTGTCGTAGTGGTTCCAGTCGGCATACAGATCCACACTCAGGGCATTGATCGCTTGCGCCACACCGATGCCCTGGATGTTCAGTATTATCTTTGAGGGAGAGTTCGTGCAGGCCCACGACGACGGGCGAAAAAATCAGTCATCTGAAATCCCCATCAGGCAAATCATCGTAGAGATCTTTAACTTTGCGCACGCCAGTGTGGCGGCGCAGAATCGTATTCAGCATCACCTCCGCTTAGGCTGCGTCATCACCCAGAAGAGGAACCGGCCTAGTCCGGCTTCTCTTCGAACGCGTCATCCGAGAGGCCGACACATGCCCATCAGACTTACCGCAGCACACACCCCCCAAAAAAACCGGGTCCACCGAACGAAATCGGAGGCAACTTGCAAAAAATAACGAGCGCCACCCCATCACAATGGTGCTCCGCAGCAGCAATTCAGTACCATTGGTGTCCCCACACCACTGACGACGTCGGAACATTTCTGCTCCGCGGTTTCGTTTCGAAACTGCCGCGGGCGACCGCATCACCCCTCTCAATTGGGAGGTAGTCCAACGAACCAATATTCGGCGCGGTCCCGCACCCAGCAACCCGCGAACGAGGGTTAATCGCGAATTAAGTAAGTACCGCACCGAGTTAAAATTCGCGTGCTGACAAGGGAAGCCCGCACGCGTATTTCCACGCATTTCATACTTCAATATAGCTCTACGCACAGCGGAATGATGTAGCGACGAGGCAACAATTAGCGATTAACTGATAACATCCCAATAAATGTTATCAGCGTGGCATCAGAATTCCGCATCCAGCGAGATTATTGTGGAGGCCGTGGGGCCCACCTCTTGCCTCCCTTCGACGCCGCTTCGACCGTCCAGCGGCAGTCCCACTGGCAATCGGAAAGCATTCGCGATTTTTCAGTAGAGTTCTTTCCGAACCTGCAGAGGAGTTGACGGCAACAACCCCTCTGCAGTTGGGAGGCAGTCCCAACGGAACTGAAAAGACCAAGTGTGTCCGCGCAACCAGCAAACTTTGCGAAACGAGGGCGATTGCCAAGTCAGCTAAGTAGCGCACCGAGCCAATCTGCGTACTGGCGAGTACCTGCACGCAACGCCACCATAACCGAATTTTACGTGAAATGATGTCACCGTGAGACAACGGTTCGATGAAATCTGATAAATTGCCAACAAATCATATTAGGCTTTTGTCAGACAGACACCCCCCAGTGGATCGTAGGTTCGGCCTCGAGCGAGGCTTGGCAGAAATGTGGTCAGGTCCAGACGGGATCCGGTGATCCCGGATTAACCCAGCCCAGTAGTTTCGTGTGCGTGTCTTTCATTCGTCCGTCCCCTACCCTTCCGCAACCGTGCGCACATCGATGGCGAGGATTGCATGAACCGAAGCGAGACCGATTTCGGTTCCAGGTCAACAAGGGAACGCAATCGGCCGGCCATCCTTCCGAGGCGCCGCACTTCTCCCGGCTGATGGCCCAGCTTGCTGCGCGGCCTTCCACTATCAAAACGCGGATCTCGAGCGGCTCTGCCGCACGGCTCATGTGCCGTTCTCTTGTATCAGGAGCAACCCTTTTCGAGTGGCGCGCTCGAGTGGCGCGCCGCTGTTGGTCGCGCTACGTGAGCGGGTCACGCCACAATTGGGTCAAGACGAAATTCCCCGGCTGGTAGCGCGTAAACTCTCGCCTCTTTCAGCTATAGCTCGAGGCGTTGGCCAAGCTGCCTGCCGAAGTTTGGAGCGGCTGCAACCGCAAGGGCGGCGCCAGGCATGTGGCCATCTGAGGCCGAAATCCCGGGCACGAAAGCAGGCTTGATACGACCCTACGGCCACAGTCAACCGGCATAGCCAGAAGGCCAGATACTTTTTGCCGTTGGGAAGGCATAGCTTTGCAGTTCGTGGCGCAGTTTGGCTCAGCCCGGCAACGCTGGAACTCCGGGCGCGGTGCGAGCTGACACTCAGATGTCGGAAGCGAGGTGGCCTGACTCCTCGCTGCAGGAGGGGTTTTGTCTTCACCAGCGAATCTTCTCCTCGGGCCATTGGGAATTCCTTGGATCGTCGGGAATAAAGCGAACCCACTCGAGTTCTAAGGCCGTGAGGCTTTGCTCCGGGACGCTGACGCGCAGCTGGTGGCGCCTGGGAGGGGCTTCGAAGACCGGCAATCTCAAGCAATTGCATCCAACTCGGCTCGAGGCGCCTTGAGCAAGCGTACGGAGGGTAAGTGGCGATGAACCGGCACACGAAATGTCGGACCCATGTGCAGCGGGAGGCGCGCAGAGTGCTCCTAGAGATTAGGCGTGCCCAGCGGTGTCTGGCCAGGTGTCTGACCCGTGTGGATGAGGTCAGGGCGACCGAAGCCGAGGTCCGCAAGATCAGGCAACAGTTGGACCTGGTCGGGCGCATGATCGAGGCGTTCGATGCCGCCAAGTCGGACCCTGAACTCTCGGCGGCCATGCAGCTGGTCATAAGGCTCACGGCTTTCGAAGAAGTGCCAAGCATCCGACCCGATCATCGAGACCGCGCGCGCCTATCGATAAGTGCGCAGCAACAATGCGAGGGGGTACTCGCCCGCGTGCCTACTTTCGCAGATGTCCACGATGGTCGGACCCAAGCTTTGGAGCGGCTCGAGTAGCGTCTGGAAGAACTTAGCGCCCTCGATCGAAGGCAAAGGCGTGGCTTCGCGAGCACTGATCACCCGTCTTGCAGAGCGCATTGAAGACCTGGCTTTTTCGATTGCATTTCCGCCGCCCATAGCATAGCCGCTATAGTGGCTGCAGTTAAGCCGCGGTCTGACGATGACCGGTACGCGCATGGCGCGTGAAGCCTCCCTGAAGCCTCCCTAAAGTTGGCGGTCGGCTCCCTCGCCTACAGCGCCCTGCTCTCCTCCGCGGTCAGGAGCCTGTCGATCGATTCACTTGGGCAGCGGCTTTTTCTTCTAGTCTCGCATGCTGCGTTGTCGCCTGGTAGCCGCGACCATCGACCATCCGCACTGCGTTCACGCAGGAGACGGAGAAGGCAGCGGATAACGACTGGTGCGCGGTTGCCAGTTGACTGACGGCACGCTTTCCCAAGCTTGCCGAGCTCATGGATGTGAGCTGAGCACGACGTGCTCGGGCAGTGGCTTTCCCAAGGGAGCACTGGCAGCAGCGACATTCCACAAATCCGCGGAATGCTTGATCAGGAGATCCGACGTCGCAGCAACCGTCGTCGCTACCTTCCTGAACGAGGCCGCGCTTGACCGCGGGCTTCGGCAGCGGCTCTGACAGATGTCTGATATCATTTGTTGGCACTTTGTCAGTTTTTGGCTGATCGTTGCGCGGGAGCTACATCTTTCCGCGGTCCGCAGAGCTATAGTGGGATCTGCGT
>Ga0081540_1000842_pt1 | contig 28009 bp, 23 predicted proteins | sample TabmetS2T1R1_FD_71024 | JGI IMG/M metagenome (GOLD analysis project Ga0081540, IMG submission 71024) | Tabebuia heterophylla rhizosphere microbial communities from the University of Puerto Rico - S2T1R1 | ecosystem: Host-associated > Plants > Roots > Rhizosphere ...
GTGCGCGGCGTCTGCGGGGTCGGCAAGAGCGCCAAGTCCGGTGACCTCACCGCGATCGGGAAGTTCGGCATCGGCTTCAAGTCCGTGTACGCCTACACCAGGTCCCCTCGCATCTACAGCGGGGACGAGCACTTCGGCATCGAGAACTACGTCCGGCCGTTTGCGGTCGAGCCGCTGGCTCCGCCCTCGACTGGCACGCTGTTCGTATTCCCCTTCGACCACGACACCGTGCCCGCCGCGGTCGCGGCCCGGGAGATCTCGGCGGCGCTGACCGCGGTCCAGCCCCGGGTCCTGCTGTTCCTGCGGAGCATGGTGCAGCTGCGGGTCGGGGGCACGGGGGTGCTGCGCTCGGTCATCGAACGGTCGGTCGCCGGGTGGCCGGCCGCGGGCGGGTCCGGCCCTCGGCGGGTCACCCTGTCCAGGGACGGCAGGGCGGCCGAGGAGTGGCTGGCCTGGCACCGTCGGGCGCTGGAGGAGGCACCGCCGGTCGAGATCGCCTTCCGGGTCGAGGCCGGCCGCCTGGTGCCTGTTGAGAGCTCCCCGCTGATCGTGTCCTTCCCGACCGAGAAGGAGACCTTCCTCGGCTTCCTGGTCCAGGGGCCGTACCGGACCACGCCGGCCCGCGACAACGTCCCCGGGCACGACCCGTCCAACCAGCTCCTGGTGCGCGAGACCAGCACGTTGCTGGGTGGCGTGCTGCGGGATCTGCGCGACGACGGGCTGCTCACGGTGGAGGCCCTGCAGGCGCTGCCGCTCGAGGAGGCACGCTTCCCGGCCGGGTCCATGTTCCGGCCGCTGTTCGACGCGGTCGGCGAGATCCTGACCGCCGAGGCCATGATCCCGGTGGCTGGCGGCGGTTACGGCGTGGCCGTCGACCTGGAGCTGGCGGGCGGCGCCGATGTAGCCGAGCTGCTCGACCCGGAACAGGTGGGCGCCCTGTGCGGCGCGGGCCGCCCGGTCCGGTTCGCCGATGCGTCCATCACCGAGCACCTCGCCCCGGTGTTGTGGCGCTACCTGCGGGACGAGATCGGCATCGACGAGGTGACGCCGGCCGAGGTGGTAGCGCGGGTGACCCGGGAGTTCCTCGAGGCGCAGCCGGACGAGTGGATCGCGCGCTTCTACGCCTTCCTCTACTACAACTCGCCGGAGTGGGAAGCGGCACGGTCCGCGCCGATCATCCGGCTCGAAGACGGCAGCCAGGTCGTGCCGTCCGACGGCCAGGGCCGGCTGGTCGTGTACCTGCCGGGGCCGGTGGCCAGCAGCCTGCCCACGGTCCGGCGCGCGATCGCGGAGGCCCCGGCGGCCCGTCAGTTCCTGGAGGCACTGAACCTGGCCGAGCCGGACGTGGTAGCCGAGGTCCTCCAGATCGTGCTCCCCAGATACGACGGGCTCGAGGTGGCGAAGCTGGACGCGGCCCGGCACGCGGCCGACGTCGAGTGCGTCGTGCGGGCGCTGGACGAGGCGACGTCCCGGCGGCGGGAGGAGCTGCTGGGTCGGGTGCGGCAGGCTGCCTTCCTGATCGGGGAGAACGCCGCCGACGGGGCCGTGCGGCTGATGCCGCCGCCCGCCCTCTACCAGCGGAGCAAGGAGCTCGAGGCCTACTTCGACGGGAACCCGGGTATCTGGTTCGCGGCCGATCGCTACGGGCCATGGCTGGCCCAGCTCCGCCCGATGGGAGTGCGGCAGGCGGTCGAGGTCCGTGCGAGGACGCCGAACGAGCTCGGCTACGTGCTGGTCACGATCGAGTTCGGCCGGAACGAGCGCGGTCTCGACGGTTTCGACCCGGCCGCGGAGATCGATGGTCTTGACTTCGCACTGAGGCACCCGACCCACGCCCGTTCGGAATATGCCTGGAACGTCCTGCTCGTCCCGAACCGCCGGCTGGTCGCCGGCGTCGTGGAGCGGTCGGTGCTCCCGTCGTTCTCGGACGTCAGCCAGGAGCGGGTCACATCGGCGATCGCGGTCATCGCCGGGCGCGAGGCGTGGCTGCCGGGGCGGGACGGGGCGTTCCGGCGGCCGGGCGAGCTGTCCCTCGACGACCTGCCGCCGGCGTACGCGCGGGACGAGGGGCTGGCCCAGGCGCTGGGCATGCTCCAGCCCGTGGTGGGCCTGGCGGCCCGGCGCCTCGGCGTCCCGGCCGAGGTGCTGTGGGCGCTGAGCGCCCACCCCGACCTGGTCGAGATGGTCGAGCGTGAGCTAGCGGCGGGGAGCGACGATCAGGACCGCCGCTTACGCGGCTTGCCCTCGCGGCCCGTCCAGCGGTCGGTGCATGCCTTGGCGTCCTTGCAGTACCAGCGAAGGTCGGCGCACGCGTGGCCGCCGTCCGGCACCATCAGGCCGAGCGGAAGCTCGATGCTGCACAGCGCGCACCTCGCTACCTGCAAGGAACGGTGACCGTCGTCGCGCTCCCGCGTCGGCGTAGCCGATGACAGATCTGCGGCCATAAATCCCTCCCCGCGGACAACCCCCACAGATGCCCTGGCGTCCAGGCAGCGCTGAGAATGGTGGTGCTTCCCGGCTGCAGACTGGTCAAACGCAACACGCGGCGAACGTGTGAATTGTGATCAAAGCGAATCATATCCCGACAGGGCGCCGCGTCAGAGGCGTACGAGCATCTTGCCAGTGTTGGCTCCGCGGAGCAGGTCGATGAAGGCGCCGGGAGCACGCTCGAGCCCGTCGACGATGGTCTCGGCGTGGGTGAGCTTGCCGTCGCGCAACCAGGCGCTGACGTCGGCGATCATGTCGGGTTGGCGATCGGCGTGGTCGATGATGATGAAGCCGCGCAGGTTGAGCCGCTTGCTGACGACCAGGCCGAGGTTGCCGGGGCCGGCCGGCGGTTCGGTGGCGTTGTAGTGGGCGATCGCGCCGCACATGGCGACCCGGCCGTGGTTGTTCAGCATGACCAGGGCGGCGTCCAGGTGGTCGGCTCCGACGTTGTCGAAGTAGACGTCGATGCCGTCCGGTGCGGCCTCGCGCAGCTGCGCCAGGACCGGGGCGGTCCGGTAGTTGAAGGCGGCGTCGAAGCCGATCTCGCGCAGCCAGCGGACTTTCTCCTCGGTGCCCGCGCTGCCGATCACCCGGGCCGCGCCCTTGAGCTTGGCGATCTGGCCGGCCATGCTGCCTACCGCTCCGGCCGCGCCGGAAACGAAGACCACATCGCCGGGCTTGAGCGCGGCGATGTCGAGCACGCCCACGTAGGCGGTCAGCGTCGGCATGCCGAGCACGCCCAGGTAGGCCGATGGCGGCAGGCCTCCCGCCGGGGTCACCTTCCGGGCTTGCCGGGCCGGCAGGACCGCCTCGTCCCGCCAGCCCAGCATGTGCAGGACCAGGTCGCCCCGGGCCAGGTCCGGTGAGCGGGATTCGGTCACCTCGCCGATCGCGCCGCCCTCCAGCGGCTCGCCCAGGCGGAACGGCGGCACATAGGATTTCACGTCGTTCATCCGGCCGCGCATATAGGGGTCCACCGACATGAACAGGTTGCGCACCCGGACCTGCCCGTCGGCCAGGTCGGGCCGGTCCGCCTCGGTCAGCGCGAAGTTGTCGTCGGTTGGCCAGCCGGACGGCCGGGAGGCGAGGACGATCTGGCGTGGCATGGGCTGCTCCCTGTCCTGCAAAAACCTGAGCGCGGTGACAATAGGGGGTATGCCGTAAATTCGGTCCTACCGTACCGCCCAGTAAATACGGCTGCCAGCGAGGATGAGGACCTGATGATCCGCAGCACGATGCAGGACTACCAGCTCACGATCGGCGCGATCATGCGGCACGGCGCCCGGGTGTACCCGGGCAGCGAGTGCGTAACGTGGACCGGGTCCGGCACCCGCCGGGCCGGCTACGCCGAGGTGGCGCAGAACGCGGCGCGGCTGGCCGGGGCGCTGACCCGGCTCGGGATCGGGCCGAACGACCCGGTCGGCACGTTCTGCTGGAACAACCAGGAGCACCTCGAGGCCTACTTCGGGGTGCCCAGCATGGGTGCGGTACTGCACACCCTCAACATCAGGCTGCCCGGCGCCCAGGTGGCCCAGATCGTCAACCACGCCGGCGACCGGATCATCATCGTGGACGACACCCTGGTCCCGCTGCTGGCCAGGATCGCCGGCGAGCTGACCACGGTCGAGGCGTTCATCGTCAACGGCACCGGTGACGCGTCCGCGCTCGGTGACCGGGTCCCGGTGCTGCGCTATCACGAACTGCTGCAGGCGGAGCAGCCGGACTACGCCTGGCCCGAGCTGGACGAGCGGGACGCGGCGATGATGTGCTACACCAGCGGGACCACCGGGGACCCGAAGGGCGTGGTGTATTCGCACCGGTCCACCTACCTGCACGCGATGGCGACCATGGCGGCCGCTGCGACCGGCATCACCGAGGCCGACCGGGCGCTGGCCATCGTGCCGATGTTCCACGCCGCCGCGTGGGGCATGCCGTACGCCGCGTTCCTGTCCGGCGCCACGCTCCAGATGCCGGGCCCGTTCCTGCAGCCGGAGCACCTGACCCGGTTCATCGCCACCGAGCGGACCACGGTCACCTCCGGGGTGCCGACCATCTGGAGCGCCATCCTGAACTACGGCGAGGACCACGAGATCGACCTGTCCTCGCTCCGGATGGGCACGTCGGGCGGCTCGGCCGCGCCCCGGATCCTGCTCAAGCGGTTCGGTGAGCGGTACGGGCTGCGGATCATCCAGGGCTGGGGCATGACCGAGATGAGCCCGGTCGGCGGTCTGGCGGTGCCGCCCGCCGGGGTGGCGGAAGGCACGGCCGAGGACCTGGACTGGCGGATGCGGGCCGGGCGGGTCATCCACGGGGTCGAGATGCGGATCGTCGGCAAGGAAGGCGAGGAGCTGCCCAGGGACGGCGTGAGCGAGGGCGAGATCGAGGTCCGCGGGCCCTGGGTCACCGGCTCGTACCACCACGATCCCGCGCCGGAGAAGTTCCAGGACGGCTGGCTGCGCACTGGCGACGTCGGCACGCTGGACGAGCGGGGCTTCTTCACCATCACCGACCGGATCAAGGACGTGATCAAGTCCGGCGGTGAGTGGATCTCCTCGGTGGACCTGGAGAACGAGCTGATGGCGCACCCGGCCGTGCAGGAGGCCGCGGTGATCGGCATCCCGGACAAGCGCTGGGGCGAGCGGCCGCTGGCCTGCGTGGTGCTGCGCTCCGGGGCCAAGGCCGACGCCGCCGAGCTGGCGACGTTCCTGGGCGAGAAGGTGGCACGCTGGCAGGTGCCGGAGAACTGGGCGTTCGTGCCAGAGATCCCGAAGACCGCGGTGGGCAAGTTCGACAAGAAGGTGCTCCGCGCCCAGGACGCCGCGGGCGAGCTTGCGGTCGAGCGCTGGGAAGCCGAGCGCTAGAGTCTGCGCTATGCGATTCGCGACCATTCGGACTGATCAGGGAACGACCGCGGCACGGCTGGACGGGGATGTGCTGACGCCGCTGCAGGCCGGCGACGTCGGGGCGATGCTGGCCGCGGGCGGCGCCGCGCGCGAGCGGGACGGCGTTCCGGCGGTGCCGGCCGCGCAGGCGGACTTCGCGCCGGTCGTGACGCAGCCGGGCAAGGTGATCTGCGTCGGGCTGAACTACCGGTCGCACATCCTGGAGACCGGGCGGGAGCTGCCCGAGTACCCGACCCTGTTCGCCAAGTTCGCCGAGACGCTGATGGGCCCGCGCGACGACCTGGTCCTGCCGTCGGTGAGCGAGCGGGTCGACTGGGAAGTCGAGCTCGGTGTCGTCATCGGCCGTCCGGTGTACCGGGCCACGCCGGAGGAGGCTTCGGCGGCCATCGCGGGGTACACGGTGATCAACGACGTGTCGATGCGGGACTGGCAGCGGCGCACGTTGCAGTGGCTGGCCGGCAAGATGTTCCAGCACTCCACCCCGGCCGGCCCCTATCTGGTCACGCCGGACGAGGTCGGGGACGCGGCCGACCTGGAGGTACGGTGCGAGGTCGACGGCGCCATAATGCAACGGTCACGGACATCGGACCTGCTGTTCTCACCGGCCCAGATCGTCTCCTACGCCAGCCAGGCGATCACCCTGCGGCCCGGCGACCTGATCGCCACCGGCACCTGCGGCGGCGTGGGCGACGCCCGCAAGCCGCCGGTGTACCTGCAGCCGGGCAACCTGCTGCGCACCTGGATCGAGGGCCTGGGCGAGTGCCTGAACCAGTGCGTGCCCGAGAAGGCCGACTAGCACACCGGCGCGGTGCCACGGCGCACGAGCACAGAATTCACATCAGTCACTGCGGCACCACCCGTACCGGAGCCTTACTGCATGAATGCCGCGTTCATGTCGCTTGAGCTGCATGAACGGGGCATCCATGTCGTATGGACATGGATGCTGAGTGAGCGGACAGGGACCCGGCGGTCACGAGAACCGACACAGAGCACACGGACACCAGAGCACACGGACACCAGAGCACACGGACACAGAGCACACGGACACAAAGCACACGGCTACCAGAGCACACGGGTACCAGAGCGCACGGGCCGGAGCCGCAGGTCGGGCCGGGCGGGCACGCGCCCGGGCCGTTCGGTGGCCTATTCTCCCGAGGTGCCGGTGGCGAGCTCGGTGACGATGTCCAAGTGGCCGACGTGCCTGGCGTACTCCTGAAGCAGATGGAACAGGACCCGCTCGAGGGTGGCCGGGTCGGCGCCGTCCCACCGCTCACCGGGCTGACCCACTTCATCGAGCCGGTGCGCCTCGATGACGGCCCGGCTCCGCACGGCCTGGGCGCGCAGGTCGGCCAGCAGCGTGGCAGCGGTCTCCTGCGGCCCGACCGACCAGCGGTCGCCCTCGCGGTCACCCCACGGGTCGCCGACGTCGCGACCCTCGAAACCCCACTCCAGCCAGCGCAGCTCGACGTAGCGCAGGTGCTTGACCAGTTCCAGCGGCGTCCAGCCCGACGGCAGCCTGCTCCTGCGCAGCTCGGCGTCGGGCATGGCCTGGATCTTGGCCGTCACCCGCGACCGGAAGAAATCCAGGTAGCGGAGGAAGACCTCGGTGCGGGAATCCGCCGGGTCGGTGGGTGAGGGAAACGGCTCGGACACGCGGCTCATCCTAGGCCGTGCCCTGAACGGCGATGGTCAGCCGCTGCCGACCGGGACGTCGTACCAGAGCCCGCCGTTCAGGTTGATGTTGTTCCCGGCCGCCGTGCCGGGGCCGCGGTCACCGATGTAGGTGTACAGCGGGTGCCCGTCGTAGGTGGCCTGCGTCGTGCCGTCGGTCCGGGTGATCGTGCCGATCTTCCCGGTGACCCCGGGCCCGGCCGACACGTTCCCCGGCACCGGCGGCCAGTAGCTGGCGCAGTCCCCGTAGCAGACGGACTTGTTCACCTTGTCCGGGGCGAACGTGTAGAGGGTGAGGCCCTTGGCGTTGGTGAGCAGGGCCTTGCCGCCGATGGTCCTGGCGTCCAGGGTCTGACCGCCGCCACCGCCGCCGGTCGCGACCGGCGCCGGCGTCGTCGGCGAGGCCACGAACGCGATCGTCAGCGCGAGCGCGATCGCCGACACGGCGCCGACGGCGGGCAGGAGCCGGCGGCCCAGGCCCAGGCCCGAAATCATGCCGGCGGCGAGCACGGCGAAGATGGCGACGTCGATGATCGCGGCGATGATGCCCGCGGTCGTCCGCACCTCGGTGAAGCCGAACAATCCGACCTTGAGCGACAGCAGGTACCCGCCGAGGGTCGCGAGCCCGAACCCCGCGCCCGCCGCGTACGCCAGCCGGAGGCCGGTCAGCGGGATCACGGCGGCCAGCAGGAAAGCCGCGATTATCTGGAGCAGGAACAGCGGGCCGATGGTCGGGATCGAGTTGTACCCGGTCACGTACAAGTCGAGGTGAATGGCTCCGGAGGCGATCAGGAGTGCCGCCCCGGCGATCCCGTACCAGGACCGCCGGGGCAGTGACGCCCCCCTCATGCTCCCCACAAACGAGATCACGTGACAGCGGCCCTCCGGGTTCAACGGTGTATGTAACAAAATGGTAAGCGCGGCCTGACAGCCGCGGCCGTGATAGGACGGGCTGGTGGCAGCGGTGGCGGATTCCCGGCAGATCCTCAAGGCGATGGCGGTCGTCAGGCGGCCGCGGGACGGGGCGCTGCTGGTGTCGGAGCACGTCGATTCGCGTGATCCGCCATTTCAGCGGCCGCTCGGCGGGCACGTGGAGTTCGGCGAGTACGCGCTTGACACCGTGCGCCGGGAGTTCGCCGAGGAGATCGGCCAGGAACTGACCGGCGTGCGGCTGCTCGGCGTGCTGGAGAACATCTTCGGCTGGCGGGGCGGGACCGAGCACGAGGTGGTGTTCATCTTCACCGCCGCGTTCGCCGCCGCGTCGGCCTACGAGATCGAGGAGCAGCTCATCCTCGACAACCCGGACCGGCGGGTGCTGTGGCGGCCCGCGGACGCGGCCAGCCCGCCGCTGTACCCGGCCGGGCTGACCGAGCTGATCGCGTCGCAGCTCACTTAGCGAGAGCCCGGGCGGCGGGCGCCGGGGGCGCATCGGGGGCGGGGCGGCGGTCGATCCTGGTGAGGGCGGGCAGGGCCAGGACACCGCAGGCCAGGGTGGCCAGGCCGCCGATGACCAGGGCCCAGCGCGCGCCGATCGCCTGGCCGGCCCAGCCGACGATCGGACCCCCGATCGGCGTCGAGCCCAGCCAGGCCAGCGCCCACAACGCCATGACCCGGCCGCGCATCTCCGGCTTGGCTGCCAGCTGCAGGGTCGTCTTGGCCAGCGAGTTGAACGTGATGCTGCCGTACCCGACGAAGACCAGGGCGGCCAGTTCAAGGGCCATGCTGGGCGCCACGGCGGCGGCCAGGATGGCGATGCCCCAGCCGATGGCGGCCAGGCACAGGGCGCGGGGGCGCGGCCGGGCCCGGGCCGCCGAGATCAGGCCGCCGACCACCGCGCCGCCGCCCATGACCGAGGCCATCACCCCGTACGAGGCGGCCCCGCCGTGGAACACCTTGCTCGCCATCAGCGGGAGCGACACCTGGAACTCCCAGGCCAGCGTGCCGACCACCGCGATCATCAGGAGCGGGATGAGCAGCTCCGGCGTGTTCCGCACGTAACGCAGGCCCTGCCGGAGCTGTTTCTTCTGCCTGCTGACCCGTTCGGCCGGGAACAGCTCGGAGCTGCGCATCGCGGCCAGCGAGACCAGCACCGCGCCGAACGAGAGCGCGTTGACGGTGAAGCACAGGGCGAGCCCGATGGCCGCGGCGATCACCCCGCCGAGCGCGGCGCCGAGCACGCGGGCCATGTTCATGGCCACCGAGTTGAGGGTGACCGCGTTCGGCAGGTCCCCGGCCGAGACCATCTCGGAGATGAAGCTCTGCCGGGCCGGGTTGTCGAAGACGTTGACGAAGCCGAGCGCCAGGGCCAGCAGGTAGACGATCCAGAGCCGGATGCTGTGCGTGCCGACGGTGATGGCGAATACCCCCGCGAGCAGCCCGGACAGCGTCTGGGTGACGTATAGCACCCGCCGCCGGTCCAACCGGTCCGCGAACACGCCGCCGAGCGGGCCGAACACGAGCATGGGCAGGAACCTGGCCGCGCTGGTGAGGCCGAGCTGCGTCCCGCTGTGGGTCAGGCCGAGCACGACGAAGGACTGCGCGACGGTCTGCATCCAGGTCCCGGCGACCGAGACCAGCTGGCCGAAGAAGAACAGCCGGTAGTTGCGCTGCCGCAGGGACGAGATCATCTGCCCTGGGCTGAGTCCTAGGCGCCGCACCGGCTCCCCTTGCTCCTCCCGCCAAGTTGTTAGTTGCGCTAATCAACTTTAGCATCGGGGACCGCCCGGGCGGGCCCGGACCCGGGCCCAGGGTCCGGGCCAGGGACTCCACGGGTGCGAGCCGGGCCGTAAGGCGGGATGCTGGTGCCGACAGCGAATCAATGGAGGCCACCATGACGAGCACCGAGGAGAACCTCGAGGTCGTGACGTTGAATGTCACCGACGTCGACCGGGCCAAGGGCTTCTACCAGAGCCTCGGCTGGCGGCTGGACGCCGACTTTGCCATCGGCGACGACTTCCGGATCGTGCAGTTCACGCCGCCCCGTTCGCAGTGCTCGATTCACTTCGGCAAGGGCCTCACCCCGACCGGGCCCGGGGGCCCGATCAGGCTGATTCTCGCGGTCGCGGACATCGACGCCGCCCGGGCCGATCTCATCGGCCACGGCGCCGACGTCAGCGAGGTGTACCACTACGAGCGGCAGCCGGGCCGCAGCGGCGAACTCGAGTCTCGCGTCCCCGGCCCCGACCCGGACACGGCGCGCTCGTACTCCAATTACGCGTCGTTCAGCGATCCCGACGGCAACCTCTGGCTGCTCCAGGAGGTCACCAAGCGGCTCCCCGGCCGGACCTGGGAGGCCGACCCGGCGGACGTCGCCGCCCGGGCCGCGCTGCTGAAGGACACGGCCATCCACCATGGCTCGTTCGAGGCGGTCGCCCCGCCGCACGACTGGTGGGACTGGTACGCGGCGTACATGCTCGCGCGCCAGGCCGGGAACGGCGTGGACGAGGCCGCCGCGACGGCCAACCGCTACATGGCCGAGGTCAAGCACGTCGTCGTCTCATCCGCCTGACGCCGGGCCTGAGGCCAGCCGCGCCTGGCGGCGCTGCCGCCGCAGTCCGGCGCTCTTGGCCTGGTTACCGCAGGCCTCCATCGAGCACCAGCGCCGGGTGCCGGGCCGCGAGGTGTCGATGAACAAGATCGTGCAGTCCGGTCCGGCGCAGGACCGGACGTGCGCGATGAGCGGCCCGCTCAGCAGGTCGATGGCGTCCCTCGCGACGCTGGACAGGGCCTGGGTCACCGTCCCGCCGGGTGTCCAGGCCGACCCGCGGCCGGCGTCGTCGAGCTCGGGCGCCAAAGGCGCCGGGGCGGCCATCTGGTTGACGACGCGGGCCGCGCCGGGCAGACGGCGGCCGGGGTCGAGCAGGACCAGACCGTAGATCGCCTCCCGGAGCCTGAGCGCGGCGGCCAGGTCGGCCTGGCTGGCTGACCCCGGCGCGCCCAGGCCGGCCTGCGCCAGCCAGCGTTCCAGGTCGCCGGGCCCCCGGAGGCGCTCCAGGTTCAGCTGTCCGCGTGATCCCAGTGTGGCCACGAAGTCCAGGCAGAGCCGGCCGCTGCGGAAGGGGAACTCCCACACATCGCTGGGCAGCTCTTCCGTATCACCCGGCCCGGCCGGCGAAGAAACCAGTTGACCGTCCATGAGCTGTATCCTATCGTACGTACCAGCTAAACCGGTACGCCTTTAGGGGAGGACATGATGACAGCAAGCAGCATCGCTTCAGCCGGACCAGTGGCCGGGGACCGGACGGCCCGGGCCGAGGACGGCCTGGACCGGGCCATGCACCGCGTCGAGGACGCGGTCATGGTCATACGATCAGGCGACCCGCAGCCGTATATCGACTGCTGGGCCGATGATCCGGACGTCACGCTGTTCGGGGCGTGGGGCCCGATCGAGCGCGGTTACCCGGCCCTCACCAGCACCTTCCGCTGGGTGGGCAGCAGGTTCACCGGGTACAGCGGCGGCGGCGGCGTGGAGAATGCCGTGGTCCATGCGAGCGGGGACCTGGCCTATACGGTCGGATTCGAGCGCGGCCCGGCCAGCGTGGACGGAGGCCCCGAGCGGGAAATGGTCATCCGGGTGACCCACATCTACCGTCGCTTCGGCGAGGAGTGGATGCTGGTGCACCGGCACGCCGACTTCCCGCCCGCCGACCGGCGCCGGGCCTGACCCGGCGAGGGCGGGTAACCGGCCGGGCTGCCGCACAGGATCAGGCGGTCGAGATTGAGGGCCGAACGGACCCTCCGCGGGTGGCCACAGCGTCCTCGTTGTCCGCTACCTTCGGTGATAGACCGGGCTCCAGGGACTGACAAGGGGCTGACGTGGCTGAAGTTACGTACAGGAGCTGATTGACATGTCACTGTTCCAGCGGGCCCACGACGTGCTCGCGGCGAAAGCCAACAAGGCGCTCGATTCCGCCGAGAAACCCGACGAGATGCTCGACCTGTCCTACGAGCAGATGCTCGACCAGATCACCAAGGTCCGGCAGGGCCTGGTGACGATCGCGGCGTCCCGTAAGCAGATCGAGCTGCAGGAACAGCAGCTCCAGCACTCGGTGGACCACCTGCAGGAGCAGGCCAAGACCGCGCTGTCGCTGGGCAAGGAGGACCTCGCCAGGGAGGCGCTGACGCGCAAGGCCACCGCCCAGGCCCAGATCGACGCGCTGGAACCGCAGCACCAGCAGCTCGTCGAGGAAGAAGAGAAGCTGGGGCAGACGCTGCAGGCACTCCAGCAGCGGGTGAACAACTTCCGGTCCCAGAAGGAAGTGCTGAAGGCTCAGTACACCGCGGCCGCCGCTTCGGCCTCGATCAACGAGGACGTGGCCGGGATCTCGAGCACGCTGGGTGATTCGGGTGAGGCGCTGCAGCGAGCCCAGGACAAGATAGCGACCATGCAGGCGCGGGCCGGGGCCCTGGACGAGCTGCTGCAGTCCGGGGTGCTCGAGGACGTCGGCGGCGACACCGACGACATCCAGCAGGAACTGGACGAGGCCGCGACCAGTGCGGACGTGGACCGCGAGCTCGCTGCGCTGAAGACCGAGCTCGGCCCGGGCAGTGCACCGCAGGAGCTGACCAGCGGCCCGGAAAGCTAGCCCCGGCGCAGCACAGGCCTGCGCGAGTTCCGGCCGCGGCACGGGCCTGCGCGGGCCCCCGGCCGCGGTGCAGACATCGGAGTGCATTTCCGTCACTCTGGCACCACCCGTACCAGATCGTACGACATGAATGCCGCGTTCATGCTGCTCCAGGTGCATGGCTGGGACATTCATGTAGTAAAAACCGGGTGGCGGGCGCGCGCCGCCAGTCACGGCAGCATGCCAGGAACCTGCAGCACCACGGACAACACGGCACGCTGACTGATCACGACCTTCGGCCCGGCATCGTTCACATCACCGGCCAGCTGCACCTCCAGGTCAGGGAATTGCCGCCGGGAAGCCGCACCATCGGCTTCACGGTCGCGCCTCCGCCGTCGCAGGGCTAGCGCGATGCGTGCCTGCGCGGGTGTGTGACTTTGTGCGGGTAACGGTGCGCTTGGGGGCCGCCTAAACGCGATTAAAGCTACAAAATCTTGCTTACATATCTTTTCTATATCGATCGCCTGCGTTACTCTCGCCGAGAGTCGACTCGCCGCAACCCCCAGCTAGCCCGACAAAAACCTAAAAAGCTCTCGTAATGGGCACGATCTGCCCGTTTGTCGGGCCCGCAACCGACAAGCAAGGAGCCTGAATGCTACGACGATGGGGCATCCTCCTCGGCATGCTGACCCTGCTGGCTGGCCTGGCCGTGGCCACCACGGGCAGCGCGTCCGCCGGCACGATGGGGTTCAGACCCGGTGGCCCGGTCCATCTGGTCGGATCGGCCGCGGCCGTCCCGAACGCCCGCGGCGGCATCCGCCATCAGGCGGAGAGCACCAACTGGTCCGGATACGCCGCCACCACCGGCACGTACTCCAGCGTCTCGGCGAGCTGGACCGAACCGACCGGCACCTGCAGCGGGAGCGCCAAGTACTCCTCCTTCTGGGTAGGGCTGGACGGCTACAACAGCAGCTCGGTCGAGCAGACCGGCAGCGAGGTCGACTGCTCGGGGAGCAGGGCGCGGTATTACGCCTGGTACGAGATGTATCCCAACCCTTCGGTGTCGTACTCCAACACGGTGCGGCCGGGTGACCACTTCAACGCCTCGGTGACCTACACGGGCAGCAACCACTTCAGCCTGTTCATCCAGGATTCCACCCAGGGCTGGAGCCACACCACCACGGGCACCCTGGCCGGGGCGCCCCGGTCGTCGGCTGAGGTCATCGTGGAGGCGCCGTGCTGCACGGCCAGCGGCGGCATCCTCCCGCTGGCTAACTTCGGCACGGTGCACATCACCGGCTCCATGGCCAACGGAGCAGCCCTCGGCAACGCCGGCGGCGTGACCCAGATCATCATGGTCGACAGCGCCGGACGGGATAAGGACACGGTCTCCTCGCTCACCAGCGGGGAGAACTTCACCGCGACCTGGCTGCGCAGCAACTAGGGTCGTCCCGCACCGTAGGCGCCGGCCCGGGCCAGATGGTCCGGGCCGGCGTTTGCTTTCCGTCGATGAACCGGGCGGTCGTGAAACGTCTACCAGTGCAGATGACCGATCCGCTGAGAGGAGCCAGACCATGACCGAACCGAAGACGTACACGCTGGACGTGCCGGGGGCCGTCCTGCATTACGACGTGCGCGACCCCAGCCAGGCCAGCACCGAGCCGGTCCTGCTGATCATCGGGTCACCGATGGGCGCGGACGGCTTTACCACCCTGGCCGGGCATTTCACCGACCGTACGGTCGTCACCTACGACCCGCGCAGCGCCGGGCGGAGCAAGCGCACCGACGGTGCCAGCGAGACTACGCCGGACGAGCACGCGGACGACCTGCACCGGCTGATCTCGGCGCTGGACGCCGGCCCGGTGGACATCTTCGCCAGCAGCGGCGGCGCGGTCAACGCCCTGGCCCTGGTGGCCAAGCACCCCGAGCAGGTCCGCACGCTGGTGGCGCACGAGCCGCCGGCCTCGCAGGAACTGCCGGACCGCGAGGCGGTGCTGGCGGCGTGCGCGGACATCCGCGCGACGTACTACCGCGACGGCTTCGGGCCGGCGATGGCGAAGTTCATCGCGATCGTCAGCCACGAGGGCCCGTTCGGAGACGACTACGCCGACCAGCCCGGCCCGGACCCCGCCATGTTCGGCCTGCCGACCGAGGACGACGGCTCCCGGGACGACCCGCTGCTGAGCCACAACATCATCACGTGCAACGCGTACCGGCACGACTTCGACGCGCTGCGCGCGGCGCCGACCCGCATCGTGATCGGCGTCGGCGCCAAGTCCGGCCAGCAGCTGGCCGGACGTGCGGGCACGGCCGTGGCCGAACGGCTCGGGATCGCGCCGGCTACCTTTCCTGGCGACCACGGTGGCTTCCTCGGCGGCGAATACGGTCAGGCCGGCGAGCCGGACGCCTTCGCCGCCACCCTGCGCGAGGTCCTCACCGCCTGACGGTCCGCGGCCAGGCCGCCGCCGGCCGGCGACCGCGGCCCGGCATCACCGGTGTGATCGGTGAACCAGATCGAGAACATGGCCGTATATCCAGGAGAACTGCTCGTCGAACCCGAGCTCGTCGTCCGCGGCTCAACGGGGCGCCCCGGCACGGGCTCGATGGTTGGCGCTTTACCTCCCTTTTGCACGCAATCGGCACTAGGGTTGGAGTCAGCGAGCTTCAGGACGCGTCGCCACGGCCATCCGGGGGCCTGACCACAGTGCGGATCTGTGGTATGTGTAATTTCTGCGGTCCGGCGCAAGCTGGCGCGATGCATGACAGCGGTTAGGTGGGGGTGACCAGTTTGGCGGCGCTACAGCCCGGCGATCCCCAGCGCATTGGGCCATATGTGCTGCTCGGCAGGCTCGGCAGCGGGGGGATGGGCCGGGTCTACCTCGCCCGCTCCCCCGGCGGCCGCATGGTGGCGGTGAAGGTCATCCGCGCGAACCTGGCCGAGGACGCGGGTTTCCGCGCCCGCTTCGCGCGCGAGGTCTCGGCCGCGCGCAAGGTGGGCGGGCTGTTCACCGCGGCGGTCGTCGACGCCGACGTGGACGGGCCGGTGCCCTGGCTGGTGACCGCGTACGTGCCGGGCACGTCGCTGTCGGACGCGGTCGAGCGGCAGGGCCCGCTGCCGGAGAACTCCGTGCTGGCGCTGGCGGCGGGACTGGCCGAAGGCCTGATCGCGATCCACGCGGCGGGCGTCATCCACCGTGACCTCAAGCCCTCCAACGTGCTGCTGGCCCAGGACGGCCCGCGGATTATCGACTTCGGCATCTCCTCCGCGGCGGGCGCGACGTCGCTGACCGGCACCGGCTTCATGATCGGCTCGCCCGGGTTCATGTCGCCGGAGCAGGCCGAAGGCCTCACCGTCGGCCCGGCCAGCGACATCTTCAGCCTGGCGGGCGTGCTCATCTACGCCGCACGGGGCGAGGGACCGTTCGGCAGCGGCGACACCGCGGCCCTGCTCTACCGCGTGGTGCACGGCAAGCCGAACACCGACGGCGTTCCCGAGAACCTCCGCCCGCTGATCAAGCGGAGCCTGTCCCGTGATCCCAAGCGCCGGCCCACGGCGACCCAGTTCCTGACCGACCTGTCGGCCGCGTACCCCGCCGCCGCGGACCTGACCGACTGGCTGCCCGTGCAGATCCTCGAGGAGAACGCGGCCAGGAGCGCGCCGTCAGAGGCCAGCCTGCACCGTCGCGGCGGCTCGCTGGCCGGGGGTTCGGTGGCGGGCGGGTCAATGGCAGGCGGTTCCGTGGCGGGGGGCTCGATGGCCGGCCACCCCTCGATGGCGGACCCGGTCGCTCCGATGGCGGACCCCGTCGCCCCGGCCGCCGACCCGGTCGCGCCGATGGCCATGGCCGCCGGCTCCCAGGCGGACGAGCCCGCGCCCGGCGGCGATGCCATCGACCACCCGCAGACGCGGACCTCGCTGTCCACGCCGACCCCGCCGCCGCCGACCCCGTACCCCACCGGCCCGCAGGGGTATCCGTCATCGCCGGGACAGCCGGCCCAGGGGTACCCCGGGCCGCAGAGCTACGCGGGGCAGCAAGGTTACCCGGGCCAGCAGGGCTACCCCGGCGAGAGCTACCCGGGGCAGCAGAGCTATCCCGGCCAGCAGAGCTATCCCGGCCAGCAGGGTTACCCCAGCCAGCAGGGCTACGCGGGCCAGCAGGGCTACGCGGGCCAGCAGGGCTACCAGGGGCAGCAGGGCAGCCAGGGTTACCCGGGCCAGCAGCAGTACCCCGAGCCGCAGGGCTACCAGACCGGTCAGGGCGCTCGGGGCGCTCAGGGTGGGCAGGCCCAGGGATGGTGGGGCGGCCAGCAGCCGGGCGGCCCGCCCGGGCAGGGAACGTCCGGCGTTCCCGGCGAGTGGTACGCGCCGGGCGGGCCTCCGCAGCCGCCGCGCAAACGGCCGAAGTGGCTGATCCCGGCCGGGGCGGCCGCGGCCGTCGTGGCGATCGTGGTGGTCCTGGTGCTGACCCTGGGAGGCGGTTCCTCCAGCAACAACAACGCCGGGTCGGGCTCGAGCTCGGCTCCGGCGCAGACCCACAGCGCCTCCCCCAGCCCCAGCACGACCCCGACCGTCGGCGAGCTGCGGCTCGCTCAGCTCCAGGCCGGCGACTGCCTGACCGGGGATAACCTGCAGCTGAACAAGAACACGCCGTGGCCGAAGCTGAGCCAGGGGGTGCCGTGTACCGAAGACCATACCGCCGAGGTCTTCTACGCCAGCAACAGCCACTGGGCCAAGCAGGGCGGCTATCCGGGCGACGCCGCGATCAAGAAGAACGCCACCGCCGCGTGTAACAGCGCGTTCGCGTCCTACGTGGGGATCGCGTACTCCAAGTCGCTCTACACCTGGACCGACATCGTGCCCGACGCGTCGACCTGGCCGGGCGGCGACCGCGGGCTGCACTGCGTCCTCTACTACGCCACGAACGAGCAGCCCGCCGGCGTGACCCTGCACAGTTCGCTGAAGGGCTCGGGCAAGTAGGGCCCCTAGTCTACGGCCGGGGCACGCGTCCCCGGCCCGTTCGGTACCTGGCCGGTACGGAGCCGGGCCGGGCTGATATCGGGCCGGTCACGGACGCCGAACACGTCCCTCAGGGCGCTCAGCGCGGCTAGCTCGCCGCACCGGCCGTGCACCCCGGGGACCGGCGGGGTGGCCGAGGAGCACAGGTACAGGCCGCGGACCGGCGTCCGGTACGGGTTCCACCTGGGCACTGGGCGCAGGACGGTCTGCCGCAGCGTCTGCATGCCGACGCTGATGTCGCCGCCGACGTAGTTCGGGTTGCGCGCCTCCTCGTCGGCGGCGGTGCGCACGGAGCGGGCCAGCACGAGGTCGCGGAAGCCGGGCGCGAACCGCTCGATCTGCGCCTCGATCCGGTTGGTCATGTCGACCTCGGAGCCGGATGGCACGTGACAGTAGGTCCACAGCGTCTGCTGGCCGGCCGGGGCGCGAGACGGATCGGCGACGCCGGGCTGGACCACGAGGACGTAGGGGCGGTCCGGGTGCTTGCCCGCCGCTACTTCGGCCTCGGCCGCGGCGACCTGCTCGAACGTGCCGCCCAGGTGCAGGGTGCCGGCCAGGCGGCACGGTTCGCTGGTCCACGGCACCGGCCCGGACAGGGCGAAGTCCACCTTGCAGACGCCGGGGCCGTAGCGGAACCGGCGCAGCGCCGCGCGGTACCGGCGGGGCAGCGTGTCCCCGGCCAGCTGCGCCAGCGTGCGCGGTGAGACGTCGAGGAGGATAGCCCGGGCGGACGGGAGTTCGGCGAGCGAGCGCACCCAGCGGCCGGTCTCGATGCGGCCGCCGCTGGCGACCAGGGCCGCGGCCATCGCGTCGGTGATCCTGGCGCTCCCTCCGGCCACCACCGGCCAGCCGACCGCGTGGGCCAGGCCGGTCAGCATCAGGCCGATGCCCGCGGTCGGCGCCGCGGTCAGCGGCATCATCGCGTGCGCCGCGGCCCCGGCCAGGATCGCCCGGGCCTCGTCGGTGTCCCACCGCCTGGCCACCAGCGAGGCCGGCAGGATGGCCCGCCGACCGTAGTTCGCGGCGGCCAGCGGATGCGCGGGCGGCGTGCGCAGCGGGGCCAGGATCGCCTCGAGGACGTCGTCCATGTGGCTGGTCAGCGGTCCGAGCAGGCGCCGGTAGGCGCGGCCGTCGGCACCGAGCCTGCCGGCGGTCTCGGCGACCGATCGGGTCACGACCGCGGCCCGGCCCCCGTCCAGCGGCTGGGCGAACTCCACCTCGGGCCGGGCGAGCGTGACCCCGCGCGCGGCCAGGTCGAAGCGCTTGAAGAACGGTGATGCCACCGCCAGCGGGTGGGCCGCGGAGCAGACGTCGTGCCAGAAGCCCGGCAGGGTCAGCTCCTCGGTCCGGCAGCCGCCGCCGATCGATGACGCGCCCTCGATGACGTGAACCCGGAGTCCGGCCGCCGCCATGGTCAGGGCGGCGGCCAGGCCGTTGGGCCCGCTGCCGACGACTACCGCGTCCACGTCCATTGCTGATGACCCTACAGGCTGATGGTGAGCACCACCGTGATCGTGAGGCCGCCCGGGTTCACGGTCAGCTTGCCGTTCAGCGCGACCAGGCTCTTCGAGCTAACGGTGATCGTCACGCTCGCTCCGGCGGCCAGGGAGCCCGACGCGGGTGAGACGCTGATCCGGCCCGCCAGCGCCGATCCGGCCGTGATCGAGTAGGCGCTGACCGGGCCGCCCTTGGCGGTCAGCGTGAACTTCCCGACCGCGGTGCCGTTCACCGACGCCAGGACGAGCCGGCCGGTTGAGGACGACAGCGTGCCGGAAGCCGGGGGCGCCGCGGAACTCGCCGGCGGTGCCGGGCTCGCGCCGGTCGCGGGCGGCGACGCGCCGGGCGACGACGGCAGGGCCACCGGGGTCGTGGTGGCGGTCACGCCGCCCGGCAAGGCCGACGGCGCCAGTTGCTGCCCGGCACCGCCGGTCCCGCGGCTACTGCCGCTGATGCCGCCCCCGCCGTTATGACCGGAGGGACCGCCGCGCCCCGGGCCGGCGCCGCTGACCGGCGCGCTGTGCGTGGCTCCGCCGGTCGGGCTCGCGGACGGCGAGCCCGCGTGCGGTCCGAAGATGACGCCCGCCACGATGGCGGCGGCCACCACGACCAGGCTGGCCGCTCCGGCCACGATGGCCCGCGGGTGGTGCAGGATCCGGTGCCACGGTCCGGCCCCGGGTGGGCTGATCGGTTTCGGGAAACCCTGAGGACCGAACGGGCCTGCCCGATTCGCCACCGTCAGGCGATGAGTCAGCCCGGCGGGCGAGCGGTCCGCGAGGACCTTCAGCACCTGCTCACGGAACCCTGGCAGCAGCGCGGCGATCGGAATCGCGCCCGCGAACAGCGCCGGCGTCAGCTCTCGCCGCTTGCGCTCCCCGCAGACCTCGCACTGCTCGATGTGCCGGCTGATCCGCTTGCGCATCAGCACGGTCATCTGCCCGTCCCATCCGGCCAGCACCGCGTCTAGGCCGGCGCAGGCCGCGCGACCAGTCCGGGCCACGATCAGCGCACCGAGAGAGCGTTCGAGCTGGCTGCGCGCCCGCGACAGCAGCGCGTGGGCGTGGTTGCGGGACACTCCGAGCGCGTCGGCTAGTTCGTCGTTGTCGAGTTCGGCGATCAGGCTCAGCTCGATGACATCCCGTTCGCCTGGGTTCAGCCCGTCGATCGCGGCCCTGACCAGTTGCTGGACCTCGGCCCGTTCGGCCTCCGCGCCGAGCTCGGCGCTCTGGACGGGAATGTCTCCGGCCTCCTCGAGCGCGGACAGGGCGCTCCCGGCCCGCAGCCGGCGCAGGCATTCGTTGCGGGCGACCGCGTAGAGCCAGGGGCGCAGTCTGGCCGGATCGCGCAGGTCCCTGAGCTTGGCCGTGGCGACCAGGAAGGTGTCCTGCACCGCGTCGGCGGCATCGGCCGGCTCGCGCAGCAGGGAACGGCAGTACGAGTAGAGCGGGAGGGCATACCGGTCGTACGCTTCGGCGAGCCCGGCGGGGTCGCCAGCCACGATGGCGGCGACAACCTCAGGGTCCTCCATGCGGCTTACCGTAGTTTCCCTACGCATTCGGTTCGGTCGGAATGCGATATCACCATAGGCCGAAAAGGACAACAAGTCGGTATCGGCGAAGCTACTGCCTGGTAGATCCCCGTATTTTGTTGCTTCTGAGGCCGGTGTGAAGGGTGTGACTCGACGGGATTGCCACTGCGAGGCTCGTCCCGACGAGGCGCAAGCCCGGCGGCGCGCCTCTCGGAGCGCACGCCCCTCGGAGCGCATGCCGTGCAGATGCATGCTCGTCGGGGCGCACGCCAAGCCGGGCGCACGCCAAGCGGGGCGCATGCCAAGCCGGGCGCACGCCGGGGACGGCCCCTCGCCTGCCCGGCCAGCACGCGCCCAGCCCGTTCGGCTGACTCGATCTCACCTGGCCCGTTGGCCACTTCAGCCCCGCCCGCTACGGACACCGGGCCGTCGCCACCGGCACGATGGTCACATGCCGGCTATCCTGCGCGGCCTGCCAGTCGGCTGTGTAACGCGTGTGACTTACGGTTCCGGCTGAGGCCGGCGTGGGCAAATCCATGAGCGAGGGCGATTCCCCGCGAACGCCGCACCTCGCCAGCGCCGCGCGGCCAGAGCGCCGCGGCTGAAGCGCTGCGCAACCACGGCGATGTGACTCTGCAGTGGTCCTGACCACGGCGATGTGACATAGCCGTGGTTGCGGGAACAGAGCTGGGCCGGGCTATGCGCCGCGAGCTGCGGGTGGGGTTCACGCGAGCGACGGATGGGGCTCAAGGGTGTGCGTAGGGATAGGGCGCGTCCCGCGTGGCGGACGGCCGGGTGACGCTGCGCCACGCGGGTGGGCCTGCCGGCGGACTCGGCTGGCGCGTGATGCGCCGCTGGCGCGTGAGCGGGACATGCGGAGCGTAACCGCCGCTGGCGGATCTCGGCGGGCACCACCGCGTCCCCAGGGGCCGGATGCAACCGGGAGACGGGCGGGGCGTTAGCTGGGGAGGACCTTGTTCGGGTCGTGCAGGACCACGGTGCCGGCGATCCAGTCGTGCAGCGCCTTGTGCTGCCTGCCCGTGACGAAGAGCACGAACGAGGTGATCCCGGTGACGAAGCTCAGGATGCCGTCGATGAGGCGCCCGGGGATCTCGCGTAGCGCCATGAACCAGAAGCCGGCCACCCGGTTGGTCTCCGGCCGCCAGCACCGCATCCCGAGCACCTGCAGCGCGGGCGTCTGCCCGTTGCCCCAGACGACGAGGCCCCAGATCATGTAGCCGATGCCCAGCGTGATGATGGCCAGCGGGATGGCCAGGAACCACGCGCCGATGCGGCGGCCCACGCTGGCCAGCTCGGTTCCTTCCGGCAGGAGCAGGCCGGACATCTGGTCGAAATACATCCCCTGCGGCACGGCGGCGACCGGGTGCTGTCCGTAGCCGTAGCCGACGGGCACCGGGGGCGCGGCGGTGAACCCGGGCGGCGGCGGTGCCTGGCCGTATCCCTGGCCGGGCGGCGGAGCGCTATAGCCTTGGCCCCGGGATGGCGGCGGGCTAAATCCCTGGTGAGGCCGTGGTGGGTCATATGCCTGGCCAGGCGGAGGCTGAATAGCATCCTGCCCGGAGCCGTACGGATCCGGAAAAGTCACGGCAATCTCACTCCCCTGTACGCGCCAGCTGCCAGCCGGACTCTATGTCAAGGATGAGATCATCCAGCTGTCTGGCCTGCGATCGTGCACGAACCGTTACGAGCCCATTTAACCGCCGCGAAACGACAATTGGCTTGAATAGGATTTACCCCGTTGTCGGGCAGAGCGGCCATTTACCGGAGGTCAGGAGATGGCGGCCATTTCGGCGCACAGCCCGCGGACCGGGACCACCGAGGCGTTTGCGAGCGCGGTGGGGACCGGAGCGGAGTACGTCGAGTTCGACATCCGGCGGACCGCCGACGGCGAACTCGCCGCCTTCCACGACGCGCACACCCGCCAGGGCGACCCGCTGGCCTCCATCAGCTACTCGCGGCTGTGCGAGCTGGCCGGTTACCCGGTGCCACGGGTGGCCGACGTGATGGCGATGATCGCCGGGAAGGCTACCGGGCACCTGGATCTGAAGGACACCGGCGGCGAAGAGCAGGTCGTCGAGATGGCGCTGGACATCCTCGGAGCGGGCAACTTCGTGGTGACGACGCTGGAGGACCGTTCGGTGGCCGCGATCAAGGCGCGGTTTCCCGCGGTCCCCGCGGCGCTGTCGCTCGGCCGTGACCTGGACGAAGTGCCGCGGTCCAGGCGAGCGGCGACCCGGCTCAGCGAACTCCTCCCGCTGCGCAGGCTGCGGGCCTGCCGGGCCGACTGGGTGGCGGTACACCGCCGCCTGGCCGCGGCCGGGGTGGTGGCGCAGTGCCATCGGGCCGGGATCAAGACCATGGTCTGGACGGTCGACGGGGACGCGGAGATGAGGCGCTGGCTGACCGACCGGCGGGTATCCGTGCTGATCACCAACCGGCCCGCGGACGCGGTGGCGCTGCGCGCATCGCTGCCGTCGGTAACGCCAGCTGCATCTCGAGAACCGTGAACGAGTGAGGGGCGAAGGCGATGTCGACGTGCCCGCCGTCCACCTCGCGCTTGGCATTGCGCACGCTGACCGCGTCCGGGTGGGTGAAGGAGTTGACGGTACCCGGGCTGTCGCCGGTGACCTCGTGGATGCCCATCACCCCCGTCGCGGTGGCGTCGAGCAGCCGGATGCGGGTCCTGATCGACCGGCGCGGGTCGCGGTTGACCACGGACAACGTCAGCCTGCTCCGCCCGGGATCGGTGGTGGCGGCCACGTCGAGCCGCTGGAACAGGCCGAGGTCGCCGACCCGGTGCGGCCAGCGGTCGCCGGCCCGGTCGTGGTGGATGTGCGCGCCCGAGTCCGTGTAGGTGTCCACCGCGACCTGCTCGCTGGCCGCCGCCATCAGCTGGAACGGGTGGTAGACGGCCTGGCTGAACATCCCGTCGGCGGAGGTGACGATCGGCGCGAGCGCGTTGACCAGCCGGGCCTGGTTGGCCATCCGTACCGTCCAGGACTGGCGTACGAACACGTTGAGCCAGGTCGCGACGGCCAGGGCGTCGGCCAGGCTGTAACGCTCCTCCAGCTGCCCGTCCTCGGTCCGGTACCACACGTTCCACTCGTCGCAGGCCACGGAGATCTCGTGCTCGACGTGCTGCAGGTAACGGGCCCGGTCGATGAGCGCGCCGGCGACCGACAGCGCCCGCTCGGCGTAGTGCGGCGCGAGGAGGTTGGACCAGTAGTCCGCCGAACCGGTGTACAGGCGGATTCCGTGCATGTCGACGTGCCGGGCGAGGCCGTCGATGACGTCCCGGTCCCAGTCGTCCATCCCGGTCCGGCCGCTGCTGATCAGCCGGATGCCGGGATCAAGCCGCTTGAGCGCGCAGGCCCATCTGCTGGCCTCGGTCACGTACTCCGCGGCGGTGCGCCGGCGGTGCATCTGGCGGCCCAGGCCCCAGTACGTAACGCCGAACGGCTGGGCGTGCCCGTCGGCCCGCCGGCGGCGGGCCCAGTGGCTGTCACCGCTGCCGTTGCAGTATTCCAGCCAGGCCAGGGCCTCGTCCAGGGTGCCGGTATCCATGTTGAAGCCGAGCACCGGCTCGACCGCGGCGACCTCGCACCACCTCAGGAACTCCCCGGTACCGAAACGCCCGGGCGCCTCGGCCCCAGGCGCGGCGCCCAGCGGCCAGCGGACGTTGGTCACCCCGAGGTCGCGGACGGCCGCGAGCACGTCGGCGCGGACGCCGCCCGGTGCTCCATCGTCGAAGACACCACCGTCGACGCAGCGTCCCAGGTGCTCGGTGACGCTGCCGAAGACCTGCCGGTCGACGGTGCCGATGGGCCGGCCGGTCAGCACGTCGATATGGGCCACAGGCGCTCCTTCCCGACCATCGCCTGCTACCCTCCAGACCCGGGCTAAACGGGAAGGGCGGACCTGGTGCGGGCAGCGGGCGTGGACGGGTTCGGAGCCGAGATACGGCTGCTCGATCTGCCTGACCCGGCGCCACGGCCGGGCGAGGTGCTGCTCGCGGTGCGGGCCTGTGGCGTGGGCAACTGGGACGAGTTCGTCAGGACCGGCGGCTGGGATACCGGGGCGCGGCCGCCGATGGCGCTCGGCGTCGAGGCGGCGGGGGTGGTCGAGGCGGTCGGCGCCGACGTCCGCGGGCTCCAGCCGGGCGACGCGGTGACCACGCATTCGCTGCCCGCCGGCAGCTGGGCCGAGAAGTTCATCGCGACGGCGGACCACGTCGCCCCGGTCCCGTCCGGGGTGCCGATGGCCGCGGCCGCGGCGCTACCCGTGCCCGCGCTCACCGCGGACCAGGCGCTGAACGCCGTGACCGTTCGGCCCGGTGAGACCGTCCTGGTTCACGGCGCCGGCGGTGTCACCGGCGGTGTCCTCGTGGCTCTGGCCGCCCGCCGTGGTGCCCGGGTCATCGCGACCGCGGGCCGGGCCGGCCGGCTGCTCGCGCTGGGCGCCGTCCAGGTGCTGGACTACCACGAGCCGGACTGGCCCGAGCGGGTGCGCGCGCTGACCGACGGATCGCGGGCCGGGGTCGATGCAGCGGTCAACGCCGCCCCGGGCGGTTCGGCCGACGCGGTGCGCGCGGTCAGGGACGGCGGCCGGCTCGCCACGATAACGGCCGACGTGCCCCCGGCCGAGCGCGGCATCACGCTGTCCGACATCGTGGTTGCCCCGGACGGGGCGCGGCTCGCGCGGCTGGTCTCGCTGCTCGCACCGGACGCGATCACGGTGGCGGCCAGCTACCCGCTGGCCGCGGCGGCCGCAGCCGTGGCGCGGCTCCGCCAGGGCACGCACGGCGCGGCGGTCGTGCTCGAGCCCTGAGCGGGACCGCACCGGGTCACCGGAGCATGCCGAGCGGGGGGCGCGCCGAGCTCGGTCGTCAGCACGTATCCGTCCGGTCCGGGTGTCAGGTCCGCGGACGTTTAGAGCACGGCCCAGGAGCCGGTCGCCGCGGTCACCGCGGCGGCCAGCGCGCGGTCGCCGGACGGCAGGGCCAGCGCCGCCCGGGCGAATTCGGCCGCGATCGCGTGCCACAGGCACGCGCGGCGCAGCATGGCATGGTCGCCGTCGCGCACCTCGACGGCGGACACCTCGGTGACCGCGCGGGCCCGTTCGAGGAAGGCCCAGGTCTCGGCGGGGCTGGTGATGCTGTCGGCGGAGCCGTGGGCGAACAGCACCCGCCGGCCTGCGAGCTGGCCGATCGGCTCACCGGCCGGCAGCCAGGGCGCCAGCCCGGCGACCGCCATCACCGCGGGGTGACCAGCGGCGCGGGCCGCGGCGCGCGCGCCCATGGAGTGCCCGACCAGCACAACCGGAACCGATCCGAACTCAGCGACGACCGCGTCGAGCGCCGCGTTCAGGTCGCCGACCGGTGAGGCCAGCGCGCCGTTCCAGCCGCGGACGCGAAAGCGGTGGCGCTGGATAGCCACGCCGCTCCCCCGCAGCGCCATCCTGATCGCCGCCGCGACGGGGATCATCCGGAGCACGGCGGGCTGCAGCGGGGAGGTGGCCGCGGTGCTCGACGTCTGGCCGCCGTGGGCGACCAGGACGACGCCCTTGGTGGATACCCGTGGGGGTATCGGCCCGCTCGTCATCTACCCCCTCGACCCTCTTCGGGCGCCCTCATCAGGGCCGCCTGGTCAGGCTAGCAGGGCGCGGAGGACACTGATCCGGTGGAGCCTTCGGCAGACGAGTGGGACCTGGTGCTGCGTGGCGGCCGGGTGATCGATCCCGAATCGGGCCTGGACGCGGTGCGCGACGTGGCCGTAGCGGCCGGCCAGATCGCGGCCATCGGCACGGGCCTGACGGCCCGGGCCGGCCGGGGCGATCTGGACGTGGCCGGCCAGGTGGTGACGGCCGGGTTCATCGACCTGCACAGCCACGTCAGCGACCTGGGGGGCCTGCGCCTGCAGGCTATGGATGGGGTGACCACGGCGCTGGAACTCGAGGCGGGTGTCACCCCGGTGGCCCAGGCGTACCGCCGGGCCGCGGATGAGGGCCGGCCGATCAACTACGGCTTCGCCGCCTCCTGGGCGCTGGCCAGGATGGAGGCGGTAGCCGGACTGCCGCCCGACGCGAGCCTGGGCGCGCTCATGGCCCGCATCTCCGACCCGGCCTGGCAGCGGCCGGCCGAGTCGGAGCAGGTCGGCGCGTTGCTGGCCCGGCTGGGCGAGGATCTGGCCGACGGCGCGCTGGGCATCGGCGTGTTGCTCGGCTACGCACCCGCGGCCAGCCCGGCCGAGTACCTGAGCCTGGCCGGCCTCGCGGCCCAGGCGGGCGTGCCGACGTTCACCCATGCGCGCGACCTCATCGAGATGGCGCCCGCCACGTTGGCCGACGGCGCCGAGGAGATCGTCCGGGCCGCGGCGGAGACCGGCGCCCACATGCACTACTGCCACGTCAACAGCACCTCGCAACGGCACATCGACCGCGTGCTCGGGCTGGTGGCACGGGCCCAGGCCGCGGGGTCGCGGGTCACCACCGAGGCGTACCCGTACGGCTCGGGGATGACGGGGATCGGCGCGGCGTTCCTGGCGCCAGAGCGGCTCGGCGAACGGGGCCTGTCGCCGTCCTCGCTGACCTACGCGCCGACCGGGGAGCGGGTGGCCAGCGCCGGCCGGCTGCGTGAGCTGCGCGCGACCGACCCCGGCGGGCTGGTGATCATCGACCTGCTCAACGAGGACGATCCAGCCGACCGGGCGCTGCTGATGCGGTCGCTGACCTTCCCCGGCGCGGTCGTGGCCAGCGACGCCATGCCAGTCACCTGGACCGTGCCCCCGGAGGACCCGCAGCCATGGCCGCTGCCTCCGGCCGCGATCACGCATCCCCGCACGGCGGGCACGTTCAGCCGTGCGCTGCGCCTGCTCACCAGGAAGGCCTCGCGCGCCCTCTCTGTCGAAGATTCGCCTTCCGGCAGCGGCCAGCTCAGCCTGAGCCAGGCGCTGGCCAAGTGCAGCCTGGAGCCGGCGCGGCTGCTCCAGGACCGGGTGCCTGCGCTGCGCGGCAAGGGCCGCCTGCAGCCTGGCGGCGACGCCGATATCGTCGTATTCGACCCGGAGACTGTCACCGACCGCGCCAGCTACCGGCACAGCACGCGCCCGTCGGAGGGGATCAGTCATGTCCTGGTCAACGGCGTCTTCGTGGTCCGAGATGGCGACCTCGTAGCCGACGCCCGGCCCGGCCGCCCGGTCCGCGCTGAGCCGCGCTGAGCCGGGCCGGCCGCGAGGGCGCCGTGAGCAGGCTTCGAACGCAGATAAGCTGTAAGAACAAACTCTTCCCTCGATGATCGAAGTTGTGTTCTAATAGCTGATATGAG